>WNGK01020083.1_pt1 | contig 10200 bp, 12 predicted proteins | sample 5400601 | NCBI WGS metagenome assembly WNGK01 (sample SAMN13153376, study PRJNA577476) | soil metagenome | isolation source: 60 cm soil or saprolite under Garry oak tree replicate 1 | place: USA:California | collected 2016-06-15 | reverse complement strand
GACGTGGCGAGGGTGATGTAAGCCGAGGTGAGGATCAGATAAAGCCCGATGTGAAACTTCGTGTAATCGTACAAGAGCTCCAGTTTTTTCAGGTTTGCTTCCACGTTGTCCTCCTGGGTCGGGTTATTTGAACGTCATGGAACAGATTACTACCTTGGAACTGCCTCGCTTTGAGATAATCCCACACCTTGATCATGGGCGAGCCTCCTCAGACGGGCCATGCTAAATCCAAACGCAGGCGCATGCAAACATTTGCCCGCACTGGGACAAGTTCGTGCGCGAGTTCAACATCAAGTTCGACTGAAGGCGGACTTCCTAGTAGCCGAGCGCCTCGCCGATCATCACCACGCAGATCCGCCCGGGAATCCTTTCGTTCTCGATGATGAGGACTTTGCCGCATTGGCGGTCCGCGCCGCGGCACGCATCGTTGTCGCAGCGCCCGGTGAGGGCGCAGGGCGTGCTCTTGCCCAGGTGGCGGCATTCCTCGACCGCGGCCTGGTTTCTCAGGCGGTCGAACGCGCTCGCGAGATCGGGAACGATCTTGTTCACCCCGGCGACGAGGAACAGCTTCCCGGCGCCGAAGGCGTAGGCCGCGACGCGGTTGCCGCCTCCGTCGGCATTGAGGATCTCGCCGCTCGCGGTGATCGCGTTCACTCCGCCGACGAAATAATCGGCCGTCGTGGCGCGCCGGCGCGCGCGGATGCGCTCGCCGTGGTCGTTCACCGCCTTGATGCGCGGGCGCAGCCATTCGTACGGCCCCTTCTCCAGCGCGGCGAGGAAACCGATCTGCTCGAGCGTCGTGGATCCGCCGTTCATCACCGTCGCTCCCGCCGGGATGCGCGAAAGAAGATAGGCGAGCGCCGCTGCGCCGTCAGCGCAATATACGAGGTCGATGCCGCGCCGCTCGAGCTCCCGCCGCAACCCGGCGACAGCCTCCGGTACGCCCCGCTCCCGGGCCGGCGATTGCACGCGCACGCTCACCCGGGCCTCACTCGCTTTCCTGCACGGTTTTGCCGCCGAGAAAGAGGGCCGAGAAGAGCTTGTCCCACTTGTCGCCCTCGTCGAGCGCGAGCATCGGATCGATGATCTCGTACTTGAACTTGTTGAGCGGGCTGTCCACCAGCCTGCTTGTCGGGACGCGATTTCCGCTTTTCAGGATCTCCTGCCCCTCTTTCGAGAGCACGAACTCGGTGAAAAGCAGCGCCGCGTGCGGGTGCGGCGCGTAGCGCGACACGCCGATCGCGGCGGCCTGGCCGAACGCCGGCTGCAGCGGCTTCCAGTCGACCGGCGCGCCCTTCGACTTCAGGGTCTCGATGTTGTTGTTGTACGCGGTGAGAAAGAACGGGACTTCGCCCGAGGCCACGAGTTGCGCCGTGTGAATGTGGCCGTGGCGGATCTCCGGCCTCATCGCAGCGAGCCTGCGGAAATAGACGACGCCTTTGTCCTCGCCCATCGCCTTGGCCACGGCCGCAAACCAGAGCACGTCGGTCCCTTCGATCGTGATCCTTCCGGCCCATCGCGGCTGCAGCAGATCCCCGTACGTCGCCGGCAGCTCCTCGCGCTTGACGAGGTCGGTGTTGTAGCCCATCACGAAGAACGCGAACCGGTCGGCGACGTACTGCCCGTGGCCGCGGGGAAAGGCCTCCGGCACGATGTCGCGAAGCGCCGGCGTGTGGAAATCCTCGAGCAAACGCTCCCGGTAGAGCGCCTCGATCCGGTGCGAGCTGGTCTCGAACACGTCGGCCTCGTGGCGCCGGGCGCGGGCTTCGGCCAAGGCGCGGCTGACGATCTTCTCGGCCGACCCGCGCCAATGGTTGACTCGGACTGCGTACTTCCGCTCGAACGCGGTCGCGAGCGCCTTGCCGTCGGCGACCGTCATCGTGCTGTAGAACAGGAGCTCCCGCTCCTTCTTCGCGCCTTCGACGAGCCGCTTGTCGCGGTCGGCGCCCTGGTACATGTAGATCTCGCGATGCGGCGAGGCCGGACCGGCGGGCGTCTGCGCGAATGCGGCCGCGGCGAATCCGACGAGGGCGGCGAGAGCGACGCGACGCGCGCGGAACCGGGATGAGCGCGGATTCATGGACGGACGGGAGCGCGGGGTCCAGGGCGTCGCCATTGTGCAATGTTACGGTGTAGAGTTGTCAAACAATCCAAACCGTCGTTCTGCGATGTGGAACACGCCTCCCCCAAGCTACGCCCCCGCGCACGAAAGGACCTCCCGATGAGCGACAGCGACAGTCCCATCCGCATCCGGAAAATCGGCCATGTCGGCATCTACTGCCGGGACCTCCCCAAGATGGTCGATTTCTATACGCGCATGCTCGGGCTGAAAGTCTCCGACGTCAACGAAAAAGGCATGACTTTCCTGCGCTTCGGCGCAGACCACCACAGCTTCGTGCTCGCGAAGATGCCCGAGGAGGACCAGAAGAAGGGTGCCGGCGCCGCGATCCTCCAGCAGATAGCCATGGAGGTGGCCAATCTGGACGCGCTGAAGCGCATCAGGAAATACCTCGTCGCGCAAGGCGTGAACGTGCGCGGCAAGATCAAGCATGAAGGGCCGGGCAACGATTACACGTTCGACTTCGACGATCCGGAGGGCAACCGCCTCCAGTTCTTCAGCGACATGGACCGCATCGGCTGGGACGGAAAGAGCCGGCCAAAGGACCAGTGGAAGCGCTTCGAGGTCGACGACTAGCTATTGCCTCAGCGGCCCTTCGCCGCCGCGGCCGGGCGCAGGAGAAGGCCGGTCGTGGAGACGCGCAGCTCGAGCTCGGCGGGCTCGGTGACCTGGACGAACGTAGCCGAGCCGTACTCGGCGTCGAGGAACGGCGCAAGGAAAGTGTAGCGCTTGCGCAAATCGAACACATCCAACGGCTTTTCCTGACCGAGCGCGTGCAGCGTGCGGGAAGCGGAGCGTTCCTGCTCGATCGCCCGGAACCGTCCCCCGACGCGGTCGAGCTCGTAGGCGGTGTTCAGGCCGAGCAGGTTCGCCAGCGCATGCCATTTGAGGATGCGCGCGTCCACGTAGATTTCGTCCCCGGCGAGCGCGTAGCTCGCCTCGCGCCCGTCGGGCAAGCGCAGCGTGGCCGTGAACCGCTGAGGGCCGGTGGGGCGCACCGCGATGCGCGCGGCGAGCTCCTCGCGCGCGAGCGAGCGGTAGCCCTGGATCCCGACCGTGATCGTACCTTCGAGGACCCCGAGCGAAATAAGCAGCAGCCCCAGGAGCGTCCGGGTGACGAAGCGCAGCGGATGCAGGCTGAAGAGCGCGATGAGGCCGGCGAGGACGAGGAACGCACCGAGCGAGGCGAGCACCGCGGCGCCGAGCATCCACGGCAGGCTCGAGGCGGGGAACATGTGACCTAGATCAAGCATGCCGTCCAGACCGTCGTGCGCTCCATCACAATCCCATGTAGAGCTTGTGGATCAGCTCGTTGTGGGCCAGCTCCTCGCGCGAGCGCCCCTCGTACTCGATCCGGCCGTGCACGATGACGTAGCCGCGATCGGCGATGCGGATCGCCTGGTTGAAGTTCTGTGTAGGACTCCTTCAGCTCCCTGATCTTGTCGATGGTGTGGATGACGAGTATAGGCGCGAGGCCGACCGAAGGCTCGTCGATCAGCAGGATCTTGGGCGCGGTCATCAGGGCACGGGCGAGGGTCAGCATCTGCTGCTCGCCTCCGCTCATGCTGCCGGCGAGCTGCGCGCGCCGCTCGGCGAGGACCGGAAAGGTCTCGAAGCAGAATTCCAGGTTCTTGGCGATCAGGGCGCGCGCGCTGCGGCGGTAGGCGCCGAGAAGCAGGTTTTCCTCGACGCTGAGGCGCGGAAAAAGCCGCCGCCCCTCGGGCACGAGCGAGATGCCGAGATCGACGATCTGCTCCGGAGCCTTGCCGACGAGATCATGCTCGACTCCGTCGATGGTGGCGGCGATCCGCCCGGCGCTCGGAGGCACGATGCCCATGATGCACTTCATGAGCGTGCTCTTGCCGTTGCCGTTGGTGCCGAGCAGCGTCACCGTCTCGCCGTCGTTCACCGCGAGCGAAATGCGCTCGAGCACCTGCACCGAGCCGTAGCCCGCGCAAAGACCTTCGACCCGGAGGCTATTCGCCAAGGTAGGCTTTCACGACTTCGGCGTTGCCCGCGACCGCCTGCGGGTCGCCGTCGGCGATCTTGCGCCCGGCGACGAGCACCGCGATCCGCTCGGAGAATTTCATCACCGCGCGCATCACGTGCTCGATCATGATCACGGCCACGCCCCGCTCCTTCAGCCCGAAGAGGAGCGCCAGTATGTCGTCCACTTCGGAGGCCGAGAGCCCGGCCATCGCCTCGTCCGAAATGAGGAGCTTGGGCTTCGCCGCCATGGCCCGCGCGAGCTCGAGCTTTCTCATGTCCACTTGCGTCAAGCCGCCTGACATGGCTTGCGCCCGGTCGGCGAGCCCCACCTGCTTAAGGATATGCGTCGCCTCCTCGACGACGCGGCTGCGCGGCAGCCTCTCATGCTTGCGGGCGGCATAAAGAAGCGGCACGCAAAGGTTGTCGAGCACCGTCATGCTGGCGAAGGGCTTGGGAATCTGGAAGCTGCGCGCGAGGCCCAGGCGGATGCGCTTGTGCGCGGGATGCCGGCCGATGTCCTGCCCTTCGAAACGGATGCTGCCTTCCTCGTTCCTGAGCGTCCCGGCGATGCAGTTGACGAGCGTGCTCTTGCCGGAACCGTTCGGGCCGATCAAGCCGACGCGCTCGCCCGGCCGCACCGTGAAGTCGACGCTCTCCAGCGCCGTGAAGCCGCCGAACCTCTTGGTCACACCGCGGACCTCGAGCAGCGCCTCGGCCATCAGCGCTCCCTCCTGCGGCGCCAGGCCTCGACCCAGCCCATGATGCCGTTCGGTGCGAGCGTGACAAAGAGCACCAGCAGCACGCCCACGATAAGGAGGTTCCACGCGGAGGAAACCGTCACCTGCACCAGCTGCTGCACGGTCCCGAGCAGCACCGCGCCGATCAGCGGCCCGATCCAGCTCATCATGCCGCCGATAAGCGGCATGGCAATGCTGTTGACCGCGTACGACAGGCTGAACGCCGAGCTCGGCTCGATGTACGAGAGGTAGTAGGGAAACGTGGTTCCCGCCATGCCCATCAGGGCGCAGCTCGCCATGGCCGAGAAGATCTTGAGCCTCAAGGTCGGAACGCCCGAGCATTCGGCGGCGAGCTCGTCGTCGTGGATCGCCGCGAGACCCCGGCCGAGGGTCGAGTGCTCGATCGCGCGGGCGACGACCAGCGCAAGCGCGGCCATCAGGAGCTGCACCGAATAGATCAGGTGGATGTAACGCGGCATGCCGAAGGGCACCTCGCGCGGCTGCAGGATGTAGGCGCCGCGCGCGCCGCCGACGAAATCCCAGTTCACGACGAAGACGTACAGCACCACGGCGAGCGCGAGCGAAGCGATGGCGAAGAACACGCCGCGCAGCCGCAGCGTGAGATAGCCCAGGCCCAGCCCCGCGAGGCCCGCCACGGCCGTTCCCGCGACGATCGTCACCGGGAGCGGGGCCTTGAACGCGTTGTAGAGCGCGACGGTGGTGTAGGCGCCGATCGCGAAAAACGCGGCCGAGCCGAAGTTCACGTAGCCGGTATAGCCGCCCAGGATGTTCCACGCGGTGGCGAGGATCACGAAGAGCAGCACCGTGTACCCGGCGGTGAAGAAATACTCGTTGGTGACGAGCTGGCTCGCTGCGGCGAGCGCGAGCGCGACCGCAAGAGCGACGGGAGCGAACGCCCGGTTGCTCATCGGCCGAGCAAGCCCGAGGGACGGAAGGCGAGCGTGGCGAGCAGGAGGCCGAAGGAGACGGCCGGCGCCCACGACGGGCCGAAAAAGGTCGAGGTGAACGACTCGGCGATGCCGAGCACGAAGGCGCCGAGCAATGTTCCGAGAATCGAGCCCATGCCGCCCAGCACGCACACCGCGAACGCGAGGCCGATGAACTCGCGACCGATCGCCGGCTGCACGGGCTGGATCACGATCAGGAACGCGCCCGCAACGCCCGCGGTCGCGATCGAGAGCCCGAAGGCGAGCTCCTTCACCCGGACGGGGTTCACGCCCATCAGGCGCAACGCAAGCTGGTCCTGGGCGACGGCGAGCACGGCGCGCCCGAAGAAAGTGCGGGTGAGGAGGAGCTGCACGCCGAGGACCATGGCGACCGAAACGAGGAACGGCACGGCCAGGCGCATCGGAAAGTCCGCAACGCCTGCCCGCCAGGTGACGTCGCTGTAGCGCGTGCTCACCATGCGGTAGTCCACGCCGAAGACGAGGACCAGCGCAACCTCGGTGATGAAGAGAATCCCGAAGAAGAACGCGAGCCCCCTCAGCGACTCCTGCCCGCGCTTCTCGAAGGAGAGGTAGTAGACGCGGTACAGCGCCATCCCGAGCAGGAAGAACAGCGGCGAGAGCACGAGCGAAACGGCGATCGGATCGAAGCCGAAGCGGTCGTTGACGATGTAGGCGATGTAGGAGCCCAGGATGATGAACGCCGGGTGCGCGATGTTGACGACGTCGAGCATGCCGAACGAGATCGAGACGCCGACGCTCACCGCGGCGTAAAAACCGCCGAGCAAAAGCCCGGCAATGATGGCGTTGACCAGCAACGCCGTCGGGATTTCCATGCGCAGAACGGAACCGGCGAAATTCGCCGGTTCCGTTCAATTCCTATTTGTTCCTATCTGTTCCTATTTGTTCCTATTTCTTGTTTTCGTGGTAGGGGGCCTTCACCGACCCGGTCTGGTACTCGCTCGGGTAGAGCACGGTAACGTGCCCGGATTTCTTGAACTGCTCGACGTCGTTGCCCTTGATGCCGGTGTACTGCGTCATCATCACACGGGAGGCGGCCCATTCGCCGTTCCTGGCAAAGCGGACCTTGCCGACGAAGGTGTCGAACTCGGATTTGTGGATGTATTCGGCGAGCTTCGCCTGATCCAGGCCCCCGGTCGCCTTGATCGCCTGCTCGAGCACCTGCATCATCGCGTACGCGTAGGGCGGCAGGTAGAACCCGAGCGGATCGACGCCTTCCTTTGCCGCGCGCGCCTGGTACTTCTCGAGGAACTGCTCGAGGAACGGGAACCTCCTCCCGAGATCGGGCGCGTAGAACTCGTAGTTCACCACGCCGTTCAGGAGCGGCCCGAGCTGGGTCTTGAGCGCCGCGAACTGCGGTCCGACCAAGCCGCCTCCGAATATGCGCGTCTTGAGACCCACCTCGTTCGCGGCGCGCACCATGCCGGCCGAGTCCGGCGGATACGAGGCCACGAACACGATCTCCGGGTTCGTCGCCTGGATCGCGCGCACGATCGGCGAGTAATCGACGGTGTTGGGCGGGTAGGTCTTGTCGTAGACGACCTTCAGGCCGAGTCGCTTGATATGCGCGCGCGCGCCTTCCAGGGCCATCGCCGGGTACTCCGCGTCAGCGCCCACGATCGCCACGGTGCGTGGCTTCGGATTCAGGCTCATCGCCACCTCGAAGAACCCTTGAGACCAGCCGATCGCCGGATCGGGTCCGGCCGGCATGATCTGGAAGTAGCGGTCGTACTTGAACTTGGAATTGACGTTCAGCCCGAACAGCGTCATGAAGCAGAGGTTGCGCTGCATGGCGATCGGCATCGTCGGCGCGATGACGTTGGTGCCGTAGCCCGACACGACGAGGTCCACCTTGTCGACGTCGAGCAGCTTGGTATAGATGCCGGGCACGGTCGCGGGGCTCGTCTGGTCGTCGTAGTAGACGAACTCGACCTTGCGGCCGAGGATCCCGCCCTTCGCGTTGACGTCGTCGCGCCAGATTTCCATCGCGATCAGCGCCGCCTTGCCGTTGCCGGCGAGCGGCCCGGTCAGGCTCATGCCGAAGCCGATCTTGAGCGGCTGCTGCGCGAGCGCCGTACCGCTCAGACCGAACGCGATCAACAGCGCGCCCAGCGCGCGCCCGAGAACGGGTGGAAAACGTCTGCTCCTGCCTGGCATGGTCTCCTCCTAGACGGGGTTGCGGAAAATCGGCGCAGCTTCGAGGTCGTGCTCTAGGGCCTGCTTATTCCCTCGAGCCTACCCCGGCGATTATGAAAGCGCCCGGCTATTTGTCAAGCGATACCGCCTACCACAGGCGCTCGCCGCGCTCGAGTTTGGTGAGCATCTCGACCTGAAACTCTCTCGGCCCGAAGCCGAAGCGCTCCCCGGCTTGCTCGTAGAAGAACGGCCGATCGGTCCTCAGGCTGAACTCGCGCATCCACCCGAGCAGCGCCTCGTCCGGGTCGCGCCCCGCCGAGCGCAGGATGTAAGCGGTCTTGTCTCTCCACCGGACCGGAATGACCAGCACGCCGAGTCTGTCCGGCCGGAAATCCTCCGGAAACGGGCTTTCGGCCTGCAGCCATCCGCAGATGAAGTTCCGGCACGGGTCGGTTGGACGGCGCTCGTAGATGGTGCAGCATCCCTCGCCGCGGAAGTGACACGGCCGGCCCGGATACATCTCGTGGCCGAGGACCGTGCCCTTGACCCAGCCGTCGCAGCAGGCGGTGCAGGTGCCGCACTGCCGCGCTGCGGCTCGCGCCGGCTCCGAAACCTGCTTGAGCGGCACTACTGCGCCGCAGCACTTCTTGTATTTCCTGCCGCTGCCGCAAGGGCAAGGATCGTTTCTTCCGACCGCCATCGGGAGAGTCTAGCGCATGCGCCAGACTCGGCGCATTCAGGTCGGTCTATTTCGTCATCCTTTTGTAGGTCGAAACCCAAACCCCGGCTTCGGCAGGTCGAGCGTGCTGTTCATGTGCTGGGCATACCGAAGCTGAAACGGATGCTCCTCGATATCGAGGCTTCTCAGGATTTGAGCCGATGGGGTGTCCGCCATTTTCAAGTAGGGCCGATCGGGCTTGAGGCCTTTTCGCGCGAGGCACTTCATGTATTTCGTTACTTTGAAAGAGCCTTTGAAACAGACTTCGCTCCGCGCAAAATCGCCGTCGAGCCGTGAATACAGATTCGTGGCCACATCGAACTCCGTGATCGAACCACGCATGGGAACGCGCAGCTCGATGAACGGAGTGCCGGACTCCTCTTTGGCGATGGCCACGCAATCTCCGCCCTGCTCGAAGATATCGACCTCCCGGGTCACCTTGGGCAGGCCCCAGATCCTGCCGCGAAGCTGATTTTCCTTCGACGTGACCGGTATCGCAATAGCGTAATACCCGAATTTCCTGAAGAACGGCAGCACCATGGGGAGCACGGGAACGTTCACGATCGGATCGGCCATGATCGGGATCATCATCGCGAACTCGTTGTAGGGCTTCACGTTCATGACGTTTTTGTATTCGTAACATGAAAAAAGAACGAGAGACCGCCCTCTGGTCATCCTCACGGGCTTCATCCTCGGATGGGGCAAAATAGCTTGCGCCTTGTCGTAATCGCACATGAAGATGCCCATCGCGCAGGTGACGTCGGCATAAAAAATCGGGAACAAGTAGCTCTTGGAAATCTTCTCGTCGAGCTGAAAAGGAACCGGGGCCTCCCGGAGATGAAATCTCCTGAAGAATGGATCCTGAAACTTCGCCTCGTTCTTCAGAAGCGGGTCGCCATAGTCGAAGTTCGGTTTCATAGAAGCACCTCAGAGAAGACCGGGAATCCAGCGTTTCACTCGAGCGAGATACTCGCGGTAAGGATCTCCGAAAAGCTCCGCAAGCCGTGCCTCGTCATCGCGCGCGCGCCGATGGAACCACGCGAGGTGAAACGCGAACACGCCCACAGCGATCCACGAGTGCAGCGCGAGCACGAGCCCCGCAAGAAAAATCAGGTGCCCGAGATACATCGGATTGCGGCAGTAGCGGTATGGCCCGCCGACCACGAGTCGCTCCGGGGGAATCGAGAGGCCGGGCCCGCCGCCGCCTTCGCGCGAACGGTAGTTGCCGACGAGGCGGTACTGCAGGTAACCCCATGCGAGAAGCGGCAGTGCCCAAGGGTCGATCCGCGGCAGGCCGTTCTGCAGCGCCGCCTCGCCCGAAAGAAGCGCGATCGGCCAGAGAACGAAGGTGCGGTTCGAGGTGCCGCGCAGCCATCGCATCACCGCAGCGCCCGGCCGCGTCACTTTTTTGCGGCCCCGGTCCTCGGCATGAACAGGATGAAGAGATTCGCCAGGACGATCGTCCCGGCGAGGAAGTGGAACGTGGCCGTGAGGCCGAAGCCGTCGGCGACCAGC
>WNGK01009171.1_pt1 | contig 10200 bp, 9 predicted proteins | sample 5400601 | NCBI WGS metagenome assembly WNGK01 (sample SAMN13153376, study PRJNA577476) | soil metagenome | isolation source: 60 cm soil or saprolite under Garry oak tree replicate 1 | place: USA:California | collected 2016-06-15 | reverse complement strand
CATCGGCACCACGTCGGCGGTCTCGGTGATGGACTTGGTTTGACGAACAGATTTTACCAACGCCGTGATCTCCGCTTCCGTCAAGTCCCTGGCCTCCCCCCGCCGGCACAATTCCGCCATGGCCCGACCTACCTCCCAAGATTCCCGATGATCAAACGGACCAATGAACTTGCCCCACTCGACATTGCTCATGACGTAGAACCCAGGCCGAGCCCCTGCCCGCTCCCGCTCCCGCAACCAGGCATCGACTTCCTCTGCAACCCAGGCGACGCTGTTGTCCCCGAGCCGCCGCCGTCCGGGAAACTTCCCGGCCTTCTCGTAGCGCCAGATGGTCGACGCCGACAGGCCAATCTTGGCGGTGACGGCGGGCAAACGAAGCATGTGGATCGACATAACGGTGCTATAGCCGCGGCGCCGAAGCGAATGCAAGCGACGGCCCCCGACCGCTACCCCCGCCGCTACCCCGACCATCACAATCTAAACCGAAGCTGTTGAATTATTGTCGTTATTGCAGCCGTGGCATGTCGTCGGATATTCGTGCCCTTGCACGCCCATGCCGTGGCCGGTGCGGTGCAGGATGCGGTCTCCCAATCCCGCCTTCTCGATCACGGCCTGGGCCGCGGCATCGATCGCCGAGACCGGATTGCCGGCGACCGCCGCCGCGGCGCCCGCCTCGTTGGCGGCGCGCGCCGTCTCGTAGAGCGCCGCCTGCTCGTTCGTAGGCTTGCCGACGAAGAAGGTGCGCTCGTTCTCCGTCATCATGCCGTTGAGCCGCACGTTGCAGATGTTGACGACGCCGTGTCCCTTCTCGATGGTGGCGCCGGTCGGCATGCCGTCGCCGTGCGGCGAGGCCGACGCCGGACCGCTCAAGGTCATGCAGCGGACCTCGGCGTTCTCGCCGGGGAACCGCCGCGCGGCTTCCTCGGAAATCATCGCCGCGAGCGTGAAGTCGAGTTCCTGGAGCCGGCGTCCGGGTCGGATGTTTTCCAGATAGCGCGCCTGGCCCCAGTCGCTCAGGGCGCCAGCGTCGCGATGCACCGCGAGCTCCTCGCCGCACTTGACGAAGCGCAGCTCCCGCATTTCTCGCAAGCACGGCACCAATTTGAGCTCCGGCAGCAACGAGGCGGTACGGGCGAGCGGACCGCCTGCGGTCTCGACACCGATGCGCGCGGCACCGAACCCGCGCTGGCGCACGAGATCGACGAGCGCCTCCGCCCATTGCGAGCGCAGCGGCGCCCGTTGCCCGAGCCGCGGGTGCTCGCTGTAGACCGTCACCGCGCCGACCCACATCGTGCCGCGCTCGAGCGTGCCGCGCAGGTGATGGGTGGACAGCTCGTTCATGATCGCGAACGCGTCGCCCTCGCGCGGCACGATGACCGCGATCGGGCGCTCCCAGGTCTGCACGTCGACGTGAAAATTGGTCGCCCATTGGAAGAAATCGCTGGAAATGAACGCCAGCGCGTCGAGCGCATTGGCGTCCATCATCCTGCGCATCAGACGGCAGCGATAGTCGAAGGTGTTGCGGGTGAGGAACGCCATGCTCAAGCCTTCCACAGCGCGCGGCGCGCGTAGCTCTTCTGCATCAGCTGCGTGGACGCGACGGTGAGCACCAGCGTCGTGCCCATCAGGATGAACGCCAGCGCGCCCCCGAACGGCCAGTTCGATTGTCCGGTGATCAGCTCGTAGACCTGCGGCGCCATCATGTGGAAGCGCGGGCCGCCGAGCAGCACTGGCGTCGCATAGGCGTTCATGCACAGGATGAACACCAGCACGGTGCCGGCGATGACGCCCGGCATGGCCAGCGGCAGCACGACCCGGCGAAACGCCGTGAACGGCCGCGCGCCGAGGTTGCCGGCGGCCTCCTCGAGGCTCGGATCGATCTGTTCCAGCACGCTTTGCAGCGTGAGCGTCATGAACGGCAGCACCACGGCGATGATACCGATCACGACGGCGGTGGGCGTATAGAGGATTTCCAGCGGCTCGTCGACCAGCCCGAAGGCGAGCAACAGCTGATTGACGAAGCCGCGGTTGCCCATCACGGCCATCCAGCCCGCCGCCCGCACCAAATTGCCGACCAGCAGCGGAAACACCACCAGGATGATCAACAGGCTCTTCCAGCGCGCCGGCGCGCGGGCGATGAAATAGGCGACCGGCAGCGCGAGCACCAAGGCGACGGCGGTGGAGATCGCCGCGACCAGGATCGTGCGCAGCAGCACGTTACGGAAGAACGCATCGCGAAAGATCGCGGCGTAATTATCGAGGGTCAGCGCCTCGCGCATCATGTCGTAGCGGTCGTACTGGTTCAGGCTGTAGCGGAACAGCAGCACCAGCGGCAGCCCGAGGATCATCACGACCAAGAGCGTCGCCGGGATCGCAAGCAGGAAGCCGCGGCCTCGCGCGGACCGGGCGGGTGCCGGGACGATGCTCCGGGTCGAAGCGCCGGGGGCAGCGATGCTCATCGGTTAGGCCAGGAACTCGCGGTCCCACCATTGCTTGAGGTTCTGATATTCCTTGGCGACGTAGTCGTAGTCCGTCTTCACCAACTTGGCCTGCTCGGCGGCGTTGAACGTGAGCTTTTGCGCCTGCTCGGGCGGCAGCTGCGCATTGGCGACCGTGGGCGCATAGCCCATCTTCTGCGCGAATCCGATCTGTGCGGCCGGCTCCAGCGAAGCATTGAGGAACGCGTAGGCGCCGTCCTTGTTGGGGGCGTTCTTGGGAACGCCGAACTCGAACAGGATCGGGATCGCGCCCTCCGCCGGCGCCACATTGGTGATGGGAATTCCGGCGTTCTGCCATTGCACGCAACGCGCGCGCCACATCGGCGTGATCCACACTTCGCCCGACTGCAGCGCCTGGGCCATGGCCTCGTTGCTCGGCAGCACGCGCACGCCGAGCTTTTTCAGCTCGATGAGCTTCTTCTTGCCGGGCTCGAAATCCGACGGCGTGCCGCCGGCCGCGACCGTGGCGACGATCAGGATCTGCGTGAACAGCAGATCGACGATCCCGATCTTGCCGCGATACTTCTCGTCCCACAGGTCGGCATAGGCCTTCGGCTCCGCGTGCGCCGGATTGTAGACCAGCACCATGCCGCTATAGATGTGCGGGACCGAATAGGCGTGCCGCAACGCCGGGACCGCGTTCTTCAGATTGGCGACCTTGGATTCGTCGAGCGTGTCGAGCGCGCCGGAGAGCGAAATGTCGTACATGTCCACGTCGGACAGGCAGGCGATGTCGAGCGTGCCGCGCGGCAGGCGCCGTTCCGCGATCAGCTTGTTCTTGCGCGGGCCCTGCGCCGCGACGTCCCATTGCACGCCCACGCCCTTGGGCTCGAGCAGCGGCTTGACGATGTTGGCGTCGAGCAGGTTCTGGTAATCGCCGCCCCAGGTACCGACCACGCAGGTTGCCGTTTGCGCGCGCGCGCGCTTGAAGCCGAGCGCCGCCGCGGAGGCAAGCGCGCTCGCGCCGAAGCCGAACGCGCGGCGGGTAAGTTGCGATCGCGGAGCATCCACCATGGCCGAGTTCTCCTTCATGAATTTCCCGCAGCTGCGCGGTCCGACGGTTCGAGCAGCAGGCTTGCGTCGGGCGACCACACCACCCGCACCGTCTCACCCGGCGCCGGACCGGCGCCGGAGCGTTGCGCGGTCGGCGCATGCACGATCAGCCGCTCGCCCGATGCGAGCTCGATCATAGACTCGGTCGTGGGCCCGAGGAAGGTGACCACCTTGGCGATACCGTCGACCGAATTGAGTTGCTCCGTTCCGCCGGTGCCGTACAGGATTTCCATGCGCTCCGGCCGCACCGCCAGCACCGAGACGCCCGGCCGCCCCTCGCCGGCGAAATGAATGCACAGCCCGGAGCGGGTGCGGAACACGCCCGGCCCGGCGATCTCGCCCTCGAAGAAATTCGACTTGCCGATGAAGTCGGCGACGAACGCCGAGCGCGGCTGATCGTAGAGCTCGCGCGGCGTGCCGACCTGGGCGATGACGCCATGGTCCATCACCGCCAGCCGGTCGGCGACCGTGAGCGCCTCTTCCTGGTCGTGGGTCACGAACACGGTGGTGAGCCCGAGCTCGCGCTGCAATTGCCGGATCTCGAGCCGCACCTCCTGGCGCAGCTTGGCGTCGAGATTCGACAGCGGCTCATCGAGCAGCAGCACATCCGGATTGACGACCAGCGCGCGGGCGAGCGCAACGCGCTGCTGCTGCCCGCCGGAAAGCTCGCGCGGGTAGCGCGGCTCGAATCCGGACAGCCGCACCAGGCGCAGCGCATCGGCGACTCTGGCGGCGATCTCTTGCTTCGGCAGCCCGCGCATTTCGAGCCCGAACGCGACGTTCTGGGCGACGCTCATGTGCGGAAACAACGCGTAGCCCTGGAACACCATGCCGGTCGAGCGCCGGTACGGCGGCTCGGCGGTGACGTTGCGGCCCCCGATGCGGATCTCGCCAGCGGAGGGCAGGATGAACCCGGCAATCATGCGCAGCGTCGTGGTCTTGCCGCAGCCGGACGGGCCGAGCAGCGCGAGGAGCTCGCCGTGCGCGACCGCAAGCGAGAAATCCCGTACCGCAAGCGTGCCGCCGTAGGCCTTGCTGACGCGATCGAGCGTGAGCTCCGACACTCACACCACCTTGGAGAGCTTCACGAATCGGTCCGTCGCCAGCAGCCCGACCCCGATGATGGCAATCTGCATCACGGAAACCGCCGCGACCGTCGGATCGAACTTCCATTCGAGATATTGCAGCATTGCGATCGGCAGCGTGCTGCGGCCCGGCCCGATCAGGAACAGCGACATTTCCAGGTCGGTGAACGAGACGATGAGGCTGAAGATGCCGGCGGCGACCACCCCCGGGCGGATCATCGGCAGCGTGATGCGCCGGAACGTCGTGAACGGTCTTGCGCCGAGATTCATCGCGGCTTCCTCCACCGAGCGATCGAGGCCGACGAGGCTTGCGGACACCAGCCGGACGGTCCACGGGATCGTCAGCGCCACGTGCGCGACGATGAAACCGGGCAGGGTCGCGATCAGGCGCACGCCGGTCGAGAGCTCGATCTCGATGAAATAAATGTAGATCGCCGTTCCCGCCACGATGCCGGGAACGATGAGCGGCGAGAGCAGGAAGGCGGCGAGCGCTTCGCGGGCGGGGAAGCGGCCGCGCACGAGCGCGAAACTCGCCGGGACGCCTAAGATCAATCCCGCCAGCATGGAAAACACGCCGATCTCGATCGAGCTGAGGAACCCGTGGAGGAATGCGGCATTGGCCCAGGCGTTGCCGAACCAATGCAGCGTGTAGCCTTGCGGCGGAAAGGTGATGATCTCGTTCTTGAACAGGCTCACCCAGATGACGAAGATCAGCGGGGTGAACATGAACAGGAAGACCAGCGCAACGCAGGCAAGATACGGGGCACGCAGCGGCGACGGCTGCGGCCGGGGCCGCTGCAGGCGCGCAGCAATTTCGCTGGTCGGCATTGGGTCTCCGGGCAGCCACGAACGCTAGAGCCGAACCTCCCGGCGCACAAGGCAAGCCACGGCGATCACAGCCGATTCTTGACGAAGCGGCCGCCTTGCATGATGGCCGGGATGCGTTCGCCCTGCCCGCCGAGCACGCCGAGATCCTTGAGCGGATTGCCGTCGACGACGATGAGGTCGGCATAGGCCCCCGGCGCAATGGTGCCGAGCCTGCCCCCCATGCCGAGCACTTCGGCGGCGATGCTGGTCGCGCTGGCGATGATTTCCTGCGCCGGCAAGACGCGGCTGCGGATGGTGAACTCTTCCGACTGGCGGCGATGCATCTCACCCAGCAGATCCGAGCCGTATGCCATTCTCACGCCGGCGTCGCGCAGGATCTCGAGCGACATGAGCCCGGCCAGGCGCACGTCGTCTATTTTGGCGATCGAAACTTCCGGAAGGCCGTACCGCGCGCCCTCCTCCTTGAGCGCCTCGAAGGTGACGAGGGTGGGCACCGCCCAGGCGCCGCGCTCGACCATCAACTCCGCGGTCGCCGGCGTGATCAGGTTGGCGTGCTCGACCGACTTGACCCCGCATTCGACCGCGCGGCGGATCGCCTCGTCGGTGTAGAGGTGGGCCGCCACATAGGTATTGGCCATCTCGGCTTCCTCGACCACCGCGGCGATTTCCTCGCGCGAGAACCCGAGAAAGACGATCGGGTCCGTGGGCGAAGCGATGCCCCCGTTGGCCATGATCTTGATGAGGTCGGCGCCCGCCTTGATCTCCTCGCGGGCGGCACGGCGCACTTGCGCGACGCCGTCGCAAATGCGCCCGAGCGCGCCGAGCCGCCGCCCGAAATAGCGCGCCTCGCGCGCGTCGAAGCGGCCGCGCAGATCGCCATGTCCGCCGGTCTGGGAGAGTGCCTTGCCGCAGATGAAGAGGCGCGGGCCCGAAATCGCGCCTTCCTGCAGCGCCAGCTTGAGGCCGAAGTCGGCGCCGGCGACGTCGCGCACGCTGGTGAAGCCGCGCATCAGCATATCGCGCAGGATCACGCTCGCGCGCGCGGCGACGAGGGAGTCGGGAAGCAGCGCGTTCTGCGCCAAGTTGACCAGCGTCGCCACCACGTGGACGTGACAATCGATCAGGCCCGGCATCACGATCTTGCCGGCAAGATCGATCGCATCCGCGGCGGTGTCGATCGGAGCGTCGCCGACTTCGCAAAAAATCTCGCCCTCGATGAGAACATTCATGCCCGGCCGCGGCTCGGCCGCGGCTCCGTCGACGATCGATGCATTGCGCAACAGGATCATGCCCGCCCTCCCTACGTTCTTTTCCGCGCTTTGTGCCCGCTCCGGTTAACCTTAACAAAAGGTTTATGCGAACGTTAAAGAAACGTTTATTCCCGCAAGCGGCGCGCACGATTAGAGTTTTTGGCCTGCCGAGGCCATCACAGGATTCGCGCCGTGTCCAATCTGAGTACCTACGTTGCGGGCGCGCTGGCCGCTGTCCTGGTCATGGATCATGCCGCGACGATCGGAAACTTCCGGCCGGCTTTTGAGCTCCCCGAGGCCGCGGGGGAATTCGCGGAGCCGAGTATCAGGATAAACCGCGGGCTCAAGGGCGACCGCTGGGCGCCGGTTCGCACACAACGCGATTCCAGGCCGGTCAATGCGCCGCTGGAAGTCGTCGATTTTCCGACTGGAAGCACGGGTGGGCAACGCTCCGTCGCGTCTCCAGGATACCCGATGGGCAATGTCACGGCCGTGGTGAAGCGGGAGATGCCCACCGGCGACGAACAGTCCGGCAAACGCGTGCTGCCGTTGGGCTGCGAGTCCGCATTCGGGAGACTGGCGGCCCCGCCGCTGGCTCATGTGCTCGGCCGTTGCATCATATGAAGTAGGAAGGCGGGTGCGACGGTCTCGGCGATCTTGGGAACTCTTGGCACTGAAAATCTTGCTTGTGATGCGCACTTCAGCCGAGAAGGAATCGCGATGACCATGAGGCTCTTGCTCCGAATGGCCTTCTGGCTGGGCGTGGTGATCGTGCTGTTGCCGAACCCGGCTTTCCGGCCGGGCGCGCTTGAGCCATCAACGAGCGCGACGCAAGCGGCCGCCCCGAAGACTGCAAGCCCCGATACGGGCCGGATCTGTCCGCGGCAGCTCGACGCTTGCTGCTCCGGCTTTCAGGCATTCGCCAAGCTTTGCCGAAGCCTCCATCAGTTCCTCACCGAACGCGGCGCGCAGCGCGGCAGCAAATCCGCGGGCGATACCGCGGGGGCCTCTCAGAACACCCTGACGCCAACGGATCTCGTGATGCCCTGGCGCGGATCGGCACCGCGCAAGGAACCCGGGGCAAGACGGTCGATCTGAGAGGATTGCGACTTCGGGGGCGGATTCCGGGGTCATGGCTCGTGTGGATCGGAACACTGCATGCTCGAGTCCGCCGACCGGTTTCGCCGTTCCTGCTGAGCCCGACGCGCCGCCTAAGCCACCCGTTAAGTCTCGATTCAGGTCCTGGCCTGATGATCCTCCGGGACGTGCCATGGCCCCGGATCGGATCGAATGAGCGAGGAATGCCCCGCCGAGCCCGGCGCGCCGCCGCTCGAGACCGATCCGATTGAGAGCACATATGAAGTCAAGCCGCCTCGTCCCGAGGAGGCATGGGCTCCGAACCTGGCTGACCAGGACCGTGAGATCCCGGTCGGGTTCCTCACGCTTGCACTGATCGCCGCGCTCGGATCGGCATGGATCGGCGGCACCTACTTGTATCGCTTGGTCGCAGAACCACCGTTGACCGGCCACGCGGCCGTCAAGGCAGTCGTCGAACGGATCCTCATCGTCGAATCCAACGGCGACCCGAATGCGAAGAACAGACGGTCGAGCGCGACCGGCGCCGGTCAGTTTCTCGATGGCACATGGCTCGAGACGATCCGGATGCACCGGCCCGATCTCGTGAAAGGCCGCAACGAAAAGCAACTGTTGGAACTGCGACGGGAACTGGAACTTTCTCGCGAGATTGCAACGCGAATGGTCGAGCGCAACGCCGCAATGCTGAGCAAACGCGGCCTTCCCGTCACGCCCGGCACGCTCTACCTGACCTATTTTGCCGGCCCCGCAGGAGCCATGGCGATCCTGTCCGGTGCGGAGGATCTCGACGCCGCCACGCTGATGGCGAGCGCCGATGCAAGCGGCCGTACCACACGCGAAAAGCTCGTGACCGCCAATCCGTTCCTGGGGACACTTACGGTCGGCGATCTCAAGAACTGGGCCGATCGCAAGATGCGCGGCTTGTGATTTCAGGCGAACGCGAGGGCTATAGCGGCGACGACCACCGCGGTTCCGATCCGCAATCTGGCTTGGTCAAGTCCTTACGTATGAATGATGAAATCGTGATGCCAAATACCGAAGTGAAGGTCCTCGCCCCCAGTCTCATTGACCAGCGGGTTGTGGCCGCCTGTCAGGTCACGAATCGTATCTTGTAGCTGACCGTTATTGACAAGAGGATTATGCTGCCCCGTCACGTCCTGAAGCGATTGTTGCAGCTGCGCCAGCTGGTCTTGATGGTGAGCCAACAGTGTATCCAGTGCGAACGAATGCGCGTTATCGAATTGCTTGATCGAATTAGAAATGACGCCAGCCCAAGAATCGCCAAGCGCTTCTCCGAAGTTCCCGACCGATCCGGTATCAGACGTCGCGGGCGGATCGACCAGGAGCGTGCCCCCGCTCCCGTCATCCGAGAGCGTCCATGTTGAGCCGGTGTAATTCCCTACCAGTTGGATCTTGTCTACGTTCGTTCCGTCAGTCACGGTGAGGGTCGTGATATTGGTGGCTTTGGAATAGGTGACGTTGCTTACTCGGGTGTCCGCTCCGAAACTGATGTTCGTGAGATCGATCGTATCGCTCCCGGAGAGCCCTATGATCTTGCCGCTGAAGGTCGATGGATCTTCGAGCACAAGTTCGCCTGTCGCCCCGGAGAAGACCACATTGTTGCTGTCCGAGCCATCAAGCTGCAGAGTGGCGCCTGCATCGATCTGGAACACTCCGGTTCCCGAAATGCTGCCCGCGACCTCCAGCGTGCCGCTCACGACTTCGACCTTGCCGTTGTCGGTCAGCGTCCCGGCAATCGTGTCCGAACCGCTGAATTGCAGCGTGGCCCCAGAATCGACTTTGAACGCGCCCGTTCCCGAAAGGGTCCCGGCGATTTGCAGCGTATCGCGGGCAACCTCTATCATGCCGTAATCGGCGATTGGTTCCGATATCGTGTAATCGCCATGTGAGATCAGAAACGTGCCGTTCGTTCCTATAAATATCGACGCCGCCAGCAACCCGCCGTTATTGAGCTCGAAAGTACCGGCATTGACGGTCAATGTGCCGGACAGCGTCAGCGAGGCATCGTCCCGAACCGTGGCTTGGGCATCATTCACAATCAGCGCGGATGCGACGGCCGGCTGCGAGATGGTGACGGTATAGCTGCTGCTCGTGCCGTTGATCGCATTGGCATCGATCACAGCAGTCATGGTGGAAGTCGGAGATGCGAGGGTCCAATGCGGATCTGAGCTCCAGTTGCCGTTCGAGGCAATTTTCCAATGATCGTCCGGAACCTCGACCGTAACCGACTCCGTGGTGCTGGCCGTATTCGTCTGGCCTTCGCTGTCTTTCGACGTAGCCGTGACGTTCAAGGTAAAGCTAGTGTCCGTCGTCGGCGTGATCGTCAGGCTCGACAGGTTCCAGCCGATGATGTCGACCGAAGTGTTGCCA
>WNGK01014048.1_pt1 | contig 10201 bp, 8 predicted proteins | sample 5400601 | NCBI WGS metagenome assembly WNGK01 (sample SAMN13153376, study PRJNA577476) | soil metagenome | isolation source: 60 cm soil or saprolite under Garry oak tree replicate 1 | place: USA:California | collected 2016-06-15 | reverse complement strand
CGCGCGCCTCCGCCGCTGACACGTCGCCCGTCATCATCGCCACGCGGCCGGCGATCTCGTCGAAGTCGACGGCCTCCTCGGGCGCCTGCGAGAGCGTCTCGTGCACGAGCGCGATCGAGCCGACCCGGCGCACCGCTTCCTCGAGCGCAGCGCGCGCGTCCGGCGCTTGCAGCCGCCGGGCCTGCAACCGCAGCAGAGCGGCCACCGTCTGCAGGTTGTTCTTGACCCGGTGGTGTATCTCCCGGATCGTCGCGTCCTTGGTGATCAGCTCGCGCTCCCGGTGCCGCAGCTCGGTCACGTCCCTGAGCAGGATCAGCGCGCCGGCCCTGGCCCCGCCGACAACCAGCGGGATCGTGCGCAGCTGGACGACCGAGCCGTTGCCCTCCACCTCCGCTTCCCTGGCCGCCCGGCCGCTGGCGGTCAGCATCAGCGAGTCGTCGCGCGGGGCGTGGCTGGAGCAGAGCCGGGCGGTCAGCGGGCCGAGTTCGGCGCCCACCAGGTCGGCGGTCAGGCCGAGCCTGCGGTAAGCGGACAGCGCGTTCGGACTGGCATAGGTAACCTTTCCCGACCGGCCGAGGCGCAGCAGGCCGTCCCCGACCCGGGGCGACCTGACCAGCGCAGGGGTCTCGCCCAGGCACGGGAACATTCCCGCGGCGACCATCTGGGCCAGGTCATCGGCGGCCCGCAAGTAGGTAAGTTCCATCCGGCTCGGCGTCCGGGCGGAGCTGAGATTCGTCGACCGCTCGACCACGGCGATCACCTGGCCGTCCTTAGCGACGGGAATGGTTTCATGGCGCACGGGCACGCCGTCCATCCATTCCGGGTCGCCTTCCCGGCAAATCCGCCGTTCCCGCAGTGCGACATCGAGGAAGGGCCGTTTCCCGGCGGGCAGGACCGACCCGACCACGTCATCGGGAAAGGCGGTCGGCCCGGTTGTCGGGCGCATCTGGGCCAGCGCCACCCAGCCGGCCCGCTGCCGCAGTGGCGCCCATAGGACAAGGTCGGCAAACGACAGGTCGGCCAGCAGTTGCCAGTCGGAAACGAGCGCGTGCAGCCAGTCAAGGCCGGCCTCGGTGAGATCCGCATCCCGGCGGGCGAGGTCGGTCAGGGTGGGCATCTCGCCATCATCGCACCAGGCCAGGTCCGTGGCATCCGGCCATGCCCGGCGGCCAGCTCCCCATGCCCGGCGGCCGGCTCCGGCGATGCCCGGCGGCCGGCTCCGGCGATGCCCGGCGGCCGGCTCCTGGTGCGGAAGTCACACCCTCCGGTGCCCGCTCACCGTGATCTGGCGCATTCGATTGGCATGCCGGTTTCCTGGCCGGCCGGGGTGGGACATCATGGCCGGATAGCCCCTCCAGCGGGAAGGTAACCGACCGTGACTGCCTCCCCAGTTCTGCCAGCCGTCCGCGGTGCCCTGCTCGGCCCGCCGGACCCCAGGCTGCCCAAGTACTACGGCGTAAAGCGGCAGTTGCTCGAGCTGACCGGGACAATGGCTCCCGGCACGGCGGTACCGCCAGAGCGCGAGCTGGCGCGGCGCTACGGCACGTCCCGCACGACGGTCCGGCAGGCCCTGGCCGAGCTGGCGGTAGAGGGCAGGCTGCTCCGCATGCAGGGCAAGGGAACGTTCGTGGCCAAGCCGAAGGTCGCCCAGGTCCTGGAGCTCACTAGTTACACCGAGGACATGCGGGCGCACGGCCTGCAGCCACAGACCGTGATCCTGGACACCGGCTACATCGCGGCCGGGCAGGAGCTTGCGGGGCACCTCAGCATCCGGGCATGCGGCCGGGTGCTGCGCGTGCACCGACTCCGGCTGGCCGATGGCGAGCCGATGTCGATCGATGTCTCCTACCTGTCCGCGCGCCGCTTCCCCGGACTGCGCCGGAACCTGAAGAAGAATTCCTCGCTGTACGAGACGCTCGCCTCGGCGTACGGCGTCGAACTGGCGGAGGCAGAAGAGACCATCGAGACGGTGCTGGCGGATCCCGAGGACGCCCGGCTGCTCGGCGTGGATGTCGGGCTGCCGCTGCTGCTCGTCAGCCGGCATAGCTTCGACTCATCCGGCTCGCCGGTGGAGTGGGCGCGGTCCTGGTACCGGGGCGACCGGTACAAGATCGTCACCAGGCTGCGCAGGCCCGGGCCGTGAGTGGCGGCGGCCCGATGTCAGGCTGGTAGCGTCGCGCGCATGACCGAGGCCACGGCAGGTTACCCGGACGAAGCCGGCCGGTCCGCGCCGGCCGGAGCAGGCGAGATCCCGGCACCCGGCGCCACCGGCCCGGCAAGCGATGCCCTGGGTCCGGCAGGCGGCTCCCGCGGCCCGGCACCCGGTGCCCCCGGCCCGGCAGGCGGCTCCCGCGGCCCGGCACCCGGTGCCCCCGGCCCGGCAGGCGGCGCCGGTCAGTCCCCGGCGCATGGTGGCGCACACGCGGTGGCCGCCGCGCAGCGGCATGGCGTGCGGACCATGTTCACGCTCTCCGGCGGTCATGTCTTCCCGCTCTACGACGGCGCCGTCAAGGCCGGCCCGCCGATGCGGATCGTCGACGTGCGGCACGAGCAGACGGCGGTGTTCGCGGCCGAGGCGACTGCCCGTCTGGAGCGCACGCCCGGCCTGGCCGTTCTCACCGCGGGCCCGGGAGTGACGAACGGCGTGAGCGCGATAACAACAGCGCACTTTAACGGGTCGCCGGTGGTAGTGCTCGGCGGCCGCGCGCCCGATTACCGATGGGGCTCGGGGAGCCTGCAGGAGATCGACCACCCGCATCTGCTGACCGCCGTCACCAAGCGCGCCTGGACCGAGCACGAGGCAGGCGGGGTCGGCGCATCGGTCGACGAGGCATTCCGGCTCGCCGCCGCCCGGCATCGCGGGCCGGTGTTCCTCGACGTCGCGCTTGAGGCGCTCTTCGGCGCTGCCGGTCAAGCCAGCCCGACGGCGCCGGGCGTGGCAGGCGTGGCGGACACAGTGAGTGCAACAGGCCCGGCGGCCTCGGGAGCGGGCGCGGCAGGCAAGGCGGGCACGGCGGGCGCGGGCATGGCGGGCACGGGCATGGCGGGCCCGGCGGGCGCGGGCACGGCGAGCCCGGCGGGCGCGGGCACGGCGAGCGCAGCAGGCGCGGGCGCGGCCGGCTCGGTGGTCAGCGGCCACGCTGGCGGTGCCGCCGGTGCCGTTCCAGGCCCGGTGCCCGCCGACGGCGACCAGCGGGATGCGCCCGATCCCGGGGCGATCAGCGCCATCGCCAGGCTACTCACCGCTGCCGAGCGGCCGGTGCTCGTCCTCGGCTCGGACGTCTGGCTGGACCGGGCCGACACGGCCGCGCGGCAGGCAGCGGAGGAACTCCGGCTGCCGGTGATCGCCAATGGCCAGGGCCGCGGCGTGCTGCCCGCCGGTCATGAGCTGCTCGTAACCCGCGCACGCTCTGTCGCTTTCGGCCAGGCTGACCTGGTGATCGTGGTCGGCACCCCGCTGGACTTCCGGCTCGGCTACGGCGAGTTCGGCGGGCGGGACGGGGCGCCGCGTGCCCAGGTCGTGCATGTGGCCGACGCCCCAGGCCAGGTCGCGGCCCATTGCCAGCTGGCCGGGTCGGCCGCCGGCGACCTGGCGGCGTTCTTCACCGGGCTGGCCGTGGCGGCAGGCTCGGCGGCGCGCGGCTGGACGCGCTCCTGGCTGCCGATGCTGCAGGCGGCCCGCGACAAGGCCGTGGCTGCCGACGGGCCGTTGCTGTCCAGCGACGCCGACCCGATCCATCCGATGCGGGTCTACGGCGAGCTGGCGAAGGTACTCGACGACGACGCCGTGGTAATCGGCGACGGCGGGGACTTCGTCTCTTACGCGGGCAAGTACATCGAACCGAAGCGCCCCGGCTGCTGGCTGGACCCCGGCCCGTACGGATGCCTGGGGACCGGGCTCGGCTACGCGATCGCGGCCAGGATCGCACGTCCGTCCGCGCAGGTGGTGCTGCTGCTCGGGGATGGCGCGGCCGGGTTTTCGCTGATGGACGCCGACACCCTGGTGCGGCACCGGCTGCCGGTCGTGATGATCTGCGGCAACAACGGGATCTGGGGCCTGGAGAAGTATCCCATGCAGGCGTTGTATGGCTACGACGTCGCGGCCGAGCTGCAGCCGCAGTGCCGGTACGACCAGGTGGTCGCGGCTTTGGGCGGGGCGGGTGAGCTCGTCACCAGCCCGGCCGACATCGGCCCCGCCCTGCGCCGCGCGTTGGACTCCGGTGTCCCCTACCTCGTCAACGTCGTTACCGACCCCGGCATCGCCTATCCGCGCTCCACCACCGGAATCTGACCTGCCCAGTCGAAGGTTCTAGTGCAGGTCGCCGGCTAGCCGGATTCGCCAGGCTCGCGTGCAGCACGGGCGCGAGCAGGCCGAGAGCCGCGAGACTGTCGGCTGGACCACTGACTAGCCCCTTCTGCCCCCCTAGTCCCACACCCACCACTAGCCCCGACCCCGAGCCTTCCCCAGCCCAGGATTTCCATGATCACGGAGGGTTTCGGGGTTGCGCACCCCCGAAACCCTCCGTGATCATGAATGGGCGGTCGGGGGTGGGGCCGGGCGGCGCGGGCGGGGGGGCGGCGGCGAGGGTCAGTGAGCGCGGGCAGGGCCGGCGCGGGCGGGCGGCGCAGACGGGCGGCGGCGAGGGTCAGTGAGCGCGGGCGGGGCCGGCGCGGGCGGGGCGTCGGGGGCGGGCGCTAGGGAGCGGTAGGCGGGTGGGTGGCGCGGGCCAGGAAGCGCTCTCTGGAGATAACTACTCGCTCGATCGTGCCGGCGCCAAGCACGTGCTCGTAGCTGTCGCCCGGCTGGCCGGGCGACTCCTCGCGGAGCGCGATGAAGCTGAATACTAGCCGCCGGCCATCCACCTCGGTCAGCTCGGCCTCGACCACGAGACCCGACCCCACCGGGCTGGCCCGCCGGTGCTCGAGCGTCACCGACGTGCCCACCGTGATTTCATCGGGGGCAAGCTGCGCGGCCACCGCCGCGACCGCGGCGGCCTCGGCCAGCGCGAGCAGCCGGGGGGTGCCGAGCACCGGCACGTCTCCGCTGCCCAGCGCAGCAGCGGTGTCCGACTCGCTGACGACGGCGCGCACGGAGGCGTTCAGCCCGACGACAAGAAGCATGCTGGCCACCTAGATCACCCGATCACGGCGATCAGGTCGCCTTCCTGGACGACGTCGCCTTCGGCCACCGCCAGGTTAGTCAGGATGCCGTCGCCCTCGGCAAGGACGGGAATCTCCATCTTCATCGATTCGAGGATGACCAGGGTGTCGCCATCGTGCACCTGCTCCCCCGCAGCCGCCACGACCTTCCACACGTTCGCCACCATCTCCGCGCGAATCTCGTTCACGCGTACCTCCTTGCTTCGTCACCTGGCGAGCCGATCAAGGTCACCGGGCCCCATCATCGTCGGTATCAGGCCGTCCCGGGGCGCAGCCGGGCAATGACGGAAGTGTCGTAGTCACCGCTGGCGAACTCGCTGCTGGCCAGCAGGTCGGCGAGAAACGCGAGATTGGTCTTCGGCCCGGAGATGACGAAGTCAGCCAATGCGTCCCGCGCCGTGGCCAGGGCCTCGTCCCGGCTGGCACCGTGCACGCACAGCTTGGCAAGCAGCGGATCGTAGAACGTGGTCACCGCGTTCCCGGCCGCGTAGCCCGCATCCACCCGGATGCCACGCCCGGACGGCTCGGACCAGCCGGTGATGGTCCCGGGGCTGGGCAGGAACCGGCGCGAGTCCTCGGCGTACACCCGCAGCTCCAGCGCGTGCCCACGGTACGCGACGGCATCCGGGTCGAAGCTGACGGCATGCCCGCTGGCGATCAGGAACTGCTGCTCCACCAGGTCAATCCCGGTAATCAGCTCGGTGACCGGATGCTCGACCTGGAGCCTGGTATTCATCTCAAGGAACACGAAGTCCTGCGCCGCCGTGTCCACCAGGCACTCGACGGTCCCGGCACCGCGGTAGCCGACGGTCTGGCCAGCCAGGACCGCCGCGGCCTGCATCGCGTCCCGCAGGCCAGCGGCGAGCCCGGGCGAGGGCGCCTCCTCGGCCACCTTCTGGTGCCGTCGCTGCGCGGAGCAGTCGCGCTCGCCGAGAGCGACAACGCGCCCGTCGGCGAGGCCGAGAATCTGGATCTCGACGTGCCTGGCATGCTCGATGTAGTGCTCAAGCAGGACTGATGAGTCGCCGAAGAACCGCTCGGCGCGCGCCTGCGCAGTCGCGAACGCGGCGCGCAGCCCGGCGTCGTCGGCCGCGACGCTCATCCCGATGCCGCCACCGCCCGCCGCGGCCTTGACCATCACGGGATAGCCGAGCCGCCCGGCCTCGGCAACCGCAGCCGACTCGTCGGCCACCGGCGCCCTGCTGCCCGCGGCAACCGGCAGGCCGGCCCGCTCCATCAGGTTCCTGGCGCTGATCTTGTCGCCCATCTGCTCGATCGCGGCTGGCGGCGGGCCGACCCAGGTCAGTCCCTCGGCCAGCACCCTGGCCGCGAAGGACGGGTTCTCCGCGAGGAAGCCGTAGCCAGGGTGAATAGCGCTGGCGCCGGTCCGCCTGGCGGCGCCGAGCACGGCATCGATGTCGAGATAGCTGCGGGCCGGATGGGCCGGCCCGAGCAGCACAGCATCGTCGGCCTCGCGCACGAACGGCAGGTCCGCATCGGCCTCGGAGTAGACCGCGATGGCCCGGATCCCTATCCGGCGGGCGGTCTTGACAACCCGCCGCGCGATCTCGCCGCGGTTCGCGACGAGAACTGATTCGAGCACCCGGGCAGCTTAGCGGGCCGCTCAGCAGCCCCGGCAGCAGGGCGCTGGGTCAGGGAGAGGGTCATCCGCGCCCGCGAGCCCGGCAGTCCTGCTGCCGGGGTGGCTACAGGCGGCTGAACCTGCGCCTGCCCGCGACCTCGCTCAGCGCCTCTACGACGCCGGCGTCGTACTCATACGCGGTGTCCAGCCGGAGCCGTTCTAGCGCGGCTACGCTGCGGTCCCGGTCGGCCGATGCGCCGACCAGGTCATCGAAGGCGTTGGCGGCACGGATGATCCGGCTGCCGACCGGCGGCTGCGGGCTGTCCCCGCGGGCGGGCAGGCTCTGGCAGCGGACCAGCTCCGCGACTCGGTCAAGCACCCCGGCCTTGGCGATCACGTCCGCGCCAAGCTCGGCGATGCGCTGCTGGTCCGGGCGAGAAACCAGCACGGTGGCGCCGCCGGGGATCGGATCGCGGAGCGAAAGCTGCCCGATGTCATGCATGAGAGCTGCGTACTCGAGGTCAAGGAGATCAGGCTCGCTCATGCCGAGTTCCCTGCCGACGGCCACGGCCAGCACGCTGACCCGGCGGGAATGGCCGCCCTCCACGTAGCCGCCTACCTCGGTGACCCTGGCCAGGGCGCGGACGGTCTGCAGGTAGGTCGAGCGGATCCCGGCATATCGCCGGAATGCGAGCTGGGTGACGAGCAGGGGCACGACGAAGACGGCCAGCCCGGCAATCCCCATCGTCTCGGCCGCGAACACGATGATCATCGCGGATGCGCCGACCGCCGCGCCGAGCGGCCACTGCACCCGCATCTCGTCCCATAGCGCGACACCGAATCGCGCACCGAGGTCATCCGCCCTGATCAGGGCCCCGATCACCGCGTCAATAAGGCACCCGGATATCACCAGGACGGTCATAACGGCGGCCGCCAGCCACCAGTGGCTGACGATCACACCGATGCCGGTCAGCGGGCGGAAGACGAAAGCAACGCAGGACACCGCTACCAGCCGGGAGGCCATACCGGTCAGGCCGACGGGCCGGCCGGCCGCCATGTGGGGCAGCGCGCCGATGGTCATGGCGATCGCCGCCACCGCGAAGGGCGAGCCTGAGCAGTTCGCCGAGCGCGATGAGAACCCCGAACGCGACGGCCGGGTGCGGTGCGACGACCTGCACGGTGGCGGAATGCGCGATCGCGGCGACCGTCAGCATGCCGGCCGCGGCCAGCAGCAGCAGCCGGCCCGAGTCCATGGCCTGCCAGGATGACCAGCGCTCCGCGGACCGCTGCGCAGTCGCCGTCGCCTCCCCGGTCATAGGCTCTCCACCACCCGGAGCGGCGCCGTCGGGTCGTCATGATCCTGCACGGTGACCGTCTGATGATCAAGCGGAGCGGCGGCAGGTTCCGGCAGCCGCCAGCCTTCCCGTTGCAGCGCCACGATGAACGCGTCCACCAGCGCGGGGTCGAATTGGCTGCCGGATCCCCTGCGGAGTTCCCTGACTGCCTGGTCGATCCCGCGGGCCCGCCGGTACGAGCGGTTCGACGTCATCGAGTCGAACGCGTCCGCGACCGCGATGACCCGGGCGAACTCGGGAATCTCGTCGGCGGCGAGGCCCATCGGGTAGCCCTTGCCGTCGATCCGCTCGTGGTGATGCATGATGCCGGTGAGCGCCTCGTCCAGGAAGCCGATCTCCCTGACGATCTCCAGGCCGCGCATCGGGTGCAGCTGAATCGCCGCGTACTCCTCCTCGCTCAGCGCGCCGTCCTTCTGCAGTACCTTGGTGGGAACCCCCAGTTTGCCCACGTCATGCAGCATGCCTGCGTACCTGATGGCATCCGCCCGGTCCGGCCGCATGCCGATTTCCGTGGCGATCATGCCCGATCCCCTGGAGACCCGCTCGCTGTGACCGCGGGTGTAGAAGTCCTTCGTCTCGACCGCCTGGCAGAGCGCCTCCATCGTGGCCGAGTACGCCCGCCGCTGCTCGGCGAACTGCCCCATCGCCCAGCGGGCCACGAAGAGCGGGACGAGTACGAGCACCGCGGCGAAGGCGTCGGTGACCGTCCAGAGCGCGGCGATGAGCAGGCCAAGTACCGCGTAACCGAGGTCAGAGGCCAGCAGCAGCGGCACGCTGGACTCCACCCGGACCCGCTCCCCTCGCCGCCCGTCCTTCCTGGTCAGCTGGATCGCTCCCCACAGCAGCCCGTGATTCGTGACGACATGCACCGCAGCGGCAACCGCGAAGGGCCAGATAGCCGCGTGCACCTCAGGCGGCTCCATCCTGCCCACCGGACCGCCAAGCGCGACATACGCCTGCCCGGCCGCATAGCCGGACAGGGCATACATGGCGCCGTTGAAGAGCCGCTCGGGCAGGGCCAGCTTGCGGCGCAAGCTCAGCACGGAGATGGCACCCACCAGGCCGGCGCCCGCGGGGCCGAGCAGCACCACGGCCGCGAGCGTGGCCGAGGAACTCGGCGACCATGCGCTCTGCCGCGAGGCCAGCGGCGTCGGCGTGGAGTCGCAGATCAGGAAGAGCAGCTGAAGCACGCCCAGCGCAACCCACCAGCGGTAACCATGATCGTCGAAGCGCATCGGGGCAATGAGCGCTAGGGCCACGATCACCACCGCGGCTATGTAGAGCCAGGCGGCCCTGGACACTTTGCCCACGACTCCTCGCATTCGCTCCTGATGACCCGTTCCCCCCCGGCACCTCTGGCGTGGCGGGCTGTCCGCATGCCCCACGCGGAGATTAGCGGCGCGTCGTGCTGTCACCACTTAGAGTAACGCTAAGGCTGGATTTTGCGTGGGCATCCAGTGGATTGTGCACAATGAGTAACCGAGCAACTACTAAGTGTAATTAGAGGTAGTGGCCGGTTCCAGCACCGTAACGTCGGAAGGCTAGCGCGCGCGGGCTATTCCGCGCGGAATTCCGTGACCTCAAGCTCAATCCGGATGGCCTGGATCCGGCTCAGCACCTTCTTCCGCAGCTCGCTCGGCACCGTCTCGGCACCGCAGTGCCTGTGCACCAGGCGCTTCACTGCCTCTTCGAGGCCGTACTCACGCAGGCAGGGCCCGCACTCGTCAAGGTGCTCGCGGATCTCAGCGCACCCGGCAACCCCGATCTCGCCGTCCAGGTAGCTGTAGACGCGCGCGAGCACCTCGCTACAGGGCAGATCATGCGGCTTACCGCAGCTCATCTCGCGTCCTTCCCGGGTTCATCGCCCGATGATGACGCCTCGCCATCGCTGGCTGCTGCCGTCCTTACCAGGCCACGGTCGGCCGCGTAATCCTGGAGCATCTCGCGCAGTTGCCGGCGGCCACGGTGCAGGCGTGACATGACGGTGCCGATCGGGGTTCCCATGATGTCGGCGATTTCCTTGTAGGCGAATCCCTCGACGTCGGCCAGGTATACCGCGATCATGAACTCTTCCGGCAGGGCCTGCAGCGCCTGCTTGACATCG
>WNGK01028810.1_pt1 | contig 10202 bp, 8 predicted proteins | sample 5400601 | NCBI WGS metagenome assembly WNGK01 (sample SAMN13153376, study PRJNA577476) | soil metagenome | isolation source: 60 cm soil or saprolite under Garry oak tree replicate 1 | place: USA:California | collected 2016-06-15 | reverse complement strand
CAACACAGACCCGGTGGCAAATCGCAGGAGACTATTTCGAGAACTGCAACTGTAAGGTAGTGTGTCCTTGTCTACTTTCGCCGAACCAGCCTTTGACCTCCAGCCCGACAGAAGGAGCTTGTGAGGTCGCCTTTGCCTTCCACATCAATAGTGGCAGCTACGGCAACATAACGCTCGATGGCTTGAATGTTGCGATGATTGCACGTACTCCAGGACCCATGGGCGAAGGAAACTGGTCTGTCGCGCTGTACCTCGATGAGCGAGTCAATGAGCAGCAGCGGCAGGCTCTTGCGGCAATCTTCACTGGCTCTGCTGGCGGCCCATTAGGTGCACTTGCACCTCTCATCTCCACCGTGCTCGGTGCGAAAACCGTCCCGATCACCTTTAACATAGCCGGCAAACGCCGCTCCGTCGAGATTCCCAACATTATGCACCTGGCTGTCCATCCCCTCCCAAGCCTGGACCCCAACAACGAGATATGGGCACTCAATGCCCATCCCTTTTCCCCCAAGCTGGCAATGGCGGTTGGCGACCAGAACAATACCTGGATGGACTACGGCATGAGCTGGGATAACTCAGGCAAGAATGGCCACTACGCGGCGATCAACTGGTCCAACGCCTAGAAATAGCATCGAGCTCATCACAAGAGGAAAGTACACGTGGCTCATCCTACCACCCGTATGCTGCAACGCGAACGCTACTTGATCCTGGGCGGACTCCTCATCCTGTCGGCCTTTGCCTGGGTGTTTCTCATCTGGCAAGCAAGGATGATGAGTAGTCAGGCCATGGGTCTGACGATGGGCATGAGTGCGCTCTTGTTCATTTCCATCTGGATCGTCATGATGGTCGCCATGATGTTCCCCACAGCAGCCCCGATGATCCTCATGTTCAGCAAAATCTACACCAGCAAGCGGCAGCAGGAGCTCCCCTTTGTCCCCACCTGGGTCTTCGTCAGCGCCTATCTGCTCGTCTGGTCTTTGTGCGGGGTAGTCGCATACCCTCTCGCTGTGGGGATCGAGCAACTGGCAGGACAATCCATGTGGCTCATGGACAACGCTGCCCGCCTCGGTGGCGTTGTCTTGTTACTGGCCGGTCTGTATCAACTCTCACCTCTGAAGGACATCTGCCTGTCGAAATGCCGGACGCCTTTGCAGTTCATCCTTAGCTCCTGGCATGATGGGTATGGTGGAGCTTTCCGCATGGGATTGGAGCACGGAGCCTTCTGCCTCGGGTGCTGCTGGCTCCTGTTTGTGATCCTCTTTCCGCTCGGCATCATGAATATTGCGCTGATGGCGCTGGTGACCGCGCTGATCTTCGCTGAGAAAGCGCTGCCCATTGGTCGACAGATCAGCAAACTGGCGGGCGCAGGGTTGATCGTCTATGGTGCACTGATCATGTTCTTACCCGCTGCACTCCCGGTGGGGATGTGAAGGTTCCCTAACATATGCTACACTGTTAGGGAACGCCTATTCGGTACAATAAGGAAGACATCTGGTCATGAGTCTTCTCGTTCCCACCGCTCAAGCGCCTCTTTCATCCATTCAGGAACCTTGTCCTTATCTATTCCCGATTGGGGGTCTTCTTGTGTATAGCGTTCGGCTTGTTTGAGCTGCTCTTGCAGGGAGGGGACGTGATTGGCGGCGCGTTCGGCATCGGTGGTGCTTGGGTCAAGATCCCAAAGGCGGTAGCGTTTGCCATCGGGTACAAACTGCGTACCGTATTTTTGCGGTTTGCCCTGATACATGAGCCAGCGATCCAGGGCAGCGGCGGCGAGCCATAGACTATCTTTGTAGCCCATCGATTTGGTGGCTCCCATCGCGGCTGCTCTTTGTGCCAGTTCGTGGGCTTGCCAGATGTCTTCCAGGGTTTCGCCGTGCTGGAAGATCAAAGCCGCGTGAAAATAATCATCGGGCGCGGTCAACAGTCCCTCGGCGAGGAGTTCGCTGACGCGCTGGCGGCGTTTAGCATCGCGCTCGCGCAGTTGCCAGTATTCAGGGGTATTGTAGGCGGGATGGTCGTTGCGTTCTGCCTGGTCGGCCACGAACAGAGCATGTAGTTCCTGGTTCATCGACACCTTCCTTTCACGACCGCTACCTGATCATCAAAACGAATCATACAGGCATTCTCCTTCTTCACACAGAATGCATCAAGCCGTTTTAATACAACAAGCTCAGTATAGAGCAGAAATAGTTATCCGTCCAATGGAGAAGCTCATAAATATATTGATAGAATATTGCTTGTGTGGTACTCTTACTCTTCAGTAAGACATTTATTATTGAGAAATTTTTTAGGGAATGAGGACTTAACATCATGCCGTTTTGCCGGGCCTGTGGGGAAAAATCCCCCGCTACTTCGCTTTTCTGTGGACGTTGTGGATATGGGCTACAGCCCCCCTTAGAGCAAGTGACGAGCCAGAGTGACCCACACACAACGCCTATGTCTGAGGAGCCAACGATCCTGACTCGGCCTTTACAAAATGTTCCAACAAACAAAGTGGAGGAGGAGGAAGAAGACGAGTCATTTGAATGGGCTTTCAAAATATCCCTGGGCAAACGTGTCTCGTGATGGTCGATGGTATGCTCTCGAGCAAAACCACAGCTTGATCTTTGGGTCGATGAGTGGAGGACTACCCACTTCATTTGCGACTCTGCCTGGTTCAACCCCGACATACTACTTCAATGGACAACCAGAGTCAGGTATCGTTGGATGGACGAGTCTGTAGTTTTGGGAGGTACCAGCGCCAGGTCCCGCCTCGCGCGAATTCCTGGCGCCTCTCTAAAGTCTGTTAGGGACTCAAGCCTTCCCCACGGCTCCTGCTAAGCGTTGTTCCTCCAGATCAAGTTCTCGCTCGAGGCGACGAAGTACCTCATCGTTGATCTCCCCCTGGTTTCGCAAGCCGATCACCGCACTCCGCTCGGCTTGAAGTGCTTCTCGTTGCAGCCGTTGATAGGTCATCGCATGATCCTCACCAGGCTCGTTCGCTGCTTTCTTGATGCGTTTGGTGATGCTGCGGACCTGTGCTTCATAGTGCTTGCGCAGGTGCTGGGCTGACTCCTGTGAGACCTCATTCTGGCTGGCCAGTTCGTCCAGACGAGCGAGCGCGGCCTGTGCTGCGGTCAGTCGCGCCTGCGTTTCTTGCCGTTCGCTCGCCCCGTCATCATGTAAACCGAGTCCTCGAATCAGCAATGGGAGGCTCAGCCCCTGGACAACCAGGGTAGCGAGAATGACCCCGAAGGTCAGGTAGATAACGAACGCCCGCTCCGGGAACGCAGCCCCCTCTGCAGTCACCTCGGGTAAGGCCAGGGCTGCTGCCAGCGACACGGCGCCACGCATCCCGGTCCAGCCGATCAGCACCACGGAGCGCCACCCAGGATAGGGGTCACGTTCGCGCAATCGGCGGCTGAGCAGGCGTGGCAGGAGGGCTTGAGTAAACGCCCAGACGAGACGGACGAGGATGACGATGAGGCTGACCAGGGCGGCGTCCCAGACCAGGAGGATGGGCGAACGTCGTGCAATGGTGGTGTTCAAGATGGCAAGAATACCAGGCAGTTGCAGACCAATCAGAATGAATACGAGGCCATTCAACAGAAAGATGAGTATCTCCCACACGGCTTCCGCCTGGAGCCGTGTCCCAGAAGAAAAGAAGGTGGGGGCACGCCACGTCAAATAGAGACCGGTCGTTACGATTGCCAGGATCCCCGACACGTGCAGCACCTCTTCGCCAAGCAGGTAGACGGCATATGGGGTCACCAGCGTGACCGTAATTTCCAGGGGGGGATTGTCCAGCCAGCGATGGACGTAACTGAGGCCCCACCCTGCCACCAGACCGAGGGCGATCCCCCCGACGCTCACCACCACAAACTGCAGGCTCGCTTCGCCCAGGGAGAAGACGCCTGTAACCACGGCGGCCACCGCGAACCGGTAGGCGACCAGGCCCGTCGCATCATTCACCAGACTCTCCCCCTCGATGATGGTCACGATCCTTTGGGGGATGCCGAGTCGCTGGGCAATAGCGGTCGCGGCCACCGCATCGGTTGGCGAGACGATGGCGCCGAGCACGAAGGCGACTGCCCAGGGAAGATCGGGAATCAGCACATGCGCCACGACGGCAACCACGATGGTGGTCAGGAGGACCAGACCGAGAGCCAGCAGCGAGATAGGGCGCAGATTGGCATGGAAATCGCGCCACGAGGTCTGCCATGCGGATGAGGAGAGCAACGGTGGGAGCAACAGAAGGAACACCACGTCCGGGTCCAAAGTGAACCGGGGAAGCCCTGGGACAAAGCCTAAGAGCAGCCCGCCCAGCACCAGCAAAATAGTATAGGGAATGTGCAGCCGAGGAGCAATGATGGCAAGGGCCACCACGGCAACCAGTAACCCAAGCACAAGGATCAGGATGTTAGAGATAGACGGCCCGTTCCCTTGCGCGAGGCCTGCTGTCAATGACGTGTAAGAAAACATAGCTTTCTCCTTCTGTTGCGTCTTTCCCGAAAGAGAGACTGTGAGGGACTCAAAAAGTACACGTATTTGTAACTAATCTTTCATTTGCATCTGCGAAATCGCCCGGCAAAGTGGTGAAATGCTTCATCCAGACATATAATAAGGACAGCATGGGTCACCTCCGTGGTCTCAAGAGATTATCATTCCTTTCTTGATACCACATGGAGTCCCTTCCTACCATCCCCCCCTTACAAAAGTGCAAACATAGAGAAAATGAATGACGGTTAGACTGACCATTATTCTGGTCACTCACGATGTAGCGCTTGCTGCTAACGTCGACCGCACCATTGCTATTCGTGATGGACGCACCAGTACCGAAACAATCCGCCGCGATGCGTCACTCTCTTCCGCTCATGAACATACTCCGGCCACAAGTGCAATTATTGGCTTGCCCAGTGAGACGCACCACGAGTCCATCCTGATTGACCGTGTTGGCCGGCTCCAACTCCCCAAAGAAGCTATAGATAGCATACCCTTTAATGGTCGCGCCGAGGTACGTATTGCGCGAGACCATGTCGAGCTATGGCCTATCAATACAAATATCAATGGGAACCAGAACGGCGAAGTGCCGCCATCACTCAATCGAAAATTGCGGTAGGGGCGAGGTTCATCCTCGCCCGTATCCAGGCAGTAGGGGCGAGGTTCATCCTCGCCCGCGTCCAGCAGGAGGAAATTTGGAATCAATAACAGCAACAGCAATCGCCGAGGTGCGCGGAGTGACCCGTGATTTTCGTGGGGGCGGAGGTATTGTCCACGCCTTACGGGGAGTGGACCTGCGTATTGAACCGGGAGAGTTTGTAGCGCTGCGCGGTCGCTCTGGCTCTGGTAAAACGACCTTGTTGCATATCTTGATTGGGCTGGATGATCCGACGTCGGGGCAGGTATTTATCCTCGGGCGTGACATGGCAATGCTGGGTGAGGCGGAACGCGCTCGACTACGCCGGGAGAGCATCGGTATGATGTTCCAGAATGCACACCTTTTCCCCTCGCTCACTGCCCTGGAAAATGTTGAGATGCCACTGCGCCTGGCGCGTATGGCCTCTGAACAACGTACCCGGCAAGCTCTTGAGGCACTGAAGCAGGTTGGTCTCAGCCAACGTATGCGCCACCGTGGTCTTGAACTCTCAGGTGGTGAGCAGCAACGTGTGGCATTAGCGCGCGCGCTTGTCCATAATCCCCGCTTCATCGTTGCGGATGAACCGACCGGCAACCTGGATACAGTAACAGGGCGCGAAATTTCAAACCTGTTGCGCGATATTGCTCATAAAGCTCAGGTTGGGTTGCTGGTGGCAACCCACGACGCTACCGTCGTAGCCTCCTCAGATCGAATGCTCCGCATAAATGACGGACGCATCGTCGATGAGTAGGGCATGTGATACTAAATCCTGATAACTACTGTACATTGAGGAGTCAACGCGACTGGCTTTAGTAGCCAACTCGAAAGTACACTGATTAACCGGATTTGATATGAATAAGGAGCCTCATCACGAGAAAAGAGGAACATATGTCCAGAGTTCTATCACTACAACAACACAGGCGAGGCATTCTCAGATGTGGCGGCTGCGACGAACATGGTTCTTGCTCCTGTTCATTGCATTCGGTATGGTCGCCGCTGTGGTGATCGTCTGTACCATCCCACTGCTCTCCAGCGTGATGACAACTGCTGGACTCCGCAGTACGCTGCGTGCAACTCCGGAAAGTGATGAGATTGTGGTGTACGGCGGGGGTCCGGGAATTTCGACATCCATTGTACAGGCAGCGAACAACAAGTTTGCTCCTCTCTTTCGCCGCTATCTGGGAAACACCGTCCAGCAGACCCAATTTTCTGCCACCACCAATGATTTTTCCTTTTCCCCACAGCGTAAGAATACGACTCTCGTCGTCTACGGCACCGCTATGCAACTGGCTGCGACCCATTTTGGAAAGGTTGATGGCCGTGTTGCTCGTGTAACCGGCCAGCCTGTACGCGAGATCGAGGTGATGATGACGCCCGCAACGGCGAAGCGATTGGGGATGCATTTAGGCTCAACCTTCACCCTTTCGTTAACCTATTTTACGGCTAATCCTGCCACCTCTGATACTGTGCCAACACTGTACTCAGCGACTATTACCGTGCACCTTGTCGGACTGTTTCAGGTCACTCCGAGCAACCTCGCCTACTGGCATGGAGACGATTTCAGTCTTCTTTCACTGGCAAATGAGGGTTCGACAACGCAATACCAGTATACGCTCGTTGTCCCTGCGGACGCCTTACTGACGCTTTTTGACCGTTTGCGTGCTCTTCACCAAACCGATGCGATCTACGCCTTCTCCAGCGGCGGCTATGCATTCGCCTGGTACTACCACTTACTCCCTTCACACCTGGAGGGCAGCGATCTCACTTCACTGATGAATGGGATCACAGGATTGCAGTCAACGATGAATAGCCTGTTCGGCGATTTACAGAGTGACACGACTAATCAATCAACGTCTCCTTATCTGAGTAGCCTTGGACTCTCAGGCTCAGTCCTGGGATCCAATGGGCAACCTGGCTCTCTGGAACTGCTGCGGGATCGTGTCGTTGTAGCGCGTATTCCTGCTGGCGTTTTTACCATACTGATTGTCTTGCTCATCCTGTTCTTCGTTAGTTTGAACACCGCATTACTGGTTGATCGTCAAAGAGAGGTGATCGCGCTTCTGCGTAGTCGTGGGGCGAGCAGCGGACAAATTTTTGGCGCGCTTTTCCTCCAAAGCGTCATCCTGAGCCTGATCGCGCTCTTCATAGGGATCCCGCTGGCGGTATGGGCCACGCTTTTGCTCGCAGGACACACCCTGGCTAGCAACGAACTGGATGCGCTGAACGTGATTACGACGCATCCCTTGCAGGTGATGACAGGAGTGATGCCGTATGCACTCCTCATCATACTCGTTGCGCTCATTACCATGGGCCTTTCGCTCTTCTCCGCTGCCCGCATGGATGTGCTCTCGCTCCGTCGAGCGTCCGCTCGTAGCACCACACGACCGTTCTGGCAGCGTTACAACCTTGATCTGATTGCTGGCGTGCTTGCCTTGCTTGGGTACGGGCTCTCTTTCTATGTATCGAGCGTTGGCAACGTCCTTCAGGGAGATGCACGCACACTCATCGCTACCCCTATATCGATCATTGCACCTTTCTTTCTCGTGCTCGGCTGTCTGCTTCTCTTCTTCCGTATTTTCCCTGTCCTCTTACAGTGGGGAGTTCGTTTAGCCGGGCGAGGCCGGGGCGCTGTTTCGTTACTGGCGTTAGCTCATGTTGCCCGCTCACCGCGCCAGGCCTTGCGTATGGCCCTGTTGCTTGCCCTTGCGACTGCTTTTACCCTCTTCACCTTCGTCTATAGTGCAACAGCGGGGCAGCACATCCAGGATATTGCCAACTACCAGACAGGTGCAGACTTTAGTGCGCATCTTCTTTCGCCTGGAAGCTCTTCCACGCTCCCCCAGGTGATAAGCCGGTACAGCACGATTCCAGGTGTCCTCTCCGCCAGTGCTGGCTATGTTGGCCAGGGCTTTGGCGGTCATGCTGATCTTCCTATGGAAATTCGTGCGGTTGATCCTGCAAGCTTTGGGCGTACAGTGGTATGGCCCTCACAGCAAGCCTACTCGCAGGCGTACCCACTCTTGTCGGAGCTGGTTTCACGCCGGCGACTTGCGACCTCCGAGGATGTGGTACCTGCTATCGTTGATCAAACGACGTTGCATACCTTGCTTCTACAGGTTGGTTCAACCTTCGCGGTCAAAGAAAACAATGTGTCTCCCCAGGAGATGCATTGCCTCATTATAGGCGTGGTAGACCATATCCCTACGGTCAATTCGCTCACAGCCTCTGTGACGACTGGTGGCGTCCTGGTCGATTATCAAACGTACCTCGATGTCTTCACACAGGATGTGAAAGGGAGTCAGATCAAAGGGGTTCCGGTCGATCCGCCCTTACTCAACCAGGTCTGGTTAGGCACGAAAAGTGATACGGCTTCGTTAGAGGGCATCCGTGCGGCGCTGAAAGAACCGTCGTCTCATCTTACGCAAATTGTAGACCGGTACCTGCTCATTGCTACGTTACAATCCGATCCACTATATCTCATCCTCACCGGGGTGCTTGAGATCGGAACAATAACCGCATTACTGCTGGCACTGGTCGGAGATATGCTGGCCTCGTGGATAAGTGCTCGCGCGCGTGTGGTAAGCTTTGCCTCCCTGCGAGCCATCGGTGCCACTTCTCGTCAGATCGCCCTTGTGTTCCTGTGGGAGCAAGCCATCGTCTATGTGACCGGTCTCATACTGGGAGTAGGATTTGGAACGCTGCTGGTGATATCAGTGCTTCCCCAACTGACGTTTACTGATGTCAACGTGAACCTGACCGGTCAACAGTTTTTTGCTCTACAATCGGCGCTGGCTGCACAGATTGTCGTCCCACCATCATTGCTGCTGTCCCTGCTGATCCTTCTCTGCATTTGTGGTATTACCCTCATGGCGATGGTACGTACAGTAACGTTGCCACTCCTCAATCAAACGCTTCGCTTAAACGAAGATTAAGCTCTGACAACTACGCGGAACCACAGATCGGTTCTCGTCGGGGACGCGAAGACCCTCGTTCTTTCCAGCTCCATCTGCTCATTGACATGAGGCTCGAAAAAGCGAAGACCTTCCCCAAAGAGGACAGGGACGATACCAATGTGGATTTCATCAACCAGCCCGGCCCGCAGGCATTGCTGAGCAGTATTCGCGCCGCCTACCACCATGACATGTTTGTCCCCTGCAGCTGCTTTTGCCTTCTCAATCGCACTTTCAATACCATCGGTGACAAAGGTCACCGTCAACCGGTCATTCTCTCCTTTGACCACCTGTTCTGGAACAGTATGGGTCAGGACAAAGATCGGCACTTGATATTCGTAATCCGTGAGATCCCCCTCGGCCATATCGTAGGCACGCCGGCCCATCACCACCGCGCCGGTCGAGCGTATTTCTTCCTGTAACATCTCTGTTCTTCGCAACGCTTCCAGATCCGGATACAGGCGGCTCACATCACCATGGCGGTCATTCATAAACCCATCCAGTGACATGCTTGCGCCGATAATAACGTTTCCCATAACACCTCCATAGCATAAGTGCATGTTTCTTCACTACCATCTTACCAGCTTCCACCGAAAAAAACTTCTCCAATCTTGCTCTTTCCCCGCATATGTCTCTGCAAAAAGCCGTGGCGCACCCAATGTCTTCCGTTTGATCTTATCACATAGCTCAATCTTTCCCCTCGCCTTTCAGACGTTTGGGGAGAAGACTTCCTGTGAATGGACTTAAGTGCTGTCCTGACTGTCATCCTGAGCGCAGCGAAGGATCTCGCTGCTCATAACCTTTTTGTTGAGCTGCTATCGTAGTATACTAATCTGCGGAGACCTATAAATTCGCGAGCAGACAGGAGAGAAATATATGGCTTCCATCCACAAGGACATAGTGATCGAGGTCCCCCCTGAGCACGTGTGGGCAGCAGTTCGGGATGTGGGCGCGGTGCACCAGCGCCTCACGCCGGGCATTCTTGTCGACACCCAACTGAACGGTGATGAACGCATTATTACCTTCGCGCGAGGCGCGGTGGTCCGCGAACTGATCGTCGCTCTTGACGATGAAGCTCGTCGGCTGGCCTACGCGGTGGTCGAGGGATCGAAGCGGACTACGTACCACCATGCCTC
>WNGK01009167.1_pt1 | contig 10203 bp, 10 predicted proteins | sample 5400601 | NCBI WGS metagenome assembly WNGK01 (sample SAMN13153376, study PRJNA577476) | soil metagenome | isolation source: 60 cm soil or saprolite under Garry oak tree replicate 1 | place: USA:California | collected 2016-06-15 | reverse complement strand
TACAACATCGGTGCCGGCAACCAGCGCCCGAATCTGATTGTCGCCGAGTTGATCCTTGACCTGCTCGACAAGCCACGTTCGCTGATCCGTTTCGTCGAGGATCGCACCGGCCATGACCGCGGTTACTACCTCGATTCTTCTAAGATCCAAGCGCTCGGCTGGACTCCAAAACACGACTTCCAGCAAACGATTGAGCGAACGGTGGAGTGGTATCTTCAGAACCGCTGGTGGTGGGAGGCCGTGCGCGACGGCCAGTTTGAAGAGTACTATCGCAAACAGTATGGCCACCGTCTGGCGGACGCGAGACCATATTCCGCGCGCGGAGCGAGCCGGTGATCGATGGCGTACGAATAAAGAAACTGACGCCTCATGCCGACGAGCGCGGCTATCTCATGGAGCTGCTTCGCAACGACGACGACATCTTCACGACTTTCGGGCAGTGCTATGTATCTTTGAACTACCCTGGCGTCATTCGCGCCTGGCACTACCATAAGAAGCAGGAAGACTTCTTCGTGGTCGTCAAAGGCATGTGCAAAGTCGGCCTCTATGACATGCGCGAAGGTTCTCCCACCCGGGGCATGGCGGAAGCTCATTACCTCGGGGACAACAACAACATCGTTCTGCGAATTCCCGTAGGTGTTGCTCATGGCTACAGGACCATCGGCGTCGAGGCCTCTTTGCTGGTGAACTTTCCCACTCAGCTGTACGATCCGGCCGAGCCGGACGAGTTCCGGGTGCCCTGGGACTCCCCGGATATCCCCTTCAATTGGGAGATCGAATACAAGTAGGAATGAAGTTCTTCAGTAAGCGCTTTCACGACTGTGCACCGAGTCCGCCCCGAAGCGCTTTACCGAACGACTGTCCGCTGAAACGGCAAGCATGCGCATCCTGATTACCGGTGGCCATGGCCAGCTCGGCCGCGCCCTGCACACTGTCCTCAAGCAAGACCACATCGCGGCTCCAGGACGCTCGGAACTCGATGTAACCGACCGCCAACAGGTACGAGAGGCGATGGAACGCTGGCGGCCGGATGCGGTCATCCATGCCGCCGCCTGGACCGACACGGCTGGTTGCGAGGACGATCCCGCCCGGGCGGCGCGCGAAAATGGCGAAGCGCCCGGCCTCGTGGCGAAAGCCTGTCGGGAGATCGGCGCCATTATGGCCTATATAAGCAGCAATGAGGTTTTCGACGGCGACAAGCCTACCCCTTATCTTGAAGACGACGCTGCCAACCCGATCAATTCTTATGGGCGCTCCAAGCTCGAGGGCGAATTGCGCGTTCGCGCGGTGCTCGAACGCTATTGCATAGTGCGCACCTCATGGCTTTATGGCCCGGGCCGCGTCAGCTTTCCGGAAAAGATCTTGACGGCCGCGAGCGAGCAGGCGTCCCTTAGGCTCGTCACCGACGAAATCGCCTCGCCCACATGGACCCTTGACCTTGCCCAGGCCATCGCAAGCCTTTTACGAAAGGACGCGCTCGGCATATTCCACCTCACAAACGACGGGTACTGCTCGCGGAAGGAATGGGCAGAGGAGGTCCTCCGCTTGGCAGGCGAGAACGTTCCGGTTAAGCCGACCACTCAGTCGGAGTTCGGCGCGCCCTTCCGCAAACCCCCGTTCTCAGCGCTGGCTAACGTGAACGCGAAGGCGCTGGGTATTACGATGCGTCCCTGGCGGGAGGCGCTCGCCGAGCATCTGCAGGCGGCCGTTGCTCAGGGGGCGCGTTCATGACGCGAAAAGAGTCAGAGTCTGAGATGCGTGCCGCCGCGGCAGCTCCAGATGCCTACGCGCCGCCGGCCGCTGCCCGAAGCTCGCAGAATCAAACTCAAAGGCGCCTCCGCGAGGAAATCGATATTGAGATCGCCTCATCTGATGTAGAAGCGCTACCTGTCGATGGTTACTCCGGCATCGCCCCGGATGTTGAATGCGGCCCAACTCCAGTGGCCAAGCGCGGAATAGATATCGTTGCCGGTGGCCTTATGATCGGCGTCTTCTGGCCTATATGGGCGCTCGCCGCTGTCCTCATCAAGCTCGATTCCCCCGGCCCCGTCTTCGTGCGCCAGAAGCGCATCGGCTTAAACGGTGCCGAGTTTCGCTTCCTCAAGTTCCGCACCATGCACCATGTCAAGAAACAGAGCGACATCCTCGACCGCCTCCCGCTTGGCGACCTGACCCGCCGCCTTCTCAGCCCTCGCGGTCGCCCCCTCAACGCCACGGCCGTCGGTTGGGCGTTGCGAAAAACGACGGTCGACGAGTTGCCGCAGCTCTTGAACGTCGTGAAGGGCGACATGAGCCTCGTCGGTCCTCGGCCCGATATGCCGCAGATCGTCGCCGCCTGGCCCGAGGAATTCCGCCAGCGCCACAAAGTCAGTCCCGGCATGACCGGCCTTGCGCAGGTAAACGGCCGCTCGGACATCACACACTCCGAAAAGGTCCGGTATGACCTGGCTTATGTCCGTCATCACCCTATCGCGCGCGACCTGAAGATCCTCGTCAAGACCATCAGTCTCGTCATCAGCAAGAAGGGCGCCCGCTAGCAGGGACGCTCGACCCCGTTCGTGCTGCGCCTGTCGAAGCATCCGTTCCCCCTCCCATCCTTCTTCCTCCTGGCTCCTTGATCCTGCTCGTATGCGAATCATCTTCCTCACCTTCCAGTTCCCGTATCCACCTATTAGCGGCGCCGCGATCAAGACCCTGAGCCTCCTCGAACATCTACGCGCCAGCCACGAGGTTCATCTCCTGTCGCTTCGACGCGGCCCCCTCAGCCCAGTGCAGGAAGAGTGGGCCGCCAATCTCGACGGACTTCGGACAGTCGAACTGAATAAACCGCGCAACGCCTGGAGCCTTCTGAGCAGCTACGTCGCCCGCGTCCCACTTAGAATCGAACGCAACCGAAGCGGCCGAATGGCCCGCGCGGTCGAGGCTCAACTTAACGCTCTCCGACCAGACGTGCTGTTCGTCGATGGCCTGTCCATGGCCCAGTATGTCCCTGATCGGCTCCGGCGACGGGGCATTCTACACGAGCACAACGCGGAATACGTGATCTGGCAACGCCAGAGTGAGATCGAGTCCGGCCCGCGGCGCTGGGTTGCCTCCAGCGAGGCAGCCCGCTTGCGCCGCTACGAGGCGTCGGTTGTCCGTCAGTTCGATACGGTCTTCGCAGTCTCAGATGACGACGGCCGGATGCTCATTGAACTTGGTGCCGAGCCGGGCCGAGTGGGTGTCCTGCCCAACATCCCGGACCGTACTTTGCTTGACAAGGCAGCTCCATCCATCGCGGATACGGGACCAATCATCATTTACTTCGGCACTCTGAGCTGGCAACCAAATATCGAGGGTCTCGAACGAACCCTGACCTCGATATTTCCCGGAGTCCGGCGGCACGTGCCGGACGCTCGTCTGATCGTCGCCGGTGTCGGTGCATCGCAAACGCTGGCCGAACGTGTGGCTGCAACTGAGGGCGCGGAGTTCCGCGGTCGAGTGGATGACCCGGAACCGCTGTACCGCAGCGCCCGCGTCCTCATCGACGCAACTCGCAGCGGCGGTGGTACCCGCCTGAAGGTGTTGAACGCCTTCGCCCGTGGCATCCCCGTCGTCGCGACCACCCTCGCCGCGCAAGGTCTCGAGGTCGTCCCGGGGAAGCACCTGCTCGTCGCAGACAGGGAAGCGGAGATTATCGACGCTGTTGTCTTGCTTCTGCGCGATGGCGACCGATGGCAAGCCATTAGCAAGAGTGCGCGCACCCTTGTCCGCAAACGCTATGTCGCCGAGATAGCCTATCGCCCGCTGGACGAAGCGCTCGCCCGTATTTCCGCCGGCGGCTCATGAATTCGACGAAAACGGTCGACGTGCTCGGTGTTCGCTTCCACAACCTCAGTCGCTTGGAAGCCGCCAATGCGATCGCCTCATTGGCACAGACCGGACATCAAGCATACGTCGTCAAGCCCTACTCGGAGTTCATGCCGCCTGCGGCACGCGACTCGGAAATTCGCGGACTGCTGAACCGAGCTGAGCTTTGCCTGCCTGACGGCATCGGGATCCTCTGGGCAGCGCACTACCTGTCGCTTCGCGGCGGCGGACTTCGTGCTCTGTGGCAGTTGCCACTATCGCTCGCGTCCATCGCGCTCAATCCGTCCTCGATTAAACGACCTCTCGCCGAGAACATGGCCGGAATAGACCTCACCTGGCGGATGCTTACCGCGCTCCAAGAGGCCGGCGCCACAGTTTTTCTCCTCGGCGGCAGCGAAGCCGAACTGCGCGGCGCGCGGGAGCGAATCAAGGCGCGCTTCCCGATTCTACGTGTGGTTGGCGCCCATCGGGGCTACTTTGACACGACGGGCAGCGATAACGATGCCGTAATCGCCGAGATCAACGCTGCGGCTCCGCAGGCTCTGCTTGTTGCGCTGGGGTTTCCGTTACAGGAGCGCTGGATTGCCGCTAATCTTCCAAGCCTAAAGGTAAATGTAGCGATCGCCGAGGGGGGGTCGTTTTCCTTTATCTCGGGTGTGACCCGCAGGGCCCCTCTGTGGATGCGTCGCGCCGGCCTCGAGTGGCTATTTAGACTGCTTCGCCAGCCGTGGCGTCTTCGCCGCCAGCTCGCTCTCCCCGCGTTCGTCTGGCTTGTCTTGAAGGACCGCCTCCAACGTACCAGCGTTCGCTATTGACTCATCTTATCGGCGATAGCTCATCCTTTTCGAAACCCGAGCCGGGCGGTCAGGCTTTTCCAGGCGTCGAGATAATGCTCTGCATCAGCGGGGCGGACGACGAGCGCCTCGGCGATGCTGCCGCCGGAGACCTGGCGATACCAGTACAGCGTAGCGGCCAGCGAAGCGATGTACGCGATGGATGAGGCGATTGCCGCTCCCTCCACGCCGATTGATGGAATGAGCGCGAAGTCGAGCACAAGGGTCAGGCCGAGCGCGATAAAGGTCGCGTAGGTGTTGTAAATGATCCGCCCTTGGCTGAACAGGTAGCTACCCAATACGCGCGTCGCGCAGGCGGCGATGATGCCCGGCATAAGCAAGATAAGCGGGATTTGAGCAGCCCTGAACTCATCGCCGAAGAGGACGTCGATCGCCAGCGGCGAGACGGCAACCAAAGCGATTGCTGCGATCACGCTTGCCAGGACAGTATTTCGGCAGGCCAGTGGCGTCATCTCCGCCGCGCGCTCCCGCTCCATTTCGGTAAGACGTGGCATTAGCACGAGCGCCACAGATGAGGAGAGCCACCAAACGCTCTCGCTCAGGCCTACGGCGACGGCATAGTGGCCGACACCGGCGCGAGATACGAACGCGGCAACCAGAAACTGGTCCAGTCGGTAGTTGAAGAGCTGTGCCAGGTTTGCCACCTGCCCCTGGGCACCATATCGGATCTGGTCGCGCAGGACTGCCCAGCGCGGATGCAATGCGCGTCGCAAATCGATTCGTTTGAAGCCGACCAGGAAGAGCGCAACGATATCGGCTAGTAGAAACGACGCCACCCACCCGGCCAGAGCGCTGAACACATCCAGCTCGCCCAGCACGTACAGGACTCCAACGACCGCGACACCAATAAGCCCTTGAGCGACGGCTACCCCGCTGAGAGCGCCGAAGCGGCTGCTGCCATGAAGGAACGAGGTTAGCAGTACGTAGCCAACTACAGACGGCAGGGCGACCGCGTAGAGCCAGTAGGACCGGCCTGAAACGAAGAGGTCCGGCTCGAGGATGACGCCATAGGCCACAAGGAAAGCCCAGGCCACCAGCGATGAAGCCCCGAGCACGAAAATGCTGCCCGAAAGCAATTCGTCGTATGAGTAATCCCCCTTGTTGAGAAAGTAGATGTTGCCCAGCCCAACACCCACGTTCGCGATCGCGCCGGCCACGAGTACGGCGACGAAAAACAGAGAGTACGTGCCCAGTCCTTCGTCCCCCAGTCCGCGCGCAAGCACCACTCTCAAGCAGAAGGCCAGCCCGTAGATCGCGATCTGCGCAATGAAGACGACGTTGATGCTGAAAAGCAGGCCCCTGCGCGCACCCGCCACGGGCTGTTGTTCGACCTGAGCGTCCGACGGGATCGGATCAGGGGTCTGAAGCGTCAAGGCTTAAACCGTAACTCTATTCGTGTGGTCAGGTAGAATGGAACCATCCGTCGGGGTGTAGCTCAGTCAGGCTAGAGCGCACGGTTCGGGACCGTGAGGTCGGCGGTTCGAATCCGCCCACCCCGACCACCGTTGCGGCGCTGCCGATCTCGATTCATCTCCCCGTCGTATTACGTTGATAACATGTTTTCCTATTCGAACGCAGATAGCTCCACTGAGTTGCCATTCGTCGCGGCAAGCTCGGGCTGGCGTCTTCGGACTCCGCTCAGGCTAGTCTGTGATTACAGACCGGTAACAATGTGCCAAAGCATGGCGTCTTACGACAGAAGCCGGGGAACCAACAATATTTCTTGGCGTTATAAACATGATGTAACCAACAGCGTATTGCAGTGACTAAAACCCATCGCTAAAATCCGGCGCGAAATCCAAGAAGAGGGACACACACAAGATGGTTTTCCAGACAGAAGATAGAGCGAGAGCAAAGAAACAGTACGCCGAGCAAGCCATACAGCTTGCCCTCCAGGGACAATGGAGTGAGGCTGCCCAGCTCAACCGGGAGATTGTCGAGTCATTCCCGACGGACGTAGATGCCTTCAACCGTCTCGGCAAGGCCATGACCGAGCTGGGACGGTACGGCGAGGCGCGGGGCGCCTACATGAAGGCTCTTGAGATCGACCAGCTGAATTCAATCGCTCGCAAGAATTTAACACGGCTCGCCACCCTCAGCGAGGAGGAAGCTGCCCCCCGTCCGGCCAGTCAGAAGCTTTCTCCCCAAATGTTCATCGAAGAGACAGGCAAGACCGGTATTACAGTGCTCGTGCGGCCAAACATGGACATCGCCGCACGGATGACCGCCGGCGATCAGGTGAACTTAGCGCGCCAGAACGGGTCGCTCGTCATCCAGAGCATGGCTGGAGAATACGTCGGCGAGGTCGAACCGCGGCTGAGCCAGCGCCTGACGAAACTCATGGATGGCGGCAACGAATACATCGCCGCCATCTCCGGGCTCGACGAGAACGAGGTGAGGCTCTTCATTCGTGAGACGTTTCAGCATAGCTCTCAAACCGGGAAACTTTCCTTCCCACCCACCGTCACGGAGACCTTCCGTCCCTACGTTAAAGGGCGTCTTCTTCGTCGCGACGTCGACGACGACGAAGGCTACTTTGAAGACAGCGAGGACGAGTGGGCAGTGGGCGATGACAATGAAGAGGCTGACGGCACTATCCGCGAGTTCCAGCTCAGTCCCGATGAGGCTCCTATTGCGGTCGAAGACGCTGACGACCACGAAGACGAATAGCTGATTTTTCACCAGCAACTGATATCATCGCCCGAGTGAGCGAAGGCCAGGACTCCGGTCGGCTCTACCCTGCTGAATGGCAGCGCGGTCCCCGCTATAGCGGCGCCTACACTTTCGCGCGCTGCCCAGTGACTCGAGACCTCTCGCTGGCGGATGTCGCCGTCATCGGCGTGCCGATGGACATGGCCGTGCTCTATCGCAGCGGCGCCCGCTTCGGCCCGCGTGCTATCCGGGACGCGTCGGGACAGCTTCGTCCCCATCACTGGGAGGCCGACAAGCTCGAGCCACCCTTCGACGCACTCCGCGTCATCGACTACGGCGACCTCGACGTCTTCCCCGGGTACATCGAACAGACAGTTGCGCACCTGCAGTCTCAGCTTGCCCCCGTCTTCGACGCCGGCGTCTTTCCCGTCATTTTAGGCGGCGACCACTCGACGACCCTTCCAGTGCTGCGCGCCTGCGCTCGGAAGCACGGACGTCTGTCGCTCGTCCACTTCGACGCCCATCCGGACTTCTGGCCGCCCTCCGACAGCAAAAGGCCTGTCCATCACGGCACTGTCTTTCGCATTGCCGTTGAAGAAGGCCTGATCGATCCCGCCGCGTCGGTCCAGATCGGTATTCGCGGCTCAGTTTCGGCCGGTATTCTAGACGAAGTCCGCGCGGCTGGCTTCAACGTCATCACCTGCGATGAGTTCTCCCGTCAAGGGGTCGAGTCTACGCTGCGAAGGATTCAGGAAGTAATCCGCCACCCTGTCTATTTGTCTCTGGATATCGACTGTGTCGATCCCGCTTTCGCGCCGGGCACCGGCACACCGGAAGTAGCCGGGATGACGAGCCGCGAGATCGTCGAACTCATTCGGGGCCTCCGCGGTCTCGACCTGATCGCCTTCGACATCGTAGAAGTGGCGCCCGCCTACGACTCCGCCGAGATCACCGCACTGCTCGCCGCCAACCTCGTCTACGAGTTCCTCCTCATCCTTGCCCAACGCCGGTAAGAACTCCTACACGGACCGCCCGCCTAAACACATGTCACCTATAACCTCGCACCCAATGCCTAATCCCCCGGTGCCACTTCCCCCTTAGACTTTGCGCCCGCCTCCGCTATCCTGATACCGAGAAGATCGCCATGCTCTCGAGCGAGAACCGCGTCACCCGAGTTCTCAATCGGACCCGCAATCCATTGTCTGCCAAGAACATTCAAGGCCAAAACAATCAAGATTTTCTCGACTTCTTCAGCACGGCGACCGCCAAATTTGCCGCTGTTTCCGAAAAGCAATCAAGCCTTAAGGGCACATCAATAAGGCTCCCACCGTCGGTTTTGATTCGCCGCCATCAGCGCGGGTTTGCTGACCCCCCGCTCGTTCGCTACGATTCCTCGTGAATGAGTGAAGGACCTCTAGTCGCAGTCCCGCACTGGCGCGCGCCCACCTGGGAGCGCACCAAGTTCTACTACGATGCGCTGGAAGCGGGTGGCGCCCGCTACGTCGTCGTGGAAGACGAAGACCTTCCCGTCGGCGCCCGCGGCCTGCTCCTGACCGGCGGTGTGGATGTTGATCCGCGCCTCTATGGGGAAAAGCGAAACCCGCTGACCGACAGGCCGAATCGTAAACGGGATGCTCACGAACTGCGACTGCTCCGCGAGGCATTAGAGCGCGACCTACCGGTCCTCTGCATCTGCCGCGGACACGAGCTGCTAAACGTTGCCATGGGCGGCTCGCTTATGCAGCACATCGAGGGCAACGAGCACCGCTGGCACGAGGATGGCACATCCAACTGGCATGACATAGAAGTCGAAGGCTCCAGCCGCCTGTCAGACGTTTACGGTCAAGCCTGCACCCTTCGCGTCAACTCGCGCCACCATCAGGGGGTGACAGAAGGAAGGCTCGCCCCATCGTTGCGATCGACCGCACATTCTTCAGATGGTTTCGTGGAAGCAATGGAAAGCACAGAGCATCGCTGGGTCATAGGTATCCAGTGGCACCCAGAGCGCAGCGAAATGCATCCAGACTCGCTCGCCCTGTTCCGGGCGTTCGCTGAAGCATGCGGGTAGTGGGTTTCCGGGTCGTCTTCGTCCACAAAATCGTCGGTAGATCCTAGTACGATCCTGTTCGGCCAGGGGTTCCCCTATCCTATAATGGGTTCGTCGTCGACGATGCTGATGGTTCAGCGCTCAACTAAGCATCCCATTCTTCTCCTTCTTCGCCCATCGTTCTAGATGTTTGCCCATCTGCATACCCACACCGAGTTCTCTCTTCTGGATGGACTGTCACGCATACCACCGCTCATGGACCGCGCGGTGGAACTGGGTCAGCAGGCGATCGGCCTTACCGACCACGGAGTGCTCTACGGCGCAGTGCAGTTCTACAAAGAAGCCAAGGCGCGCGGCATCAAGCCAATCATCGGCATCGAGGCCTACGTCGCCCAGGGTTCTCGCCATTCGCGCGAACCTCAGGACAAGCAACCCTACCACCTGACGCTGCTCGCGAAGAACAACGCCGGGTATGCCAACCTCCTCGCCCTCTCCACGAAGTCACACCTCGAGGGCTACTACTACAAGCCCCGCATGGACCGCGAGCTGCTCGAGCAGCACCGCGATGGTCTGATCGCGCTCTCTGGATGCGCCACGAGTGAGATATCGCGGCACCTTCTCGACGGCCGCTTCGATGCGGCCGTGAACACTGCCCGCTACTATCAGCAGCTCTTCGGCGGTGACTATTACATCGAGCTTCAGGAACACGGCATCACCGAGCACGAGCCGCTGAGCAGGGGGCTCCTACGCCTGGCCGAAGAGACCGGCATCGCTGTAGTTGCGACCAACGACCTACACTAC
>WNGK01009165.1_pt1 | contig 10203 bp, 10 predicted proteins | sample 5400601 | NCBI WGS metagenome assembly WNGK01 (sample SAMN13153376, study PRJNA577476) | soil metagenome | isolation source: 60 cm soil or saprolite under Garry oak tree replicate 1 | place: USA:California | collected 2016-06-15 | reverse complement strand
GAAAAGCGTCGCTGCTCCAACGTCGAAACGCACCGGCGTCGCGCAGAAATCAGCTGACGGTCAGCGGCGGCGCACGGGGTCGATGCGCGCTCGGGTTGTTGGCATCACGTCTGATGGAAGACTGCTTTTCCGTTCGTCCTCCGGCCGCACTGTGATCGTCACACCCGGTTCCGAAGGTGAGGACGAACTCGCTCCGAGTCGGCGGCACCGCGATTTTATCCCGGAAGCGCGTGACGAGTTCTTGGTGCCGTCGCAACCATCTCCGCCGGATTATTTTCCTGAGGACTAGCCACGTGACTGGCAAGCCGGAGACGGGGACGTAGTGAGACGAGAGACGCCCCTTTTCCACCGGCTTCCCTGGGTGCACTCAAAGTCTCGGCACCTCCCGCCGTAAAGCTAACCGTCGAAGCGCCGCTAGCGCCTGCCAAATCTTTTAAAAATTTCTAAAAAAAAGCTTGCCCAACGTCGCGATTCCCGGCATATCTCGCCTCCGTGCGGCGACCACTCTACTTGCCATTCGCAATTATCTCAGTTCTGGCCATCTCCAGCGCAGCCGCGCACGCACAGGGATTGGCCCCTTCAACGCTGGCTTTTACCGGTCCAGTTCACGAGAAAAAGAAGGAAGCGGCACCGGCGATCGCAAAACAGCCAATGCCAGCGATTGCAAAGGAGGCGATGCGAGCGGTCGTAAAAAAGCCGGTGCGAGCGATTGCGACCGAGCCTGGGCGACTGCTTACAGCAGAGCCCGTCCGAGCAATCGAAAGACCATACGGAAGCGAGACGGCTCAGCCGGTTGACCGTTACACCTATAGGACTCCGCAGGGAAAGAAGGAATCAGTTCCCGTTATCACGCAGTATTATCCCAAGCAGATCGTTTACCCGCTTGCCAAGATTGATCGCCACATCGACCGCAAGCTCATGCAAGCGGCGACCATCGCCCAGGAACGCGCCCATGCGCATTCGCGTTCGATGTGCTGGCATTACGTAAAAGAAGCATTGCTCGCTTCCGGTGTTATCGATTCCCGCCCGAAAAGCGCATACGCGAAAGAGGCCGCCCAGGATCTCGTCACTAATTACGGATTCAAAAAATTATCAGTGAAAGATCCGTTCGCCGCCCCGGTCGGTGCGGTGCTTGTCTACGGCGCCAACCGTGCCGCCGGTCATGTCGAGATCCGCACCAGGGACGGTTTCGTCAGCGATTTCCGGTCGAAAACGCCGTCGCGCCGTCCTCTGCTCGGCGTTTACGCGAAGTTGTAATCCGCGCCAGCTTCAATCGGAAGTCAGGCTTCCAGTCCGCCAGTCGGACGGACTCGTCCTGCGGCGAGCCTGACTTGGCCGGCGGGCATCTTGGGAGTGTCGAACTGTAGCGGCTACAGCACAGCAACCATCGGGCGCTGATACCGGTCTTTCCGCTGCGGAAACTAAATCGGCGCGCCGACTTCCACCGCGCATATTCCGTCGCACCACATTTCAATGCGCGCGCGGATCTGATCGCGGATTTTGCGTGTGCCGGCGAGGCGCTCCTCACGTGTGCCAGTGAACCCGGCTGGATCTGGAAAACTCCAGTGCAATCGCTTGGTCACGCCAGGAAAGATGGGACAACGCTGGGCACTGCTCTCGTCGCAAACCGTAATCACGTAGGCGAATAACTTGCCGGATTTGAAAACATCGAACACGGATTGAGTTTGATTGTGCGAAATATCAGTCCCGATCTCGCGCATCGCTTCGACTGCCAGCGGATTGAGACTCCCCGGTTCGAGACCGGCGCTGTGCGCCTCAAAATAGTCGCCGCAAATCTCGTTTAGAAACGCTTCCGCCATTTGGCTGCGGGCGCTGTTGTGAATACAGATGAACAAGACCTTTTGTTTCATGATGGGTGATCGATCATGCCATAAAGAGGAACAGAACGACAATCTTTTCGTCCCGCCAGCGCCTTTGTCATCATGTGCGCTTGCTGATGAAGATCGAGATGCGCTTCGCGAACGCTTTGGATGGCTCGGCGTAAAAGCGGCGGCCAAGTTCGAGCGCATTGCGACGCAACCGTTTGCCTCGTTTCCGGATGACCTTGTGAAGTTGCATCAGTTCACCGTGCAACGCGTCATCGCCGCTTTCCTTCTCCAGGCGCTCCAGAAGAAAATCGAAATCGTGTTCCCGACCAAGCATTTCGCCTAAAACCTCCGCGTCGGCGGCAATCTTTTCCAAAACCACGCGGTTAAGCGGCTGTAAAATGCGCAACTGATACCAGAGATCTTTGACGCGCTTGCGCCAGGCATGAAAATTTTCCGGGACCGGTTTCTTGATCGTTTTCGCAAGTCCGCGCTGGCCCCGTTTGTATATCTTCCCGACCGCGCTGCAAATTTGCTTCCAGGTGATGCCGTCTAGCAGCCATTTCGAAAGGCGCTCTTCCGCGCGTTCCAGCATTGGAATTGCTTGTTTCTGCCAGCCAGCAAACGCGGCGGAAAAACTTTCCCGCTCCAGCGACAACAGTCCTTCGATGCGCGCAAACTGGTTTTCGCCGGAGCCTTTTGCCGTTTCGTCACGTAATTGAATCAACGTTTGCAGTCGTACCTGCCCATCGCGCAGATCGGAGACGAGCCGTCCGATCTCGCGCACGCAGCAGTCCTCGCGCGTATGCCGATTTTTTCCGACTTCGTCTGAGGCAAGGCGCATTGCCGCGCGCAGTTTTTTAAGATGTTTGCGAACTTCGTGCACGGTAACGCCGCGTTGCTTTGCCGGGTGCCGGCACAATCGAAGAGCAGACTCGATTTGTTCGCGAAAAACTCTCTTCAGCCCATTCGGCAACGGTTCGCGCAATTTCAAACGGAAGCTCATATCGTCTCCTTACTCGTTGGCCAGTCTCACGTTGCTGTAACGCTTTTCGGCCGTCACCTCCCGCCCAAACCAGGAAGGTGGCTTGAATTTTCGGCACGTTGTACGGTCGGGGAATTCCACCTCCGCCACCACCAGACCGGCATGTTTGCCGCGATAAATATCAATCTCGATCAGTAGATCTCGCCATGGAATTTCGTAGCGCAGCTTGCGCAACCTCCTCCCGGCAGTCGCCGGCCAGAGCGCCGCGAACTGCTTGGGACTGAGTTTGATCTCGCGCTCTTCCCGTGACCTGCCCCGGCCCACTTTGAAAGTCAGCGACGCGGTTTTGTCTTTTTTGCGGATGCGAACCTGCCTGCCCGCGGACTCCGTTGCCAGGTAACCTTGTGCGATGATATAACGCCGTGCCCGTTTGAGATTTTCAGGCAGGCGCTTAAGCAAAAACTTGCGTTCGATTTCGCGACTGTTTGGCATTGCCGTCTTCATTCGAGCAAGGCCGGCTGCTAAGGGCGGTCAATGTTTCGTGGACGCAATTTCAATTCTCGGAGCGCGTCGCAGGAGATCCGCCTGCCAATTCGTGCGGCTCTCAGGTGCGGGTTCGCGAGTACGCTGTGAGCGGTTCGGCCGTCTCCAGATTCTTGATCACGGTGCTGAGATAGACCGACTCGGGATAAAATGCCTTGTACTTGGTGATCTCCGCCCGATTCAATACTTTGAATCCGTAGCGTTCGAACATTTTCTCCCCGCGCCGGCTTTCGAAAGTCACGATCTGGCCGTAAACACGTTTCTCGCCCGAGCGATACAGATAGCTTAGGTATGCGCTCATCAGGGCGCGGGTTGTGGATACTTTTCGAGCATCCGGCAGCAGGTTGATATGAAAATGCGGGACCCGGCGCGGACGCGCGGGCACTTCATGCCACCCATGCACCAGCGTCCAGCGGATAAAACGACGCGAGCGTTCCTGATAGCGAAAGTAGCGAATGAGCGCGCGGAAAAAGAGCCAAACGTTTTGATAAAGCGCGTAGATTTGATTGCGCAACGGTTTGCGCGAGCCGAGGAGATAACCGCGAATCTCGCCATCTACTTCCAGAAGAAAACACGACTCGGGTTCGTGATCCGTATAATAGGTCGTAAGAAAATCGGCGAACAATTCTCGATCCTCGTAAACCGGATCGATCGGGTCGCCGAGAAATCCTGTATCGCAGCACAACTTTCTGACCGCTTCGCGATCTGACGGGCGGTAGCTGCGAATAATGAACGGCTTATGATCGTCGCTCTCCATTAAGAACGGCGGTAGTTTGCGCAGGTCTCGCGATAAATGCAAAACAGTTCTTTGAGCACGCGCGGCCAGCTATACAAATTCTGCGTCACGCGCGCGGCCGCCTCGCCCAGAGCCGGTAATTTTTTTGTGTTCGCTCCTTCAATCGCGTCGGCCAATGCCTCGGCGCTGTTTGCACGCGCCCAGGATTCCTGGTCATGGCAAATAATTTGGTCCATGCAGCTGCCGCAAATTCCCACTACCGGCGTACCGCACGCCTGACTTTCCAGCGCCACAAGCCCAAACGTTTCCTGAACACCCGGATGAACGAAGAGATCAGCCGCTCGATAATAACGTGCGAGATCAGCGGAGTCCGTACAATACTGAATCCAGGAGACGTCTTTCCCGCAAGTGCGGGACTGCAACTGTCGAAGTTCCTTGCGTTGCGGGCCATCGCCGATGATCAACAGATGGAACTCGCGTGAGCGGCCCTGCAAGAACTCGAAGGCTCGAAAGAGTGTTTGCGTGTTCTTTTCCCTTGCCAGACGGCCTACGTAGAGAAGCAGCTTTTGCTGGAGGGCAATCCCCAACGAGGCGCGTGTCGCTTTTGCGTCATCCGGCGTCGGCTTAAAGATGTTGGTGTTCACGCCGAGCCGCACGGTGCGCACGTTGCGCACGCCCCATTCAAAGAGAACGCCGGCCAGCTTTTCGGACGGCACAAGCGTGACTTGAAAGCGATTGTAAAGCTTGCGCACGTATGCGCGCGTCAACTTCATGGCCTGATGCGTCCCGCGTCTGCCCAAAAATTTTGTGCTGCCGCGCAGATACGCTTCCGGGAAATGCGAGTGGTAAAAACCAACGACCGGAATTTTGAGCGAAGAGCCGATCGCGATTGCTTTCCATCCGACTTGGTACGGGTCGCTCGATTCAATGATGTCAGGCCGTTCACGTTCCAGGATCTCCTCGATTGCGCGCAGGTTTAGCAGCGCTCGGTAACGCGATGTGCGCGAGAGCAAAGGTGAGTGGATCGAATAAATGCGCGACCTCGCATTCGTAGTCACTTCCGTTTTCGGTCCCGGAATGATGAGAACGTGCTCATCGCCAGTCGAGTGCTTGTCGATGTACACGATCTTCTCGTGCACATAACGCTTGACGCCCCCGCTCAGCGGCGAGTAAAACTGGGTCAAGTCGCAAATCTTCAAAGCTGCACTGTAGCCGTCGCCCTGTGGACGACGCAATACGCGGACATTAAACACACCAGCGCCGCGCTTCGCACAGCGAAGCGACTACAGAACCGGCAAACCCGCGATCCTGGAATCAGGTATGCGATTCCAGATCGCTTAAGTATTTTTCCGCATCCATGGCCGCTGCGCAGCCTGTGCCGGCCGCGGTAACCGCTTGTTTGTAAACCCGATCTGCCACGTCACCGGCGATGAACACTCCAGGGTGCTTACTCTCGGCAAGATTTTTCGCGATCAGATAACCGTCCGCATCAGCTTGGAGCTTGCCAGTAAACGGTTGTGTGTTTGGATCGTGACCAATGGCGACAAATACGCATGCGACTTCCAATTCGCGCTCCTCATTGGTTTTCACGTTGCGCAGTCGCACCGCCCGCATCTCGCCTTTTGCATCGGAAATGTATTTCGTCACGACTGTATTCCAGATCGGCTCGATCTTCTTGTTCGCAAACACGCGGTCTTGCATGATCCTGGACGCGCGCATCTTGTCGCGTCGATGAATCAAATAAACTTTGGAGGCGAATCGGGTGAGAAAAAGCGATTCCTCCGCTGCTGAATCGCCGCCACCAATCACGCAAACCGGGACGTTCTTGTAAAATGCACCGTCGCACGTCGAGCAGGAAGTCAGGCCATGACCAATCAGTTTCTCTTCGTTCTCGAGTCCCAAATATCGTGCTGACGCGCCGCTGGCGATAATGAGCGCCTGTGTTTCCAGCCACTCATCATCGGCTTTGATCCGAACATGGCTGTTGCGCGGCTCGAAATCCGTCACTTCGGCATAAGAGAAACGAGTGCCAAACTTCTCAGCTTGTTTGTGCATATTCATGATCAACTGCGGGCCGTCGATCCCGTCGGGAAATCCAGGGTAATTCTCCACTAAAGTCGTAGTGGAAAGTTGGCCGCCCGGTTGCCGGCCTTCGAGGACAAGCGGATTTAAGTTCGCCCGCGCGGCGTAAATCGCCGCCGTCAATCCGGCGCAGCCACTTCCTACAATGATCACTTTCTCCATCAATAAAATCTAGCACATCGCGCAAGCCGGAACATAGGCTTGCAGCCTGTGCGGCCAACTGAGTTTTCAACCCGCTTAGTTGCCCCGGGCGAGAACAGCAGTCAGGATGACTGCTGGCCGCACAGCGCTGGAGCGCTATGTTCCGGCAGCATGCCCGAATTGGCTGAGGTCGAATGGTATCGCAAGCAATGGAACGTCGGCCTCGGCAAAAAGATTGTCGATGTTCGGTTAGATGGGAGAAACAGGGTTTTTCGGGGAACAGATCCACGCGAACTTCATCGAAGATTGGTCGATGAAAAATTTCTGAGCTCGGAGGCACGCGGCAAACGGATGCTCTTCAAATTCTCGAGCCATAACTGGCTCGGGATTCACCTCGGCATGACCGGGAAGATTCGCGTCGAATCCGGGAATTTTCACCCGAACAAACATGACCACCTGGTGCTTTATCAATCCGAACGCGCGCTTGTCTTCACTGATTCGCGACAATTCGGCCGCGTCCGGTTTCATCACGGCCGCGAAGGACCGGATTGGTGGGACACGGGTGTGCCGGAGATCATTTCCGCGGAGTTCGATCAACGATTTGTCGATCGATTCTTAGATCGACACCGCCAAGCCCCGATCAAATCCGTTGTACTCTTACAGAACGGTTTTTCCGGAATTGGCAACTGGATGGCTGATGAAATTTTGTGGCGGGCAAAGGTTCGGCCATCGAAACGAACAGGAAAGTTAACCCGACATGAACGCGCGGCGATTTTCCGTGCAACAAAATTTGTCGTGAGAAGATCGCTTGAAACGCTCGGCAGAAACTTCACTGATCCGCCGAAGAATTGGCTGATTCACCAGAAGTGGAGACGAGAAGGCGTGTGCCCGCTCCATCGCACGCTTTTACGTCACACCATCATCGGCGGACGGACGACTGCGTGGTGTCCACGTTGCCAGAAATAGGCCGATCGATCACGCCGCAACGTGAACAACGATTTTATGAAAACCGGTCACGCCGGAGAATGGGCTGCGATCCGGCTCCCATTTCTGCACGGTGCCTTTGCCGTCGGTAGCGCGCGCGACAAGCGTGTAGTTGCCCGGTTGCTCGGGCATCCAGTCTGTTTTCCAGAGCGACCATGCAAGATCGCCACCGGCATAATAAATTTCGGCGTCGCGCCAAATCCTGCCGTCATCGAAACTCACTTCCACGCGCGAGATGCCGCGGTCCCCACCGTAGGCCATGCCTTTCACTTCTATCGCGCTGCTCAATTGATTGAGTGAAAACCATGACTCGTGATCTGGGACATCGATGCGCGACCGCGTCGGCGTCATGAAGTCAGGGCCCCAGCCTTGCGTTTCGTAAAATCCTTTCGCGTTCGCATCCGTCACTTCAATCCGGGTCAGCCATTTCACATGTTTTTCGCCGAAGTAGCCCGGAACAATGACGCGCAACGGATAACCATGGCGATCCGGCAGCGGCACGCCGTTCATTTCGTAGGCGAGCAGCGTCGTGGGCTCCATCGCTTTCTCCAGCGGGATGGTGTCAGTGTAATTGTCTACGCCGTGGAGACGCACGCGCGCGGCAGCAGAAAGGGGGCCCGCTTGTTTGAGGAGATCGCGCAGGGGGAAACCTTTCCAGAGCGCGTTGCTGATGAGGCCCGCATCCAAACCGTTGCTGATGCACATTAGAGTGGTTTCATGTTCGACCGCGGAGAATCCCGTTAGGTCTTGAAATCGCCACGTCGCCTGATTGTGCACCAGGCCGTTCACTTCCAGGTGCCAAAGACGAACATCCACTCGCGGGTCAACCACATTTTTGGTCACGCAATAAAACAAATCGTTTGGGGTAATCGGTTGGACGACGCGCCCTTTGTATTGCGTGCCGTCGTAACTAAACGTTGCCGCGCGATAAAGTTTGCGCGCCAATGCGACTCCACCACCAGCTGCCGCGACCGCAATTGCGCTCAGCAGAAACGCGCGTCGCCCGATTGCCGGACTGAATTCTCGGTCTTCTCTCTGGATTGTTGGTCGCGTGAGAAATTGAAAACCTAAAACGAGCGTTCGCTCGAAAACAAAAACGCAGAGCGCGAAGCCTACGAGCGTAACCAGGCGCGCCGGAGCAATGGGTAATCCGACGTAGCTCGTTCCATGCACCGGCCAAAGTGCGATCACGACTGCGATGAGCGGCAGCACGACAAAGAGGGCGATCGTCGAGAGGGTTGCGGGCTTTCCGGGGTTGCGCCGCATGCAAAATCCAAAAATCGCTCCGCCAATCGCGCCAACAACAAGCTGGCCCGCGATCGTCGATCCAACGCCGAGCTGCTTGAGATGATTGTAGCCGCCGACCTTTCCCATGAGCGAAAGAAATGGTCCCGGCGGAATGAAAACCGAAAGTCGATCGCCAATGATTACCAGCGGTGTCGCTACACCGAAACACGCGAGCAACAACATCATGGCGGTCATGGCGATTGCCGCCACCACCCCCGCCAGCAATCCCGCAAAAAGTGCTCTCGCTCGGCTCATGAATAATTGTGGATCTTACAAGTCAGCCGGCGCAAAGAAATCAAATTAGGTGGATCGAGCAGCCCCCGGCTCGATGTCAAATTTGGCGGCGAAGCCGCATTATCTAGCATCGCCCGACGGAGCGGCCGATCCACCTACACAAGTTTGTCTTTTCCCCTCGAGCGCAATGCGGATAAGCGTGGCTATGATGCGGGTGCCCGCGATAAATGTCCCGCGCAATGTGCCGGAGACTTTCGATTCCCCACCGGCGCGTTGACGATGGTTTACCGGAATTTCGAGGATTCGCAGCCCAGAGCGCGCGGCTTTCATCTGCATTTCCAGATTCCAACCGTAGGTTGGCTCGCGCATACCGAGCTTTTCGAGCGCATCGCGCCGAATCGCACGAAACGGGCACATGTCGGTATAACGAACGCCATAGAGCAGCCGCAGAACCAGACCTGCGATTCGCCCGGCTAAAATTTGCTGAAAATTCATACTCCCGGGTTCGCGTTGCCCGAGTGTGCGCGAACCGATCACGAAATCGTGTGTGCCGGCCACGATGGGATCGACAAGCTGATTCATGAACTGAGGGCAATCGCTGCCATCGCCATCGAGAAACACAACGATTTCGTATTCCGGCGAAAGCGCGCGCATTCCGGCCATGCACGCGCGACCATATCCGGGTACCGGCTCCGTTACGACTCGAGCGCCAGCTTCGCGCGCGCGTTCCGCCGTTCGATCACTGCTGCCATTGTCGACCACGATGATCTCAGCGGGAATTTTAGTCGCCGCCACTTCGCGAACCACGTCGGCAATTGGTTCCTCCTCATTGAGGGCCGGAATGATCACGAAGACGGCGCTCATCGCAAAACCAGCGACGCGCTGGTAAAATAAATCACCAGCGCAAAAAAATCGGCCAGCGCCAGTGTGACGGGTCCGGCGGCAACTTTGGGATCGAGCTTCCACCGATGGAGAACCGACGGCACCCCCAGGCCAAACGCACACGCCGTGACCAGCGAAAGGGCGATGCTGCCGCCGATGACAAACGCGCCAGGCAGATCGTTCCGCCAGATCCAAACAACCGCGCCAACGACCGAACCGCATGCCACGCCGAGCAAGAACGCGGTCGTCACTTCACGACGGAACGCTGTCGCCAGCCACTGCCAGGTGACGGAAACGGAACGTAACGCATGGATCGTCACGCTCATCGATTGCATACTGACGCTTTCGTTCAGCCCGAGCACCATCGTCAGGAAAAACGTGATCACCAGACTGTGCGCAAGCGTTGCTTCAAAATAGCCGGCCAAAATCGCCGAGAGCGTGCCGCCTGTCACCGTGACAAGCAGCCACGGAAAACGAAACCGGAAACTGCGCCACGGTGATGC
>WNGK01034442.1_pt1 | contig 10205 bp, 12 predicted proteins | sample 5400601 | NCBI WGS metagenome assembly WNGK01 (sample SAMN13153376, study PRJNA577476) | soil metagenome | isolation source: 60 cm soil or saprolite under Garry oak tree replicate 1 | place: USA:California | collected 2016-06-15 | reverse complement strand
CCTCGACGCCGCACGCGAGGTCATGGCCGGCGCGGGGTACACGGAGACGTGGAACCCGGCGCTCGTGGACGGACGCAAGCTCGAAGAGCTGCGGATCTCGGCTCAAGCGATGCGGGTGCAGAACGCGCTGAGTGACGACATGGACACGCTGCGCACCTCGCTCCTGCCGTCTCTCGTCGACGTGGTGGCTCGCAATCGCGACCGGGGTCGCGTCGAGGTCCGCGTGTACGAGGTCGCCGAGGCGTACCTGGCCCGCGTGGGCGAGAAGAACGCGCAACCGGAGGAGCCGCTGCGAATCGCGGCGGTGGCTTCCGCGGGAATGTCCGCCGACGACGGCAGGGCGGCGTTCAACAGGCTGAAGTCGGTCCTCGACGCATGCATCGGCGCACTCGCCGGGCCGCCGGCCGCCTACCAGCGGGCCGCGGCGGAGCTCTTCCATCCCGGACGCTGCGCCGCGGTCGTGATGGAGGGCCGGCAGCTCGGCTACATCGGCGAGCTGCATCCGTCCGTTGCGTCGAGCGCCAGGCTCGAGGGCAGGTTCGTGGCTTTCGAGGTCGACGTCGAGCTGGTGCTCGCGGCCTCACGCATTGCCCGCGCACAACCGCTGCCGAGGTTTCCGGCCGTCGAGCGCGACCTGGCAGTCGTCGTGGAGGAGACCGTCGCGGCGGGCTCCATCCTCGCCGCAATCAAAGAGTCTGCCGGTGATCTGTTGGAGCACGCACGTGCCTTCGACGAGTACCGCGGCGCGCAACTTGCGGAAGGGCGCAAGAGTGTCGCGTTTACCTTGACTTTCCGAAGCCCGGAGCGCACCCTGACGGACGCCGAAGTGGACAGGGTGATGGCTGAGATCAGACTGGGGCTGGAGAAACGACACGGCGCCAGGTTCAGAGAGTGACGGCCGGCGCGAATTCCGCACGCTCTGCGTGCCGTTCCGGGGGAAGCACCAAGTGACGTGGATCGACATCCTTCCAATCGTGCTGCTCATCGCCTACACGGCCGGCGGCTTCTTCAGTGGCCTGATCAGGAGATTCATCGGCGTGGTCGCGTTGTTCGTCGCCGTCTGGGCCGCCACCAACATGGGGCTGCAGGCCGGCGCGATCCTGCAGCAGACGTCCAACTTCGAGACCGCCGACGGGCGCGTCTACGGTTTTTTCGGAATCATCGTCGCGGTCCTGCTGATCGTCGAGGTCGCGACCCAGATCGCGCACTCGCAGATCCAGATACCCGCGATCATCCTCAACCGCACGTTTGGCACCGCGCTCGGTGCGCTGACCGCAATCCTGCTGTCGGTCGTGGTCGTCTACGAGCTGGGCGCCGCCGCCAATCCGGTCGGAGGATCGCAGCTCGACCCGCTTCAGCAGGACTTGCGAGACACCCTTCATCGGTCGCTCTACATGGTCAGCCTCGTGAACGCGATCGGGCGGCCGATCATCACACTGTTCCAACCGCTGCTGCCCAGCGACCCTAACGCCTTCTTCGGACCGGGGATCGTAAACCCCTAAGCTCCTCCCAAATGGGTCGGGACCTCTATGAGCGCCTGCGCGAGCGGGCAGTCGAGATCCATGTCGAGGATCACCTGCGCCGTCGCCTCGAGCGCGGCGACAGGCTTCGCATCAAGCTCGGCCTTGATCCCACCGCGCCCGACCTCCATGTCGGACACCTGGTCGTGCTCGACACGCTCCGAATGTTTCAGGACGAGGGCCACACCGTGGTCGTGATCATCGGCGACTACACGGCCCTGATCGGCGACCCCAGCGGACGCTCGGTGACTCGCCCGATGTTGAGCGAGGAAGAGATCTCGCGGAACGCCGAGACGTACTTCAAGCAGCTCGACCTGATGCTCGATCGCAGCAAGATCGAGGTCCGTCACAACTCCGAGTGGCTCGCGTCGATGAGTGCTGCGGACATCCTGCGGCTGATGGCGAAGGCGACCCTGCAGCAGGTCCTGCAGCGTGAAGACTTTGCCGACCGGATCAAGGCGGGTACTCCGATCAGCTCCCACGAGGTCCTGTACCCGTTCAACCAGGCGTACGACTCGGTCGCGATCAAGGCGGACGTTGAGATCGGTGGCACCGACCAGCTGTTCAACCTGCTGTTCGGCCGAGAGATCCAGCAGGCATACGGCCAGGAGCCGCAGGACGTGGCGGTCTTTCCTCTGATCGAGGGCACTGACGGCGTGCAGAAGATGTCGAAGTCGCTGCCGAACTACATCGGCCTCACCGAGTCGCCTGAGCAGATCTACGGCAAGACGATGTCCATCCCCGACAGGCTCATCGACAAGTACGTGCGGCTGATATCTGGCCTCGACGCAAAACACCGGGACGCCGTGCTGACGTTGAAGCCACGCGATGCGAAGGCCGCCCTGGCGCGCCAGCTGGTGAACCGCCTCCATGGTGAGGATGCCGGCGCTCGCGCGGAGGAAGACTTCAACACCAAGTTCCGCAAGCGTGAGATCCCAGAAGATCGGGAGCGGTACTCGAAACCTGTCACCGACCTCGTGACCTTCCTCGTCGACGCGGGGATTGCCACCAGCCGCAACGACGCGAGACGATTGCTGGAGCAAGGCGGCGTCCGGGTCAACGGCGACAAGGTCGGACTCGAAGGTCCGACACCCAGGGTGGGCGACGTCGTCGTGGCTCGCCGGCGGTACATCGAACTAAAATGAGCGAAAGCATGTTCGGAGGCTGTCCATAATGTCCGGCCACTCGAAATGGGCCGGGATCAAGCACAAGAAGGCCATCGTCGACGCCAAGCGCGGCCAGGCGTTCACCCGCGCCAGCCGAGAGATCACGATCGCCGCTCGCGAGGGTGGCGGCAACCCCGACGGCAACTTCCGGCTGCGCCTCGCGGTCCAGAAGGCGCGCGAGATCAACATGCCGACCGACCGGATCAAGAACGCCATCCAGCGCGGGACCGGGGAGCTCGCCGGTGACAGGCTCGAGGAGGTTCGATACGAGGGCTATGGTCCGGCGGGCGTGGCGGTGATGGTCGACACGCTCACCGACAACCGCAACCGCACCTCGGCATCGATCCGCCATCTCTTCAGCAAGGGGGGCGGCAACCTCGGCGAGACGAACTCCGTCGGCTGGATGTTCGAGCGCAAAGGTGTGATCAGCTCGAATGCAGGCAAGGCCGACCCTGAAGAGGTCGGCCTGGCTGCGATCGAGGCCGGCGCCGACGACGTGCAGGTCGAAGGCCAGTCGGTGGAGATCAGCGCGCCACCTTCGACCTTTGAAAAGGTGAAGGCCGCCGTGGAAGGACTAGGCGTGAAGGTCGACAATGCGGAGATCACCATGCAGCCCAAGCAGACCGTGGCCGTGGGCGAGGACAAAGCCGCCGCCGTGCTGCGTCTGATGGAGTCACTCGAGGAGGACGACGACGTCCAGCAGGTATACGCCAACTTCGACATCCCAGCCGAGGTTCTTGAACGCGTCTCCGCACAGGTATGAATGAAAAAAGCTGATGGGTTGCCTGAAGGCCGGATTAACTCCGGCCGTCCCCAGACGTTTCATCACCAAACGCAGCTCCATCGTGTCCCGTGGAAACCCCAGGAGGGGGCTCGCGGGGGAGGATGGCGGTCCTCACCCGCGCTTTTCGACATCCCAGCCGAGGTTCTTACCCGCGCTTTTCGACATCCCGACCGACGTCCTTGAAAGGGTTTCAGCTCACGTATAGAACCTTGTTGGACCAATGCCCGGCAAGCGCGACGGACTGATCCTCGGCGTCGACCCCGGCCTGGCCGGCACGGGCTTTGCGCTTTTCGCCGAACCCAACGTCGTCGTCTCGTGCGTAACCGTCGTCACGATCCGCGGGCGCGACGGCGCACGGCTCTTGACGATCACGAATCACCTTCGCGCGCTGATCGCGCAGCACCCGCCCGCGGAGGCGTCGATCGAAGAGCTCTTCATGGGCCGCAACGCGACCAGCGCGGTGGGGGTGGCGCAGGCACGCGGCGCGATCCTCAACGTGCTCGAGGAGTGCGGCGTTCCCGTCTTCGAGTACAAGCCAAGCCAGGTCAAGGTGATCCTCACGGGATACGGCAACGCGGACAAATCGCAGATCGGGCGCATGCTGACGGCGCAGGTGAAGCTGCCGGAGGGACGGCTCGACGATCACGCGCGCGACGCGATCGCGATCGCGCTGTGCCACGCACGCAGCAGGAAGTTTGCGCGGGCGGCGCTGAGGTGATCGGGCATCTCAGCGGGGTCGTCCGGCGTGCGGGTCCGGATTTCGTGGTGCTCGACGTCGGCGGTGTGGGTTACCTGGTGAGCGTAGCCTCGCAGACCAGGCAGCAGCTCCCGCCGCCAGGCGGCGACGTCGAGCTTCACATCCACACCCACGTGCGCGAAGACCAGCTAGCGCTCTACGGTTTCGCATCGGTCGATGAGCTGGATCTGTTCGAGATGCTGATCCAGGTCGACGGCGTGGGTCCCAGGGTCGGGCTCAACATCCTCAGCGCGGCCAGCCTCGAGGTCCTGAAGCGCGCGATCATGAGCGAGGATGCAGCCCCGATCAGGCGGGCCAGCGGCGTCGGGCAGCGCACCGCGGCGAAGGTGATCATCGAGCTGAAGCCCCGACTCGACGCGGTGGCCGCACTGGAAGCGGTGCCGCGAGCGGCGATCGCGGCGGGCGACGGCGAGGTGCCGAAAGCCGTCGAGTCAGCGTTGCGCAACCTCGGCTACTCGTCTCAGGAAGCGCGCGCAGGCATCGAATCCGTCGACTGGAAGTCGTCGCCTTCGACGCAGGAGGCGCTGGCAGTGGCTCTCAAAGCCCTTGGTCGCAAATGACGAAGGACAAAGTCCTCGGCCTCGGCAAGACGACGCTGGCGCACATCATCGCCAACGAGCTCGGCGTCTCTATCAAGGTCAGCTCGGGTCCGGCGATCGATCACCAGGGCGCGCTCGGCTCGATTCTCCTGAACCTCACCACGCGCGACGTCTTCTTCATCGACGAGATCCATCGCCTGAACACGGTCGTCGAAGAGTCGCTCTATCCGGCGCTCGAGGATTTCCGGTTTGACGCGGTGCTCGGAAAGGGAGTCGGGGCGAGCGCCGCCGCGCTTCCGCTGCCGCACTTCACATGCGTCGGCGCAACCACCCGGCAGGGGCTGCTGAGCGGCCCGCTGCGGGACCGCTTCGGCGCGGTGTACCGGCTGGATTTCTACAACAAGGCCGAGCTGGAGAAGATCGTCACCCGGTCCGCCCGGATCCTGGACATAGAGATCCACGTCGACGCCGTCTCGGAGATCGCCCGCCGCGCCCGCGGTACGCCGCGGATCGCCAACCGCCTCCTGCGCAGGGTCCGCGACTACGCGCAGGTCCGCGGCGACGGGAGGGCCACCGTCGAGCTCACGCGGCTGGCGCTTGGGATGCTGGCGGTCGACGAGATCGGCCTCGAGCCGCTCGACCGGCAGCTCCTGGAAACCGTGATCGTCAAGTTCAAAGGAGGCCCTGTCGGGCTCGACACCCTTGCGACCTCGTTGTCGGAAGAGCCGGAGACGATCGAGGACGTCCACGAGCCGTACCTGATCCAGATCGGGTTCCTGGCCCGGACCGCTCGCGGCCGGGTCGCCACCGAGCTCGCCTATCGCCACCTGCGCCTGGCGCCGCCCAGCCCTGCGACCGAGCAAACCCGCCTGCTCTGAGGCGCGATCGCGGCGTCGGTCCGTACCGCTCCAGCTCGGATGTTTAATTGAGGGATGGGGGACGTGGGGCGTCTGCTCCTCGTGTTCGGCGTGCTGCTCGTGGTGATCGGCGGCGCCCTGATGCTGTTCGGGCGCTTCCACCTGCCGGGTGATTTCACGTTCCGGAGCGGGAGCGTGACCGTCTACATCCCGCTGGCGACCAGCATCATCATCTCGGTCGTGGCGACGGTCGTCCTGAACCTGGTCTTCCGGCAGCGATGACCCCCGCGAACGTAGACTGATTCGCCGCCCATGCAGCTAGTCCTCAGCTGGCCTATTCGACTTGCCGTCCTGGCCATCCTGCTGTTCTCGCTGTTCGTAGATGGCGCCGGCTACGTGTACCGCATCGCCAACCACCTGCCTCTGACAGGCAACGTCCAGGGCCTGCCGCCAAACTTCGGTGGCTGGCAGCTCTTCTTCCACCGCGGCCTGGACCTCGCCGGCGGAACCCACATCGACTACGAGCTGACCAACTTCCCTGCCGGCCAGAGCCGCCCGGACGTGCAGCAACGCACGATCGCCGTGATCAACAAGCGGGTCAACGCCCTGGGCGTGAACGAGCCTGAGATCCGCGGCGCCGGCTCCAACTACGACCGCATCACGGTCGACCTGGCCGGCGTCAACGCGGCGCAGGCGCAGAAGACCATCGGCGCGGTTTCGAAGCTCGTCTACACGAAATGGGTGAAGGACGACAAGGTGACCAACGGTCCCGAGCCCGGATACAAACCCGCGCTGACCGGGCTCACCGGCGATGACATCTCGAGCGCGACCGCGACGATCGACCCGACCGGAACTTCCTGGGTGGTCAACATCACTTTCACATCAAGCGGCGCGTCGAAGTTCGACCAGCTGACGCGCGACAACGTGGCCGCGTGTCCCGGCGATACGGCCACGAGCCAGACCGCCAACTGCCCCCAGCGGCACCTCGCGATCTGGCTCGACCTGACCCAGAAGGACCTCGACAGCTGGGAAGACTCCTCCTACGTCGCGAAGGTCTCATCACCGTATGACTCGGCCTGCCTCGCCGCGCAGACGCCGGACACCGTTTGCGGGAAGTTCCTCACCGACCCCATCACCAGGGAGGAGATCGCGGGCGGCCAGGCGCAGATCAGCGGCTCGTTCACTCAGCAGAGCGCGAACGACCTCGCCACCGGCATCAACTCAGGGTCCCTGCCCGTCGACCTGGTGGCGCTCGACGTGACCCAGGTCAGCGCGACCCTCGGCGCTCAGTCCGTGAAGCTCAGCCTGGCGGCGGGCTTGCTCGGGCTGGCGATCGTGGTGCTGTTCATGATCGTCTACTACCGCGTCCCCGGTCTGCTGGCGAGCCTGGCCCTGCTGTTCTACGCAGGCGCGGTGCTTGCGGTGTTCAAGGTGGTGCCGGTCACGCTGACCCTTGCGGGCATCACCGGCTTCATCCTCTCGGTGGGCATGGCCGTTGACGCCAACGTCCTGATCTTCGAACGTGTCAAAGAAGAGGTGCGCGCGGGGCGAACGATCACGGCCGCGGTCGACGCCGCGGTGCGTCGCGCCTGGCCCGCGATCCGCGACTCGAACACCTCGACGCTGATCACCTGCGTCATCCTCGGGTTCATCGGGCCCTCGGCAGTGCAGGGCTTCGCCAAGACGCTGGCCATCGGCGTCGTGTTCAGCCTGATCTCATCGATCATCGTCACGCACAACCTGCTCGCGATCGTGCTTGCGTCGGGCAGTTTCAGGCGCCAGAGCCTGCTTGGAGTGGATCGTGTCCGAGCTGTCTGACGTAGAGGCCGAGGACCAGGGCGCCGGCGTCGCTTCCGCCGACGGCAAGGCGAAAGCGGAGGCCGCGGTAGAGCCGGAACCAGCCGCGGTTCGCGAACCCCGCGTCCGCAAGCTCAACTTCGTCGGGCGCCGAAACCTGTTCTTCGCCCTCTCGCTTCTGATCATCATCCCGGGCATCTTCTCGATGTGGCGGAACGGATTCCTGCTGGGAATCGACTTCGCCGGAGGCACCGAGTTCACCGTCTCCTTCGCCAACCATCCCTCGACCGCGCAGATCCAGAGCGCGGTGGATGGACAGAACCTCAACGGATCTGTCATCGAGACGTCCCAAGGCGGCTACATCATTCGCTATCCGCCGCTGAACGCCGCATCGCAGACGTCGGTCGAGAACGACCTGCGGAACAGGCTTGGTCCGATGAACGTGCAGCAGATCCTCGAGGTCGGCGGCACGATCGCGGGCGAGACGATCGAGTTCTCGGTGATCGCGGTCGGGTTGGCCTCGGCCGCAATTCTTGCCCTGCTCGCGATTCGCTTCCGCAACGTGCCCGGTGGATGGCGTGCCGGCTTTCAGTTCGGCGGCTCGGCGCTGCTCGCGCTGTTGCATGACGTGTTCGTGCTGACCGGAATCTTCTCGATCCTCGGCAAGGTTTTCGATCTGCGCATCGGAGAGATCGACGCCTTCTTTGTCACCGCGGTGCTGACCGTGGTCGGCTTCTCGGTGCATGACACGATCGTGGTCTTCGACCGAATTCGCGAGAACCTCCGCGTGAGCCAGCGGCTGTCGTTCGAGCAGGTCGTGAACCTCAGCATCATGCAGACCGCCGCCCGGTCGATCATCACGAGCTTCACGGTCGTCCTGGTTCTCGGCGCCATCTTCATCTCAGGTGGTGAGACGCTGCGAGGACTGTCGCTGGCCCTTTTGATCGGAATCGTTTCGGGCACCTACAGCTCGATCTTCAACGCGGCGCCGCTGCTGGTCGTCTGGCGGAGATTGCAGCCCCTGCGCTGAGCGGGATTGGTTCGCTCGTCGGCCGCCAGTCGCCTGTATCGACGGGGTGCGGTAAGGTAGGTCAGGACTGCGGACATGCCGACCTGGCCTATATCGTCGATCAAAGAGCTGCTCGAGCCGACGCTCAACCACATGGGGTACGAGCTGTACGCCGTCGACCAGTCAGGTCAGTCAGGTCGCACGCTCCGCATCTCCATCGACCACCACGAGCCGATCACTATCGCTGACTGCGAGCGCGTCAGCAAGGTGGCCGGCCCGCTCCTCGACCACAGCAACCTCATCGCCGGACCATACGAGCTGGAGGTGTCCTCGCCGGGAGCCGAGCGGCCGCTTCGCAGCCACCCCGAATACGAGCGGTTCAACGGCAAGCGCGTGAACGTCCGATACCGGAGCGGCGAGTCAGATGCAGTCGTGGAGGGCCAGCTCGTCGCGGTAGACGCGGCGGGCATCGCCGTCCAGGCCCCGGGTGCCCGCGGACGCGCGCCGGTGATCATCCACATTGCTTGGGAAGACGTTGTCGCGGGCAGGCTCGCGGTCGCAATCTGAGGCTCCAACCGAGAGCCTGGCCGAAGCGCTGAGCGCGCTCTGCGCCGAGCTTGGCATCCCCTTCGAGGAGATGCTCCACACGGTCGAAGGGGCGAAGACCGGCGCGCTCGATGTCCAGAGCCGCGTGATTCGCCTGGACGGCACCGTCGTGACCGCCGAGCTGCCCTCCGAAGCCTTCAAGCGCATGGCCGCCCAGACGGCCAAGCACGCGGTCCTGCGCCACATCCACGACCTCGAACGGGACAAGGCCCTGCGCGATGTCGCCGAGCACAAGGGCGAGCTCGCCACCGGTGTCGTCGACCGCATCGAGTCAGGGATCGTGTACGTCGACCTCGGGCGCGCCGAAGGGGTGATGCCGCCTGAGGAGCAAATCCCCGGCGAGCAGCTCATGCCCGGCCGTCCGGTCCTGGTGGTGATCCTGGACACTCAGCACAATCGCAAGCAGGCGCAGGTTCGCGTCTCGCGCGGCGCGCGCGCTTTCGTCCATCGCCTGCTCGAGGCCGAGGTGCCCGAGATCAAGGCGGGCACCGTTCTGGTTCGTGCGATCGCTCGTGAGCCGGGCTTGCGGACGAAGATTGCCGTTTCCTCGAGCGAGCCGGGGCTCGACCCGGTGGGCGCCTGCGTCGGCCCGAAAGGAGTTCGCCATCGCGCGATCCTCAGCGAGATCTCAAACGAGCACGTCGACATCGTCCCGTGGTCGCAAGATCCCGAGGCGTTCGTCGCGGCGGCGCTCGGTCCGGCGAAAGCGGAGAGGGTGACCATCGATCGGGTCACACGCACGGCGACGGTGCTCGTTCCCCGCGGACAGCTCTCATTGGCCATCGGCCGCGACGGCCAGAACGCCCGGCTGGCCGCCAAGCTCACCGGCTTCCGGATCGACATCAAGCCGGGGGATGGGGACGGTCAACCTGCGGAACCCGGTTAGGACCTGCGTCGCGTGCCGGGTGGAGGCCGGCAAGTGCGACCTGGTCCGCCTCGTGCGCCGGCCCGACGGCATAGTCGAGCTGGACCGGACCGGCCGCATGGCCGGTCGAGGTGCCTATCTCCACGCCACAGCGGACTGCCTGGAAGGTGCCCGCAAGCGACGTGCCATCGAGCGAGCACTGGGCGCGCCGGTGCGGCCCGAGACCTGGGCCGAGGTTTTGAATTTGTCCTGACCGGCATAATCAATAGTCCGGCATGAAGGCACACGAACTCGCGCGCGAACTT
>WNGK01009867.1_pt1 | contig 10205 bp, 9 predicted proteins | sample 5400601 | NCBI WGS metagenome assembly WNGK01 (sample SAMN13153376, study PRJNA577476) | soil metagenome | isolation source: 60 cm soil or saprolite under Garry oak tree replicate 1 | place: USA:California | collected 2016-06-15 | reverse complement strand
CGGCGCGCACGTCGTCAGCATAAGCGGTGATCGCGTCGAGCGTAATGCGTGCGACGTTCGCATAGCTTTCGGTGGTTGCATCCAGCGCGGCCGCGGCGTATCCGATAGCGGCGTGCGCCATGCGCATCCGCCCATCCAGCCACGGCCCGCCACCAAGCCCTCCGATCACCGGGATCGAGACCGCGCTCACGACCGCCGGCCCCGCCACCGGCCCCGAGTGGGTGAAGTCGAGCAGAGAAGCGCCGGCGTCTTCGAGCCGCCTCGCTTCTTCCACCAGCTTCGCCGTCATCTCCGAAGGCAACTGCGCGCCGGACTTCAACGTGGCGTCGTACTGGATGCCGTATTGAAGGGCGGTCTGGGGAGTCATTCCGAACTGCGCAAACACCGGGAGCGGACCGAAGGGGAAGTCGCAGCTCACGATCGCGCGCTTCACCCCCCGGCGCACGGCCTTGCAGACCACGACCATTTCGTCCATCGTGACCTCGAGGGGGCTGGACTGGCCCCAGAGGTTGATGCCCACCGTGTCTCCGACCGACACAATATCCACGGCTGCGCGATCCACGATCTGCGCGATCTGGTAGTCCCACGCCACGACGCCGACAATCTTCTTGCCGTCGCGCTTCATCTTTTGAAGCGCGGGAACGGTCACCTTCTCCATCTTATTCCTTCTTCACCAAGAATCGATCACCGCCGGCACATCTCCCCGCGTTCTTCGCCACGGCAAGCGAATCGCTTAATCCCAGGCGCGGTTGTCGACGGTGTTCTCATAGGTGGCTCCAGGCACCACCATGTTCCACTTGACCGTCCAGTTGTAGGTGTCTTCGAATCGCTCACGCGTGTAGGGCTGCGGCGCGGCGTGAAGGAGGCGCCACTTCTGAAGCTCGTGCGGCTCCAGAAGGCCACCGGTCTCGGCGATCAGATAGTGGATGTAGGGCGTGGGGTCCTTTTCGAGCACTTTGACGGCCCTAGCCTGCGCCCGAAACATTGCGGCGAGAGTCGCGCCATCGAGATCGTCTCCGGCCGCTTCGCTGCGAGTCGAGTGCGACTCGATCAGGATGCGAAAACCCTGCTTCTGCGCCACGCTGATCCAGGGTTCCATGAGGCTGACCGCCGCCACTCTGCCTGTGCGCAAGGCCTCGAGCCGCTTGGGCATCGACCCTACATGGGTCGTCTTGATGTGCTCCGGCGCCAGGAAACCTTCCATCAGCTTCAACGTGGTGAAGTGCGAGCCGTTGTTCGGCGTCACTGCGATTTCCTTGCCCTTGAGCTGCTCTGGCTCATAGGCCTTGGAGTCGCGGGCAACAACGATCGCGAACGACGACATGGAGGCCCCCAGCGCCACGATCTTCCGTTTGCGGAGGCCTTCGCTGGCGGCCTCGACGGCGCGCTTCATGATGCCCCATTCGCACATGCGAAACTGGTCGATACCACCGTCGTTGTAGGCCGAGTCGAGCGGCCGGTCGAAGACCGAATCGAACTTGACCGAGTGCGACGTCGTGACCTGGGCCATCCCCGGTGTGGTCACGAACTCGATGTCCAAGCCCTCGTCCTTGAAAAATCCTTCGTCGCGCGCGACAAGCACGGGCAGATCGTGAACCGCGTTCATGATCGCGACCCGAGGTTTCTTCGCAGCCTGAGACTTCCTTGTGATTTCCTGAACAGCCATGTTGTTTCCTCCTAGGGTTCGTCGGGCTCGCGTTGTGCCCGGTTTGCATTCATCCACTATCGGAGCGAGTCGCTTCGAAGATCTGTTGATCCTTGTAACCGTTAAACACAGCACCGGTCGCCATGGGCAGAGCAACTTGCATCAGCCCGCGAGCGAGCGCGTGCCGCTCGGGAAAAGCTCTTCGACCGTGACCCGTCTGACAATGATGCCCTGCTCGACGGCGGACTGGATCAACTCCTCGAGCATCTTGCGGTTGGGTGCGATGCCGTACGGCAGCGGATCGTCACCGGTGATTTCCATCACGCGTCGGTGCATTTCGTCGATCGCGGTCGGCTTTTCGATCCGGCCGCTCTGGAGGCGCTCGACGTAAAGGCGCTTGGCTTCGGCGAAGGCGTCGAAGATGTCCGCGGCGAGATCCGGATGGGCATTCAGAAGTTCGTCCTTCACCACGACCGTGTGATTGATGGGGTAATGCCCGCGTTGGCGCAGGGCTTCGAAGCCCGCAGCCTTCGCGTCGGGAACGAGCGGCTTCACATCCGGATGGTCCACCTCGACGCCGATGGCCGCAGCCAACTCGCCCGAAACCAGCATGTCCGCGATCTTTCGTCCTTTCGGGATCGGCACGACGTTCGACGGCGGGTGGTATTCGGCCACATGCTCGTCGCCGGAGAGAACCCAGGTGATCTTGCTCAAGTCCACGCCGTACTCGTGCTGGAGGATGCTCCTGGCCCAGACGCCCGTTGTCACGGTGTAGCCTCGATTGACGCCCACTTTCCTGCCTTCCAGGTCCTTGGGCTCACCGATGCCAGTCTTGGTGTTGTGCACGATGGCACCGTGGTGGAAGGCGCGCACGAGGAAGATGGGGAGCGCCGTGAATCGCTTCCCATAAGCACGCGCGGTGATGTACGTCGTCAGCGCCATTTCGCAGATGTCGAACTCGAGCCCGCGCACCATGCGGCGGAAGGCGTCGATGAGAGGGTCGACCTCCTGGAAGTCGAATTCGAACGTTCGTGGTTTTACGATGCCGCTCTTGAGGGCCTCGTTGTTGCCCTGCGTACGAGTGACGGTTTTCAGCTTGAGCCTGGCCATGGTGCGCGTCGCTACCGTCGCCAAGAGGTTGTGATGATGCGCCGTAGCCGCAACTGCATACGAACCTTTGAGGGACGACGAAGAAATCTCTCAGCCACGCGTGGGCCTTACTTCCAAGGCATGAGGGAAACGTGGATTACGTCCTTCGCGCCCTCGCCGCCAACTGACTTGATGGCATAGTCCGCCTCGTTGAGGCCGAAGGTATGCGTCGTCACCAGCTCGAGGGGATAACGGTGCGAGGCGAGCTGCTGCAGCGCGAGCTCGCAGGCCTTGTAGCTGTGGCCGCGCGCGCATTTGATCGTGACGTATTTCACCGTGATCCTGCCGATCGGAAAATTCGGGAAGTCCGTCATCTCGCCCTGGACCAGCATGGTCCCCGCCTTGCGCTTCAGGGCCTCTACACCCAGAAGCACCGGGACAGTTCCCGCGCCCGCAGTGCAGTCGAGCGAAACGTCCACGCCCTTGCCTCCGGTGATCTCCTTGATGCGCGCAAGCGGATCTTCCTTCTGAACGTCGATCACATGGTCGGCGCCCAGGACTTTCGCGATCTCCATTCGCTTGGTGTCCCTGGATGTGCCGGTGACGATGATGAGATCGGCGCCCGCCTGCTTGCATGACACGACTTGGGCGAGACCCTGCTGGCCTGGGCCCTGTATGAGCACCGTGGAGGCATAGCCCACACCGGCATCGAAGAGCGCCCATTCGATGCCGTTGGAGAGCGGCGTCACAATACCTGCCAGCTCCGGAGTGACTCCCGGGGGTACCTTGTGCAGAACGCAGTTCCACGGCAGGTACACGTATTGGCCGAAGCCCCCCCACAGATGCGGTGCGCGTTCGGCCGATGTGTAGCCATAGCGGATTGCATCGGGGTTGTAGCGCCAGTCCGTGGCCTCACAGTGGCGGTATTCGCCCAAGTGGCACCACTCGCACTTGCCGCATGCGACGTAGTGCTCCACGAACACGAGGTCGCCTTCCTTGAAGCCCTTGCGCTCGGTGAACTTACGCCCCGCCTTGGCGATGTAGCCCACGTTCTCGTGGCCCATGATGACAGGCCCGCCCGTGAGAGGTAGCTTGTACATCTTGACGTCGGTTCCGCAGATGCCGGCAACCTCGATCTTCATCAGGGCCCCGTCGTCCGGGATCTCCGGCATGGGGAATTCGCGGATCTCGGTCTTGCTTGGGCCCACCTTGACAGCCGCTAGCACTTTTTCCATCGCGTCCCTTCGAACGAATTGGCCCACCTCGCGTCCGCGTCGCACACTAAGTCTGGAGCGGTCTCTGCCTGCTCGCGCGACGGTACCAAAAACGAATCGCCGCACCCTATACGGATCTTCCAACGCGCAACGAGTCGCTCGCCGATGGTCGCAAACTTGCGACGGCACTAGACCGACGCTTGCGCAACGCCAGGTCGAGCGCGGAGAGCATCCTTGGCGGCCTCGGCGAAAGACACGTCCGGCGGCAACACGAGCGATGCGGAACGCACACGCTGCGTGACGGGATCGCGCCCTGGCGGCTCGATCCCCTTTTGCAACGCCTTGGCCGCGCGCATCAGCCGATGGCGGGCCATGATGATGCCGTTGTCCGTGGTGACCAAGTTCTCGCGCGTGCGGTCCTGAATGGGCCCCATGCTTTCCTGCACCGATGCATCCTGCATCGAGAAGCCGTCGACCCCGCTGAAGCTTCGCCCTTCTTTCTGCGCCCGGCGATCGATCAGGTAGTCGTTGTCTTTGTTTTGCAGCGGCCTATAGGTTCCGGGAATGTATTTCACATGAACGCCCTGGCCATCCTTCATCGCCTGCAATTCGCTCCCGGACAACGCGCGCACCGGGTGGTAGTCATAGCTCCAGGCCCAGCAGCTTTCATCGTCGATGGGTACCCAGAAGTGGCCGTGCATAGGATGGTCTCCCCGTGGCGGGATGGCGGTAAAAAACGGCATCAACCACTGGGTGATCCGCCAGTAAAAATTGCCGTCCTCTGCTTTTCGTCGCGCACCGATCAGCAAGCCGCCATCCGATTCCACGACTTCGAACTTCGGTTGGACATCTTCGAGGTTGTACTGATTGCCTTTGGCCCCTTTGAACAGCGGATCCTCGTTGAGCGCACCGCGATGCAAAAAGGAGACGTGGCTCGAATCGATCCCGCCCTCCATCGCCTGGAGGTAGTTGCATTCCTGCAGCCGCTTGGAAATGAAAGTCTGCTCCGGAGGCACCGTCGCGAACTCGTATTCCGGCAATGCGGGTTGGGATTCCGACGGACCCATATAGGTCCACAACACACCGCCGCGCTCTGCCAGCGGATACGACTTGAGCTTTATTTTCTGGCGAAACCCGCTTTCTTCAGGCTCGGACGGGATGTCCACGCACCGCCCGGTCACATCGTATTTCCAGCCGTGGTAAGCGCAGCGCAAACCGCACTGCTCGTTTCGGCCGAACCACAACGACACGCCGCGGTGCGCGCAGAATTCATCGATCAGCCCGAGCTTGCCGTCGCTATCGCGAAAAGCGATCAGCCGCTCCGACAAGAGCTTGACGCGCACCGGCGGGCAATCGGGCTCAGGTAGTTCCTCGGTCAGCAGCGCAGGAATCCAATAGCGCCGAAACAGATCACCCATGACGCTGCCGGGACCGGTACGCGTCAGCAGCTCGTTTTGTTCGGGTTTCAACATTTCGGGGGACTCCTACGACAGGCTTGACGCAATCGCGGAAGCGCTCTCGGTCCAGCTCGGGACGAGAATCGCGCACCGTTCCTGTATGTGGGACATAGTTCCGCTATATACAAAATCAAATTATCACTATACGCTTGCGGGTGTCAACGTTCCGCAACGCAGCGAAGCTCCGCTACGTTCATGCCTGCGCGTTTCCTCTGCCGGTTTCCGGATTCACCTGCCTTCCGAAATGAATGATGCGCTCCTCGCTATTTGCCGCACTGATGAGGTGCCCATCGGCGGCGTCATCAAAGTGGAAACCAACGGCTTGGTTGTGGCGGTGTTCAACCTCGACGGCCGCTTCTTTGTCACCGATGACCAATGCACCCACGGTCCGGGCTCACTGTCGGAGGGCTGCGTCGACGGCGACGAAATCGAGTGCAATTTTCATAACGGACGATTTGACATTCCAACCGGCGCCGTGGCGGGGCCGCCTTGCACGGTCCCGCTGCCCACCTATGCGGTGGAAGTCATCGAAGGTCAAGTCTGCATCGACCCTACCCCTCGAATCGTCGCTTAGCGTCTGGTGAGATTCGTTGCACGCTGCTCAATAGATTCCCGGAAGCCAGCGCTTCACTCGCGCTGCGTACGCGTGGTAATCGTCGCCGAAAATTCGGGCAAGCCGGATTTCGTCTTCGCGCACCCTGCGATCGAACCATAGAACATGAATCGCCAACAGGACGGCACCTGCCCATGACTTGAACGTCAGAGCGAGTCCCGCGAGAAAGATGAGGTGTCCGAGATACATCGGGTTGCGCACCCAGCGGTACGGGCCGTGCGTGCACAAGCGCAGAGGCGGAACTGAAAGCCCCGGCCCACCACCCCCTAGTCGCAAGCGATAGCGACCGACCAGTTTGTACTGCAGATATCCCCAAATCAGCAGCGGAACCCCCAACGGCTGCACCTCCAGTCCGCCGCGATGCAGGAGCAGTTCGAACGCAATGATCGCAAGCGGATAAAGAACAAAAGTACGGTTCGACGTGCTCTGAAGCCACCGCCAGAGGGGGGTTTCCGACTTGCTCATTGCTTGCGCGCTCACAGGTCACGTCGCAACAACAAGAACACAGATCTGCCGCGGCCTCTGGCATGGACACCCGCGGTGGCGCCATGTTTTCACTTCGGTTGATTTACCCGCCCGCACGGGCCGCCGGCATGAAGAATATGAAGAGGTTAGCAATGACGATGGTGATTGCGAGGAAGTAAAAAGTCGCGAACAGTCCATACCGGTCCGCCAGGAGGCCGCCGATCAGCGGTCCGATCGCGGAACCCAGCGCTTGGGTCGCAAACAACACGCCAATCGAGGTCCCGCCCATTTTTTGCGGCACCGTCTCCAGCAGCCAGGCTTGCAGCACCGGCCTAACGGCGTAAAGAAAGAAGCCCAGGATGGCGATGAGCACGACGAACCAGAATGTACGACCGGCCAACGCCATAAACACCAGAACGACCGCGGTCATCGCCATGCTGGTCATCATGATGGTGCGTCGGCCCACGCGGTCGGAAAGATGCCCTGCGATCGGCGACGCCGTGAAGCCGGCAGCTTGCAGCACGAATAGGCAGGCGCCGACCCATAGCGGCGGGTAGCCCATTTCATACGCGAGGTAGACGGGCAGAAAGGTAAGCAGCGCATTTTGCGTCATCGAGCGGAACGCGGAACTGGTCGAGAGCAGAACAAGCCCACGCGTTCGAAACAATGCGCGCAATCCCGTCAAATACTCGGCCAGCGTCTGGCCTTCGTGCCCGTCGCCCGGCGAAGCTTGAGATTTGGTTTTTCTCGACGTCAGTCTCAGCGTCCCGAGAAAGGCCAGGAGCAGAACCGCCATCACGATGCCCGGAACAACGTTCATGACCACGATCGTCCGCCAACCAAATACCGTCAACAGCGCTCCGACCGCAAGCGGAGCAAGCGCATCGCCGACGTTGCCGCCCATGCCATGCAGCGAAAGCACCAGCCCTTTACGCTCGGGGAAACGCTGGGCCAAGGTCGGAATCGCCGATGGATGCCAAAGGTTATTGCCGATGCCGACGAGCGCGACGCAGAGCAGAAGCAACCAGTAGCTGTAGGTAAATCCCATCAGCAGATACGGCACGCCGATCCAGAACAGAGAAACCGCCATCAGCAGCCCCTTCTTGCCCATGGTATCGACGAGCGCGCCGCCGGGTACGTTGGAGATCGCGCCGGCGATGTACTGGCAGGTCATGATCAGCCCGATCTGGCTATAGCTGAGATCGAGCTCGCGACCTATGATCGGCAGCAGCAGGTAGAAGGTCGCCGGATACCAGTGCGTCAGGCTGTGGCCGATCGTGATCAGCCACACCTCGCGAAAGGACTTGCGCGGAGCAGGCTGACGTGCGCTAGCGACAGCGGTCATGTCTTCAGCCGGGGGACCGCTTGACGACGATGTCCTGGAATGCCTTTTCCCACTTCTTGCCCTGCTCGAGCACCTGCGTTGGATCGACCAGTTTCACCGGCAGACCCTTGAGCGGAGAAACGACGGTCGTATTCGTCGGCACATAGTCCAGACCGACCAGCAGAGGCTGCGCTTCACTGATAAAGAAATCATAGAACAGCAACGCCGCATTCGGATGCGGAGCATGACGCGCGATACCGATCCCGTTGGAGCGGCCGACGGCCGGATCGAGCGCGATCCAGTCGATCGGCGCACCCTTTCGCTTGGCCTGCTCCGCCATATAGTTGTAGACGGTCAAGGCGAACGGCACTTCTCCCGACACCACCAGATTGGTCAGCAACGTGTGACCTTTGCGCACCGAAATGCCGTTTTTCGCCACCAGTTCCTGAAAGAATCGCAGCCCCTGCTCTTCGCCCAGCGAAAGCGCGACCGTCGCGAACCATTCCTGGTCCTCCACTTCAATGCCCAGCTTACCCTTGAAGCGGGGGTCGAGGAGGTCGCGGTAGGTCTTGGGCAGATCCTCTTTCCTGAACGCCCCGGTGTTGTATGCCTGAACCCAGACCGAGAGGAGGGTGGCGACCCACTCCCGGTGCGCGGGTAGCGCGCCCGCGATCAACTGCCGAAAATGCGGAGAGAGCACAGGCTGAAGAATTTTCTCCCGCTGCAGCGCCTCCATTTCGGGAGAACTGATATGAATCGCATCGACGTCGTATCTGCGGGCGGACGTTTCGGCGAGCAGACGCTGAAGCACCCTTTCGGTGCTGGCGCGCCACACTCTGATCTTGATCCCGTACTTCTTTTCGAAGGGATCGACGACAACGGGAATGTCTTTTTCCGCAAACGACGTGTACCAGGTGAACGTAGCTTCCTTTCTTGCGGCGGCGAGCAACCGTTCGCCGCGGTCCGGTCCGTCATAGGTCAGCAGCGATGCGTCAGCGAGGTTTGCCTGCGCCCACACAGGAAAAAACGGCAGCGCAGATCCCCACGCCAATATTTTCAGTGCGGCTCGCCGGCTCAGCTCTCGTCTCGCCATGCTGCTCTTCCGTGAACGCCGGCCCTAGTTACGAATGTCCTGCAGCAACCAATCCGTCGGCAACTCCTTGCCCAAGCCTCGTTGGCACGCCTCCCGATAGACCACCGCCGCGACGGCGTAGAACTCAGCGCCCTGAATATTGCCGCGCTCGGCGTAAGTGATATCGCGCTCCGATCTTCGGCCCTGAACGTGGCCATCCAAAACGTCGGCGTAGATCAGATCGTCAGCGAATCCCGTGACCCGTGGTGAAGCCCGCCCCGCGCGCGTGACGCGCCACCGGGGATCCGAAGGCCGTGCGAGATAGCCCAGATATTCATCGGCCGTGCCGAGCTCCGGTCGCCCGATCGGCGCCGGTGCCGTACCGAGCCGCAGCACGCGATCGAATAACTCACGCGCGCTCCGATGCGGCCGGCCGCCAATCGAAATCACGTGCATCCCGGGCTCCAGCCATTCGCCGCGGAGCACCGGCGTTGCGGAGTCCGTACACGCGGCGAGGATGTCCGCACCTCGACAAGCCTTGACTGGTTCGTCGGCCGCAATGACCTCGAAATCGTGGCGCTCGCGCATCTCGCTGGCAAACCGCTCACGATGGTCGCGAGTCGGACTGAATACTTGCAGCCGCTCGATCTTTCTCACCGCGACTAAAGCCTCGACGTGCGCCCGAGCCATGCCGCCCGAACCCAGCATGCCCAGCACGCGCGAGTCGCCGCGCGCCATGAGTTCGGCACCAATGGCGCTGTCCGCAGCAACTCGAACGTGTTGCAGAAAGCCGTCATTCAATAAAGCGAGCGGGAGACCCGTCTCGACCTCGAGCAGCAGCACGAGGCCGCAGTAGCGGCCCGGTCGCCCGCAATATTTCTTCTCCGTGCGTTCCCCTTCGCAGTCCTGTTGGTAGAGCACGTCGGACTTCACCCGAATCGCGAAAAAGCCGGCCGTCGACCCGCCCTCCATCGTTCCCCACTGATAGCATTTAGCCGGATCGCGCGTAGGAATACGGATGTCGATGCGCGGCCTGCACACGGCCTCGCCGGCCGCAAGATCCTGGTATGCCCGCTTCAGGGCCGCGATGGCCATCGCCGACGTCAGCACGGCTTCCACGTCGCGGTTGTTGAGGAGCAGCACGCGTGCGCCTTCATCGGCCGGCGGGCCAGCCCGTCGCCGCTTACGCTGGTTCTTTCGCCTTGACGCGCAGGAACTGCTCCACCAGCGCCGGCGTCACGTTGACTCCAGGCCGGTACTCAGGCGCATCCTCCAGCTGCTCCAGATCATTGAGCCCGCAGTGCCGGTAAATCCGGTTGATCGCCG
>WNGK01009156.1_pt1 | contig 10209 bp, 7 predicted proteins | sample 5400601 | NCBI WGS metagenome assembly WNGK01 (sample SAMN13153376, study PRJNA577476) | soil metagenome | isolation source: 60 cm soil or saprolite under Garry oak tree replicate 1 | place: USA:California | collected 2016-06-15 | reverse complement strand
CGCGGATCTTCGCGAGGAGGCTCGTCGCGCGGCTGCCAGCCGGGGTGGCGTGGTCTTACGCGAGCTCACCGAAGACGAGAAAGAAGCCCGCCTTCGTGCCCTGACCGATGCGAAGTTTTTCGAGGAAGAAGCGCGCAAGCGCGCCGAAGAGGATTCGGCTCGCCGCGCCGTCGAAGAAGACCGCATGCGCCGAGAGCGCGAAGCGGCCGAGAGACGCAAGGCCGAAGAAGAAGCGCGCAAGGCCGCGGAAGAAGAAACCCGCCGCCGCGCCGAACAGGAAGCTGCTCGCCGTCTGAAGGAAAAGGAAGCCGAAAGCGGCGCACCGGCAGCTCCGCCGACACCCGCCGTCAAACGCGCCCGCGATCTGACTGAGGAAGAAGATGAGGGCACGGCGAAGAAGGGTGGCAAGACGCCGGTCAAGACGCCGCCCGCGCGCAAGGCAACGCCCGGAGGCCGCCGCGCCGGAAAGCTCACCATCACGCGCGCGTTGTCCGAAGACGAAGAACGCATGCGTTCGCTGGCCTCCTACCGGCGTCAGCTCAACCGTGCGCATCGCCAGCAGCAGGCGGCGCCGCCAGCCGGCCCGCGCGAAGTGGTGATCCCGGAAACCATCACGGTGGCGGAACTCGCCAACCGTATGGCCCGGCGCAGCGTCGATGTGATCAAGGTCCTGATGAAGAGCGGCATGATGGTGACGAGCAACGACACCATCGACGCCGATTCGGCGGAGCTGGTGGCGACCGAGCTCGGCCACTCCGTCAAGCGAGTTGCGGAGTCCGATGTTCTGGAGGGTCTGCGCGGGCTCGTCGATGATCCTGACGCTATGACCGCGCGGGCCCCGATCGTGACCGTGATGGGCCATGTCGATCACGGCAAGACCTCGCTGTTGGATGCCTTGCGCAAGACCGATGTCGTGGCCGGAGAGGCCGGCGGCATCACGCAGCATATCGGCGCCTATCAGGTTCAGCTCCCTTCGGGCGCCAAGATCACCTTCTTGGATACGCCGGGCCACGCTGCGTTCACGGCGATGCGCGCTCGCGGCGCCAAGGTGACGGATCTTGTCATCCTGGTGGTCGCGGCGGACGACGGCGTCATGCCCCAAACGGTCGAAGCCATCGCCCATGCCAAGGCCGCGAACGTGCCCATCATCGTTGCCATCAACAAAATCGATAAGGGCGACGCAAACCCCGCGCGCGTGAAGAACGAACTCTTGCAGCACGAAATCCAGGTCGAGGAATTGGGTGGCGAAGTGCTGGCGGTCGAAGTCTCGGCGATCAAGGGGACGGGGCTCGAAAAACTCGAAGAAGCGATCCTGCTGCAATCCGAAGTGCTCGACCTCAAGGCGAATCCGAAACGGGCGGCCGATGGCGCCGTGATCGAAGCCAAGCTCGACAAGGGCCGCGGACCGGTCGCAACCGTGCTGGTGCAGCGCGGCACGTTGCATCAGGGCGACCTACTTGTCGCCGGCGCCGAATGGGGACGCGTGCGCGCTCTGGTGAACGATAAAGGCGAGACGGTGGACCATGCCGGGCCGTCGGAGCCCGTCGAGGTGCTCGGACTGTCGGCGGCGCCGGAAGCGGGCGATGAATTCGTCGTTGTCGACTCCGAAGCGCGCGCCCGCGAAGTCACCGAATATCGCGGCCGCAAGCGCCGCGAAAGCCGTCAAGCCATGACCTCGCGCCAATCCCTCGATCAGCTCCTGAAAAGCCAGAAAGACGGCGAGAAGCGTTTGCTGCCGCTCCTCATCAAGGCCGATGTGCAGGGTTCGCTCGAAGCCATCGATGGCGCGCTCAGCAAGCTCGGCACCGATGAAGTCGCCGCCCAAATCCTCCATGGTGGCGTCGGCGGCATCACCGAATCCGACGTCATTTTGGCGCACGCCTCGGGGGCCGCCATCATCGGCTTCAATGTGCGCGCCAATATGCAGGCGCGCGAGCGCGCCCGGCGCGATGGCGTGGAGATCCGCTATTACAACATCATCTACAATGTGCTCGATGATGTGAAAGCGGTGCTTTCGGGTATGTTGGCGCCGGAGACTCGCGAACGCTTCCTCGGCAATGCCGAAATCCTCGAAGTGTTCAACATCTCCAAGGTCGGGAAGGTAGCCGGCTGCCGCGTCACCGAAGGGCTGGTGCGGCGCGGCGCCAAGGTGCGGCTCGTGCGCGACGATGTGGTGATCCACGAAGGCGAGCTCTCAACGCTGAAGCGCTTCAAGGACGAGGTGCGGGAAGTCCAGGCCGGACAGGAATGCGGCATGGCCTTCGCCAATTATCACGAGATACAGAAGGGCGACATCATCGAGTGCTACGAAGTCGAAACCATCAAGCGCTCGCTCTGACGGTCTCGAATATCGTCACTGCCCAAACGGACATGTCGCGGCATCGCCAACATTCAGCGCAGAAAGGTCCCTCGCAGCGGCAATTGCGGGTGGGCGAGGTGCTGCGTCACGCGCTGTCCGATATTCTGCGCGCAACCGACATTCGCGATCCGGAGCTGCTTGGGGTCTCGCTGACCGTCACTCAGGTGAAGCCTTCGCCGGACATGCGGCACGCGACGGTGTTCGTCGAGCCCTTGGGCGGTATCAACGCAGCGGGCACCATTGCGGCGCTCAATCGTCATCGGGGTTTCCTGCGGGGCGAGCTCGGCCGCGGGATCGAATTGAAGTTCACACCCGAGCTGCGCTTTGTCGAAGACACCTCCTTCGCCGAGGCCGAACGAATCGCGAGGATCTTGCACTCCGAGAAAGTTGCGCGAGACTTGGCCGCTCCCGACGATCGCGGCGAAGACACGCAATGACGCCGCTAGCGATGAACCTGCTCTAATGCCGCGCAAACGTAAGGGATCGCCCGTTCATGGCTGGGTGGTTCTCGATAAACCCAAAGGCATGACCTCGACCCAGGCTTTATCGCGGGTGCGGCGGCTCTTCGACGCGGCCAAAGCAGGCCATGCCGGGACGCTCGATCCGCTGGCGACCGGGGTTCTTGCGATTGCGCTGGGGGAGGCCACCAAGACGGTGCCCTATGCCATGGATGGCGAGAAGCTCTATCGCTTCACCGCGCGGTGGGGAGAAGCCCGCGATACCGACGATTCGGAGGGTCGCTGCACGGCCTCCTCGGATGTCCGCCCGTCACGCCAACAAATCCTGGATGGAATTGACCGTTTCATTGGGGAAATCATGCAGGTGCCGCCATCCTATTCGGCCATCAAGGTGGAGGGCGAACGCGCCTATGACCTGGCGCGAGGGGGCGAAACATTGTCGCTGGCCGCGCGGCCGATTTTCATCCGCGATGCGCGCCTGATCGAGCTGCCCGATCCCGACCACGCGGTCTTTGAAGTGGCTTGCGGCAAGGGCTCCTATATTCGCGCCTGGGTGCGCGATTTCGCCCTCGCCTTGGGTACGGTTGGCCATGTGGCGCAACTGCGCCGTTTGAGGGTTGGGCCGTTTTGCATAGAATCCGCAATTTCGCTGGAAAAGCTGGAGGGTTTCGGCCATAGTCCCGCCGCTTTGGAGCATTTAAGGCCCATCGCGACCGCGCTGGACGGCATCCCGGCGCTGGCCGTGACGGAGCCCGATTCGGTTCGCCTTCGCAGCGGCAACTCCGTCCTCATCCGTGCGCCGCACTTTGCGCGCCTGATGGAACAAGCGGACGGAGCCGCTGAAGCGGGAGCGGATTTCCAAGGTCGGACGGTCTATCTCTCTACGGCCAAAGGCGAGCCGGTAGCGCTCGCCGAAATCGCCCAAGGGGAGTTGCGACCGTTCAGGGTTTTCAATTTCGGGCAGAGCCTCTAATGGCTGGCCCTTAGGATGGGAATATACCGATGTCGGTGACGGCAGAACGCAAGAAAGAAGTGATAACGCAATATGCGACGGGCCAGGGCGATACAGGTTCGCCCGAGGTCCAGGTCGCCGTGCTCTCGGAGCGCATCGCCAATTTGACGGAGCATTTCAAGACCCACGCGAAGGACAATCATTCGCGGCGCGGGCTGATCAAGATGGTTTCACAGCGCCGCCGCCTGCTCGATTATGTGAAGTCCAAGGATCAGGCGCGCTATGAGGCCTTGATCCAACGTTTGGGTTTGCGCCGCTGAACTCTCTTCGGCAAACCGGCCGAGATCGAGCCGCGCCTGGGGACTGGATCAGAGTTCCGGTCCCAAAGAAACGGGCGCGCGGGAACGCGCATCCCTACACATCAGTTTTCTTGACTACATCAGCAAGGAAGGCCCGCGGCAATCCGGCGGCGGGAAAGAAGGAAAATGTCTATGTTCAAAATACATCGCGAGGAGATCGATTGGGGCGGGCGCAAGCTCGTTCTTGAAACCGGAAGGGTCGCGCGCCAGGCCGACGGGGCCGTTATGGCGACCTATGGCGAAACGGTGGTTCTGGCCACCGCGGTCGGCCAGACGGAGCCCAAAGCCGGCATCGATTTCTTCCCCTTGACCGTCAATTACCAGGAAAAATTCTACGCCGCGGGCAAGATCCCAGGCGGCTATTTCAAGCGGGAGGGGCGCCCTACCGAGCGCGAGACCTTGATTTCGCGTCTTATCGACCGGCCGATCCGCCCGCTCTTTGCGCCTGGCTATCGCAATGAGACCCAAGTCATCATCACCGTGCTCAGTCACGACCTCGAAAACGAGCCCGACGTCGTCGCCATGGTGGCGTCCTCGGCCGCGCTGACCCTTTCGGGCATCCCCTTCATGGGACCCATCGGCGCGGCGCGCGTCGGCTTTATCGGCGGCGAATACAAGCTCAATCCGCAAATCGACGAGATGGTGAATTCCGATCTCGAACTGGTGGTCGCGGGCACAGGCGATGCGGTGCTGATGGTCGAATCCGAAGCAAAGGAGCTCTCGGAAGAAGTCATGCTCGGCGCCGTCATGTTCGGCCACCGCGAGATGCAGAAGGTGATCGATGCGATCATCCGTCTTGCCGAGAAGGCCGCCAAGGAACCGCGCGACGTGCAGGCCAAGGAATACGAGGCCGAGCTGGAGCTTCTGGCGCGCCATGTCGAAGACGAGCTGAAAGCGGCCTATCAAATTGCCGAGAAAGGGGGCCGTCACGTACGCATCGATGCGATCAAAAGCGAAGCGGCCGCTGCCCTGGTCAGCGAGGAGCCCGGCAAGATTCTGCCCAACCTCTTCGGCAAGCTGTTCAAGGAATTGGAAAGCCGCGTGATGCGGGGCTCGGTCATCGAGACCGGCCGGCGTATCGACGGCCGCGATCTGAAGACGGTGCGTCCGATCGTTTCGGAGGTTGGCGTTCTGCCGCGCGCTCATGGCAGCGCGCTGTTCACCCGCGGCGAAACCCAAGCCCTCGTCGTCGCCACTCTGGGAACCGGTGAGGACGAACAATTCATCGACTCCCTCGAAGGGACCTACAAGCAGCACTTCATGCTCCACTACAATTTTCCCCCCTATTCGGTGGGCGAGGTCGGACGCATGACGGGCGCGGGCCGGCGCGAGATCGGCCATGGCAAGCTCGCCTGGCGGGCGATCAATCCCTTGCTCCCGGACAAGACGGTGTTTCCCTATACGATCCGATTGGTCTCGGAGATCACCGAATCGAACGGCTCATCGTCCATGGCAACGGTGTGTGGCTCTTCGCTCGCTTTGATGGATGCTGGCGTTCCCTTGAAGCGCGCCGTTGCGGGCATCGCCATGGGCCTCATCCTCGAGGGGAAGAAATTCGCGGTACTCTCCGATATTCTTGGCGATGAAGATCATCTCGGCGACATGGATTTCAAAGTGGCGGGCACCGATCAGGGTGTCACCTCACTGCAGATGGACATCAAGATCACCGGCATCACCGAAGAGATCATGCGCGTCGCGCTCGATCAGGCAAAAGCCGGACGCATCCATATCCTCGGCGAGATGGGCAGAGCGATCAGCGGCGCGCGCGCCGAGCTCGGCGAACATGCGCCGCGCATCGAGACCATCAAGATACCCACCGACAAGATCCGCGAAGTCATCGGATCAGGGGGCAAGGTCATCCGCGAGATTGTCGAGAAGACGGGCGCCAAGATCGACATCCAGGACGACGGCACCATCAAAGTGGCGAGCGCCAGCGGAGAATCCATCAAGGCGGCGCTGAAATGGATCAAGTCGATCGTGGCGGAACCCGAAGTCGGAGAAATCTACGAAGGCAAGGTCGTCAAGATCATGGATTTCGGTGCCTTCGTGAATTTCTTCGGACCGCGCGATGGCCTGGTGCACATTTCCGAGCTTGCGCCAAAACGTGTCGCCAAGGTCAATGACGTGGTCAAAGAAGGCGACGTCGTGAAGGTGAAGCTGATCGGCATGGACGACCGGGGCAAGGTGCGCCTGTCGATGAAGGTCGTCGATCAGGCCACCGGCGAGGACCTTTCCAAGAAGCAGCAAGCCGGCGAAGGCGAGCAGCAGGCGGGTTAGGCTCGATCACGATTGAGAGGCGCCCGGGGACTTGTTTCCCGGGCGTTTGCTCAGGCGCTGTTTGCTACGTAACCAGCGCCTTAACTCGCTGACACGAGCGCATCTGACCCGCGACAAAGCCGGCGAACCCTATAAAGTGGGCGATGCTTGGCTTGGGGCGTGACCATCCGGTTCTATGGCGATCCTTCGTGTCATCAGTGTCTTTCTGATCGTTATCGCGCTGATGCTTCTTGGCGCGGACGTGGTGAGCAGCCTGGAACAATCGGGCGGAACGGTCGTGCGTTCGTTCAATCACATCCTGATGCTTTTTGGCTTTGATGCCGGGTTGTGGTTTATGCAGAATCTTCCGCCGCAGATCGCCGAAATCTGCACCGACATCTTTTTGGGGCCCGCTTGGGTCGTGATCGGCGGCTTAGGCACGCTTCTCGGCCTCATCAGTGCGGGCCGGTCCGAACGCTCTTCGCGCTTGCCTCCGCCCCTGCCGCCCATCCACCGGTAGTGTGGCGAATCCGAAATTCGCAATAGCTTGGGCAACGCTCCGGGCGAATTTCGGATTCAAAGCCACACTAAAGGCTTCTTGAATCTAGTGTGGTTTTCGGATTTGAAGTTCCTAAACGCGAATGCCATCTAAATCTTAGGAACTTCAAATCCACCACACTAGCATGGCTGGCACTTGCCCGAAAAATGAGGGATGCGTCAACCGTCTCGGGAGCTCATCTCTTGGAGGTCCACTTTCAACGGCAGTTCGACATTCAAGGCGGCGGAAGGGAACTCAGCTGAGCGTCGCATCCAAATGGGATAATAGGGCCGGGTTTGCCCACGCGGTTATGAAGCGCGTTCGTCTTCAGCGCCGGTAGCTCAAAAATCTGGTGTGTCCGCGCGAGGAATCGGTAACGTCCCCGGCGCATCGAACAAGCCATGCGGATTTTCGGCGCAGCTTGACTCCAGCATTGGTCCGGCATCGCCGAGCGCGGACAGCAAATCGCCAGCCGCTTTCTGCGGCTCGGCGATTCGGGGCTCAACCCGGCGGTACCGCTGCATCGCGTCCCAGGGCGTTGTGAATGCGCCGGGGTCCTCGACGTGGAGCTTTACCTCCAGCCGGAGGCGGTCATCGGACATGCGGTATCGTTCGACGGTATGCAGCTGCGCGGTGTGCGGCGTCGCGAAATTGTCCACCAGCGTCTTTTCCGAAATCCCGATCGTATCGACCACCAGCGTATCGCCTTCGTAATGGCCCACGGATTCTCCGTACCAGGACGGCTTTGGATTTCTGGAATGCTGCCTATTCAGGTAGACGTGACGAACCTGATGGTCGCCCTGCCAGATCATCACCACCTCTTTCGGTGCTTGCACGAAAAAGACGGGCTGTTGCGGATAGAGCAGAAATGCAGGCGTGCCATTGGGCCAACAGCTTGCTTGGCGGGTGAAGCCGGGCTTGCCCGCTTGGATGGCGTCGTTTCGCGCGCGAACTTGCTCTTTTGCCCACGGTTGTAGAATCGGCGCATCGGGGTCGCCCATTTCGAAGATGGGCTGCGTACCCCTTTCGAAAAAACCCGCGTTGGAGGAGGCATGCCGGACATCGAGGGCAGGCACCGGCCCTGGGCCCGATGGAGGCGGAATGAACGGTCCGGGGGTCGCGGCCCAGCCGACGGAAGGATTGGGCGCAAAGTCGGGCGGCGAGGTGGCTTCCGCGGCGCGTCCGGCGCCGGTTACGAGCGCGAATGCGCCAAAAATTATGCCACCGATCGCTGCCAATCTGCTCATGGTTATTCCTCCTTGACGCCCGGTCTATCGCCAGTCGCCGATGATGTAAATGTCGGGAATGAGTCATCTCCGAACCATCCCGATGGCGGCTTGGAACGGCCGCTTTTCCTAAGAGCATGTGCATTTGGCGCAGTCCGCCGCGGCATCCCGAATTCGCAATGTCGCCATGCTCGGGATACTCTTTCGCTCCTGAACCCAATTGGAGCTGGCGATGCAACGGAGCCTTTGGGCCCTCTTGCCTCTCCTTTGTTATTGTCTTCCGGCTGTGGCTGCGGCGCCCAGCCACGACAAAATCGTAGCCTGGTGCAACGATTCCGATCCCGAGCTCCGCATCCGGGGCTGTTCTCTTTTGATTCAGTCGGGCAAAGAGCCGGCAAGAGTCCTTGCGGGTGCGTTGTTCAACCGAGGCAACGCTTATGAGGCCAAGGGCCAATACGACCTGGCCATCCAGGATTTCGATGCAGCGATCAAGCGCAACCCGAATGACGGGGCTGCCTTCTACAGCCGCGGAAGTGCTTATTTTGCCAAAGGGCAAACCGACAACGCCATCCAAAATTTCGATTCTGCGATTCTGCTCGACCCGAAGGATGCGACGGCGTTCAACAACCGCGGCGAAGCCTACCGCGAAAAGGGCCAGCAGGACCGCGCCATCCAGGATTTTGATAAAGCCATAACGCTCAAGCCCAATTACACCGATGCGTTCAACAATCGCGGCGCCGCTTATCTAGCAATGCGGCAAGCCGAACGCGCCATCCAAGATTTCGATTCTGCGATCAAGCTGAACCCGAATTTTGCCGATGCCTTTCGCAACCGTGGGGGCGCTTACCTTGTGAAGGATCAAGCCGACCTCGCCATCAAGGATTTCGATTCTGCGATAAAGCTCAACTCAAAAGATGCCGTTGCCCTCTACTACCGCAGCGTGGCCAAGCGCAGTACAGGGGACGCCAATGGCATCGTCATGGACCTTGCAGCCGCGAAGGCGATTGATCCAGATATTGTGAACAAACTGGGCCACTAGGCTTTTACGCTTTGGGGCAAAAAACTTCGTTCTCGCGAACTCCGGGGGGACACGCGTTCGTTGGGCCTTGACCCCCCGATTAAGTCATTGCAGGAACAGGGGATGATCGAGAAGACGCTGATCCCCGTCACCGTACTGACCGGCTATCTTGGCGCAGGCAAGACGACGCTTCTGAACCGCATCCTTTCTGAGGATCATGGGCGGCGCTATGCGGTTATCGTCAATGAATTCGGCGAGATCGGCATCGACAACGATCTCATCCTGAACACCGACGAAGAGCTGTTCGAGATGAACAATGGCTGCATCTGCTGCACCGTGCGGGGCGATCTGATCCGAACGCTGCATGGCCTTCTCGCCAAGGACGGAAATTTCGACGCCATCGTGGTGGAAACGACGGGCCTGGCCGATCCGGGGCCGGTGGCGCAGACCTTTTTCGTCGATGGCTATCTGCGCTCCAAGACCGAGCTGGATTCGGTCACCACGGTCGTCGATGCCAAGCATGTCGACATGCGCCTCGATGACAGCCGCGAGGCCTTGGAGCAAGTCGCCTTCGCCGACCAGATCGTCCTCAACAAGACCGATCTTGTTTCGGAAGACCAACTGCGCGCGGTCGAAGCACGCCTGCGCAAGCTCAATCCGATGGCGCCGATCCACCGTGCCCAGCGATCCAATGTGAGTTTGGATGCGATCCTGGGGCGCGGCGGCTTCGATCTGAACCGCATTACCGAGCTTGAACCGGAATTTCTCAATTCCGCGCACGGCGAGTCGGGCCATGTTCATGACGAACATTGCGACCATGACCATGACGATGAGCATCACGATCACAAGCATGATGACGGCATCAAAAGCATCGCACTGACGCTTCATCGCCCGATCGATCGACGCAAGATCGCGCGCTGGCTGACGGCGCTGGTGAAAAACCAGGGCCAAGACATCCTGCGCGCCAAAGGAATCATCGACGTGAAGGACAATGATCGCCGGCTGGTCTTTCAGGCGGTGCATATGATCCTGGAAGGCGATCT
>WNGK01009154.1_pt1 | contig 10209 bp, 9 predicted proteins | sample 5400601 | NCBI WGS metagenome assembly WNGK01 (sample SAMN13153376, study PRJNA577476) | soil metagenome | isolation source: 60 cm soil or saprolite under Garry oak tree replicate 1 | place: USA:California | collected 2016-06-15 | reverse complement strand
TGGAGGAAGTGCGGACCAAGGGGTGGTTTGGCGCCGTGGTGAGCTGAGCCAAGGCGGTGGCAAAATGGCCATGCCGCTATACAAGAATTAAAGCCCGAGGCCGCCGTCTACAGCAAGGACCTGGCCGGTGACGAAGTTTGCACTGGTGGCGAAGAAGAGGACCGCGTCCGCTACGTCATCGGCGGTCCCGTTGCGGTGCAGGGGATTCTTGGAGGCCATACGCGCAGCTATCTCAGCCGGGTTCTCGTCCATTTCGATCCAGCCTGGAGCAACGCAGTTCACAGTCACTTCGGGCGCGAAGGCTTTGGCCATCACTTGCGTGAGCATGTGCAAGGCAGCCTTCGAGGCACAGTAGTGGCCGTGCGTTGCCCAAGCGCGCATTCCGCCGAGCGAGCCTATGTTCACGATGCGGCCATGGACGGCGCGGAGGTGAAGCAGCGCTTCGCGAGCGACCAGAAACGGGCCGCGCGCGTTGGTTTCGAAGACTGCGTCCCACTGTTTCAGCGTCAGAGTATCGAGCGCTGCGTCTTCGTAGACAGCAGCGTTATTAACCAGCACATCGAGGCGCCCAAATTGAGCGATGCTGGCGCCAATTGCCTCTCGCACGGAGGACTCGGAGCGAACATCGCATGCAACTGCCAAGGCATGCCGTCCAAGATTTTCGATTTCGCTGATGGTCGCGTCGGACTCTGCTTCGGAGGAACGGAACGTGATTGTTACGTTCGCGCCCGCTCGCGCCAGGGACAGCGCAATAGCTCGGCCGATGCGCCGGGCGCCCCCAGTAACGAGAGCCGACTTGCCGATGAGTGGTTGCGCGGGCTGAGAGCCTTGCGATTGGCTCATGAACTAAACCTGCATTCCCTCAGGGGCGAACGCCCCGGTTATCTGATGGGGGTGTATGGCGTGAAGTCTGCGCCAAAAACACTGACGATAACGGAGTGGCTAGTTCGACTGGGGCTGACTGGGCCGCGCATCCGGCTTTTTGTCGTCTGCCGACTTGTCTTTTGCGTCGGGCTTGGGCGATGACTGATCGGGTTTCGCCGCGTCGGGAGTTTTGCCGCCGTCGGCCGACTGGGGGTGGTTCTTGTAGATGGAGTATTGCTCGCCAGGCCGTTTCATCCTGACGTCAATCGCCATCTGCGGCTTGTCGATCTCGTAGTCCTGCCCATAGGTCTGAAAGCCTTTGGCGATGATCTGAAGACGCACAGTTTCACCGATAGGCAACACGTCGATCACAGTCTTGCCGTCTTCATTGGTCTTCAATTCCATGTTGCCCGGATCTTTGATGGTGTGAAAGATGACGGCGGCGTTCTCAATGGGCTTGCCGTTACTGTCACGCACGATGGTGACCTCAATGCGCGAGGTGGGTGGCGGGGACTTGTATTTGCGGCCACGCTTGTTGTTGTCCTGGGCGTTGGCGCTGGACAATCCGACTGCCAATCCAACTGCGGCCATGATCACTGCGAAACGGAAAAGGAGACGGCGGAACATGGAAATCATTCTATCGCGTGGCGAGGCTCACAAGCGATTCCGGTCAGGACCGTTATGATTCCGTATCGAAGGGAAGAACTTTCCTCAAGGAAAGCTGCAAAGGGACGACATGGCGGGAGCGGCTGTTCTGGAGACTCGACGACAAAAGCAGGCGCTCATCCTGGTCAAGCTCATCCACACAGCCGTTTGGGCCTTCTTCGCCGCATGTATCGTAGCGCTGCCCGTTGCTGGCTGGATGGGCCGATTCCACTGGGCCCTGATTTTAACGGCCTTGATTCTGGGCGAATGCGCCGTGCTGGCTGTCAACCGCGGAGTATGTCCCCTGACGACTATTGCGGCGCGGTATACGATCAACCGATCAGGGGCCTTCGATATCTACCTTCCTGAGTGGCTGGCTGCGCGGAACAAGACATTTTTTGGGACGCTGTTTGTCGTGAACGAGGTCATTGTTCTGTGGTTTTGGTTGCGGTGAGAGCATTGCCACGTCAATGCCAACAACGTGATCTGCTAATATGAGTGCGATTCACTCACATTTCACAATAGGGGCTTGACAGCATCGCGGGTCGTTCCCTATCGTTAGCAATTGGAAGGCGAGAGTGCTAGCACACTGCTGGCGAAACTGCTTAACGTAGGTTCGCTGTCCGCTGCGACGGGCCGCAATCCAAAAATCTCGGCAATTGTCTCGTTGAACCCATCAATCCCCGCGGCCGGGGCTCAACCCTGTCCGCGCGTGAAGGAGAAGAGAAGCAATGGCATCAACATCTGTAACCACCACGTTCACACCGCTCCACGATCGTATCCTCGTCCGTCGTGTGGAAGAGGGCGAAACGGTTCGCGGAGGCATCATCATCCCGGACAGCGCCAAGGAAAAGCCGATGGAAGGCGAAGTGATCTCCGTAGGCAAGGGCAAATCCAATGACGAAGGCAAGACCTTCCCTCTCGACGTCAAAGCAGGCGATCGTGTTCTCTTCGGCAAGTACTCCGGCACCGAGATCAAGATCGACGGCGAGGAGTTTCTTATCATGCGTGAGGAAGAAGTCCTCGGCATCCTGAAGAAGTAATGGCGGTTCGCCGCGTTTCACGCGTTGGCGGCGCTGGCGGAGTTAGCAAGTCAGTGAGTCCGCAGTTCTGACCACTGAACACTGGGAACTGACAACTGATTAGGAGAGTTACAAGCATGGCAAAGCAGATTCTGCACGGTGAAGATTCCCGTCAAGCGATCCTGCGCGGCGTCAATATTCTGGCGGACGCAGTGAAGGCGACGCTCGGACCCAAGGGCCGCAACGTCGTAATCGAGAAGAAGTTTGGTTCGCCCACCATCACCAAAGACGGCGTGACGGTGGCCAAAGAGATTGACCTGAAAGATCCACTGGAAAACGTGGGTGCGCAACTGGTGCGCGAAGTCGCTTCGAAGACCTCTGACGTGGCCGGCGACGGCACCACTACGGCGACCGTTCTGGCCCAAGCCATCTTCCGCGAAGGCGTGAAGACGGTTGCTGCCGGCGCCAACCCGACGGCTCTGAAGCGCGGCATCGACAAGGCCGTGATCACTATCATCGGCACGCGCGACAAAGACGGCAAGTGGACCGAGGGCGGAGCCCTTGGCAAGCTGTCGAAGCCCGTGGACGAGGGTTCCGTTGCCCAGGTGGGCGCGATCTCGGCCAACGGCGACCAGGAAATCGGCGACATCATTGCGCACGCGGTGAAAGTTGTCGGCAAGGATGGCGTCATCACGATCGAAGAGTCGAAGACCATGCACACCGGCCTCGAGACTGTGGACGGCATGCAGTTTGACCGCGGCTACCTCAGCCCCTATTTCGTGACGGATGCCGAGCGACTTGAAGTGGCTTTGGACGAACCCTACATCCTGATCTACGAAAAGAAAATCAGCGCGATGAAGGATCTGCTTCCCCTCCTCGAGCAGGTTGCTCGTGGCGGCAAGCCGCTCCTGATCATTGCTGAGGATGTGGAAGGCGAAGCACTGGCCACCCTCGTGGTCAACAAGCTGCGCGGCACTCTGAACGTGGCTGCCGTCAAGGCTCCCGGCTTCGGCGATCGCCGCAAGGCCATCCTGGGCGACATCGCCATCCTCACCGGTGGCAAGGCCATCACTGAAGACCTCGGCATCAAGCTGGAAGGCGTGAAGCTCGAGGATCTGGGCCGCGCCAAGCGCATCACCATCGACAAGGACAATACCACCATCGTCGATGGCGCCGGCAAGTCCACGGATATTGATGGCCGCGTGAAGGAAATCCGTTCGCAGATCGAAAAAACTACCTCTGACTACGACAAGGAAAAGCTGCAGGAGCGGCTGGCCAAGCTGGTGGGCGGCGTTGCCATCATCAAGGTTGGCGCTGCGACCGAGACCGAGCTGAAGGAGAAGAAGGCTCGCGTTGAAGACGCTCTGCACGCCACCCGCGCGGCAGTCGAGGAAGGTATCGTCCCGGGCGGTGGTGTGGCCCTGGTTCGCGCCATTCCCGCGGTTGACGCTCTGATCAATACGCTCGAAGGCGACGAGAAGATCGGCGCTCAGATCGTTCGCCGTTCGCTCGAAGAGCCGCTGCGGCAGATCGTTGCCAATGCCGGCGAAGAGGGCGCGGTTGTGGTAGCCAAGGTGCTGGAATCGAAGGAATCGCACTATGGTTACAACGCTGCAACGGCCAACTTCGAAGACCTGGTCAAGGCCGGCGTCATCGATCCCACCAAGGTGACACGCACGGCGCTGCAGAATGCAGCTTCGATTGCCGGTCTTCTGCTTACCACCGAAGCACTGGTTGTCGAGATTCCGGAGCAGAAGCCGGCCCCGGCAGGCGGCGGCCACGGCGGCGGCATGGACGGCATGTACTAAACCAGTGGTCAGTGATCAGTGGTCAGTTAGACCACCGCATCATGATCCAATTGGCTACTAAGCAAAAAGGCCTCCAGCTTCGGCTGGGGGCCCTTTTTTGCATGAATGAAACCATCAAGGCTGGCAATATTGAGCAGGAGGCCCCTGCTGGTGTTCTCACCGGCGGATGGTGCCAAATTCCGATTTATCTAGGATGCGATGGCTACTACATTGCGTGCGGCCGGTTGCTGAGTCCGCAACGAGCGGAGCCAGCCAGCCGATAACCACGATTGCGGGATCGAAAACTCTGACCAACCACAGTCCAGGCAAACACATATGTCTGGAGATGGAGTCATCGGTGGATGGCTGAGCGTGCGGGGCCCATTACGATATAGCCGAATTTCCGCGGGAACAATAGACACAACACTAGATTGGCACTTGGGACAAACCACGATACACCTCTGACATGTAAGCGATTCCATTCTCGGCAATGCAACTGATGGAAGATTGGCTTTAATTTATAAGTATTGTTCTCGCAATTCAATCAAAACCACTAGAAGACGATGAGAACTCTTGATTTTCCGCAAATTGCTGGAAAATCGTGTTTGTTACACAAATAGTCTTTTGGTCAGGGTCAATAACACCTTGTTCCGACGCGCCTTAGGATGCAATAAACTTGCCGGCAGCAATTTTCATTTCGAACTTATTTTTTCGCTGCCGCTCCAGTTAGCAACTGGTAAAAGCCCGGGAAGTATCTCCCGGGCCCGCCAATTGACTACTTGCCTTACTTGGACGCCGAGAGTGTTTGCTCGCCGCGGGCGAGCATCGCCTCCCGCGACCGGACCTTCTTTTCCAGCTTTGACGCCGGGATATCGACGTTCATCGACTGTGATGTGGGGCAGAGAATGCGGTGCAGGAAGTACTGGCGTCCGTAGACGTCAAATACTACCTTGCTGCCATCGGAAGATTCGCCGTTCCCGTGAGTCGCAACGATCGAGGTGTTGTACTGCCTGTCGGTGCTCTGCACGACGATGATCCCGGGCATCGGCGAATGAATCGAGTATTGGCCCGCGGGGAGTAACTTGTTGCCGACGGTGAAGTCAAACGGGACTGTAACCTTCAGAGCCGGTTGCTGGGCCAAGGCCCCGGTGGTCGCACCGAGTGTGGCCAGGGTGAACAACGTGATTGCTGTGATCCGCTTCATAACGATGCCTCCTTATGGGGTGAAGTGTCTTGGTTACGACTGCCTTCACTCACTAAAGCGGAGACTCGGAATAATTCGTGACATCGGCCTCAGGAGATATGGGACATCGAGCGAGTCATCTCATCCCCAAGGTTTGTACGAAGCTGAAAAGAGCGAGTGATACATATACGTCCCCATACGTCGCGAACGGCGCGACGATCGGTTGGTTGATAATGACGTTCAAAAAAACGCGGATCGGATTTGCTGCGTATAAACACTCACGCCCGCGTGAATAAGTCCAAGATTCTTCTTCCACAGAATCTCAATGATGTGTATCCTTGGCGCAAGTCTTATCTCTGAGAAGATCAAAGACTCTCCTGGCATCCGAAATCTATCCTGCGACACCCTGGGTGTCCAGGTTCCTCATCGTAGTCGGCGAGCTTTAATAGTTGCGGTGTAGCCTTTTCGACCATCCGCAACAACTGCCAGATAGAGCAGTCCTCACCTGGACATACGGGTTGCTGGAGTTCGCCCGGTAATGACCTGAGAGCCAACTAAGTTGGAGCCTTGGGGCCGCCATGACACCGGGGCTTTGGGCACGTCTCAATCCGCTTTTCAATGCCGCCGTGAAAAAGCCTTCGTCGGAACGCAACACATTTGTCGTCGCAGCGTGCGGGGACGACTCGGAACTGCGCAGGGAGCTTCTCGCCCTCCTGGCCTCGTATGAGCAGCAGGATTCAACAACTGATGAGATTGCGGCGAACATCAGAAACTTGGCCAAAGTGGCGATTCCTTCTCTGCCTGTTGGTTCTCTCGTTCTCGACCGTTTTAAGATCGTACGTCTTTTGGGAAGCGGAGGCATGGGAGATGTTTATGAAGCATTGGATCTGGAGTTATCAGAGGCGATTGCGCTCAAGATGATTCGTCCGGAGATCGCGGGGAACGAACTTATAATTTCTCGCTTTAAAAAGGAGGTACACCTTGCGCGCAAGGTAACTGGTCCGAATGTGTGCCGCATCCATGAGTTTCTTGTAGGAAAGAGCGATGGCAAGGGTCAACCTGACACCGTCCTTACAATGGAGCTTTTACACGGAGTTACCCTCGCGGATAAGTTGAAGGCTGGGCCACTTACATGGCGTGAAGCGCGAGCGATAACGTTCGACATATGTGCTGGACTAACGACGATCCATAATGCCGGTATTATCCATCGCGACTTGAAGGCGCGCAATATCATGCTGGCAGACCGGGGCGGCACACAACGAGCCGTACTCATGGATTTTGGCTTGGCGCACGAGGTCTATTCGCCGGATGCTGAGGCCGAAACGGGACTCACCATGCCCGGCATGATCCTGGGCACACCGGAATACATGGCTCCCGAGCAATTCGAAGGCAAAGCGGTTTCGCCGGCTACAGATCTCTATGCAGTGGGAATCGTGCTTTACGAGATGCTGACTGGCAAGCATCCCTTCGCCTCAACCAATGCACTGGGCACAGCAGTGCTTCGGGGCAAGCGGCCGCGACCGGTCTCTTCGTTTAAGCAAGGCGTGCCGCATCGCTGGGATTCAGTGATTGCAAGATGCCTTGAATACGAGGCTGCGCGCCGCTATCAGTCGGCAGATGAGCTAGCCGAGGCGATCCGCCAAGGAAACTTCCGGTCCCTTATCCATAAGGAAAATCAATCCAAACTGATCGCAACTGTAGCATGTGCGGCAATCGTTCTTCTTTCCACGCTGTACATTCCGGCGTTCCGCGAGAGGCTGCAGGGAGTCGTCTTTGCAAGCCATGAGAAGCACATCGCGGTTCTTCCGTTCGACGTAAATGGAAATGACCCCGCCTCCGAGGCGTTAAGTGACGGCCTAATGGATTCTCTGTCCGGCAAGCTTTCCAATCTGAAATCAGTAAATCACTCCCTGTGGGTTGTTCCCGCCAGTGAGATTCGAAACAAGAAGGTCAGTGATGCCTCTACTGCGTGGAAAGAATTCGGCGCAACGATCGTTCTCAAGGGCAGCATGAAACGGAGCGATGGCACGATTCGCCTCGCCTTTGCGCTTATTGATTCAAAGAATATGCGCGAGATTGGCTCTGCCGACGTTGAAAGCAACTCGGGGAACCTGATGGGGCTGGAGGATGAGGCAGTGACCAAGATTTCGCGGCTGATCAATGTTACTAACGCGCCCGATCTAGTTGCAGGAACTGCACAAATGCCGCCGCCGGCGGTCTTTGAGAAATATATTGAAGCGATTGGATACATGGGGCGCCACGACAAACCGGGAAACCTGGACCGAGCAATCGCAAATTTCAACAGCGTGATCTCAGTTGATAAGACCTTTACATTGGGATATGCACAGATGGCCGAAGCCTACCGGCTCAAATACCAGCTGGACAAGGATCCTAAGTGGCTTTCTATCGCTTCTGACGTGTGTGCAAAGGCATCCGGTACGGCCGGCCAATCCCCTGCTCTGCTCGTAACACTTGCCAAGATTCACGAAAGCACCGCGCAGCGTGATCTTGCCCTGCAGGAGTTGAAACAGGCCCTCGATTTAGATCCTACAAATGCGGATGCAATTCAAGCGATTGCGGACGAATATGTTCACTTGCGCCGGTATACAGAGGCGGAAGCCACTTATAAGAAAGCGATCGCACTGAGGCCAGACTTCTGGGACGGATACGAAGAACTGGCTAATTTTTACGACACGCATGGGAGACACGCTGATGCGATCCCGGTTTACTTGCACGCGATCCAGATAACTCCAGACAACGGAGAACTTTATCTGAATCTTGGTGGAGCTTACATCGGTTCAGGTAACCCAAAGCTATTTCCGGATGCAGAGCGCGCGCTGAAGAAATCGATCGAGTTGAATCCTCAATACGCGGCATATGCGAACTTATCGTACCTGTACACCATTCAACATCGCTACCCGGAGGCGGCGACGGCCGCGGCGAAGGCACTTGATCTCAACAAGAACGATTACCAGGCCTGGTCCGCACTGGTGACCGCATACGAATGGCTAGGGCAGGAAAGCAAAGCTGCGGAGGCACGAACGCAGATGCTCGCGCTCGTCGAACAAGGGATAAAACTGAATCCAACAGACGGCGAAGCACAGTCTACGTTGGCATCTCTGACTGCACGCATGGGCTCCAAAGAAAAGACAATGCAGGTCATTCGAACTGCACTTGCTCTTGGTCCCGACGATCCCGTGGTGCTCGCGAGCGTGGCCGACGCCTATGAAGTACTCGGTGATCGAAAACATGCCATTGTTTACACTCGCCGGGCGTTGCAAAAGGGATTTTCGCTCGCCGATGTGAGCGCTGAGCCAAATCTCCAGGCAGTAATAAAAGATCCCACATTCGGCGCTCTTCACAATCAACCAAATTAATACCAGCACGGCACTGAAGTGCCGAGAAAGACAAGGGGGGCTCAAGACATGCCTACGAATGTTGTCGTCATAGCTCCGGATCAAGCCGGGAGCAATATCAGCGTGGATTTCACTCAGAAGCTCCATCTGTTTTTCGCTGACGATGCTACTTTTTGTTGTGACAATCTCGGTGCATTTCATCCCCCTCTTCCGAACGGCCAAAGTTTCACAGGAGGCAGTTTCTGGGGACCGACAAAGGCTGCAAACGGCCATGCAGGGGAGGATGTACACTGGGACACCGATGCGTATGGCGGCAATTGCGTGAATAATGCGTCAGTCGTTTATGACGTATCTCTGAATGATACGTCGCCACAAGTCGCTGCAAAGGCTCCAGTAGCCACGCCGCTGGTAACTCATGTTATTCACATCGGACCCGGATCTGTGACCGTGCCGCTTACTGAATTCCTCACTGAGAATCGTGCTGCCTCATCTGCTGTTCTCAAAGACTGGAAGGCGACGGAACACCTGCTCGAAATTATCAACAGAAACGCAGCGAAACTGGAGCCATCAATCGGCATTGTCCTCAAACTGATTCTTGACAGCGGCAGGGAAGCCTATCGAATACTTCGCACAGAGCATCGGCATGATCAGGAGTAGTGTCAGATGCATTAGCTTCTGAGTTGCGAACGGAGCCATGCGTTCGCCATGTCTGAAGCACGTTTGATGGTCCGCACGGACAATTGGAGTTCAGCAGCTATCTCCTCAAAGGTCAGGCCGGCGAAGAAGTGAAGCTCCATCACCTTCGCCTGTCTTGGATCGAACTCCGCCAGCTTATCGAGAGCCCGATCGACCGCTATCACGTCGACCAGCGTGTCTTTTGTAGTGGACATTCCCTCGGCGAGCGTGACCTGCACCGCACCCGCGCCGCGCTTGCCGGCGGAGTGAGCTCGAGCATAGTCCACGAGGATATGCCGCATGGCGTGTGCCGCCAGCCCAAGGATTCGCGAACGGTCTTTCCAGATGGATTCAGGTTGAGCGGCGAGGCGCATGTAGGCTTCGTGGACCAGCGCGGTGGGCTGCAGCGTATGGCAGCCGCGTTCAAGACGCATTTTTGCTGCAGCTAACTTTCGCAGCTCTTTGTAAATGCTCGAATTGATCTCGGCGTCACCGGGTAGTTGCGTCAACGTAGGCTCCCCCGCCCGCCTGCCGCAAATACTTATACCACTTAGTTACTCGTGTTTCCATCGAAAGATAATGGCTTGAGTTTTCCCATGATGGTTGGAATGAGCGCGGCGGGATGATCACAGATCCGCCGCCATCGCTTCGCTGAGAATTATTTGTGAGCGGCGGCA
>WNGK01031729.1_pt1 | contig 10211 bp, 8 predicted proteins | sample 5400601 | NCBI WGS metagenome assembly WNGK01 (sample SAMN13153376, study PRJNA577476) | soil metagenome | isolation source: 60 cm soil or saprolite under Garry oak tree replicate 1 | place: USA:California | collected 2016-06-15 | reverse complement strand
AAAGAGCGAAAATTACCTACGGGACAAGAAATTAAAGCAACTTATAGATAGCGGTCTTATTGAGACAACGACGCTTGCGCGTCAAACTGCGGGTCGTCCTGCAACCGTCTACTATCTCAGCGCATCGGGTCTGAAACAGATAACAGATACTTTAGATTTACCTGTACTCATGCAATCAGGCGCAAGGAAGCATCTCTTTCTTGAGCATAGCCTTGATTGTACTGATGCAGTGGTAGCAGCGTTTGCACTTCACCACGTTGAAAATGCCATCACTGTTTTTGATCTCAAACACGAACAAACATTCAAAGCCTCGCCTCTGCAAGTTGGCTCTCACCGGTATCTCGTTCCTGATGGGTTCATTCGCATACACGCAATTAAGCCTTTTGGTGTTGGAGATGAACTTGGGATTTTATTGGAAATTGATCGTAACTCTGAGGGTCGTGAGAAGTGGCAGCAAAAAATAGAGGCGTATAAGCTCATAAGCCCTGATACATTTGACGGGCTTTCCAGTATCACAATCGCCATTGTGGTAACATCCGGCGGTGTGGATCGTCGTAACACACTTGTCGAATGGTCAAGAGAAGTTCTTAAAAACCACGCGATAAAAGACCTCTTGGTATTCTCAGCCCACGAAACCATTACCCCTCAACTTTACCTCTCCCCTGAGTTTGTCACTATTGACAATCTCCCCTGCGCCCTGGTGGAAAAGGGATCATAAAGTGGTGAAAAAGCCTTGCGTCTGTGGTGTTTATTCCGTCTCAAAGTGGTGTATCATCCACCACGAGAAAATCTGTTCGCATGGCTTTACTGGCGGGGTCTCCCCTTCCCCCTCCACCTGACTACCTACAAATCTTACACCTAACCTAAAAAAATCGGTTAGCTGCTCGTTTGTAGGTATATCCTCTGAACACAATGATTGCATCCTGCGCTGCTTTTGTTATAATGCAGTTCACTTATGGCTCACCCGTCAAGTCTGGTACACATCAGGCGAATGCGAACCCATTTTTATTTTGACCGCACCATCAAACCCAAAGAACTGAGAAATCGCATTCCTGAACGGTTGCATAACGCTCTGGCTCTGGAAGCGAAAATCTGGAATAGCCAACTGCAAAGAGGTGAGCCAATAACCTACAAAGGCGGTATCGGTTCTTCCGAAAGAAAGTAGCCTGGTTCATTCTTCTTCTGTTTTCTCGCTACAATGCGATTTTAGACCTTCTGTTCTTTTGATGTACAAATCATCGTGTTGAAAAGAATAAACGTTCTAGGGCTTTTTCGTGGCCTTCCAGAGGTATTGTATTTGCGGTTTAGAAATTTCTTTCGTATACTTTGCTCTCTGTCCTATGCCGCGAAAAAAAGGTGAATTTCAAGATGGTCTGCAACAAGACTTCCTGTTTGCGGAAATGAAACCCGCTTCTCCTCCCTCTGTTTTTCCCTCTGAGCCGCTTCATATTTCAGACGTGCGACAAGACCGAATGCTTACTGTTGATGGAGTTGAGACAATGACGTTGCACGCTTGCCGGATTGCCGCAGAACCGTACACGGTTGAGTATCAAAAAGGCAGTTCAGAATGGCGCATGAGTGTGCATGCTCCTGCTGACTTGTTGGATCGTCCTGGACTTGAACTCATCGAGCTTCGCACCGTAACCAATGCTCCTCAATTTAACCGGAAGAAATTTAAGCCTGGTCAATGGGTTGATGTGACCGGCGTGTTGCAACTATCACAGGAATTACAAATAGGCGGAACCGAACAAACGGTACGCTTCCTGAGCGTTACTGAGATACGGCGACGAAAAGAACCCGGCTCTGGCCGCGCTCCATCAAGGCGGCGTACACGGCCTCGCTAAATCTCATTAGTTCAAAAGTCTTCGGGTCATCTCTTGTTTTCTCGTATGTACCAGTACCCGATCACTGTCAACATAGCCATCATCAAGAAACTCACGAGTCGTGAAAGCCATATCCGGTAAAAGAGGTAACGCGGAAAGTTTTGGCGGGGGTAACTGTCTTTTTTGGATAAATTCGGGATGGTGCCGCCAGTCAACGCGCCTCATTTTGAATGGCGGAAGACGCCGATGAAACCCGATAATCCATTCATCATTCATTTGCTTGATTACCTGGGCGGTCATGAGGGGTATCCCCTGCTCTGATCTCCCCTGGCTTGTCTCGTCTCCCTCTTTTATTGTTTGCGAACGCGCATACCCTGATTTTCTGCCTAAACAATGTTCAAGATAATCCGCGGTTTTTTGTCCTGACGGGCGGTAATACAGCTGTGTCTCCATATTATCCAGCATCACCTGGGCGCGGGCTTCTCCGTATTCGGCGGTTAATTGCTCAAGGGACTGGACTGCTACCCACAGCGTTATACCCCGTCCCACAACAGTTGTGGCGTGATCGGCTAAACTTGGAATAGCGGTTCTGCCTGCTTCATCAACCAGTAACAAGACCGGCTTGCAATCTTTTCCCTCGTGTCTGTCATAGGTGGTGATTAACTCGTCAATCAGTGATCCCCATACCAGCCGGACAAGCGGAGAAAGCGCAAGGAGGTCTCGTTCAGGCCAGCGCAGGTAAACGGTGATTGGCCGGTCTGTTTGCATTAACTGTGCAGGGGTAAAGTCTGAGCCGTGAAAGCACCGGACAACGGTTTCGGTCAGGAGCGGTTTGATCGAAGCGGTCAATGTTCCCCATGCGGAGAGTAAAAATCTGTCGGTGAAATTCGCTTCTGGAAAACTTACGTCAAGAAACTGAGTGGCAAGTTCCGGTGAGAGTTCATGCAATCGTTTTGCCGCAGCAGGTAATCCTAATCTGGTAATCCCTCGCGTGTAAGGAAGCGGAGGGACTGCTTCTATTTGTGCTGCGAGAAAAAGCTGGGTGAGCATCGCAGTGGCGCGTTGGGTGAAAATAGGGTCGCGCTCGTGCGGTTTAAAAAGTAAACGAGTCGCGGCAGCATACAACTGATCCTCTGTTTTTTTGCTCACAAGCGGATCATACCGATGCCCTATTCCGGTTGGATCAATGACATACACTTCCCCAAGCGTTGCTCTATATCCGGCTGTTTGGCTAAACAAGTCGCCTTTGAGGTCATTGACCACAACGCTTGCCTGCCAGGTGAATAACTGGCTGACCGCTAATAGTCCTTTTCCCCCTCTGGTTGGCGCGACAATCAGCATGTTTCCCAGCTCGCGGCGGGTCTTGGTTGGCTTGACTTGCAGAAAGTGTTTGAAGCGGTTGACGCCAATGAGTAAGCCCGTTGGATCAGGACGGTGTGACGTGATACCGCTTAACTCATCCAGTCTCGCAAACCGCGCTCGATGGAGCCGGTGGTCAAAACCCCACAGCAAAAAATGCAGTATCCGCTCAATCAGCGTTGCAAGTCCCATTGTGCTTCACTCCTTTCTCTCTGCTTCTGTTCGCGAGATATATCAAGTTCTCGTCTCTGTGTTACACTCGCATCAGTTGCGGTTTTTCTCAATGCCTGAAAATCCTGGGCTTGTAACCTCCCGTCAACTACCGCGATAATATGCACATGCCGATGCGGGGCGTGGTCTGCATGTACTGCCGCGACCCAAGCAATCTGTTTTCCCATTCGTTCTTCCAGCGTATCCATAGTCGTCTTCGTTATTTCCCGCAATGATAAATCACGCTTTGTATCTTCTTTGTTGGGATCAGGACTCACCACAAAACGGAAAAAGATGCTCCCCTCTGTTGCGCCGTCAATCATGTTGTACGCTGCGTAGCGTCCCACAAGTCCATCACTGCCGAAAAGTGGCCGGGTGATCCGCTCTCCCTCTGCACCTCTCCGGTGTTCAATGTATCGGATTGATGCTTTCGCCGCGCCTGCCTGTTTTGTGTAGTTTGCCTTAACAATTGCCACATCATGTGTTTACTTCCCCCTCTAGTAACCACTGCTCAATCGCTTTGCTGAGTTCTTCCGTCTGAGGGGTCTTGCGGAAAATATGTTTCTTTGCATCACTACTGCTCCGGTCTAAAATCGTATTCAGCTTTTCCTCTGTCATCATGCCATCTGCATACTTCAGCATATTTGAGGCTATTCGTCTTGTCCATCCCGCTTCATAGGCATTCCGAGAGAGCATGAAGACAAGCTTTTTCATCATATTTCGTAATTCCTGGCGTATGGCGGTTTCAATGATGGGTTGGAGTAACACGGCGTGCTGGATATGGAGCTTTTGGCGTACCCATTCCTCAAGTCCTGCTCTGCCGGTTTGCGAAACGCTTAATCCCTCAGTTTTTGCTATTCGCTGTATCTCGGATTTCACTGGTGGCGTGAGCCAGATCGTGAGTTGCACCAGTTGCCGCCTGGTCGAATGTTTGCGTGATTGGCTTGGAGACTGAGCGGAGGCAGGATAGCTCATATGAACCCAAGCTAGCGAAAAAGGGAAAGAAACAGATGAGATTTTGGTAAGAAATAGGTCATTGAAATCGTTTTGTGAACGGGAAAAAAGCGTGTTCATGTGACGCGAGCGCGTCACATGAATTGGCGGTGCTGGCTGCATGGTGGCTATGCGCTCGCATGTTGGCGCGCGTTTATCTTGCCATACACCCGCGCACGGGGCGTTTCCCGTTGGCCGTGCACGATTGTGGAGATACGCTTTTTGTCGAGGTGTGAGTATGTGCCATGTTCACTTACAATGTGTTGCAGTGAGTACCTTTCTTCGAGAAAGTGAATGCTTTGCGCAGCATCGGTTTTTTCCACATTCCCACGAGTACAGCTACCTATTCAAAGGACGTAATTTGTCTTATGAGTACTGTACGAACAATTCGGTGATACTCTCGTTTCAGGTATTAATTGACAGTGAGTTCCGTGGAACTTTTTCCCTCTTTGTTGGATTTTACCCGGAGGTGTAAAAACCCCTGCTTAGAAGAGAAACGGCTCCCCTTCTCGCTCAAAACGAAAAAAATGTCGTGTGTCCTATAGTCGCGGTGTGGCTCCTGTTACGTGACTTTTCATTTGGAGGCGTAACTATCGTTTCGTCCAGTGGACGATCATCTAGTTGCTTCTTTCAGCTTCTACCTACGTTTAACTCCGATGCTTCGCGTAGGCGTTTGTTATCTGTCAGAGTTCTTACACTTCCCCCCTCACAGAAGCCAAGTTTCCCCGCTCTGTACAGTAGCTTTGGCTTGGTTTAGCCTCCCCTACTGCTTCTCAACCGCTTGTCTTCTCGAAAAGAGCATGCGATTGACTGAGGGAACAAAGGGAAAAATGATGTAGTGCGTGTGGTTGTGATATAGTAGGTCTTGTCATAAAAATACCTCTTCGGTCTTGACAACCGGAAGAGGCTTTGTTACGCTTTATACACTTTCTTTGTATCTGGAAATATAAAGCGGTTTCAATTGACTCTCACAGGTCTTGAGACCGTTTTTTGTTGCTTAAATACATAAGCTCGACTATTGTAGACATAACGATTAGATTGATGTCAACCCTTTTTCGGGCTTTCGGGCAAACATGTTTTCGGGCTTGCAGGTTAACCGTCTTGTCCTCTAATCTGCTTGCTGGTAAAACCGTTTGCGGGCTTGCTGGTAAGTGGGTTTACTGGTTAGCGGGTTTTACTTATTCTTTTCAAAATATTCTATTAATGCCTTTTCTACAACCTCATAATCCTTCATGTCTTGCTGCGCTGCGTATATTTTTATTCGCCTTACCATACTGGGTACAAGCCTGGTTGTATATTTTTCAACCGTCTCGCTTACGGGTTTACGGTCTAAAGGGTTTGCAGGTTTTACCGCAAGCGGTTTAGTAGGTTTGACTTCTTTCGGGTAAGCAGGTAAGCGGGCTTGTTGGTTAGCAGGCAAAACGGTTTGCGGTCTTTCGGTCTTACCATCTTGCGGGTTTGCAGTTTTGCGGGCTTTTTCTTTTACAGGTGGCTGTTCTTGCTGAATTGGTGCTTGAGGCTTGCTAGGGAAGAAAACAGAGCCTTCAAGCTCACTCATGATTTCGGCAGTATTGATATGCTTTTTCATACTGTTTGCTCAGTCGGTAAAAAAACCTCCCGGATTAACTTCTCATAGGCTTTCGCAGATTTTGCTTCAGCGTTAAAAGAGAAAATATCCTGCTTGCTCATATGTGCATCCCGGATATCAGTATTGCGGGGGATAACGGTATTTAAGACATCTTTGGTATAGGTCTGCCGTAAGATTTGTAAGGAGGACGAAGTATTGATCGTGGGATCGCTCATAGTGAAGAGATACCCCATGAGTTCAAGGTTCGGATTAAAAAAGCTTCTGACATCCATCAGTGTCTTATTAAGCTGCTTGATCGAGTCCAGTTCAAAATAACCGGGGGAGACAACAATCAATACTTTGTCCGAAGCGGTAAAAGCGTTGACTGTGAGCCAGGAGAGAGCAGGGGGGCAATCAATAAACACGTAGTCATAATTTGTCTTGATCGTATCAAGCTCCCGTTTCAATCGTTCCTCGCGATGATCGATTGCGGAGGTTAATTCCACATCGGTATTTGAAAGTAAAATATGCGAGGGCGCTATTTCCAGGTTTTGTACATTCGTTTGGTGAATTGGGAGGGATTGACGTTGGAGGATGGTTTGGTAAATGGTTTGATCTTTATCAATTGCCTGGTAGTTGTGAAGCAGTACCTTAGAAGAATTAGCCTGGCTATCAATATCGACAAGGAGAACCTTTTTTCCTTTACGTGCGAGTCCCGCAGCGAGAGAAATTGAAGTCGTGGTTTTTCCTGTGCCGCCTTTTTGGCTTGCAATTGAGATTATCATAGACCAGTCAATTCACACAAAGCCCTTACGGGGTTTTTTCGTGAATTGTGTAACTGCCTCTACTATTGCAGAGTTTAGTATTGATTGTCAAGTGGAATTTTCAGAGAATGGGGGAAATACGTTATCAAGAGGTCAAACTGTTGCATTTGTTGTGCCTATCAATAGCGGTAGGGGAGCGCTAAGGTTAGAGGAGTGCTACCTGCGACGATGCCCTTTCCCTTTTGGTCGTCTGCTGAATTTGATTTCAGTGTAGCGTATCCCTTTTCCTTGCTCGGTATAATGACCTTCAACCCATGAGCCGTATTGCTGTTGCTCCCGTCGTCGATCCATAAGTCCATCCAGTGCTTCTTGAGGGACGGTTGCTAACTCTCCCTGACTGAGGGCTGTGGTTAATCGCTGCTCAACTGCCGGTTGTGGTTTTTCTCCAATGACCAGGACATACCAGGGTTTCGCATTTGGTTCTTCCCATTGCCTTAAAAAGCGGTAGGCGGATAAATCACACGGCATATCATGCAACGTGTTTTGTACCGCAAGGTAGGGGGCTTCTGCGGCTTGTTTGGTGGGAAAACGGGACGCAAGATAATAGGGTCGCTGCTCTTGTTCTTTGGGTCTTCCTTGCTCTGGATTTTGTGGCATAGGATGTCGATTATAGACACGCTTTTGTAAAAAAGAAGTAAGAGGCCGGTTTTATTCGTCTTCTTCTCCCTCTTGCGTTTCAGCCTGCATTTGCTCTTGACAGTTGCCGCATACTAAGGGCGCGTCCGGTTTCGCCCAAGCATTTAACCCACAACCAGGACAGGTATATTTCGTTTTGCTGGCCGCTTTCTTCTTGCGGGCTGTATCGTTCTCGCTGCGGTCATGGTAGAGAATGGCCGGGTGCTCTTCAAGGAGCTTTGTAACCGCTCTGGCAAAGCTCCCGTTTTCCTCAATATAATGCGTCATTTTTTGGCCGGTCTCTTTCCCTCCTTCCTCGCCGGTTGCAGTGGGAATAAGGCCGATTTCGCGCATCCTGGCTGCCCACTGTTTGTCATGGTAGCCCTTTCGGGGGGGTTCTCCATAGTGGTGTTGCCACAGATGTACCATTTCATGCGCGAGAGTTGAGAGTACCTTGACTGGTTTCTGAGTAGCAAAATGGATAGGGTTAAGTGCTATCTCATCGGTCACTTCTTTTGGATTTGCAACACTAGCAAAACGTTCACCGGAAAAATAGCCGAAAGCGCCTTTATGTCGCTGCATCGTTATCAAGCAAGGAGGCAAACTACCGCTAAAGAGTTCCCGATTGAAGAAATCATAGGCAGTCGTCAGGCTGGTGTAGGTTTGCGTTGTCGGATTGTTCATAGAAGTGAGCTTCCTTTCCCTTTACTTTGTATCGTACGATACAATTTTACTGCTTCTTGGGGGTGTTGTCAATCCTCACATTGAAAAAGGGGAGTGTATGGGTCTTGCTCTCCTGGCTCTTGCTCCTGGCGGTTCATGACACGGATGATAGCATAGGAGCGATTGCTTGCTGGTAAAGGTGTTCCAAAAAGGAAGCAGCTTGTTGAAAAATGCTCATATTGATGACTTTGACCCATTATCAGTGCTTCATTTACGCTTAGATTTTGATCTGCAAAAGCGAACTGATGAGATTATTCAGAGTTTTTCAACAGCCTGGAAGGGTTTTGAGAGAGCTAGTAGATCAATATTTCATGAGCCAGTGACCAATTTCTGCAAGTAGGCGGTTAAGACAGTCAATGCACTTTGACTAAGAGCCGGTGCAACTTTATTGTATAAAAACCCGACAATTCTCTGTTTTGCGGTTTTTCGTTCTGCCTCAGGAGAGGTTGTATCTTTTAACAGTTCAAGTTGTGATCTCAAATGCATTGGCTCTAAGCCCTGAGTATACTTTTCAAAAAGACTGATAAGCTCTTTGTCTTCATCGCTGTAATGAATATCGCCATTCATGTTTTGTTCGACGAAGGATTGTATGGTTGAGTTATTATTGATTGATGAATTAGTGAAAGTGATACTGATTGGGCCAAAATTATTGGAAAGAGAAAGAATTGGGGAAGGCTGTCCTGAAGGTAGTACTGAAAGACTAGCGATAGTGGTAAGTTCAAATGCGTCACTCTCTAGTCTTTGACGAAGAGCTAGTTTTTTTCTCTCTAACTCATGCTCAGTATCCAATTCCAAGCGTCGATATTCCTTGATATACCTTGTCAAAATATGATCTGCTTGCAATGGATTAATGCCCGCTCTAATCAGCAAAGCTTCCGCTTTCTTATAATCATGTTGACATAAGCTCATGAAGTTCTCAAAACGAGAGATTGCATTTTCCATATCTGTCAAATTTGTGATGGTATCTTTACTCTTGAATTCATACACTTGGCCGTGTAAGGTTTTTCTGGTGTCAATGTAAAACTTTAATTTTTCTACTCGTTGTAAGTAACTTTCAAAAAGACGAAGAAAGCTAACAAGTTGATCTTCTTGGTAACGTCCATTCGGAACATAAAGATGAAGAAAAATACCACTATCAACTTCATCAAGGAAATGATGAAGTTTTAAGGAGATTTCCTTTTTCGTCTTATACGGAAATATTTCAATACCACTTGTTTGAATGACTTTAAGAAGCTGCTTTGCTCGTTGTGTACGTTTAAATATTTCATCTACAAAACTTTTTACTACGTACTTGGTTATATCTTCATATTCCATTAGAGACTTTGCTACTGTTAATGAATAAACATGCAGTCTATTCTTATTCCTCTCGTCAAGAGAATAAGATAGGTATTTATCAATCGCATCTTGGAAAAAATTTACAAATGACTCGATGTTACTAGCTAAAATAAGTGATACTTTGTCATCTAAATATGCATCTATCCTTACAATTAAATTCTTAATTTGCAGTAAGTCATGACAAATTTGTTGAATATCATTAATGCTATAGATAGAGCCATATGCTTCTGCTTTTTCTAATAATCCATCTATCAACATTTCAATTTGATTTCGGATTTCTGAGCAATCCCTTTCTAGATCACCCTCGTAAAATATTCCTTGAAAATTATCTTCATTTACAAGGACTAGTGTTTGAGTCTTCTTTAATTCTGTCAAGAAGTCAGACCAGCGTCCAATATTTTCTAAAAATGAGGTTTCATATAATGTTCGTTTTGAGAGAAATAGTAATACAGCCAGTAAGTTGCCTGAGATGGTAAGTTCCTTTAGTTCTTTTTCAGCTTCTTTCCAATCCCAAAGAAGTGGGGAAAATGATCTGTCTTGGTATTTATGACCAAGAGCAACAATCTTATCAAATGTGCTCTCTAGCGAAAGGTTATCTTCATAATCTTTAAAAATCAATACTGATGTCAAGGCCAACTTACTTTTGACCCATTTCGGCAACTTGAAATGGACCCACCCATACTGTACAGCGAGAAAGAAAGCGTTTTTCAAGGTTCGCGAATTTGCAACCACGCTTATCTGTTCAGCAATGGCGGCGCAAAG
>WNGK01014231.1_pt1 | contig 10211 bp, 2 predicted proteins | sample 5400601 | NCBI WGS metagenome assembly WNGK01 (sample SAMN13153376, study PRJNA577476) | soil metagenome | isolation source: 60 cm soil or saprolite under Garry oak tree replicate 1 | place: USA:California | collected 2016-06-15 | reverse complement strand
CACTTTCAGCCCACGAGGCGAAGAGGACACTGACAGGGTCACTGGGCCGGCAAAATTGTTCGTGCTTGTAAGCGTGATTGTGGCGTTGGCTGAAGCCCCAGCTTGGATCGTCAGGCTTGAGGGATTTCCACTAATACTGAAGCTACCAACCTGGACTATTACAATCGTAATCGTAACGCTATGTATGGTGGAACCGCCAGACCCCATCACAGTTACTGAGTACTGTCCCGGGGTCGTGGCACCGGTTGCGTTTACAATTAGTGAGGAAGTTGACGAAGTGCCCGCTGCTTCACGGACACTAGTGTGATCGAGCGAGATTTGCAACGCTGCGTTCGGTGAAATGCTTGTTGAGAGCGATATTATGCCTGCGAAATCGTTTAGGCTGGTAACACTAACGACAGAGACTCCTGACGAACCGGGAGATACGGTTAGGCTGTTGGGGTTGGCGGTGATTTTGAAGTCAAAGACTTGTACGGGAAGTCGAGTAAAGCTCGTTATCGTCGAGGAGTTGCTTGTACCAGTAATCGTAATAGTGTAGTTGAGAACCGGCACATTGCTGGGCACAGAGATTGTCAATATGCAGCTACTCTGTCCCACTGTAGACAATGTTACTGTGGAAAGGTTGCAGAACACAACGAGCCCGGATGGAGAAGATCTTGCGGCGACTGTTACTGAGCCTGCAAATCCGTTGAGACTGGTTATCGTGATGGGAGAGTTAACGGAACTTCCGGGCTGTACTGTAACAACTCCAGAATTGGCTACAAGCTGGAATCCCTTCGGCGGGTTGACAGAGACGACGACTGCCGTTGTGCGTCTAACTGGAGTGCTCGCTGCTGTAAGTGTAAAATCGTATTCGCCCGCGGTTGTGGAAGGTGTCAAAGAACAGCTCAGCGTTGAAGTAACAAAGGGGGTCGTCGCTGATAGAGCTAGAAAACTAGGGCTAGTAATGCAAATGGGAGGACTCAGACTTGGAGTCAGGGTTGCAAGAGACACAGACAATGTTACGGTGCCGGCGAAACCGTTGAGACCTGTGACCTTGATAGTGGAATTGCTCGAGAATCCTGGTTGAACGTTGAGGGAGTCGAGGCTGAGGTTGACAGTGAAGTCTGTCGTCGTCGCTGATATGGCTGCTGAGTGAGTGACGGAACTTGTTCCAACAACACTAATGGTGTAGTTTCCCGCGGATGACGCACTAACGATACATGTCGAACTGATGGAACCAGCGCCTTGAAGCGTCAAATTCGTGGAATCGCAGGAAACTGTTAGGCCCTTGGATGGGGAGACGGCTTGGGCGAGTGTTACCGTACCGGTAAAGCCTCCCATGCTTTTCAGAGTGATGGCGAAACTGGTAGATGCGTCCACGCTGAGAGTCAAGGCAGCAGGGGTTGTCGTCATAGAGAAGTCGACAACATGAACAGTTAGGATCAGCGAGTGTGATAGCGCGCCAGCAGTTAGGATCATCTTTACCGTGTATATGCCGATGGCGGTGGCAGAAAAAGTAGTGAACCTGAAGGTCGATGTTGCTGTTCCATTTTTGGGGAGAGTGATAGTTGAAGGATTGAAGGTGGAACCAGGGTCTAAAGGTGTAACTGTGTCGCTGAGGCTTAATGTGCCCTCAAACCCGTTGACGCTGGTAACAGTGATTATGGAAGAGTTGGCGGAACCAGCCACAACGGCGAGAGAGGATGTGTTTGAGGAGACTGAGAAATCTGGACCAGGTACCACTTCAATTGTGATTGTGACCGAATGGACAAGAGCGCCGCTGCTGCCAAATACTGTCACATCGTAGGTTCCCACTGGAGTTAAGCTCGTTGTATTGAGGTTCAGTAGAGAACTGAAGGAGCCGCCAGCGGTCAGCGCTAAGCTGACAGGGTTCAATGACGCAGTGAGATGGTTGTTGATTGTGGCGTTCGATACAGACGCGGTTAGGGTTACCGTTCGGTTAGAGAAGCCGAGACTGTGCACTGTCATGGTGGTGGTAGTTTTGGAACCAGCCCCGACCGATAATGCTGGCGAGCCTGAAGAGATAATGAAGTCACCCGTAACGACAACAGTTACCCTGACAGAATGGGTTTGGGAAGGGCCGATGCCGGTCACCGTGATCGTGTAAGTTCCAACGGGGGTGAAAGCAGTAGTTGAAATCGTCATCGTGGAGGTGCTCGATGGACCTGTTATCGAAACAACACTGCTGGGGTTGAATGTAATCGTAGGGGGGTTAGACGCCGACGGCGAGACCTTTGATGCCAGACCAATAGCACCAGTGAAACCATTGAGCCCTGTCATGTTCACCGTAGAGATAGCAGAACTGCCTGCAACAAGGCTACTGGGATTGGAGGTAGTGGTCGAGATGGTGAAATCTGTTACTTCGACGAATAGTAGTGTCGCATTCGTCACTCCTGAGGAAGCGCTTGTCCCTGTGACATTCACAGTGTAGTTGAGAGGCAGGGAGGACGAGGGCGCAGAGATTGTCATGGTGCATATGCCTTCTCTCAACGGGGACACCGTGATACTCGCCTGGTTGCACTGGACCCTGAGCCCAGAAGGAACCGAGGAGGCAGTGACGCTTACGGAATCAGTTAATCCGTTGAGGCTGGTCACTGTAATTGTGGCGTTTCTTGAGCTGCCCGCATTAACCTTCAGGCTGGTAGGGGTAGAGGTAATAGAGAATGCTGCCGGTTTGGCAATAATTACGCTAACTACGGCTACGTGAACGTTGGAGCCGCGGGTCCCATTGACAGTCACAATGTAGCGGCCAGGGGCTGTGAGAAAAGTGGAGGAGACATTGAGCAAAGAGGTGCCAACCGAACTGGGCGACAAAGACACGCTTATCGGATTGAGGGAAGAAGTAAGACCAGCGGTTACAGGGGAAACGGTTGCCGTAAGTAAGACGCTACCTGTCAGGCCGAAACCGGTGAGGGTAATCGTAGAACTACCTGACCCTCCTGGCTGCAGGATGATGCTGTTCGGGCTGCCCGAGATTGTATAGTCAGAGCTCACGACAAGCGTGACAGTGGAATTATGAGATGCCGACACGCCGTTGGCTATGATCTTAACGGAATAGGTTCCTGAATTCGTAAAGCTTGTTGTCCCAAGAACAAGTACCGAGTTTGCTATCCCACCCGGGCTCAGAGTGAGAGAAGATGGACTGAACGAAACCGTGGGTCCGCCTGCCACCACGGGCGACACTGTAGCAGAAAGAAACACTGTTCCCCCGTAACCGGTACTGTTTAGCATAATTGTCACAGTGGCGGGTCCCCCCGAAACTAGGCCGCTCTGGGCCGGGGTAGATGAAACTGTAAAGTCAACAATCTCAACATCGATAGTTACAGAGTGAAAGAGGCTTCCGTCACCCCCGCTTATAGAAACCTCGTAGAGGCCGGGTGAAACTGAACCAGAACTCACAGCAACAGTAGAGTCGACAGATTGGGCTGAAGAAATGAGCACAAACATCGGATTCAGAGATAGCTTTGGACCACCCGGCTCGGCCCCCGGCGTCAAGGAAACATTTCCGTTGAATCCATTCAAGCTTGTCACTCGCACTGTGAACGTACCAGTTGACGCAGGGGCAATCGAAATTGAATCGGTACTCGCTGAGATTACGAAGTCAACTACTCTAACAATTACGCTGATCGAGTGTGTCGCTGAGCCACCCTTGCCGGTAACCGTGACGTTGTACGTGCCGGGGGGAGTGTTTGCCGCGAAAACAGACAGGGCCGATGAAACTGAGTCTCCAGAAGTCAACGTCGCATTCTTCGGCGCTAGATCGACTCCTAGTCCAAGGGGTGAGACAGCGGCAGACAGCGTGATGCTACCTGAGAAGCCGTTGGAGCCACTAAGAGTTAGGGTCAAACCGCTAGAAGCACTTGCATCAACAGTCAGTGAGCTCTGACTGATGGAAATCCGAAAGTCGACGACAACGACCTTAAGGCTGATTGTATGTTGTAGAGGCCCGCTAGCTCCACTCACGATAACAGTGTAGTTACCTACGATGGTCGCCGTCAGGGTCAAAGTGGACGAACCTTGTGTCCCCAATAGGACGATGCCGTGGTCCAAGTTTGCTTCCAGTCCACTTGAGGACACTGTCGCGGAAACAGTTACTTCTGCTGTGAAGCCCCCAAACGGACGGATCATTATGGTTGAGTTGGCTGACGAACGATTGTTGATGATGAGAGGGGTTGGGCTTGCCTCGATTCCGAAATCTACGACGCTTACGATGAGGAGTGCAGTGTGAGAAATGGAGCCGCTCGTCCCTCTGACACTAACGGTGTAAGCCCCTGGAAGAGTGGCTGGGGTTGTAGAAAAGGTGAGTGTCGAACTGGACGCTCCGCCAGGTGATATGCTAACACTTGTGGGTTTGAGAGCGATTGATGGACCATTTGTCAATCTGGGTGACACGTCTATGCTCAGAATAACGATACCAGTGAACTGGTTCAAACTGTCTATTGTTATGCTCGAACTGCTAGCCCCGCCCATCGCGACTGTAGCCGAGGTGGGATTGTCGAGGATGTCAAAGTCGGGAGGTCCGTCAATAGACGCTCTTATCACCATGGAGTGAGAGAGAGAGCCACTGACAGCGTTAACGGTGACATTGTATGTCCCGGGGGGGGTTGAGATTGTGCTGGCTAGGGTAAAGGTGGAGCTGCCGCTAGAACCGGGCTGTAGGGCTATTACGCTTGGGCTGAGAGTTGTCGTCGGGCCATCGGGTAGTGTGGGAGAGACGGAGTCAGTAAGGGAGATGTTCCCTAGGAAACCGTTGAGCCCGGTCAAAGTCATCGTGGCCGAGCTGGACGAGGCGGCCTGGAGGCTCAGGCTGTTAGGATTGGCAGAGATCGTGAAGTCGACTGGACGAGTAACTGTTACACTAATTACCGCTGTGTGAGTAAGTGTCCCATAGGTGCCATTAACCATTAGAGTGTAAGAGCCTTGGGATGAAGATTCGACCATGAGAGTCGAAGAAGCTGTCGTGAGGCTCGAGCTTAACTTGACGCCGTCCGGGCTCAGAGTGGCGGAAATCGCCGGCGAGGACGCCCTAGATGTGAGTGCTATCTTTCCCGCGAACCCGTTTAGTCCTCTGATCTGAATTGATGAGCTGGTCTGAGAGCCGGCAGCAATGGACAAGGAGCCTGGTAGAGCGGTAATGCTGAAGTCGATTATGTTGACGACTATGGTTGTTGTGTGAGAAATTGTAGCGCCCTGGATTCTAGCTGTTCCTGTGACGTTAATTTGGTAGGTCGAGGGGACTGCTGACTTGAAGTCGATGTTCAGGGTTGAGCTGGCAGACCCTCCTGGCGCAAGTGTAACAGTCGTCGGAGTCAGGGTTGAAATTACGACTGGACTCGATGATACGGTTAGAGATACGCCGGCACTCAAGCCTTGGCTTGCGATGTTGATCTGAGCTGTCGTCGACGAATCAACGCTAAGGACTAGGTCGCTCGGATTTGCCGATAATGTGAAGTCCTGGCTCGAGGTCTTCCAGGAGCTGATTGTATGGATTTCCCAACCCGAGTAGCTGTGTCCTGAAATGCCTACGTGTGCATCATCCCAGTAGACGAAGCCCTGCACGTCAATGTAGTTTCCCTGGGCCGGGTCAAGGGACGGAGCAATCCCGGCAGACTTCCATGCCTGGTCAATCTCCATGTGTATCGTGCACAAGTAGACATCGCTTGAGAGGAAGGGGCAATTTGACACGCCGTTCGTCTTTGTGTCATCTATAGCGTTCCAGTAGGTATCGCAAAATTGGCCGTTAGGGAACCGAGCACAGTCAGTGCCGGAGCCGCTCGTATCAGTCACGGACCCTACTTTGACATGATGAATCTCGACAAACGTGACGTTCCCGTTTGCGGGGTACACGCAGGTTGGAGAGGTTGACCTCTTGTCAGGTATGCCAGGTGCGAAGCCTCCGCCGCTAAAGGTAGCCCCTCCGTTAGAATTCGCCTTGTTTCCGATAACCGACTCAATAGTCGTAAGAGTTGCTGAGCACTTAACAGCAGGGTTCCAAGACTGATCCCCCTCGGCAGGAAGGGTATCTAGGGAAAAACCAGAGCCAAAGTGAGACGCAAGCCCAAAAGGAATGAGAAGAACCACGGCAATGAAAATTACGACACATCCAGCCATTCGTCTTCCGTCGAAATCCAAGCTTGGCCAGCCCGTACAGTTTCCTTTAGCCTCCCGCCGAGGACCGGAAATGATATTTGAGCTGAACGCTTCGAAAGAACTTAGGGAAGATGGCTTGTAGTGTTTTGTGTTCTTCTGCAGGGCCCTGCCCTTGGCAATAGACTGGTTCCGGATCCTGCCCATTCAGATGGTGAGAATCGCCCTGAAGGGAGTTGGGGAACGTCGCGAGTTACGGCAATCCTGCGAGAATGCAACAGTTAAGCACTATTGTGTAGTGCAATCTGTGAGGCAATCGAGTAAGAATTATTGCGTAATAAGTGACTCAGGAACCTTAGACGAATCTCTCCGCGGGTCTAGGGCGAGGAGAGTGCATCTGAATGAGGACTCGACCTCGCAAAACGCTGCTAACGTAGAAGAGACAGCCGGTCCTTTCCTTTGCCCACTCGAAATTGGATCGAATACTCTTGTGTGAACCTGTCGAGGAAGTCTATTTAGTTTTTCCCATCGAGAATTTACGGAAACCACATCAGACTATCTCTGTAAGCTTGATCGAAAGCCCTTTTTGGGAAGAAAACTCGACCCCGTGAATATTCGTGAATGGTTTGATTCCGAAGGTGACAAGTGACTTGTCAATGTTTCGCATTTTCAGATGATAGTCGGCTACTCTTAGAAAGTCTTCTCTCAACTTGGTGGGCCTGGATGCGATACCCAGGCTGAGGGCTCCGGAATCACGAACACTCGCTCCCATGTTAGCTAGTGCCGGAAGGAATAGGTCTTCGCCATAGACCTGTGCTATCTTGTCAAAATCGCTGACCAGCACGATGGCAGATGAGACAGCATTCAGCTGTTTCCAACAACTAACGAACGATGAGACGTCGTCTTCCAGGTTGCCCTTCAACGGCAACCTCCATTTCTTGACGGGCAGAGCTTTGTCGAACTCTGCGATTCGGACCCTTTCGTCCAAAGCTTTCTCTCCAACCGATCGACCAAGGTCTTTCGCCACGAACTCCGAGCTGATGGTGCTCGAGGGAACTATGATGCACCCGCCCCCCAGATTGACGAAATTCGCACAGATGATTCTGCGGAGCAGTCTCGCCTCGAGTGATGAGACGGTGTTGTCGAGGTCCCACAGAAGCGAAGAGCCCCTTCTGACTCCGCCCTTAAGCATCTTGTCCAGGTCCAGACTGCCGGTGGAAAACGACGCCTCGGAATGCTCAATCGGCTTCAGGATTTTCACCCTGGCCAACGAGTCATCGAAGAGTTCGGCAGCAGACAGAAATGTGAACCTGCCCTTGTCCAGCGAAAAAAGCCCTTGGTCTTCTCTGACCCTAATCCCGCGAAGCTTGTTCACAAATAGGGCCCGTACTCTCCTACCTTCCAGCTTTGCCGAAGATAGGGTGACGACGCCATCAACAAGATGACTGAGATAGTTTGTCTGCCCATCTTCACTCACTAGGACGACGTTCGCTTTGCTCTCCTCGGGTTCGGACAGTATCGCTGACTCCAGCATGAGACGTCCTTCCTCCGTCGTGTTCCTCAGAGCCCCGTCCCAGCTGTCAATTACGATGAGACTTCTCTGTTGGGAGTGTTTCACAGTTAGAATTTTGCTGAGGATACTTTCTGCTTCAGAAATTTGAAAGAAGCGGGCTCCTTCGGATAAGCTGACACTGCCCTTCCTGCCGGACCCTAGGTCGACAATCTCGTTTATCCAAGGAAACTGCCTCCGTAGCTTTGTCGGGGAGACTCTGCTGGACACGGGGGCCTTCCATCCGTCGAAGAAGTTCAAGTGCCAAGGTAGTCTTTCCCGTGCCTGGAGAACCCCGAATAAGTAGGATATTCCCTGATGACTCAAGGAATTTCATGAGCAGATCCATTAGGCTGGATCTGTCTCCGTGCCCTTCATTCGTAGGTTCCCGTTCGGATTGGTCAACCATAGCATCCGGTTCAATGGACTCGTTCATAATCATCGAAAATCAGTAGGGGCAGACCCTAGGGGTCACCAGAAGCATTCCGTTACCGAGAACCATGCTTCGGAGTTCCAGAGATCTAGGCACACTTCTTAACACATGTAAGCCAAGTCAGAACAGCCCAATATCACACTCCATGATTTCTACTGCTGCACACCGGAGATGATCCTTCTCTGGCCCATTACCTGTCTCTCTAAGCACTCGTGTTCAACGAATACTCAGTGCTCGTGAGATAACGGAGTTCAGAACACGCAGGGCTCATTCAAACACAGGGCATCCGAGGACAGTCGAAAACTACGGGAGAAATGTGGCTCGTTCAAGGAAGGCTCGAAAGATATCAGCTTGAGGGTCCATTGAGTGTTTGGAGTTAGACCTGCTTCAAGAACCAACAAGACAACCCAACGCAAATTCCAACCATAGGTGTGTTGCTTGAAAACGCACTCACTATCTATTTCTCAATCTAAATGGGCCAGTCTCGAAATATCCGGGGAGCTATTCCATTACTAGTATCACGTGGATTCCCCACACAAGTACCGAGTACGGTCCAGCCTGGGTCCAAACCACCAATCGGTGACGACGCGGTATACTGTAACTCTCAGACACGTGCCATTTCGAGTCTTCTTCTCGCCTCACTTTCAGACAAAAGACTCGGAGGGCAGGCTGTGATAAGAATTGGTTCGAAACAAGAAACAAACTCCTTCCCTGCACCTTCCTAGAGACAAGAGAGCAGTTCTAAGCCTATTCTTGATACTAACGACCGTCGGTTCACTTATCCTCGTAGGCAACATCGGGAGAGTGAACGCCGCTTCACCCTCTTTCGACTATCTTGTGAACATCTGGATGGAGAATAAGAGCTGTCCGAGCTCCCTGGGATCCATCGGCGGGTCCTCGACCCCTTACGAGCTCTCCCTTGCGACCACCTATGCTTATGACAACTGCCACTACTCGGTCATCGTCAATCCTAGCCTTCCGAACTACATGGGATTCTGGGCAGGCCAGTACCCAAGCTGTGCAACCGGCGACTCAGATCCCAGTGGCTGTTCGGGGGGAAGTGCTACTAACATCGTTGACAGGCTTGAGGCAGCCGGGCTAACTTGGAAGGCATTTGCTGAGAATTATCCCGTCAGCCAAGGTTGCAGTGGTAGCTACCAGTCCAGTGGCGGCGGTTACTACGCAAGACATTTTCCTCCTGTATACTACACTGACATAACCAACAACCCCGCTAGATGCGCCAACCTAATCAATGCGGGTAGCGGAGATGCAAACTTCCTAGGTGCCATGAATCAAGCCTCAGCCTGGCCCAACTTCATCTGGCTAACACCAAACGGATGCGACGACACTCACGACTGCAGTGGCGCTAGTGGCGACAGCTGGCTCGCAACCTTAGTACCGAAAATATTGTCTTCAACGCTGTTTACAACCCAGAATGCGGCCCTTGTGATCACATGGGATGAAGGCTACCCCGTCGCCCCAGGGCCGATCTTCGCTGGTCCTACTGTGAAGCATGCCTATGTGGGAGGGACCACCAGTTACAACCACTACAACTGGCTCTCGACCATTCTCGCAAACTACGGTCTGAGCTGCATCTCCAACGACTGCGGCAAGACACAGATGACAGAGTTCTTCGGACAATCCTCGCCTCCTCCACCGCCAGCCCTCACAGCCTCGTTTACATCAATTCCCACGACCGTTTCTATCGGAACAGCTGTGACCTCTACAGGAAGTGCGTCAGGCGGAACCTCGCCCTACACTTTTTCATGGAGTTTAGGGGACGGGTCAACTGCCACGGGAATCACAGCCACGCATTCTTACTCGGCGAACGGAACGTATACAGTAACGCTCACTGTGAAGGATTCTGCCTCACCGGCTAATACGGCCACGTCTAGTGGCACTGTGACCGTAGGCACGCCGTCTCCAGGGGCGAGTACATGGTCTAGTGTCGATTTTGATCCGGAGTTTGACACGGCTGCCTCGAAGGGCGGGGCGAACGTTGCTTATTCTTACTGGCATCCGAACATTCACGGAGCCAGTACGAACAATGCGTATGTTAGTGGTGGGGTTCTTCACACCGTCCAGAACGATACTGGGTCCACCAGCTGGGGTGGTTTTGACAACGCGGTCGCGCATGAG
>WNGK01011157.1_pt1 | contig 10212 bp, 6 predicted proteins | sample 5400601 | NCBI WGS metagenome assembly WNGK01 (sample SAMN13153376, study PRJNA577476) | soil metagenome | isolation source: 60 cm soil or saprolite under Garry oak tree replicate 1 | place: USA:California | collected 2016-06-15 | reverse complement strand
CCAGAGATAGTAGTTGCCCGTCAGGAACAGGACCGCGATGAGGAACGCCTGGATCACCCACAGCCAGCTCATGAAGCCGCCCATCATCGTGATGCCCATCGACTGGTCGTACTGGTAGATCTCGCGACCGAGCCAGTAGCCGGCGAAGGGCAGCACGATCAGCGCCGAGATCGCGATGAAGTTCCCGACGTAGCCCATCCAGTCGTAATGGGCGCGCTCCTCGTCGGTCTTGGCGGCCAGGAAGCGATAGCTCGCGTACGCGCCGACGATCGCGCCGCCGAACACCACGTTGCCGATGAGCCGGTGAATGTTGATCGGCATCCAGGTGTGGTTGAGAATGGCGTGCCACAGCTTGATCGTGCGCGGATCCGTGTCGGGCGTGATGTCGCGCGGCGGGGTCATCATGTAGGTGAGCCACGAGTCGGCGATGAACATCACCAGCGTGCCCCAGAGGTTCAGCAGGATGCCGAGCCCCCAGTGGCCCCACTTGGCGCGGCCGGATTTCCAGCGGTCCCAACCGTAATAGTAGAGGTAGAGCGTGAACGACTCGAAGAAGAAGATCGAGACGTACACCCACATCGAAACGCCGAAGATCGTGGTGAGGTACGCCCAGAGCTTCGAGTACAGCGTCGCGAGCAGGAAGACGAGCACCGCACCCCAGATCGCCGTGGCGCTGTAGGCGATGAGCAGGAGCCGCGTGAATTCCTTCGCCAACCGGTCGTAGCGCTGGTCTTTGCCGAAGATGCCGATGGCCTCGGCCACCACGGCGAAGATCGGCACGCCCAGCACAAACGCCGCGAACATCAGGTGGATCTCGGCCGCGATCCACACCGCCGCGCGGCTCCCGATCACCGGGAAGTCGCGATAGGCGGGCAGGCTGTCGGTCGCGGCCTGGAGGAGATACAAGCCGACAGCCATCAGCTATCAGCCACGAAGAATGGACGTTGCTTCGAAAAATCCACGGGCATCGCGCCGCGGATCTCCGTGAGCAGCTCCGGCGTGACCTCCGCCAACCCTCGCTCGCGCGCCCAGTCTTCCACGCGCTTCATCACGACCCCGCGAACGAAGGACGGCACGCGGTCCATGCGCGCACGAGCCGCATCACTCCACCGCAGCGCGGGGGCGAATTCGCTTCCATAACTGACGCTGGCCGGTTCAATCACCCCGATCCCTCGAGGTTCATACGTGCATGAGGGGTCGGCGGCGAGTACATCTCCTTCGAGCGCGAAGGCGCGCGCGCGACAGCCACCGCAGAGCTTCTGGTACTCGCAGCGCCCGCACTTTCCTCCGAGCGTCCCCTCGCGTAGCTGCCGGAACAGCGGCGCCGAGCGCCAAATGTCCCCGAAGCTCTGGGTGCGCAGATCTCCCGCGACTTCGGGGAGGTAGGGACAGGGCGTGAGCTTGCCGTCGGGCGTGATGCGGCAGTACTGCGTGCCGCAGGGACAGCGGGTCTGATAATTCAGGATCGGGGAGTCAGGATCCAGGGCATGGACATGCCGCATGAAGTGCGGTGCGCACTTGGCGCGCACCAGCAGCCGGCCGCGGTAGTTCTTCTGCCAGCGCGCCAGATCCGCGAGCACGGCCTCGTACTCGGCGGGTGCGAGATCGGAGAGTCCGGCGCCCCGCCCCGTGGCCACCAGGAAGTAGCAGTTGAACGCCACCGCGCCCTCGTCGGCCGACCAGGCGACGAGGCGCTCCAGCTCGGCGCGATTGCCCTTGGTCACCGTCGTCTGAACGATGAAATCGAGTCGGTGCTCCCGCAGGCGGCCCAACGCCGCGACGGTGTCGTCGAGCGAGCCGGGGCCGTGCCGGAACCGGTCGTGGTAGGCGGGCCGCAGCGAGTCGATCGAGACCGCGACGCCGCGTACGCCCGCGTCCTGCAGTGCGGCGATGCGCTCGTCCGTGAGCAGCGTACCGTTCGTCCCCACCACGACCGTCGCCCCGCGCCGCGAGGCGTACGCCGCGATCTCAGCGAGGTCGTCCCTGAGCAGCGGCTCGCCGCCCGAGAGAATGAGCATCGGGGCGGGATTCACCGCCAGCAGCTCGTCCACGATGCGGAGGCATTCGGAGGTCGCGAGCTCCGATGTCGCGCTCTCGTGCGGGCCCGCCGCGATGTAGCAGTGGGCGCACTCGAGGTTGCAGCGCCGGGTGAGGTTCCAGGCGACGACGTGCGGGACGCAGTTCACTGCAGCAGCTTCTCCACCGCCCGCTTCGCGTCCTCCGGCGTCACCGCCTTCATGTCCACCGGGCACTTGTCCATCTTCTCCTCGATGTCGCGGATCGGGCAGCGGGTGATGCCCTGCGCCTTGGCCTCCTCGATGAACGCCCGCATCTCGGGCGAGAGCGCGTCTTGCCCTTCGGCTTCGGCGCGGATCTGCTTGGCCCGCAGCTCGGTGAACATCACCATCATCGTATCGATGTCGAACTCGTCGGCTTCGATCATCGCCTGCTTGTTGTCGTCCATCACGTGGGTGGTGACGCGCCAGATGGCGTGATTGCGCGCGAAGCGCTCCACCGTGTTGCGTGCCAGGGGACGGGCGATCAACGGCACGAGCTGCAGGCGTTGCCACCCTTCCTCAGTCCAGACGATCGGGTCGGTCGCGACGCGGGGACGCTTCGACACCGCACCCGTCACGGGACACTTTGTCTCCACCTCGGCGACGGCAGGCTCGGGGTCGGCGTCGCGGCCTTGCACCTTCGTCGCCTTCATCTGCTCCGTCGCCTTGACCTCGGCGAGGGCGATCTCCTCGGCGTTCCCGATCCCCATGATGAGCTGCATGTGCGTGGGGAGGAGCTTCTGGATCGCTTCGTCGAGCCACTTGTTCGTGACCATGGGCGGCGGACCCGCGTTGCCGACTTTCTCGAGCACGTACTCCTCGACGGCGCGGCGGGCGATGCCCTGCGCGAACGGCGGCACCCGCAGAATCCGCACCTCGGCCTCCGGCGCCCAGGGGAGCCCCGCCTGGCCGTCTTCCTCTATCCAGGGGATGTCTTCCGGCCGCACCCCGACCACGCCCACCAGGAGCACGGAGCATGGAGCAAGACGCACGAGGTTCTCGGACTGAGAGCCGAGCTCGGTGTTCTCGATGCGGTGTGCGCCGTGCCTCCCGAGAACCAGGAGCGTCGGCTTGATCTCTTCCGCCCACTGCATGATCACCTGGAACGGCTTACCGATGAGGATCTGCGTCTTGATCGGCACGTCCGGGAACTGCTGCGCCATCACCTCGGCGCGCTTCAGGTTCGCCTGGCACAGCTTGAGCAGGCCCTTGTCGATGATGTTGTTGTGCAGCTCTTCCTGCTCCTCGAACTTGAAGACCTTCGACGCCTGGTAGGACAGCACGTCCTTGATGTTGTGGAACACGACGTGGTGGTACTCCACGTCGAACGCGCTGCACACGTACAGCGACCCGCCGAACGTCTGCGCCAGCTCGAGCGCCGCCTTCATCGCCTTGTAGCTGTAGGACGAGCCATCCACGCACACGAGGAAGCGCCCGCCCTCGAGCGGCCGCTCATCGCGGACGATCAGCACGTCCTTCTCGACGCCGCGCAGCACCCGGGCCACCACGCCGCCCAGCTGCGAAAACTGCTGGCGGCCGAGGCCGTGGGCGCCGACGGCGAGCAGGTCGTACTGGCGGCCGGAGGAGCCGACGAGGCGGGCGGCCGCGTCTTCGTCCTCGGCGACGAGCCGCCCGTTGTCGCCCAACTTCACGTCGCTGCGGACCTTGTCCCCGCCGTCGTAGCCCGCGGCGCGGTTCGGGTCGAAGCCGATCAGTCCGGGGAGCCGTCCGGCGCCGCGGTTCACCTCGTTGACGATTTCCTCGTAGTTGATGCCTTCGAGCAGTTGGCGCGTCAGCGACACGCCGGCGGCTTCGCAGCGCTTTCCGAGCTGGTCCAGAAAACTGTCGGCGATGAGCTGCAAACCCTTTTCGATCAGTTTGTCGTGGATCTTGCGCTGCTTCTTGATCTCATCGGGTGTCTGGAACTGCGCGGGGAGGCCGGTCTCGAGCTGGCGGAAGCGGACGTCGTGGAGGCGGGCGGCATAGACATGATTGCCGGTGATGCGCCCGCCCGACTTTCGACACATCTCGAGGGCCCGGTCCACCGCCCAATCGGAGTGCTGCGAGTTATCGACCGGAACGAAGATCTCGCGATACACCGGCGTCTCCTAGGGCGATGGGAGGGGGACGTATCGGCAATGCATATGCGGCACGGAGATGACGCTGTCAAGGAACAATTTGCCCACCTGCTTCGTCCCAAACTGTAATCGCGTCCACGGGGCAAACGTCGCAGGCGCGCAACAACCGCTCGCGGTCTACCCGCTCGGGGGTCACGAATACCGCGGTTCCAGTGTCGTCGAGGACGAAGGCCTCGGGGGCTTCCGTCACGCAGTCGCCGAATCCCACGCACAGCGTTCGATCGATGCGCACGCGCAGGCCCCCGACGACGCGCTCTTCGAAGTCGCTCACGGTCACCGCCTGGGCCCCGTGATCACCGTGAAGCGGCCGACCCGCGCGTGTCCATCGGGCGTCTCGATGTGATAGAAGTAAACGCCCGACGCCACGCGGCGGCCGTTGCGCGTGTTCAGGTCCCACGTGAGCTCGCCGCCGCCGCCGGGATCGTTATGGACTAGCACCGCCACCAGGATCCCGCTCACCGAGTAGATGCGGATCAGCGCCCGTGCCGGCAGGTGCACGAACTTGAGGGCCAGGGTGTCGGGGGCGATCTCGTACCCGCTCGCGACGTAGAACGGATCGGGCACGGTGTGCACGCGCGCGAGGAGGGAGTCGGCGGTGATCATCGGGGTGAAGCGCGACCCTTGATAGATCACCTCGGCACGCAGCCCGGGAACCGCCGGCGGCCGCCGAGCGGACCGAAACGCGTAGTTCGCTTGGGCGGCCGTCCCGGTCACGGTGCCGGCATAGAACCGGGCGTTCCACACCGTCCCCGCCGGTGGCAGCGACGCCGCCTGCATCAAGAAGAAGTGCCCGTTGATATAGAAGATGAAGCCCGAGCCCGTGGCCGGGAGCGATGCCGTACCGGCGTACGTCGAGGACCGCGCCGATACGACGCTGAGGCGGGCGTGATTCTGCAGCAGGGCCGGACTCTGCGCGTCGCCGCCGCACTGGCTCAGGTACGCCGGGACCGGGTCCAGGCAGAAGATGTCCGACCAGGTGAGCAGCGCATTGTTCCCGTCGGCGGTTTGCACCTGGGTCGTCCCGCCCAGGACGAAGGACGAATCGGTCAAGATCCCCCAGGACGCCCGCAGTTTGGGGCTGAAGGGGACGCGCACCCGGTGCGTCACATCCACCACCGAATCGATCGCGCCGTTCGTTCCCCAGTAGACTCGCATGTCGGCCGCGCGGTACACCGTCGCGCTGATGCCCTCGAGGTCCCGCATGGGCGTGTTCGGCACGGTGCTGTACGCCTGGATGTGGAACAGCGTGTCCACGCCGGCCAACGTGCCCGCGTTACGTGTGAGGTTCGGCTGGACGCACGCGCCGCTCGCCGGTGTGCAAACCAGCTCGTTCGGACCCGCGGTGTTCTCGTTGGCCGCAGCGGTCCACCAGCGGGGGCCGTTCTGAGCTGAGAAGGGAGGGTCGCTGTTCGCGTCGGCCCGTCCCCACGACGCCGTGCGCCATGTACCCGGCACCGTGATTGCCGCCGTCGCGGTGAGTGCGTACGACGAGTCGCCTCCGAAACGGCGCGCCTGGGAATCGCTCAGCGCCACCGCGGGAAAACGGCTACTCGCGCCGCGCTCCTGGCTAGAGGCGTCGATGCTCAAGGGGACGGCCACGGCGTGGGTCACGCCGGCGCCCGCCACGTGCAAGTGATAGATCGCCGGCCAGTTCGTGAGCGCCGCCCCGGGAACCACGGAATCCACGGTCACCGTAAAGCTCCCGTCCTGGAGCAACTGCGCCAGGAACATCTCCGGGGTGACGGCGATGCCGTCGCTCGGCGGCATCGGCCCGGAGAAGATGCCCGTGGCCGGTGCGATCGTGGGAAGCGGGGTTGTGGTGTCGAGCACCGTCCCGTCGGCGCCCAGCAGCCGCATCGGCTGCACGCCGCCCGCCGTCTCCTGACCCGACGACGCCCGGGGCGTCACGGTCTTGACGTAGCGTGGAGACTCGCGGGAGCTGGGCCCCGAGCGGACCGAGTTGAAGTCGAATGCGGTAACGGCGTAGTAGTATCGAAACGAGTTGTGGACGGTGGAATCGGTGAAGACGTAGGTCACGCCAGCGTCGTAGAGCCCCGGGAAGCCGCTCGCCCCACCGCTCGGGAACGTGTCGGCGCGCACCGTGTTCACGAGGCCGTTGCTCGACAGAATCCGCCCCCCCTCGGCGACCTGCACGATGGACCCGACAATCGGTATGTCGCTGTGCACCGCGCTGTCCGGGACGGCGGAGAACGGCACCGGACAGCCGTCCGTAATCCCCAACTCCGGCGCGCAGCGCTCGCCGGAATACTGGACCGCACCCAGGTAGTCGACGAACGTGGTGCCATCGTGGTCCAGCTGCGCGATCAGCTGCAGCGAGCGCGGATCGAGGCCACGGTAGATGCGATAGCCTTCGACATCGAACCGGCGGTAGTTCGGGTCGTATAGCGGCGACGTCGGATCCGTCGCCACGGCGAAGTACGGATCGCCCGTTGTCTCGCTCGCACTCGGTTGCCACACGACGGTCACGCCGTTGTTGCCGGGCACGAGGAAGAACGCGGGGGCCGCCGGCGCCGCCGGGGCGAGGAACTTGTGGTCTACGAAGGCCTGCGCGACTTGCGCCTTGTGCAGCAGCGAGCGGCGCGCCGTGGTGACCTCATTCATTTCGATGACGCCGTTCCCGTTGGCGTCGCTCTGGGTGAGCCACCCTGCGGCGCGGTCGATCACACGCAACCTGGTCGTGTCGGCCGCGATCGAGTCACCGGTGAAGGGAACGCCCGGCGCGATGGGCGTGCCGGCGTACGCGGTCACGGTATCGAGCGGAGCGGCGAAGAGATACGCGGCGACGATCGTCACCGCTTGCCCCGGCGCGAGGGAAAACGGGCCGAAGGAGAGCTCCATGCGCGTGTCGCTCGCCGTCTGGTCCAGGAAGCAGAAGTGCCGTTCGCGCGGGACGGACGTGGTGCACGGGCTGTCGCCGGCCGACGGGTCGACGACCCCGGACAGGTAGCGCCACAGCTGGCTCACGCCCACGGGATCGGCGTGCCCCACCGGCGCCCCGGTGAACGTCGTGAAGATCGCGATGTCCGCCGGGCGGCGCGGAAACACCGTCGCCACAAACCCGGGCGCCGGTGCGAACGGCGGCGCGCCGTACAGCTCCGGAGGAAACGTCCAGAAGGCCTCGTGAAAATCGGGCCTGTATGTCAACGCCGCACCGAACGGCAGCACGGCTGTGGCGCTGTTCTGGCCGGCCTCGCCTACGTCGGCGTCCATGCCGAGGCCCACGTAGACGCTGTCGAGGGGATAACCGCCGTCCGGGATGGCGACGCCGAGCCGCGCCTCGCTCGAATCCTGGAAGACCGCGCCGAGCGCCGCGATCTCGCTTTGCACTTCGGGGGCAATGGTCGGGTTGGCGTACGCCGACGTGGTGCGAGCCGTGACGTTGTACAGAGTGAAGATGAAGTACACCATGTCCTGGTTCGCCTCGGGAGACCTCCAGGCCATAGCGCGTTGGTCGATGACAATGCCCATCGGGTGTGTGCGGCCGCTCAGGTACGCGGGGTTCCCGTCCCAGTACCGTGCCCACAGGTCCTGCTCCGAGATGGCCGCGCGACCGAGATACGCGGCGTCGAACACGGTCCCGTCGCGCACGACGGCGCCGTTGGGCCAGGCGGCCACGTCGGCGGTGTCGCGGGAGTCGAACAGCGACTTCAGTGCGTCGCCGGCCACTTGCGTGCCGCGGGCGTCGTAGAAGTACGCGCCCACGGTGTCACCCGCCCAGCCGAATGCCGGCTTCCCGCCGCCCGCGCCGGCCGGAATCATCCCGGCGATTTGGAGGCCCGAACTGAAGATGTACAGATCGGGCGTGCCGTAGGGCCAGAACCCGCCGCCGAACACCGGGCTATCGGAAAGGGCGGCGCACAGCTCACCCTGATTCGTCACGCCGCAGAACACGCGGTTCGCCAGCAACGCCCGGACAGCGAACGGTGCTGCGAAGAGGTTGGTCGCTCGATGGAGAGTCGGGCGCGGCTTGCTCTGCGCCGCCCCTCTACCGACTCCACCGAGCAGCGAGACGCACAGCACGAGTACGAGTGGACGTCCGAACGAAATGGCCCGCATCGACCGCCCTCCTTCCGTTGGAAAGCGTCACATCCCTTCCAATCCCAGCTCGGCACGCGCCGTATCCATCACAGCGGGCGTGATCTCGGCGATGCCGCGCTCCTTGGCGTAATCGGCATAGATCCGCTTCACCATGCCACGCACGAAGTTCGGGACGCGCGCCAGCCGCTCCTGCGCATCCGCGGACCACGTCGGCGCTCCGTTCGGCCCCGCGGCGTGGCCGCGGGGTTCTCCACCCTCCGCGAACGCGTCGTCGCGGCCCGTCGAGACCATCTTCCGCACCGTCTCGAAGGGCTGCGCCGGCACCGTCCGGCCGCCGATTTCGACGCCCAGCGACGAGACGAGCTGCGTTTCCATCGGGTTGGTGAGCATGGCGACTACCCGGCCGCACGCAGGGCACTTGAACGTCGCGGCCAGCGTGCCGTCGCCGGGGACCTGCCGCTCCTCGAACGCCATCTGCTTGTCGCAATCGACGCAGAGGAATTTCACAGCCGCCCCGCCAACCCCGCCCAGGCGTCGGGAGTCGGGCGCCAGGGCAGACGAGCGAGGATCGGAACGCCGAACTCGCTTGCCAAGTCGTCGCCCGCGCTCCCCGGGAACTCGTCCCCCACCATGTTCTCGACGATCCCGAGCAGTTCGGAGCCGCGCTCGACCGCAGCCCGCATCGCGCGGCGCACGGCGTCGCGCGACTCGGGCGTGGGGATCGTCAAGCAGCATCGCCATGGAGATGCACGTCACACCGTCGGCACCCTTGGCCGGCTCGATGCCGTTCGGGGACGTGGGGAGTGGGGCGTGGTCGATACCCAGCAAGCGTGGGATCGTGGGCCCGTTCAGGTCCGCGTCCACCACCCCGACGGCCCGGTTGGAGCGCGACAGGGCCCGGGCGAGGTGCGCGGTCACGTAGCTCTTCCCCACGCCCCCCTTGCCGCTCATCACGGCGATTACGCGCCCCACCCCCGCCAGGCGCTCGGCGACCCGCTTGCGCTGGGCGCCGATCTGCTCCGGCAGCCCGGAGCGGTCGGCATCCGTCAAATCGTGGTAGGTACGAATGGGGGGCATGGGGCAAAAACTAGCCGGTTAGGCGGTTAGTCGGTTAGGGTGGCGCTCTAACCGAGTAACCGCCTCACCGCCTATCTTTTCCCTCTCATGATCGACGCCCTGAAGGACAAGCTCCAGGCTGAAGTCGAGCGCCTGAACCACGAGATCAACTTCATCTTGCCGAAGGAGATCGACAAAGCGCGCGCCCACGGCGACCTGCGTGAAAACTCCGAGTACAAGGCAGCGCTCGAGCGCCAGCAGTTCGTTGCCTCGCGACTCACCCACCTGCGCATGCGCCTCGGCAAGCTGTCCAGCGTGACCGAGGCCGAGATCCCCCGCGACCGCGTGGGCTTCGGGTCCCGTGTGACCGTCGAGGACGTCGACAGCAAGCAGAAAGAAGTCTACGCGCTGACGCTGGGCGAGTTCATCGAAGGCGGCGAGGACGGCGCGACGGAAATGCCGGTGTCGATGGCCTCACCGCTCGGCAAGGCGTTGATCGGAAAGAAGGTCGCGGAGCAGGTCGAGATCGTGCTGCCGATGGGGAAGCGCAAGCTGAAGGTCGTGGAGCTCGAAACCGTGCACGACATCGCCGAGGGGAAAGCCAAGGCTCCCCTACGGAAGGGCCGTCACAGCCGTAAGTGAAATACCATCGGTCCGCGCGGCTCGGCTGAACCCCCGCGCGGCTCGATGCTCATCGCGGCACCCGTTACGGCCCCCACTTCGTCCGGAACCTCGAACGCCATCGCCATCACGGTGACCTGCTGCTCGTCCATCGTCATGACGGCCGCTCGTTTCAGGCCCGCCGACGTGACGAACCAGATTTGATACGTTTCATCCGGCTCGTTGGGGGCCATCCCCTCGCAGCGCACCAGCCAGCGACGGCTCGCGCTGTCGGCGAAGAT
>WNGK01012031.1_pt1 | contig 10215 bp, 3 predicted proteins | sample 5400601 | NCBI WGS metagenome assembly WNGK01 (sample SAMN13153376, study PRJNA577476) | soil metagenome | isolation source: 60 cm soil or saprolite under Garry oak tree replicate 1 | place: USA:California | collected 2016-06-15 | reverse complement strand
CTCTATACTCGAACTGGCGCAAGAATTGGTAGACTCCTCCAGGGTAGTCCGATCCCATCAGATTATACTCGGTGCGCCTGGTGCGGGAAAGTCTGTCATACTCTACTTCTACTGGTTCACAGCATTACGCCGGGCCAGTTCAATTATTTTTGGCAGAGATAAAATCCCCATTTATGTCCCAATGCACAAATACAATCTCTATGTGGATACTCATAATACTGGGGCATCAGGCGAAGAGCTTGTCTTAGGAACACAGTCACTATTAGATTTTCTTTATTCAAGTGACCTTGTGGGAATGACCCATCTACGGCCTTTTCTGCATAGGTTAGTAGCAAAGGGAAACATTTTATTTCTTTGTGATGGTTTAAATGAGATTGATGAGAAGTATCGATCCGCTGTAAATGTTGAATTTGCAGAAATGATGGGTCAAAATCAGAATCAATTAGTTTTAACTTGTCGGGAAGTTGATTTCCAGCAGCAGCCGCAACTTGCGCAAGCCGTGATTGAAAATCTAGTAGTTCGTGTAAACATAAACCCACTTGATGAGAAATATGAACGCAACTTTGTTGAGCGATATATAAAAGAACAGGACGCAAATAAGAAGTGGCGACATACGGCGGGTCAGGTGATGGAAGTGATCAACCATAGCCGTCTCCTTGATCACTGTACCAATCCACTCATGTTCTTTAACTTGATGGAGGTTATTGATGGCATAGGAGTCAATCATGGCAAGAAAATCGACACACGCGGCCGACTCCTACGCGCATTCGTAAAACATATTTTACAGCACGAACTATCTCAACCACGGTGGAGCAATGCGACTCTAACTGAGCATGATATAGAGATCTTTCTGAGCGAACTCGCATGTGCGGCCAGATGGACGAATAGCAACAATGCTCTTCAAATACCTGTTGTTGCTAAGAAGAGAGGATTAGGACTTGAAGACCTTGCAGGTGGATTGCAAAGCTGGTTGCTTGAACATCCCTCCCAATGTCCGACTGCGGTTGAGTCTGTAGTAAGACACCCTAAATCAGACTCCGATTCATTTGATGGCACTCATCAATCCTATACAAGTACTTTACATGAGCCACATAGTAAGGAGGAATTCGTCAAGCTATTGCGCTTTGCGCAAAGCGCATCTTTCATTGAGATCAGTCAAGGTGGTATAGTCAGCTTCCGTCATGAATTGATCGCTGCATACTTTGTTGCAGAGTATTTTGTAGCTTCAGGTGAAGCTGACATGATGGAGGGTACAGGCGGTGTATTTATTCAATCCCATAGTGATCAGTGGAAAGTTGATAAACAGTTTATTTCTCCCATCGCGCTTTGGGCCGGACTTTTGGATGATCCCGAAGAGTATGCACAAAAATTTACGTCGCTTGGACAATTCGCTTTAGAGGGCGCGCAAGATATCTATCAATCTCTTTTCCCTTTACTGATGGTTGATGGCATTGACGAGATGATCATACGTCTTAATGCTGATGTTGTACTCGAATTACTCTTCAATCAACTTTGCGTTGTCGTTGATAATACTGAATATGAGGCATTGGTCAAGCGTCTCGTTCGCATATTAGGGGGCTTTGGGGTAGTCGGGATTCCTCGTGCCACAGAGTTGAGCCAACCATCGCCTGAGAGAAGCGGTCGATTGCGCTCTGCTGCCATCAATATTCTGGGTGGGACGAATGAAAGGGATGCCGTAGAACCATTGATTTTCTGTTTGCGCGACTCGAACCAATCAATTGTAGGACGCGCTGCAAATGCATTGATCCGCCTTGGTCCTGAACTTAGCTTTACACGCCTTGTACAAGAATTAGAAGATCGCACACCTACCTCGGCCAGGGAACAGGTTCATTGGACTGTTTTGCATATACTGGAGCGTTTTCAAAATGAACCGGATGTTACTCGCCAATTGACTCCTTCTCAGCATTTACGCCTGGTTAGTGTACTTCTGCACGTGCTTACCTCCAATTATGCGCCGGAAGATCAACAGAAAGCACGGGAGATGCTGGTGAAACAGGCGCGCGATGCTGGAATAAGTCCGGCAGGAGAGCGCGCCGTAGAGTTTTTAGTACAAAACCTCTCTTCTGACAAAGATCCTATGGCTCGTGCTACCCTCAAGACGTTAAAAGAGGTTGGCACTCCTGCAACGCCATATCTACTGGAACAATTGAAACCTCAGACGCCAGAGACGATGCGACTACGTATCGTCGAAGTACTTGCAGATGTGCAAGACCCTCGAGCGTTGCCATATCTACTTCGTTGCCTGGATGATCCAGCTTTGGTGGTTCAGCAGCAAGTCGCTTTGGCTCTACGTGCCTTCGCACCCGAAAGTATCTCCGGCCTGATTGATTGTATGCTACATAATGATAGTGAGCTTGTGGCTACCAGAGCAGAGCAAATTTTAGGTGATATTGGAGACGAGGCAACCACTCATCTTATTCAATCGCTTACTCCAATAGTGCCGGGACGTACGCATTTGTTGGTTCAGGTGCTTGAGCGCATACGAAATCCACAAGCAATTCCTGCATTGATTGCCTTTTTGGAAAATCCCCAACAATCGTCCCTTCATGACCAGTCGCTCCAGGTAGCTGTAGTACATGCCCTTGGACAGTTCCCTGATGAACGTGTGGTTGCACCCTTGCTCGAGATGCTTGCAAGCTCAAATCCGCTGATCTATGAAGGTGCGATTAATGCTCTGAGTTGTCTCGAAGATGTTGCCCTGGACGGTCTGATAGCGGCGCTGAATGGCGAGAGTGAAGTAAGGGATCTGAAGGAATATCGCGAGGAGAGGGGGAGTTCCGATGATACTCAGAGCGGGGCGCTCACTTCTCGTATAGAGCGTGCAATTCTTGGCATGGTGCACTTCCCTGGTGAGAGGTTGCTAGCAGTATTGGGATATGGGAGCGATGCACAAGCACAGCATACGATCAATATCTTTCTGGCAAAGGGTATTGAGGGGGCGCAGGTACTGGTCAGAAATCTATTCCATTCAAACACTCGTCTCCAGAACTATGTTCGGTTGATACTGGGGGAGATGAACGGACAAGTAATGGTGCCCGCATTGCTTGAAGTACTTGATCATCCCGAACCTGCCTGGCGTGCGGTAATAACAACATTATTACTAAAACATCCTCGCGAAGCGATACCGCCATTAGTCAGTCTTTTAGATGATGATGAACGCGCCGACGCTGCTCAGGTCATTTTGTTAGAATTTGGCCCGATCGTGTTGCCGTACTTAGTTATTGGACTGGATGCATTGAATAATCGGGCACAGGGGCATTCTCGTTACATTGTTGTGATGCTAGTGCAACAGACGCCGGAGTTAGTGTATGAGGTTGTGCAACTCTTCAATCTTAACCCACCGCAACGCGCGCATGAAGCATTGATTGATTTACTGACGAATCAGTTGGCCTCTGAAAGTGTTCCAGCTTTGTTAGAGGGCCTGGAAGATGCTCACCTGATAGGCGCTACATCTGAAGCTCTTAAGCGTCTGGTGAACAAAAATGATGCACGAAGCGACATGGTTATGACCGAACTCCTGTCTGCGCTGCGTATAGAGCAGAGAAAGCATGGCGCCGAGATTACATTAGTAGAGATAGGTGAAAAGGCGGTTCCCGGCGTTGGTAATTTGATAACCGATTCCGATCCGACGGTAGCTCAAATAGCACAAAATATTCTATGCGAAATGGGTGTGTCTGCCTTCTCCTTTATTTGGGCCGCATATAGCGATACAACTAATCGTGATCGTCGAACGGCCGCTCGAAGCATTTTTCGTAGAATGCGTACTGTAGTTATTAAGGATGAACTTGTTCATCTGTTGAAGAGCAGTGATCCGGACGACCTTTCCATGGCCTTAGCATTGCTCATAGAGCGCATCAATGATGAGACAATTCAGGCTGATAGAGAGCATGAGATGGTGCCTGCATTACTGGAACATGTGCAGACCCATAGCGACGAGCGAGCCAGCCATCGAATTGTTGCTTTATTGCTCTTGCTCGGTGGAAATGTAGTAATCGATCACATGACAGACGTTCTCTATAATTATCCTATCCACCAGCAAATATTAGTATATGCTTATTTACTATTGGGAGACGAGGGGATAGAAGCACTTTTAGAGATACTATATGAGCCTGAAACCCCTACTTTATTACGTGCGGAAGTTGCCAGTTTGTTAGGTATTCTGGCTCCTAATGTGGACATACGTGAATATGCAAGCATGCTTGGTGAGTATGGTCTCTGGGCTGGTCAATCTGTAGGGATGTCTGATGTATTACATCCTGATCGACTAGCCGTCTCACTACGAGCTTTAGGTGGTTTACTGACTGGGGGACATTGGGACGTTACTGAGCTACAAAATCTGCGACTTCACAGCAATGAACACAGTTTTGAGCGTGAATTATACGATATTTTACTTGGTTGGCGTTACAGCCCTCAAATAACTATGCTCGAGAATGATTTACAACACGAACGAGAGGAACATAAGCAGAACATAGTAAAATTCTCGCAAGAAATACTGAATCTGCGCGCACATATCTCGGATATTGAAGAGCAATTGGAGCACACTCGCCAGGAACATGGTTTTCGAGGTGAGGAATTGGATCAGGCAAATAAGACAATCGAGGAGCTTCAACGTTCTCTGAAACTGGTAACGCAGGAAAAGCAATCTATACAGGATAATGTACAGCGAGCAACACAGGAGAGACAAACGTTACGGAACAGTATCCAGGAAATAACACGCGAGAAAGATGCATTAGAACTACAAGTATCGCAATGGCGTCATTATGCAGATCAACTGGAACAAGGACTGAAACTGAATCGTCCCCAAAGCAAGAAAAAGTAATGCTTGTCTATTCTCAACACTTAGCGTATGATGCAAGGGGATTTTTCTAGCAATCACCCCTGTTTATAATACCTCATCATTTCTTTGGAGGGCATTATGCAAAACGTTTTATCAAGGGTGCGTAATCCAGCTTTACGCCAGGGGCTTATCTTTGGCATTATCCTTGGAATTGTCCTGTTAGCCGTAAGTTTTATCAGTAGCGGGTTGACAATCACATTGATTCTCTGCCTTTTAGCAGCTTTTTTAGCAGGTATGCGAGCATCGCAAGAGACAGGAAGAATAACTACAGGTACCCTTGCTGGCTTGTGGACCGGATTAATCGGGGTATTCATTCCCTCTATTATCTCAATAGTATTACTTCTGATTAATATTGATGCTGTCAGAAAAAGTGCACAAGAGGCAGCAGATAAACAGCATTTGCATATCACTTACACTAATGCGTTGTTGTTTGAAGGATTATTGATTAATTTTATCATTCTTCTCGCGCTTGGAGTGCTACTCGGCGTAATTGGAGGCGCAGTAGGTGGTAATTTTGGCAGGAGGCGTGCTCAGATTCCTCCTGTTGAAGAGTACCAGGAAGCTATGTTTGAGCCACCTTCTGCATCAGAAACAGAAGAGCCACCTTCTGAAGCTCCCTCGGAGGAACCATCTTCATCAACGCAACAATCAGAGTAGTTCACGCATTTTTGCAAAGCGTTACGAAAATTATTGAACCGAGTATTTCGTTGCGATTTTGGGTTGTGTAGCTTATAATCCATATTCAGTGGAGGTATTATATGACCCAACTCATTATTTATTTGTTAGGCACTCCCCGTTTTGAGCGTAATGGAGAAAACATCAATCTTGACACGCGCAAGGCCAGCGCCCTCATTGCATATCTAGCTATAGCAAAGCAACGAAAGAGCCGCGATACACTTGCTGCCTTACTCTGGCCAGAATTTGATCAGACGCATGCCCGAGCTACCTTGCGTCGTACCCTTTCGACGCTCAATAAAGCTCTCGGCGGGTCCTGGTTAGAAATAAGCAGGGAATACATAAGTCTGAATTTCAATGCTGGTATCTGGGTAGATGTAGATGAGTTTCATAACCTCATATCCGAGTGCCGATCACACAACCATTTGCCAGCAGAGACATGCTCAAAATGCTTGCAACCTCTAAGTGCGGCGGTAGAACTCTATGGAGGAGATTTCTTAGCTGGATTCAGCTTGCGGGATAGTTCGAACTTTGATGACTGGCAATTTTATCAAGCTGACGCGCTGCGACGTGATTTTGCAAGCGCTCTCGAACGCCTTGTACAATGTTACTCTACCTCTGGTAATTTTGAATCTGCCATAACTTATGCTCAGCAATGGTTAGCGCTTGATCGATTGAATGAGTCTGCGCACCGTCTACTCATGCAGTTGTATGCCTGGAATGGTCAGCAAAGCGCTGCATTGCATCAATACCGGGAATGTGTTCAGGTACTTGATCGTGAATTAGGTGTAAGCCCTCTGGAATCAACAACCAGGCTTTACCAGGCGATTAAAGAACATCAGATATCTCCATCTCCTACCACAAAATATGGCTCTACAGAGACTTCTAATGCTAAGATGGTTGGTATTTCGTCTTTGCAAATGAATACATCTAAGAACGCTACGACCACTTCCCAAACTTTAACGTTTCAAACCAGCTATCCGCTCGTAGGTCGCTCAAATGAATTGTTGACGCTGACGCAGGTGTATGGTGGCATCCATACTGTTGGCCATTTGATGCTTTTAGAGGGTGAAGCAGGTATTGGCAAGACACGACTGGCAGAAGAATTTCTTGCCAATGTCCAATCTAAGGGCGCAAATGTAATTTCGGCTCGCTGTTACGAGGGAGAAACACAATTTGCATTTGGCCCTATTGTTGCAGGTTTGCGTACTACTTTGGCACTAGAAGGCGCCGAGCAGAAAATAAAGGATATCCCACTTCCTTGGATAAGTGAGGCTGCCCGATTACTTCCAGAACTCTTTACGTATCGAACCGATTTATCGTCACCTTTACCGTTAGACAGTCCTGGCGCTCAAAGTCGTTTCTTTGAAGGGCTCAAGCAAATGCTGTATGCATTATGTAAAGGTGAACTGCCTGGTATCGTTTTTTTTGATGATATTCAGTGGGCCGATAGCGCCACTCTTGATCTCTTAAACTATTTAGTAAGACGACTGCGTGAACAACCAGTATGCTTACTCGTTACATTACGAAGTAGACAGGCATCGAATAACAATCGTATATATCAACTGCAGAACGAGGCGCTAAGAGCCGGTAATGCAACCGTTGTTTCATTATCCCGTTTGAATCTATTGAGTGTTCGCGAATTAGTCCTTTCAACCTCGCTAAATGGCGTAGCCCTGAATGGAGGATTAATTGAACGTCTTTATCAAGAAACCGAGGGATTGCCATTCTTTCTTATAGAATATTTGTTGGCGATTATCAATGGGGCATTGCCTGTTGAAAGTGAAAATTGGTCTCCACCAGGTAGCGTACGCGAGTTGCTCCATTCGCGGCTGAAAGCAGTAGATGAAACTGGAAGACAATTACTTGGTGCTGCTGCTGTAATTGGACGTTCATTCGATTTTGACACGTTGCGAGAGGTGAGTGGGCGAGGTGAAGAAGAAACGGTCAATGCATTAGAAGGGTTGATAGCTCAAGGGCTTGTTGAAGAAGTAGATGTTAGTGTGAGTGAAAGGACTTTAAAATACGACTTTAGTCACGAAAGGCTACGTTCCCTTGTATACGAAGAAACAAGCCTGGCTCGGCGTCGACTTCTTCATCGTCGCGTTGCAGAAGCTTTGATCGGACGTACGCGAGAAAATCGCATACCAGGCATCCTTGCCGGTCAAATTGCCTACCACTTCGATAAATCGGGGAATGCCGCATTAGCAGCGGAATACTTCAAACTGGCAGGTGACCATGCACGTTCTCTCTACGCTAATGCTGAAGCGCTAACCCACTATCGTATGGCTCTTGCGCTAGGATATACTGATGCTGCAATTCTGCATGAGAGCGTAGGTGATCTCTATACGCTGTTGGGAGAATACAGTAATGCGATAAAGAGCTATGAGACTGCTGCTGCCCTTTGTGCTCCTACTGCTTTAGCAAATGTGGAACACAAATTAGGCAACGTTTATGAGCGGCTTGGAGAATGGGACCTTGCCGAAAGCCATTATGAGACAACGCTGCACATCTTTGGGCAGGTGGGATCGGAAGGTGAACGAGCGAAAGTTTATGCGGATTGGAGTCTGGCAGCTCATCATCGAGGTCAGATCGAGCGAGCCATAAACCTGGCTAAGCAAGCACTTGAGCTCGCCGAAGATACCCAAGATACTCGGGCTTTGGCCCAGGTACACAATATATTGGGCATGCTGGCCAGCAATCAGCAAAGGCCTGAAGAAGCACATCATCACCTGGAACAAAGTCTAGCTCTTGCCGAAGAACTCAACGATCTTAGCGTGCGTATAGCAGTTCTTAACAATCTAGCTCTGGTTTGTAAGTCTAATGGAGAAATTGAGAGGGCCATCGTATTGACGCAAGACGCATTAGCCCTTTGTGAGTCACAGGGAGATCTCCACCGAGAAGCAGCGCTATACAGTAATCTGGCAGATTTATTTCATGAAGTCGGCAAATCAGAAGCTGCTATGTCCAATCTTGAACAATCTGTCAGCATTTTTGCCGAAATTGGTGTAGAAGTAGGAACTATGAGACCAGAGATTTGGAAATTGGTCGAGTGGTGAAAAGTAGCTCTGTCAAGAGCTACACTGCATCTCCACTTCGCTCATATGGTCTATGTAAATGCCGTAAAGCTGCTCGTGCTGCAAAGTAACCGCACAGACCATGCACTCCCGCACCAGGGGGCGTAGATGACGAACAGATAAAAATATTCTTTGCCGGAGTCGTGTAGGGTACGGGTCGGATCGTTGGCCGCGTAAAGTATTGCCTTAAATCCATAACGCCACCGCTGATATCGCCACCAATATAGTTAGCATTGTAGCGTTCGACTTCGAGCGATGTCATCGTCCTTCTTGCAAGTATACAGTCGCGAAAACCTGGCGCAAAGCGTTCAATCTGCGACTCTATACGCTCCGTCATGTCGAAGGTCGAACCATTCGGGACGTGGCAATATACCCAGGCAGTATGTTTTCCCTCTGGTGCGCGAGTAGGATCAAACAAGCTTTGCTGCGCGACCAATACAAACGGTTTTTCAGGATGCTCACCCTGTGTTACCGCACGCTCTGAAGCGGCAATCTCTGAAAAGGTTCCACCAATATGCACTGTTCCGGCTCTTAAACATTCTTTGGCCTTCCATGGAATTGGGCCATCAAGCGCATAATCGATTTTGAATATGCCTGGACCATAGCGATATCTTCTGAGTTGCCTTTGATAACTATTTGGCAGATAATCACCAGCAATACGCAATAGTTGGCGCGGCGTAATATCACACAAAATGACGGTTGCTGGTGGTAGAGCGTCAATCGACTTGACCTCTACACCGGTAATAATTTCACCACCGAGGGAGAGAAAATAAGCAGCTAAGGCATCGACGATCATTTGCGAACCACCACGGGGTATTGGCCAACCGACGGTATGTCCAGGTATCGCCAGTAACAGTCCAGCTGCAGCGCTTGATGGCTGCTCGAGGGACATCATTGAATGTGCGCACATTCCCGCGAAAATAGCAGAGGCTCGTTCTCCTTTGAACAAACTTTCGGCCAGACCACGAGCAGAGCGAATCGCTTTCAGTCCGAAATTGACACGAGCAAAGGGATGGAGAACAGATTGTGGTCGTAGAGGCGCACGTATGAAACCTGCGATTTTATCCCAATTAGCAACGAGCGGAGTCATCAGTTTGCGGTATGCTTTTGCATCAATACTTAGCCCGGCAGCAGTCGCTTCTATCGAACGTTCAAGTATCACTGCTGTACCATCATCTAATGGATGCGCAAGAGGGGCCATCGGTTGAATCATCTCCAGGCCAAATTGTTCAAGTGGTAGAGAATGGAAGAAAGACGAGTCGAGCGCCAATGGGTGAATCGCCGAACATACATCGTGAACGAAACCTGGTAATGTCAGTTCCATTGAGCGGCAGCCGCCTCCGATTGTTTCTTTGGCCTCGAAGACAGCCACCGAGAGACCAACCTGTGCTAATGTTATCGCAGAAGCTAGACCATTGGGTCCAGACCCGACAACGATAGCATCATATTTGGGATGTTCAGACATGTATATGCCAATTCTTAGTTGTTAGTTTCGGGCTTCCTCCGAAAGGATTGACCTACCCAGCGAACGGGTGTACTCAGAGTATACAACGTGGTGCGTATGGCTGAGTTGTGCCATATATTCTTAGCCTGTGACCACTGTAA
>WNGK01009145.1_pt1 | contig 10215 bp, 8 predicted proteins | sample 5400601 | NCBI WGS metagenome assembly WNGK01 (sample SAMN13153376, study PRJNA577476) | soil metagenome | isolation source: 60 cm soil or saprolite under Garry oak tree replicate 1 | place: USA:California | collected 2016-06-15 | reverse complement strand
GCATTTGGCCCAGTACAGGCCGGCAATAGAGCTGTGCCTACCATTAGAGGAGAACGTGAATGAAAGAGCAGGGTGTAGTGAAGTGGTTCAACGGCGCCAAGGGTTATGGCTTCATCCAGCGCAACACGGGCGAAGATGTATTCGTCCACTTCTCCGCCATTCAGGAGAAGGGATACAAGACGCTGAATGAAGGCGAGGCCGTTGAGTTTGAGTGCCAGCAGGGCCCCAAAGGACTGAGCGCGGCCAACGTTCTTCGCGTCTCGTAGACCGATCTGCCGGCCTTCAGGAGAGGGCTCCAGGCGGACAGAATTGCGTCATCCTTTTCCCCACTGATCTTTGCGATCTTCCAATTTTTGCAGCGCCCATTCCGCGGCGGCGTGCAGGCCCTCGTCGGCTGCCTCCGCCCACGCGCGCAGGTGTGACGTGAAACGAGGCTCGCCGCTGTTGCCCATGGCGATGGCAATGTTGCGCCGCAATCCGGCGAAGCCAGCGCGCCGCACGGGCGAACCGTTGAACATCTGCTCAAAGCCCCGTTCGTCGAGCGCAGCCAATGCTTCAAGGGCGGGGTTCACCAGTTCCGGTCGCGCTTCCAGGTCCGGATCGGCAGCGATCGGAGCCTTGCGATTCCACGGGCACACGTCCTGGCAGATGTCGCAGCCAAACACCTGGCGCCCCATGCCCTCCATCAACTCGGGCTCAATCGCGCCGTGGTGTTCGATGGTGAGGTAGGAGATGCAGCGTGTCGCGTCCATCTGATAAGGCGCGTCAAGGGCGTTCGTGGGGCACGCATCGAGACAGCGGCGGCAGCTTCCACAACGATCGGGAACGGTCAGCGATCTGTGCTCCGGTTCCACGTCGAGTGAGGTGAGCAGCACCGCGAGGAACACGAACGAACCCAGCCTCGGATGAATGAGACAAGTGTTCTTCGCAGTCCATCCCAGGCCGGCTGCAGTTGCCAGCGATCGTTCTACCACTGGTCCCGTATCGACGTAGGCGCGCGATTCGAACGCACCGAACTCATCATGCAGTCGCGCTTCGAGTGCTCTCAGGCGCTTCAGCAGTACCTTGTGATAATCGCTTGGCCGCCGCTTCCCGTCCGCATCCACACGGTTCGACCACGCATAGCGCGCGATCCATCCTGCATCCGAGGGCGCAGGATCGGTCGACTTCGGTTGTGGGCTGTGGTAGCTGGCCATACATACGATCGCGGAGCGGGCCCATGGAAATGGAGTCGCTGTGCGCGCACGCACCAGTTCCTGCGCTTCGTTGGTTCGCGCAAGATATTGCATCGTGCCGCTGCGACCGGTGCGGATCCACGCTGTAAACCGTTCCGCGTCTCGCACGTCGTTTATATAAGGAAGGGCGACGAGGCCAGCCTCGGAGAATCCGGCATGCATCGCCAGGGTGTGCACGTATTTGCGGTGCAGCAAAGTTGCACCGGAATCTGCCGCCGAGTTGTCATTCTTTGACTGCATGGAACCGAAGGGGCATCCTCTTGCGTACTACTTTGCAACATGTTCGATAGCGAACAGCGAGCGCGCAATCGGACACTGAGGGACAACTGAGTGAGTTCCAAGTCCCTGTGATTTCAGCATATTCGTTCAGCGGGTTTTTGGCCGCTCGCATGCAACATTCAGGGCAGCAAGGGTGCGGTATCGATCGCCGGCAGAGCGATGGTACAACGCCCACCGAATCGGAGGTTGGTTATGATCTGCACTCTTAGCGAAGGGAACGAAATGAAGATCGCGGCGCCGAATGGCATGACAGAACTGGTACGCGGCAACGATCACTGCCTTGTCGCCCAGCTGGAGCCGCTGGTTCGCCAACACAGCGTCACGCTCGACCTGAAGGGGGTCGACCGAATCGATGCAGCCGGCATCAGTGCACTGATCTCCCTTTATGGCTGCGCGCACGATACGGGTCACGGGTTCAGGCTCTGCAATGTGCCCGCCCGGGTCGCTCAGATTCTCACACTCGTGGGACTGGACGCGATCCTTCTCCCCCACGCGCCTGGAGATTCCGCTCGTGAGGTCTGCATGGAGAGGTCCGCGGCATAAAGGCAGGGCGAGCGAAATGGCCCAGTCATCGACCAATCGCCGTAGGCTGTGGATCCAACTTGAACGCCGGAAACCGATTTCACAATGTGGTGCGAACCACGAGGAGCTGCCAGGCTTTTCTCGCGGTCCCACTTGTAAAGAGCAATAACGTACCGGATTCTGACGTCAAGACCGCCATTCATCCCGGATTGCGAAAATTCCCCACGCCAGCGTATGATGAGACGCTTTTGGAAGCTTATGCTCTGTGACGCTGAACACACACAGTCATATGGGCAGTCCTGTTATTTGTATTGGCAATTCTTGCATTGCCGCGATGCGCAGCCGGAATGGCTGGATGACTCGCACGCGCTCAGCCTGAACGCTGTTCTTCCCTGCTGAAGGCTGAGCCAACGTCCCGCCACCCACTCATGGGCTTACGCCGCGCGGACTCCTGCCACATGACAGTCCTTCGTCAACGGGCAGGAAATCTTCGTACGGAGGGATTCATCCCATGGCGCAGGGCGTAATGGATCAGCAGCTTGCCGGACAGGCAGGCTCGTCGTCAACCAAAACAGCAGTCAAATACGTTTACTTCTTCGGCGGCGGCAGTGCCGATGGTAACGGCCGCATGAAAGACACATTGGGCGGCAAGGGCGCCGGGTTGGCGGAAATGACCAACGCCGGACTTCCCGTGCCTCCGGGCTTCACGATCCAGACCGAGGCTTGCCGCGAGTACATGCGCGGCCAGGTGAGCCCCCAGATGGACACCGAGATGCACTCTGCGCTCGAGCGTCTGGAACGGCTGCAAAACCAGAAGCTGGGCGCCGGCGAGAATCCGCTGCTGGTTTCGGTGCGGTCGGGCGCCAAGTTCTCCATGCCCGGCATGATGGACACCATCCTCAACCTCGGCCTGAATGACAAGGCCGTCGAAGCGCTGGCCGTCCGCAGCAACAATCCGCGCTTCGCCTACGACTCCTACCGCCGCTTGATCCAGATGTTTGGCGATGTGGTCCTCGACATTCCCAAGAAGAAGTTCGAGCACATCTTCGACGGCGTCAAGGAGCGCGAAAGGGTCAAATTCGACTATGAGTTGCAGCCCGCGGCCTTGATGACCATCATCGGCGAGTACAAGAAGCTGGTGAAGAAGGAAACCGGCAAGGATTTCCCGCAAAACCCATTGGATCAGTTAGTTGCGGCCCGCGATGCGGTGTTCCGCAGCTGGAACAACGACCGCGCCAAGACCTATCGCCGTATCAACCACATTGATGATTGGCTGGGTACGGCGGTGAACGTTCAGGCGATGGTTTTCGGCAACCTGGGCGAAAATTCGGGAACGGGCGTGGGCTTTACCCGCAATCCCGCCACCGGCGAGCGGATCTTCTTCGGCGAGTACCTGATGAACGCGCAGGGCGAGGACGTGGTGTCCGGCGTGCGCACGCCGATGCCGATCAGCGAGCTCGAGCGCGCCATGCCGCTGGTGTACGACCAGCTCCGCACCATCACCTGGAAGATGGAAAAGCACTATCGCGACCTGCAGGACTTCGAATTCACCATCCAGGACGGCAAGCTTTACATGCTGCAGACGCGAAATGGGAAACGGACTGGGTTGGCGGCCGTTAGGGTGGCGATCGACATGGTGCGCGAGGGGCTGATCACACAGGAAGAGGCAATTTTCCGCGTAGAGCCGAACCAGCTTTACGACTTCCTGGTTCCGCGGCTGGATGAGAAGGGCGCCAAGATTGAGGTGCTTGCCACGGGCCTGCCAGCATCGCCGGGAGCGGCTGTGGGGCAGATCGTGTTTACGGCGGAGGATGCCGTGAAGCATCACGCCAAGGGCGACTATCCCTCCATCATCCTGGTGCGCGGCGAGACCACTCCCGAGGACATCGGCGGCATGGAAGTGGCTTCCGGCATTCTCACTTCGCGGGGAGGCATGACTTCACACGCGGCGGTGGTCACGCGCGGCATGGGCAAATGCTGCGTTGCCGGCGCGGGCGACTGCACGGTCGATGAGAACCGCAAGGAACTCCGCGTGAAAGGCAAGACGTTCAAGCAAGGCGACTGGCTATCGCTCGACGGCACGACAGGCCGCGTGATCGAGGGCAAGCTGAAGACCATCCCGGCTCGTCCAGACGATGCCGACCTGGTTCGCTTCATGAGCTGGGCCGACCCGGTTCGCAAGCTGCGCATCCGCGCCAATGCCGACGTGCCGAGGGACGCCAAGCAAGCTCGCCTGTTCGGGGCCGAAGGTATTGGACTGTGCCGCACCGAGCACATGTTCTTTGCCGAGGGCCGCATCGAGCATGTCCGCGCGATGATCCTGGCACACACGGAGCCGGAACGCCGCGAAGCCCTCAAGAAGCTGCTGCCCATGCAGCGGGCTGACTTTGTGGGCCTGTTCAAGGCCATGGAGTCGCTTCCGGTAACCATCCGCCTGCTCGATCCACCGCTGCACGAGTTCCTGCCGCAGCGGGAAGAGCTGCTGGTGGAAATCCAGCACCTCGAGGACACCAAACCCCGCTCGCCCAAGCTGAAGGACCTTCGCATTCTTCTTGCCCGGGTGCAGGAGCTGCATGAAGTGAATCCCATGCTCGGCCTGCGCGGCTGCCGTCTTGGCATCGCGTTCCCTGAGATCACTGAGATGCAGGCGAGAGCCATCTTCGAGGCCGCGGTCAACGTGCAGAAGAACGGCGGCGAACCGCACCTGGAGATCATGATCCCGCTGATTGGCTCCATCGAAGAGATGCGCCACCAATCGGCCATCATCCGCCGCATTGCCGCGCAGGTCTTCAAGGAGAAAGGCGCGACCGTCGACTACATGGTGGGAACGATGATCGAGCTGCCGCGCGCTGCCTTGACTGCCGACCAGATTGCCGAGGAGGCCGAATTCTTCTCATTCGGCACCAACGATCTGACGCAGACCACGTTCGGCATCTCGCGCGACGACATCAACCACTTCCTCCCGGCGTATCTGAAGGCCGGCATCTTCAAGCAGGATCCCTTTGCCACGCTTGACCAAGCGGGCGTGGGGAGCCTGGTGAAGACGGCCACGGCCAAGGGACGGAACACACGGCCCAACCTGAAGGTAGGCATCTGCGGCGAGCATGGCGGCGATCCCGAGTCCGTCAAGTTCTGCCACAAGATCGGCCTCAATTACGTATCCTGCTCGCCCTTCCGGTTGTTGACGGCACGGCTTGCGGCTGCGCAGGCGGCACTCCAGGAAAAGCAAACGGGACCAGACCTGCACAACAGCACCTGCTGATCAAAAGCGGGTAACGAAACAGCAAGGGCGCGGCGAATAACCGCGCCCTTGCTGTCTTTTACGCGATATTTACAGAGCGCGAGTGACTGCATCTCCTTTAACAGCAATGCACATGCGAATCGCCACGGTCTTCAACACAGAAGCAACAGCGTGCATAGGGGCCACATCCCATCAAACAAGCGGAAGAATCGGCATCGCAGCGAGGGGGCGCTTCGGGGCCTGAGCATCTCCGTGTATCGAGAACTTTATCGAGACCATGTAGAGACATGGAGAACTGGAGACCCGAGATGACCTTAAATGCCTACAGCCCCCAAATCATTATTGGCGCCTGTGTCGTCGTTCTGGTGATCATGCTGCTCATCGCGTGGGGCGTCACGCGGCAACGGAGCATCCGGCGAACGGCCATACTGCGCGAGCGGTTCGGGCCGGAATACGATGTGGCGCTCCAGGAATACGGTTCGCGGCGCAGAGCCGAAGCTTCGCTTGAAGCCCGGCTGCACCGGGTGGAGAGCTTAACTCTGCGGCCGCTCGAAGAAGCGGAGCGGCGGCGCTACCTGGCGGAGTGGGACGCGATCCAGGCGCGCTTCGTGGATCATCCGCGCGGAGCGGCGATCGAATCCGATGAGTTGATCAACGGTGTGCTCGCGGCGCGTGGCTACACAGGCGGGCGATTCGATCAGAGGGTAGCCGACATCTCTGTGCAACACGCGAAGCTCGTGGACCCATATCGCCGCGCCAATGCGATCGTGACACGCGCCGGGAGAAACGAGGCCACCACGGAGGAGTTGCGCACCGCGATGATTCTGTACCGGGCGCTGTTTGAGGAACTGCTGCAGACCAAGACGGTAACCATGCCGAGGGCGCAGGCGGCTTAGCAAGACTTGGGGCACCCGGCCGCGAGCAGGGAACAGAAAGGTCGGCTGATCGAGGTTTGTGGTTTCCCACCCTTTTGCCAGAAGGAAGGCGAAAGGATGGGGCACGGAGCTTTGAAGTGAATCAAACTTCCTCCCCGACCGGCCGATTTAGCTTCGTGGATTCCCAAGTCGCAAGATCTAGACCCTGGGGCACCTGGCGCTCTTCAATCGCGACCTGTGGCTTATTCGCGCCACTCGGTGCGCTTGGGCAACAGGGCCGGGATATCAGCCTTCGTGAGCGGCAACCACTCGACGTTGAACCGCCCACCGATGCAGGTCAGGATTCTGCGTGAGCTCCCAGACTTTCTCGAGGCTCTCGCGGATAAGAATTTCGACGTAGATTCCTCGTTTTTCCATGGTGCTGGTAGGCATGGGCCAGCTTACCAGATGGAATCAGAGGAACTGTGCTGAAACTAAGGCTGGTCTTATTTGCCTTCCGGGGCGTAGTAGCCTTCCGGCGCGGAGACGGACAGGTCTTCCTTCTTGGCCTTCAGCTCAACCTTGTGGAAGCCGCCTTCTTCGTCGGCTTTGTCGGGCGTGTAGGTGAGCAGGTACTGTGCGCGCATTTCCTCGTCGATGAGCTTGTAGATGGCCTCCAGGTCGGCTGGCTTTTTGGCCTCAAAGGCGTGACCGCCGGTGCGCGAGGCGATCTGCTGCATGATCTTCTTGCCATCGACGCCAGCCGCGCTCGTGGGCTCGGGAGTGCGCCGCCCTCCGCCGCCCCCGCTACCCGGCCAGCCGCCGCCCATTCCAGGACGACGGCGCTGACCTTGCGTTTCGTTCTCCGAGCGATCTTGCTGGCCCTTGAAGAAGACGGTGAATATCTCGAGGTTGGCGCGGTCGGCAGCGTCGATGGCGTCATTGAGCGTTTCTTTGCTCCCCCGGTCGGCACCGTTGGAGAAGAGAACCAGCGCTTTGCGGCCGTCCTTCGTCTTCATCAACTCGTCGGCGGCAAGGTAAATGGCGTCGTAGAGCTGCGTTCCATCGTGACCGTGCCGGGCGGTGCTGCTGCGATCGTCGCCGGTGGTCTCCGGCCCCTGGTTGTCGTAGCGCTCCTGGCGGGTCGGGCCCATGTCCTCGAGCTCGCGATCCAGCTTCTCGCGCGAATTAGTGAAGTCTTCCAGCAGCTCGACCTCACGATCGAAGTGAATGAGGAATATCTGGTCCTTGGCGGTGGCATTGGTGGGAAGAACAGCGTCGACGAGTTGCGTTGCCGCTTTGCGCTCGTCGTTTATGGCACCACTCACCCCGTGGCTCGTGTCCACCAGCAGGCCCACCCTGACAGGCTCGTTGGTCTGGCGGCTAAAGCTCTTGATGGTTTGCGGGCGGCCGTCTTGGGACAGGGTCAGGTCGTTCATTTGTAGATCCGTGACCAGGGCACCCTTCTTGTCGCGCACCGTAACCGGAAGGGTCACGTCGTGGGAAGCGGGCTTGGCGGTGGGGGTCGGCGCGGGGGCGGACTGCTGGGTGACTCCACCGCTTTCGAGGAACGCCACCGCTAACGCCAGCAAGGGGAGGGCGAAAACGGTCGTTTTTCGCATTCGAGTCAGCGATCGCATAGCTTCGTTCTCTTAGACGCGTTGGCGGGGAAGGAGTTGCGCTAGTTATTTGAGGGGTGTACCGACATTTACATGGACTGGACCGCGGGCGGGCGATAGTGGAATCGCCCGGCGTGTAAGTATGGATACGTTTTCCGTGGTCGAACGCAGCAAAAATGCGACAAACGCCGCTCTATTCACGACGCATAAACGCGCAACAGCCGAAATCTGCATCCATTCCTTATAGGGATTCGGGTATCCTGACTCCATCGCTGAATCTCACCGCAATCTTAAAATCTATAGGCGGGTCGACCACTAAATCCCGGGGATGGCCCCGAATCATAGAAGAGGACGATAACCCTACGATATGGAATTGCCTGGTTCCTCCCCAAGCCAGCAGTTGACACGGCGCAGTCTGTTGAAAACCCTGGCTTATGGCGCGGCAGGCACGGCGCTGTACGCGGGGGAAGTCGAGCGCCATTGGATCGACGTGGTTCATCGCGACATCTTTGTGAACGGCCTGCCGCTGGAGTTCAGCGGCATGAAGATCGCACAGTTAAGCGACATTCATCTTAACGAATACACTGAGCCGTTCCTGCTGCGCGAGGCCGTGGATCACATCAATCGTCTTCAGCCCGATATGGTGTTGCTGACCGGCGACTACGTGAGCGCGCAAGTGTTGCCGAAGAAGATGACCATGAGCGCGGCGTGGGAATGCGCCAGCCTGCTGAGCCAACTCACCTGCCCGCGACGCTACGCGATCCTCGGCAATCACGATTGCATAGCAGGCGAAGATGAGATCACGGAGGCAATGCATCAGAATCGTATCCCTGTCCTGCGCAACGCGTGTGTTCCCATCGAGCGTGGCCCCAGCCGCATCTGGCTCGCCGGGCTTGAGGATCCTGTCTGCGGACGGCCCGACCCGGACCGCACCATTCCAGTGTCGATTCGCAACCAACCCAACGAACCCGTCATTCTAATGTGCCACGCGCCGGATTTCGTTGACGAGCTGCTGAGACATCCCGCGGGCCGTTCCGTTGCGCTTATGCTCAGCGGACACACGCACGGCGGCCAGGTGCGCATTCCGCTGCTCGGTGCGTTTCATCTTCCGCCAGGCGGACGCAAATATATTGAAGGCTGGTTCCCGATGGGCAGTCTGCAACTCTATGTGAATCGCGGGATCGGCAGCGTGGGCGTGCCGTTCCGTTTCAATTGCCGGCCGGAGATCACGTCGTTCACGCTGCGGAGCGCGAGTGGCAGGCCCAGGATGGCAACGTAGTTTCGACCGCGTCCGACCACCAGAGTCTCTTCGGCAACCGGTATAGTGGGGGGAAGGCATGGTATCCGCATCGCTCCCCGCAACCTTCCTCGTTCACTTTTCCGGACCCGATAAACCGGGGCTCACGGCCGCGCTGACTGGCGTGCTGGTCCATCACAATGTGAGCATACTCGACATTGGGCAGGCTGTCGTGCACGAGAATGTCTCGCTTGGAATCCTGCTGGAGATTCCGGTAGAGTGCGACTTCGGCACGCTTCGATCAGTGCTCCATCACCGGGCGCACGAGCTTGGATTGCTGGCGCGCTTCACACCCATTCCGGGCGATGCGTTGCAACATTGGGTGCATGGCATGCACCACCACCATTTCATCGTCACAGTGCTGGGCCGCTCGATCACGGCGGAGCAGCTTGCGCGGATCAGCGATCTCATCGCCGGCCACGGTATGAACATCGAGCGAATCGAGCGTCTGTCCGGTCAGCTGACGCCAAGCGAGAGTTCAGCGAATGCCTGTGTCGAGCTGCTTTTGACTGGAGACTCTGCGCGCGAAGCGGCAATGCGCGCCGCGTTCCTGGCCACGGCGCAGGATCTTTCCATCGATATCGCATTTCAACGTGAGAGCATCTTTCGGCGCAATCGGCGGCTGTTCGCGTTCGACATGGATTCCACGCTCATCCAGGGTGAAGTAATCGATGAGCTCGCGGCGATGGCTGGTGTCGGCGAGCGGGTTTCAGCAATCACGCGGGCGGCCATGCGCGGCGAGCTAGACTTCGACGAGAGCTTCACGCGCCGGCTCGCGCTGCTCAAGGGATTGCCGGCGGATCGGGTTCATGCTCTGCTTGACGCCATTCGGCTCGCCGAGGGCGGTGAGCGCCTGATCCGCACCCTCAAGCTCCTCGGCTACAAGACAGCAATTTTGTCGGGCGGCTTTACGTTTTTTGCGCGGGCCCTTCAACAGCGTCTCGGCATCGACTACATTCACTCGAACGAACTGGAGATTGCCGATGGGTTGGTGACCGGCCGCGTGCTGCCCCCCATCATCAACGGAGGGCGCAAGGCGGCGCTGCTGGCGGAGATCGCAAGCCGCGAAGGCATATCGCTCGAGCAGGTAGTGGCGGTGGGCGACGGCGCCAACGACATTCCGATGCTCAACCTTGCCGGCATGGGCATTGCGTATCGCGCCAAGCCA
>WNGK01054549.1_pt1 | contig 10218 bp, 10 predicted proteins | sample 5400601 | NCBI WGS metagenome assembly WNGK01 (sample SAMN13153376, study PRJNA577476) | soil metagenome | isolation source: 60 cm soil or saprolite under Garry oak tree replicate 1 | place: USA:California | collected 2016-06-15 | reverse complement strand
CACCGATTCGATTCATGATACGGGAGGCACCCCATCCGCCTACGAGGAAGAAGATTACTGCGCTAGGAAGGGTTCCGAGACCCGCGTAGAGGGGTGAGTAGCCAAGGATGTTCTGAAGGTAGATCGTGATTATGAACGAGACTCCTCCTACAGTCGAAGTGAGGACAAGTGCAAGGGTGTTCGCCGTGAGTACGGACCCGCGCTTGAGGAATGCTGGGGGTATCAACGGCGACGTAGACCGTGATTCAACGACGAGAAATGATGCGAGGACGAGCCCCGATAGGCCCAGTGGGACGATTGTATCTAATGAGTCGAAGCCCGAGGTCGCCGCGTTGGTCAGTCCGAAAACTAGTAGAATTGTTCCAAGGGTCACGGTTATGGCGCCAGGCACATCGAGACGCTGATTCTTGAGCCAGCCCTCGGTTTTCGGGAGAAACCTCTGGCTAAGGACGGCTGCTACAATCCCAATTGGAACGTTAACGAACATAACTGAACGCCACCCAAAAGCAACGGTCAGAGCCCCGCCGGCAACAGCCCCAGCAGCGAATCCCGCTGAAAGCACTGCTACGAGAACCCCGAGCGCACGATTCCTTTGGGGTCCTTCGGGGAATATTCGTATGAAAATCGCGAAAGCTGTCACTGTTGACATGGCCGCTCCAATTCCTTGTAGTGCCCTGAAGATGATCAGAACTAGGAGCGATGGGGCAAGACCTCCCACCATCGAAGCGATGGTGAATAGGATAATCCCCGCAGTGAAGATTTTCTTCTGACCATAAACATCTCCTGCTCTTCCCATGAGCATGAGAAAGCCGGCGAGGGTTAGCCCGTAGGCGCCGATAATCCATTGGCTGTCAGCCAGCGTGGCCAGGAATTGTGTTCGAATCGTAGGAAGAGCTACTTGAACGATTGAGAAATCGATAATGTCGAGAAAAGAGGCCATAATGATTAGAGCGAAAATGAGACGAACGTGCTGAGTGGCCTCTGCGGCGCTTTCGTTAGTCTGTTCCAAGGTCTCCAAACTCCTTCCACGAAAACGCCATATTTGCTGACCGAGTTTTATCCATTTCAGTCATATTGACCACGCGCTCTATCGGCTGTCTTCCTCGACCGGACGATACGAAAATTGAGATGAATAATGCCAGAGAGCTAGCTAACACTAATCGTCTCGCATTAGATTCAACGACCGTTCCAGAAACCCAGAGGAACTAGCGTAATTTCAGGGAGTCCAATTCGAATCCAGCCAGATCCTCGCGTCTTATTGAGAGAACCGCAAAGTCAAACTATTTGCTGGGCGAGCTCGCACCCTTGCCAAAGAAGCTCTTCGGCTTCGGTCTAGTAAGATAGACCGGGATGACCACTCCCGCAATGGTTCTGATGATGCCTCCGATGAGACCCACGTTGCCGCCGTAGAGGATCTCAGCTATTCCGAGCCCTATCGAAACGAGGTAGACTACGATGCCCACCATCCAAGCCCACTTAGCTCCTGTAAAGAATCCAGCACCGAGCGCAAGGCCGAGGATTCCAAATATGATGACTATGATCGCGAGAGCGAAGGGTCCCGTGGCCATTCCTGCAAGAACCGAAGCGCCTCCAAAGAGGGAGAGCAAACCCCCTGCGGCAGCAACGACTGCTATAATCGTTACACCGACCGGTCTCTTAGGTTTCGGCTCAGAGGATTGCATCAGATCCCGATTTCTGGTTGACATGATAAGGTTGTTGGCGAAATTGGCTCGTTGAGGCGAGGGTCTACCGTTTCCCAAACTTGGAAACCTTTGCCTAACTGCCAAAAAGTCGGGCCAATCAGCGATCATACGTTTCGCCAAAAAAATGTTCTTAGCACAGGATTAGCGTAGAGAAGAGAATCACTCTAGGAGACTGGTGTCACTCGGGTAGACGACTACAGCCTAGTATGGTCTACCTGGGTGGCCTTAGTCATTTCCTGGAACTCTCCCCTCTCAGGTCGGTGTGAGCTGAACGAATCCAAGTGTAATCAGTTCCAGCATGAGGTCAGCGGCCTTGGCATCGAGCTTGTCTTTCTCGAAGGGAATGTAGCTCAGATCTCCGAAGTCGGAAGCGAAATCAACGCCTGTTTCTTTGAATATGACTATCTTCTTTCCATAGAGAACTGATGCCGCGCCAAATTCGTATACCACATTATCGCTCGGTCGCCATACTTTCTGGCCTTGTTGGTCTGCAGTCTCTTCGTCTGCCGTGAAGATGAAGATTCCAGAGGTGCATTCCTTCATGAGTTCCGCCACTTTTCCGCCTACTGGTCGGCCGCTATTCGGTTCTTCAATGGCAATCTTATGTGGCACCTTGAATTTGATGAGGATTCTCTCTAACTGCTCAACTGGTCGCCTATTCTTGCCGTGTGCCACGAAGATTTGTTTCGGAATTGTTGCTGTGGGCTTGGTTGAGGACTGTCCCGTGATAGGCTGTATTTCTCTGTAGCCCGGTTGAGAAGGGGTCACCGCCTCCATCTCAGCTGAGGGACGCTCAACAGCCTCAATCACTTGCGGGGAAAGCTTGTCAAGTCTCAGATATTTGGTTCCTTGGACATCATCAGCGAGGCCGTAGTCTTCGATATTCTCCGTGAAGACTCGAACGAACTCGTCAACATCTTCCTTGGGGATTCCAAACCCACTCAACTCGGGAGGCTTCATCAAAGTATTACGAAGAACATCATCGCGTGGTATGGGTTTTCGATCCATCCAAGTGTAGACCTTTTGGAAGATCGGAGGATTCAAGAGTGCCGTACGCAACTGAGCGTTGACATCAGTATCAGCCGTCGGAGCGACAATCGAGCTTCCTAATGCTGTGAGACTTATGACCTTAGTCGTCGGGCTTCCCTCTGTCAGACCATATCTGTACGAGGAGGCCAGTCTTACGATGAATCTCCCACTCGTGGGCGATTGATCAATTGCCTTCGCCACATCCAAAATATCAAATGGGCTTCCAGCGTTCTGTTCCCATATTGACTTGGCGATGGGGAGGACGTCCCTCAAGGAATTCCTCGGGAAGTAGATCGTCCCGGCCTTCCGACCCCTCTTCGCCTCAACAGCGTTCTTGTCTGACATCTAATAATACCTACTTATCCCTAACGGGGCCGGATAACCTGGAATAAATAGCTTCCCAGCTTCCGCTCCCTTGTCCCTCACGCTCGAAATATCCGTTATGACGACGCTCAGACGTCGCAATAGGCCATGTTCACGGTTCCGTGCCGGACAAGACTTATCCCTCCCTAGATCACATTGTGTTTTCGGATAACCCAATTATGAGTAATGTGGGCGCAAGAAATTTTTTGATTACTTAGAACACTAGTGTGCCGTCTTTCCTCGTGTGTCCACATGGGCTGTCCTTTCCTGGTTCGGGCAGATACTTTCGTCCGCAGACGGGACAGATTCGTCGGGGCGGTCCGGCGGGTTGGTTATCATACGGTCGTACCGGTGCTGGTTGGTCTGGGAAGAGGAAGCGACCCATAGCTTCTCACTCAAGCTCTGTCGGTTGCGCTTTGTTTGTCGCAGATGTGCGGGCGAGTGATTACTGCTTTCCCACATGCCCAGCACCATAGTTGGCCGTGGATTATCATTCCAGGCGGGTCCCCGGGACTTGCAGCGTTCGGTCTCCCGCCCGGGATTAGGAGTCGTCGGTCTATGTTTGGCAGTCGGGGTTTCGAATCTTGACGCGTAGACCGCGAGGGCGAATGCCCACAGTCGATCGTCATGCGTCCCGGCAGGGTGTGAGAATTGTAGCTGGCCTGTCTTTGATAGTTGGAATCGTTCTGCGCTCATCTCGTTCGTCAGTTCAGGGTCGCGTCGGAAGTGCAGATGACCGTCTTGCATCAGCCGTTTGAAAGAGTCCATTATCTCCTGCTTCTTCGGTAGGGAGAGAAAGACTCCGTGCGCGTTCTTCAGTCCTGACTTGATAGCGTCTTGGACAAAGAATCCACCGAGACCTGTCTCATCAATGTAGATTCGTGAGACGGTCTGCAGCCTCTGGTTCACGAGATTCAGGTATCCCGTTACCGCGGAGAAGACAGTGCTTGGCGGGAAGGCCGTGTCGTTTACCAAGTACAGGTCCTGCCCAATCTTTTCGACAACGGCAACAGCGGAGCGATCAATCTTCAGACCTAGGTCAGCACCTACGAAGAACTTCCCGGTCCTCGACAGTCGGCCGCTGATCACGTCGTCCTTGGTGAAGGTCTCTGGACCCTCGGTTACACAGCTCTCGATGAGATCGAGAGACAAGTATGCATCCTCATCGTCCGCGAAATCTGCCTCCATCTCACGCTTCCAACGCCCCGGGTCTGTCTGATACTGTCTACGAATCTTTTCTAGAAACTCTGGATCGATAGGTCCATTCGGCTTCAGCGCGTCTTTGTAGCTGACGTGGTGGCGTGAAAAGTCTGCGAACTTTTCATCGTTTGTCGCCATGTCGTAGAAGAGAGTGTCGCTGGACCCTGGAGTGCTGGTCCCGTAGAAGCTTCCATTGGTTGTGCTCAATGCGAAGATGATGGCGTCATACAACTCCTTGTCGTGCTCGATGTACGCGAACTCGTCCAACACAACCACGTTCAGGGTCTCGCCCCGGATCGTGTCAGGATTGTTTGGCAGAGCTTCTATCACAGACCCGTTGCGAAACGCGAGCCTCCCTTTCCTCGGCAGGCCCTCAAGCACGTCTCGTCCGAGCCTCGACAGGAGTCTGGAGATCTTGTCTACCATTTTCAAGCTCTGCCGCTTGCTCGGAGCAACAATCGCCGCTCTGAACCCTTTGCGGGTGAGAGCGTTGAAGAGGACGGCGACTGCCATAGCTAGGCTTTTGCCGCTCTGCCTGGACCATCGAGCGAGGATGAACTGGCTCTTGTCTCGCAGAAGTTTCTCCTGATAGACAGTGGCTTGGAAGCCTAGATGTTTGAAGAACTCGACCACATCGGTCTCGTCGATTAAGGGTCTGTGGCTGGCTTCGTCCCGTTCATTCTCACTCTGAAAGTTATCGTAATATCGGTTGATCTTTCTCCCAGGCGACGGTATCATCTGTGCCTCAACCTCTACGGGCTCACTCTTCGACCACTAGCGCCAGTCCATGCATCTGCGGACCCAGCGGTTTTTCGCGGAATCCGCCCTGCGGCTTCCAGCTCCTTGAGCCGCCTCTCCCATTCCTGGTACTGTTTGTCACGCAAGACTGTGTTCAATACTTGGGCTGTGTTCGTGTGCAGCTGGGTCCATTTTTCGCGAGTTTTTGGATCAAGCTTCTGATTCATCATCATCTCACGAGACATTGCAAGGCTCTGTTCAAGCTGGTCGATTATCTGGGACCGAAGCTCGTTCTCGTCACGCTCTGTATTCTCCACTAGCTTTGCACACTCTTGTCAAGCATTTCATTCAAGAGCCGTTCCTCAGTTGCTAGCACTTCTCTCCTGAGACCCCGTCTCTGTATAGGACTCAGCGCATCTTGCCAGAGTCCAAGGGATCTCATGGCTATGCTTCCCAGCAGCCTGATCTGTGCCTGGTCTAGGGTTGCTTCTTTGGACCCTTCTTCCAGGCGATCCAGGACGATACGGCTTAGCCGTCGAATATTAGCCAGCAACTCATCGCGCTGGCCGATTTCCCTAATCTCTGCAACCAATCTCTAACACTATCTTTTTTTCTTGGCAACGAAACGTTCTTGCACCGCGCGTCCCGTCCCGTAGTCCAAGAGTTTTCCAGAACACCCGTGATAACGGGCGATCGCGTCTCGCGGCTACAGGCTGGCGCAGGGTGCGTGGGATCGTTTCTTGTTGCCGATACTAAACTGTGTAGTGTCGTTCGAGGGGATTAAACAATGTCTATCATTCGACGTATGAGTCAAAGAACAGAAGAGAATTATGGACCCCCGTCTAGGGCAGAATAGTTTCGCTTTGAACAGACCGGGCCCATCACTGATCTTTGAATACTATCGGTCAAGTCCGGGACAAACTTCTCTCTGAATCCGATCAACCCGCCGGCTTCCTACCTTGTAGTTCGGAGAGGAAAGCCTAATCGAACGACTAATGGCTAAGCCAGGCCGAGTTAGTATCTATCGGCGCTCATGCTATGACTTCCCGACATGAAGGAATGAAGGAGTATTGGGATAAGATATGGGACTACGGTGAGCATAGGCGTGAATGCGTCATCCTTGATGGCAGCGACGGCGAAGAAGAATTCGACCAAGAACTTCGCGATAGAACTGTTGGAAAGGTCGTCTTGGACATAGGCTGTGGTTCAGGGAAGTTTACTCTGAAGATTGCCAGGAAGGCGAAACGAGTTACGGGCATCGACATTTCTACGATTGGACTTGCACAGGCCCGGGTGAACATGACCAGAACCGGGTTGAGGAATGCAGACTTTCGTTTTGCTGACGCGAAGCGTCTGCCTAGTTCTATGAACAATTTCGACGTCGTGTACAGCAGGCGTGGACCCGGTAGTGAGACCGTACGCACTCTTTCGGAAGCGTACAGGGTGCTGAGAAAGAATGGGATTTTTATGCAGATTGAGATTGGCGAGCGGGACAAGCAGAATCTTGCAAGAATTTTCGGCCGAGGCCAGATGGTCCACGTGAAAGGCCAGGTTTCAGACATCAAGAAGAAAATGTTAGAGAAGGTGGGTTTCAGCAAAGTTGACGCGAGACTATGTCGGAACCGAGGTTTTCCGCGGAATGTTGGATCTCATGGTGAGGCTGCAATCCGCGCCGATAATCCCCTCCTTCGATCCAAGAAAGGATAGGAAAAAGTTGAGGAAAGTTCAGAAAGAATGCATGACGGAAAGAGGCATCGAAACACCCGTACACAGAGTAGTTCTAGTCGCCCGTAAATGAGCGTCTGGAGGGAGCGCACACCGACGTCATTCGCTCGGATGCACCTTTGTTGCACTAGTAACCGGTGAGTGCTCCTTTCTTTCTCGTCTTGTCGAAGAAGGTTCTTTATCTTTCGATATGTGAGATTGACCCAGTTTCTAAAATTCGATGCAGCCCCGCGTTGTCGAATATGAGCGCGAGAACCTACCATCTGTCCCAATGCACAATATTGTCCAGACGCCTCCTCTTGCGGCTGACTCTCTTCACTCTCTCGTCCCACAACTCTTTGTCTTCTATACTCCTGTAGCCCATAGGGATGATTGCGAGCGGGATCACCGAATGATCCTCCGGGAGATCAAGGATTCCTGCGACCTGTCCATCATCTAGAGCACCGAGAAAGGATGCCGCCAATCCGTGTTCAAATGCGGAAAGGATCAGTGCTAGACTTGCGAAGCCTGCATCGATGAGCCACCATGGGAGTCTTCTGCTATCTTCTGCTGTTCCGTATTTGTCCTCGTATCTCTTCTTGTTTGCGCATGGGACCACGATCACTGGAGCCGTCGAGATGAAATCTGATTTTGACAATCCGAGCGTCAGGTATCCTGATTCACGTGCGGCCCCAGCAAGACGTTTCCTAGTGGCCGCGTTCCTGACTACTATGAGATCGAAGTCTTGGGTGAAGCCGGCGCTGGGGACGTGTATCGCGTCCTCCAGAATGGTCGTTATGACCTTCTCAGGGATGGGTCTTGCTTTGAAGGCGTAGACTTGCCTCCTCTTCCTCAAAAGCGCACTAATACTTGAGTGGGACGCCAATCCTTTCTCCATCATGTTGTCGTCGCTGGCAGGAAGATATGTAGCCAGTTCGCCTGAAGATAATATGCCTCTAACTTGTATTCTTGCGACGTCTTGGAGAGATAATTGTAATCATGGAACTTCCAGTTCAGCCTTCTTCGCAAGGCTCTCGTGGTAGAAACTTCGAGAGGGCTCCTTGGTGTTATTTGCTGTGGGGCGTGCCCGTTGTTCTCGCAATAGGGGCAGGCGCAGCTTACGGTGCTTCCGTAGTGTCCCTCACCGCTAGAGGAGCTCTTTGGGTAACGGCCGTCGCGTGGGCGGGAATAGGGTGTCTCATTAACGGTCGATCCTGTGGAAGGGTCCATTGCAGAATAGATGGAATCCTCTTTCCACTCCTCGGCATCGTCGGTGCGTTGAACGTGCTTTCGTTCATCTCATTTGACTGGAACCTATTCTGGCTGGCCTTCTTCGTGATCCTGGTCGGGAGCTTCGTTCCCGAATGGACTTCGAAGAAGTACTCGTGATGTCTGATATGGCGGGGGCCGACGATGTGCGTAACTACCCCGGTTAAGTCCTCGAAGGGTTAGGTAGGATAGTCATGTCAGAATCGGAAGATACTGACATTATCCCTGCGCCAACAAGTATCGTACGTGCGCCTACGGATATCACCACCGTGAATTCGTCCCTGGCCAAGACAGCTATCCCAAGCCAGGACTCGCTTGCGAAAGTTACGTACTACAAGCTAGACCTCGACACTATACTTGACGGACTTATTCCTGATCCCCTTCCCGAATCGGGCGGCAAGGACAATGCTATTCATCATTTGAACATCATAATCTTCGGGAAACCTAACACTGGAAAAACGACCCTTGCTGAATCGATTACTCAAGCGCTAGCACGTAGGTATGGTCAGAGGAACGTGAAGGCATTGCGGGCGACCCGGGACCTTCCGGCATTATTCCAGAATATTGACAAACTCTTCGGCCGATTCCGAAAACCTCCGAGGGCAATACTGCTGTTTGCAGACGACATGACGAAAGCTCTGAGGAAGCTTTCTGGGACGGTCGAGGTGAAAAATTCTAATGGACAGTTGGAGAAGATGAGGAGGATCGATTACTGGCTGGACAAGTGGTACGATATCAGAGGCGAACTCTTCAAGCGTGGAATGCGCCAGGGGCTGGTGGTCATGGTTGCGGGCCTCCACCGTTTCTATGGAGGCGATATCGATCTGCGGGCTGACGCGGACCTGTTGCTTGTTCGAAGCACTGGAACGCCTGGGACGTTTGACGCGAACAGGGTCGAGAAGATGCTTGGCTCAGTCGTCTACTACGCTATGCGCCAGCATGAGGTCGACGCGCTACGGGACAGGAAAGAACTTGCATGGACCGCTTTCGTTGCAAAAACCGGCTCGGGGGTCTTCCGTGTTCCACGTCCCTCAGTCTCGTCGAAATGGCTGATGCGAAACGTCGGATCTAGCGAGAGCTCCCAAGAGCTGGCTATTGAGGTAGACGAGCCTAGGAAGAAATCAGCTATCGAGGAAGTTGAGTCCAAGAGAAAAACAGCAGTTGACGAGAGACCGGCCTTTCAACCAAAACAGCATCTTCAGCTTAAACAGCATCGGAGCAAAAAGGGTCGGCGTGTTGGAATCGTCATTGCGGCTGCTGGCGTTTTGACAATAGCCTACTTGGCCTGGAAATACGTTTGGCCCTTTCTAAAGTAAGATCAGTCCCTCGTCGGCCTGCCGAGACTCTGTGACTTCGGCCGCAACCCGTCGGACCCGTCGGCGAGGCTTGTCCGTGGACCGGGTCAGCCTTTCCAGAGTCCTATTGCGGACCCTGCTAGAAATGTGACTGAGGATATCGGTAACAAGGCGGCCAGTCCTATCGCTTGTGAGGCTACTGGCTGTGCCCCGTTGAAGACGTAGTAGATTGTATTTGCGGAAGGCATGCTCCAGGCGAGATTGAGGTAGCCCGTGACGACGAGTAATGAGACCAATGCTACGATAGCCAGGGCGAGCTTGATCGCTCTCTTGATAATCACGCCTAACAGGATTCCGATGATGAATGTTGTGACGGAGAGGACGGAGGTTATGGTGGTTAGATCAAGACCGTTTGCCATTTTCGAACCGTATAGTCTTCGCTCTACTGGTATAAGGGGCTATACGGGCGAGAAGTCGCAAGGATGTCTAAAGGGCCTGGTTTTCGCGGCGAGATGCTTCATAGAATCGAAACAGGTTGGTTCTCTGAGCTGAATCGTTAACGTCGCTGGGCCGAATTTGTTAACGGTTCAATCACAATGAGGTCCTAAAGACTCACCCGCCCAGAAGCGCATACTATGCAGGGACCCGAATCGTACGGTTTCCGCAGTCTAATTGGCCAGATCTTATCTTTCCCCTTTCTACCAACTTTTCTTTTTCAGTTATCTTTTTCTCTAGTTGCTATCTTCCTTTTTCTACTAACTATTTCTCGACCCCCCCGGGGGTATGTCTAAACAAAAAAACTCCTTCACACTTTACGAGCTAGAACCGTATAGCGTGTTGGCGCCGGGAGTGGGATTTGAACCCACGCGCCCCGAAGGGGCACAGGCTGACAGTAGAGCCTATTCCAGACATGGGCC
>WNGK01017679.1_pt1 | contig 10219 bp, 10 predicted proteins | sample 5400601 | NCBI WGS metagenome assembly WNGK01 (sample SAMN13153376, study PRJNA577476) | soil metagenome | isolation source: 60 cm soil or saprolite under Garry oak tree replicate 1 | place: USA:California | collected 2016-06-15 | reverse complement strand
CTCTGGCGTGCGCGGCCATCATTATCACTCCGATAGTGATCGATCCGCTATTCAACAAGTTTGAGCCGCTCACCAAGACGCACGCAGAACTCGTGAACAAGCTGGAGACAGTGGTCGCGAAGACGGGAACGCATATCCCGCCGGAGCGCATGTTCCTGATGAAGGCCAGCGAGAAGAGCAACGGCCTGAACGCCTACGTGACCGGCATGGGCGCAACCAAGCGATTTGTGATGTGGGACACCGCGACGGACCGGCTGCCGGACGACGAGGTGATGTTCGTGTTCGGCCACGAGAGCGGGCACTACGTGCTGAATCACATTCCCAAGATGCTGTCGATTATGGCCGTCGCGATGTTCTTCATTTTCTGGATCTGCGCGCGGGTCGCCGAGTGGATGGTGCGGCGATTCGGTCCGCGATGGCAGATCGACTCCGTCGCCAGCCGGGCGGGATTCCTGACGCTGATCTTCGCGTTATCGATTGCGAGTTTCCTGCTGACACCAGGCAGCAACACGATGTCGCGGCACTTCGAACACGAGGCTGATGTATACGGGCAGGAAGCTATTCATGGACTGGTGGCCGATCCGGAGAGGACGGCAGTTTCGGGCTTCAATCACCTGGGGGAGGCGTGGCTCGAAGATCCGAATCCCAACCCGGTGGTGGAGTTCTGGGACTATAACCATCCCTCGGTGAAGAACCGGGCAAACTTCGCGGCGCATTACGACCCGTGGGCGAACGGTGGGCGGGGTAGGTTCTTCGACAAGTAGTAAAGAAACAGAGCAGAGATCGCCATCGTGACTATTCACAGGCGGGAGCGACGCTGATGCGACCGAACGCGGTTCTTGTCCTCCTCGTGGCGATCGGTTCGGCGCTTTGCTGGTGGCCTCTGATCCTCGAGCCATCTCTCGACCTGCCCTGGTGGGTTCCCCTTCTAGTCATCGGGCTGTGTTGCTGCCTGGCGACCATATTGTCGGAAGGACGCTTGTTTCGCTTTTTGGCCGCATCCTCAATTTCGACCATGACGGGGCTGCTGTTCGGGTATGTGACCTGGCCGATGGAAGATGGGATCGCTCAATCCTATGCCGGAATCGCAACTGCATTCGCTACCGGGGCCGTGGCTCTTGTTTCCCTGGTCGCGGGCCTGGTGGGACGAAGCGTTCCGGTGTCCAGCGAGAAGGGCCGTCGTGCCGTCTGGATTGCACTCGCCGGTTGCGTCGCCTTTGGTCCCGTCGTTCTGGCCGTCAGGCCGCAAGTGATTGCGCTCAGGGTGGCCCGCAATGACCATCTCGCCGCGGAACGGTTCGAGTCGTTGAAGCTCGCGGTTGAGCGAACCAGACTGGAGCCGGGCAATCCGGCGCGCATCTGCGAGGGACCGGCCCTGAAGAGAAACTACACCGGTCCGCAGTTTAGCGAGAAAGACTGGCGCTATATCGCCGGCAACTACGTGCAAGCGGACGGCTACGTTTTCGGCATGTTCATCGATCGTTCCCAACCGAGCCACTACGCCATCGATGTTCGCCCGGCCAGAGGGAAGGCTGACGGGACACGCACCTTTTGCACAGACGAGACCCGCAAAGTGGGATGTAACGTTAGCTGGAATCCCCCGCAGTACCAGTGCATACCCTGCCTGGAATAGTCGCTGCCCTAAGAGTCATCCCCTGGCCCTAAAATCGGGGCATGCAATTTCTTTCCATTTCGAGACGGCGAACAGCTGAGTTCCCGCCGGAGGCTTTTACGCCCGAACTGGTGGCGGGCGAGGCGCAGCGTGTGAAAGAGCTTTATGCGGCCGGCGTGTTGCGGCAGGTTTGGAAGCGGGCCGACATGCCGGGCGCCGCGATCCTGTGGGAGGCCGCCAGCGAGGCCGAGGCACGCGATGCGATTGCCAGCCTGCCGCTCGCGCGGGCGGGCTTGCTGGAGATCACGATCTTCCTGGCGCTTGAGCCGTATGCGGGATTTACGAAATGAAGGGACTAGGGACTAAGAAGACGTGGATTTCTGACGGAATTCACCCCGTTTGTTTGAGCCAGCGGGACCGTTTCACTACCTGCTGCCGGACCCCTTACACTGGAAATGTCCTGATCTTTCCGGAAGAGGAGCCCGCATGGCTTATCCCACAAACTACCGCTACACCCGCGAGCATGAGTGGATTGCGGTTGGTGGCAACATTGGTACGGTTGGCATTACAGATTATGCGCAGAACTCGCTGGGCGACATTGTCTACGTGGACGCGCCCAAGGTTGGCGACGCGGTGACAGCCCACTCGACCTTCGGCTCGGTGGAGAGCGTGAAGGCGGTGAGCGATTTGTACTCGCCGGTGACGGGCACGGTGACCGAGGTGAACGAGGCGCTGAAGACGGAGCCGGACAAAATCAACTCGGCGCCGCACGAAACGTGGATCATCAAGGTGGAATTGTCGAATCCGAGCGAAGTTGACGGCCTGCTGGACGCGGCGGCGTACGAGAAGTTCATCACCGAAGAGACGGGAAGCTGAACGCTGCGAGCCACTGGCAAACGGCTTTCGCCTGATTCGGACGGCTGTAAGCTGCATCAACAATAAAGACAATCTGTTTCGGTGGGGCCGATTTTTGGACTCGCCGCAGAAGGCTTTTAGCTTGAGGCTAGAAGCTGGGAGCTAAGAGCTGCAATGCGCTATCTACCGAAATCGCCGGCCGAACGCGAGCAGATGCTCGCTGAAATCGGCGCGGCCGCCATCGACGATTTGTTTTCCGTGATCCCCGCCGAGTATCGGCTGACGCGGGATCTGGATGTGCCGCGGCAACACGGCGAGAGCGAGATCATCGACTACTTCAAGGCTGCTGCCGACAAGAATGCGAGTGGCTACGCCAGTTTTCTGGGTGCGGGCGCGTATCGGCATTATCGCCCGGTGATCATTGATGCGCTGGTGCAGAGGGGCGAATTCCTCACCAGCTACACGCCCTACCAGGCGGAGATCACGCAAGGGACGCTGCAGGCCATCTTCGAGTTCCAGACCATGATCGCGGAATTGACCGGGATGGACGTGGCGAACGCCAGCATGTACGACGGGTCCACGGGAGCAGCGGAGGCCGTGTGCATCCGGAGTATCGCGAAGTGCTGGCGACGTATGCAAAGCACCAGGGCCTACCGACGACGCTGGCGGGCTACGATCGCGAGACGGGGCGCGTCGATCTGGCGGCGCTCGAGGCCGAGGTGACGGAAGAGACCGCGGCAGTGCTGGTGCAGAGCCCGAACTTCTTCGGCACCGTCGAGGACATTCCGGCGATTGCGGCGATTGCCCACAAAAAAGGCGCGCTGCTGATTGTGTCGATCGCCGAGGCGGTTTCGTTGGGCGTGGTGCGCGCGCCCGTCGAGGCCGACATCGTGAGCATGGAGGCGCAGAGTTTCGGCGTGGCGTTGAGCTACGGCGGGCCGTACTGCGGCGTGATCGCGGCCAAAGAGAAGTATCTGCGGCAGATGCCGGGGCGGCTCGTGGGCCAGACCGTCGATCACGATGGCAATCGCGGATTCGTGCTGACGCTGTCGACGCGCGAGCAGCACATCCGCCGCGAGAAGGCCACCTCGAACATCTGCACCAATCAGGCTCTGGTTGCGCTGATGGCAACGATCTTCCTGACCGTGTATGGGAAGGAAGGGATTCGCGAGCTGGCAGAGCACAACCTCGCCAAGGCTGCGTATGCCGCGCAGGAGCTGAGCGCGCAGCCCGGAACCAGGCTGCTGTTTACGGGTGCGCCGCGCTTCCACGAATTCGTTCTTGAAACCAAGGAGTCGCCCGCGTTGTGGAGCCAGCGGCTCCTCGAGAACAAGATCGTCGGCGGCATAGAGCTGGGGCGGTGGTATCCGGAGTTGGGGAACTCCACGCTTTGGTGCGCTACCGAGATGATTTCGAAAGAACAGATTGATAAGGCTGCCGCGGTGATGGCGGCTGGGCTGGTGGAGGCGTAGGGACGACTCACCAGATGTTAGCAGGATAAAGGAGCCTTGTAACAGGGCACGGCTTTAGCCGTGCCGAAACGATGCCAGAAAGGAATGGGCTTTAGCCCCTGCCGTGGCGCAACCCAGCCGCAACTCCTCGCCGAACAGCATCGTCTGCTCAACGCGGACATTCTTCGCGACGACGAAAACGAGCATGAGCCGGCGGTTGTTGCAGTCTGAAAGAAGCGCCAATCTGTTGATCGAAGTGCTTCGCTCATTGGTTGCTGAAAGGAAATTCAAGCTTCACGATTTTGTCATCATGCCTGACCACGTCCACCTGCTGCTCACGGTGGATGCGGAGACGACAATTGAAAAGGCGATGCAACTAATCAAGGGCAGGTTCTCCTTTCGGTTGAAGAAGGAATTGGGAATGTTGGGAGAGGTTTGGCAACGCGGATTCTCCGAGGTGCAAGTAATGAACGGCGAGAGCTTCGATCAGCATCGTGCCTACATCGCCGGCAATCCGGTGAAGGCTGGACTCGTTGATACTCCCGAAGACTATCCGTATTGTTTCGACTACCTCGCAAGGAAGAAAGCGGCGGTTCGAAAAGAATTGGAAACTGCTCAGGGGCTAAAGCCCACGTTTAATTGAGCGTTTTGCGGCACGACTGAAGTCGTGCCCTGTTACAAAGCTGGCCGGCACTAAATTTCGCTCACGGCCGGGTAGTAAAGTGGAGCAGCGAGAATTCAACGGTCTCACCTGCCAGCCGCGATGCGGTGAGGACCAACAAGGATTGAGAATGGCGACAAGCGAAGTATCGGTACCACGAAAGACGACAGGCAAGGTTCGTTCGCACCAGACGCAAAACGAGCGGCTGGTCTTTGAGAAGTCTTCGCCGGGCAAGAAGGCTTACAAATTGCCGCCGCTCGATGTGCCCGTTGTTGACGCAGCGGCTTTGCTGGGTGAAACGCACCGCAAGGTGGCCGGCGAGCTCCCGGAGTTGAGCGAGATCGAGATCATCCGCCATTTCACGCGGCTGTCGACGTGGAACTACGCGATCGACCTGGGCATGTATCCGCTGGGCTCGTGCACCATGAAATACAACCCGCGCGTGAACGAGTTTGTGTCGCGCATCGAGGGGCTGGCGGAAGCGCATCCTTACCGGCCGGACGCGCTGGCGCAGGGGATTCTCGACGTGATCGAGTTGCTGCAGAAGTGCTTGATCGATATCACCGGCATGGACACGATCACGCTGCAACCCGCTGCCGGCGCGCATGGCGAGTTCACGGGGATCCTGCTGGTGCGAGCGTGGCATGAGTCGCAGGGCAATCCGCGGCGCAAGGTCATCATTCCCGACTCGGCGCACGGGACCAACCCGGCGACGGCGGCCATCTGCGGCTACCAGGTGGAGAACCTGAAGTCGAATGCCGACGGGGGCATCGACCTTGATGCTCTTGCCAGGCAGGTGGACGAGGAGACGGCGGCGCTGATGCTAACGAATCCTTCGACCATCGGCGTGTTCGAAAACCAAATTCACAAGATTGCGGACATTCTGCATGCCAAGGGCGCGCTGCTCTACATGGATGGCGCCAACATGAACGCGCTGGTGGGAAAGGTGCGGCCGGGCGACTTCGGCGTGGACGTGATGCACCTGAACCTGCACAAGACGTTTTCGACTCCGCACGGCGGCGGCGGGCCAGGCTCTGGGCCGGTAGCGTGCAAGGCGTTCCTGGAGCCGTTCCTTCCCACTCCCGTTCTGATGACGAAGGCGGACGGGACGAAGGGCTGGAACTACGATCGGCCGAAAAGCGTGGGGCGCGTGCGCGCGTTCTACGGCAACACCGGCATGTTCATTCGTGCGCTGGCGTACATCCTGGCCAACGGTCCTGACGGGCTGCGGCAAACCACCGAGGACGCGGTGCTCAACGCGAACTACATCCGCAAGAAGCTCGAAGACCTGTACGAGCTGCCGTACAAAACGCCGTCGATGCACGAGGTGGTGTTCAGCGACAAGCGGCAGGCGGCGAAGGGCGTGAAGACGGGCGACATTGCCAAGCGGCTAATCGATTACGGCTTCCATCCCTACACGGTGAGCTTTCCGCTGATTGTGCCGGGGGCGCTGATGATCGAGCCCACCGAGAGCGAGTCGGTGGAAGAGCTGGACCTATTCATCGCGGCGATGCGTTCGATTGCGAAAGAAGTGGACGAGACTCCGGAGCTGGTGAAGAGCGCACCGCACTCGACGCGCGTTTCGCGGCTCGATGAAGTGGGCGCGGCGAGGAAGCCGGTGCTGCGGTGGAGGAAGGACAGCCAGTAGCCTGTAAGCTGCTTGGCTACCAGCTACGAGCTTTTGCATCCTGCGGACTGTAGACGGCGCTTGTCCGCGGACCAGCCGAAGTGTAAACGCCTGTAGACACTTCCCCGTTGCCAATGCCGGCAACCCCTGTAAATTCAGCGGATCTCGTGATTGGCATGGTCGTTGCTATCTCCGCAGTGGAGACTGCAACACGGCCATGCCCAAGCTGAAAGAAATGCTGAACGAGGAGCGCGGCCAGGCGCTGATGCTGACGGCGTTGAGTTTTTCCATGCTACTGGCCTTCATGGCGCTGGCGGTGGACACCGGGGTGCTCTTCAGGGCCAAGCGCCGCCTTCAGGTTGCCGCGGATGCAGCAGCAGTGGCTGGCACGCTGGACTATCTCTACAACCGCTCATTGACCTCAGCCACCACGGCGGCCCAGGCGGCGTCGAGCCAAAACGGGTTCACCGATGGAAGCGGTGGCGTTTCGGTTACGGTAAGCGATCCGCCGGCGGACGGGCCAAACACAAGCAGTTCCGCGTTTCTTGAAGCGATCGTGAGTAAACCCGTTGGCACATACTTCATGGGCATCGCCGGCTTCAAGACGGTGACCGTGAAGGCGCGCGCGGTGGCGGGAACGCCGACGGCGGGGCAAACTTGCATCTGGGTAATGGCTCCCTCCGGCCCTTCCATGGAACTCCAGGGGAGCTATGACATTGAAGCGCCTGGGTGTGGCGTCTATGTGAACTCCCCGTCCTCCCAAGCCTTCTCGGACATTGGAAGCGGTGGCACGGTGAACGCCGCCTTTCTCGATGTGGTCGGCAATTCCACTCCCGCACATCAGACGAACCCCACAGCGACCACGATCAACACGGCGCCGCGAAAGAGCCCGTGGGGCGATTTCGATGGAGCATCTCCCAGCGATTGCACATCGACGAGCTCGGCCACGTCGATTACGAGTTCAAGCATCCCAAGCGGCATTGGAGCGGGCAATGTGGTCTGCTTTACGCAACCCGTAACGCTCCAGAATGTCACCCTCGGTTCCGTAACGAGCACTACCAACGCCCAAGGTAAGACCGTATACACCGCGACGTCTTCCGCTGGAACCTTGCTGTTTGAAAAGGGTGTGACGCTGAGCGGCACGGTGTCAGTCTACGGTGGCACCGTCGACATCTACGGGGGAACTTTCTCACAAGGCAATGCGACCCTGAACGTAGTGGCCCCCACGACTGGTTCGCTTGCCGGGATGGGTGTCGTGATGTCGACCGCGGACACTACCTCCACGTGTAACGATCCGCATACCACTGTACCGTGCCTTCAGGTCCAATTTGGCAGCAGCAGCAGCAACGTGTTGGAAGGTTATGTCTACGCGCCCGGCGCGGAGGTGTATATGCAGGACAATGGCGGCGGTATATCTGCGTCCGGCATCGTAGCTGGGACCATGTATGACAAGTCATCGCCGATGCAAATCAACGAGAGCTACGACTCAATGTTTCCGGGGGTTACACCAAACCGGGTAGTTACCTTGGTGGAGTAGATCGTTTTATGACGGGAAAGTGAACACGATGTGCGACAAGTCTTCGACGATCAGGGTTCCAAGCTGCGATGTGGCGCATCCTAACACCTCGCCGAATCGGGTGGTGTCGCTTGTGGAGTAAATGCATGAAGAACGCTGAGATGAGACGTAAAGGGTGGATGGGCAGAGGCCGTCGCGGCGAGCGCGGGCAATCGCTGGTTGAAACCGCACTGGTATTTCCGGTTCTGGTCGTCATGCTGGTCGGGTCCGCGGAGATGGCGCGTGTGGTGGGGGCGTCCATCGCCGTAGCGAACGCAGCGAAGGCCGGAGCGCAATATGCCACGGAGAACGGCTTCACCGCGCAGGACTCAACGGGCATTGCGACGGCTGCTTCGAATGAGGCTTCGAACCTCACGGTTACAACAACTTCATCGTGGGCCTGCGTGTGCTCTGATGGATCGTCGTCGACCTGCAAGAACACCGACTGCTCCACCTCGCATATTGAGGAAACGGTGACCGTGAACACGCAGGCGACGGTGACACCGACGATCCAACTGCCGGGCTTGCCGAAGTCGTTCACCGTGAAGGGGCTGGCGATCCAGAGAGTAGTTCAGTGAGGGTCTGGGCACATTCCGTTCTGAGGCGCATCCGCGACGAGGAAGGCGCGAACGCCGTGGAGATGGCCGTCTCGTGCACGGTGCTTTTTTCCATGCTCCTGGGCATCTGCCAAATGTCGCTGGCGCTGTACGCGTACCAGTTCTGTTCGAGTGCGGCGCGGCAGGCAACGCGTTATGCGATGGTGCGGGGATCGACTTCGTGCACCAACACGCCGAACCTGACGAACTGCAAGGCCACGACGGCTAATATCACGAGCTACGTGCAGGGCCTTGGCTATACCGGAATCACTTCCTCTAAAGTCACCGTAACGACGCAGTGGTGTTCGGCAAGCACCACCACGCCAAGCAGCACCACGACGACAACATGGTCGTCCTGCTCGGGGAGCACCAGCAACGCGCCGGGAAACCTGGTGAAAGTGGTGGTTGCGTATCCCTTGTCGTTCCACATTCCTTTTGCTTCCAAGTTATCGCTGAGTCTGAGCAGCACCTCGCAGATGGTTATCTCGCAATAAGCCGCGATCTGAAATACGCGCGTTCACAGTCGGTTTCGAGTTGCCCTGCAAAATGAGCAGGATGGGGGCCGGAACGCTCGGGAGGGGGTTGTCTTTCGAGGCCACTTTTCCGAATTTTCCGAGTTTTCCGTCGTATCGTCGATTCGACCTTCGACCTACACTCTACTGATATGGCCACCATCCCCAACTTGACTGGCTTCGATGCCGGATTGCCCGCGAACGTGGACGCCGAGAAGACCATTCTGGGCGCGATCCTGCTCGACAACGCGGCCCACGCCGAGGCGGCTGAGAAGCTGTCGGCGGACGACTTCTCGCTGGATTCGCACCAGCGCATTTACATGCGCATGAGCGAGTTGCTCAACGAGCAGCGGGCGGTCGACATTGTGACGCTGTCGAACGAACTGGCCCGCTACAAAGAGGTCGAGTCGGTGGGCGGCGTGGCCTACCTGGCGTCGCTGACTGAGGGTCTGCCGCGGCGTCCGGTGATCGAAGAGTACGTCAAGATCGTCAAGGACAAAGCCCTTCTGCGGCGGTTGATGGCGATCTGCTCGGCGGCCATTGCGCGGGCGGCGGACCAGAGCGAGCCGGCACTGGAGGTGCTGGGCGCGGCAGAGGCAGGCCTGCTCGAAGTAAGCGAGAAGAGCCTCTCGAGCGGACTTGAGCCGCTGTACCAAGTCGTAGCCAACTCCTTCGGCACGATCGACAACCTGTATCGGAACAGCCGCAAGATCACCGGTCTGGCCACCGGCTTCTATACGCTTGACGACATGACGAGCGGCTTTCAAAAGGGTGAACTTATCATCATTGCCGCGCGTCCGTCGATGGGCAAAACGGCCTTCGCGATCAACATCTGCCAGAACGCCGCGGTGGATCACCAGGCGGTCGTCGCGGTCTTCAGTCTCGAAATGAGCAAGGAGTCGCTGCTTCGACGCATGCTGGCATCGCAGGCGTGGGTCGACCAGCGGAATATCCAGACCGGCTTCCTGACCAGCGAAGACCACGGCAAGCTGCAGAAGGGACTTAATCAACTTGTGGAGTCGCAGCTTTTCATCGACGACACCGCGGGGATCTCGCTGGCGGAGATGCGAGCCAAGGCGAGGCGGTTGAAACAGACCTCAGGCCAACTCGACCTGGTGATGGTGGACTACCTGCAGTTGATGTCAGCCACGCTGCCCTCGGCGGGCGGCAAGCGATACGAGAACCGTACTCAGGAAGTGTCGGCAATTTCGCGCGGGCTGAAGGCGCTGGCGAAGGAGCTTGACGTGCCGGTAGTAGCGTTGTCGCAGCTATCGCGTTCGAGCGAGCGGCGCGGCGAAGACAAGCGGCCGTTGCTGAGCGATCTGCGCGAGTCGGGCTCCATCGAGCAGG
>WNGK01009832.1_pt1 | contig 10219 bp, 6 predicted proteins | sample 5400601 | NCBI WGS metagenome assembly WNGK01 (sample SAMN13153376, study PRJNA577476) | soil metagenome | isolation source: 60 cm soil or saprolite under Garry oak tree replicate 1 | place: USA:California | collected 2016-06-15 | reverse complement strand
TCTCCGCTTCGATGGTTCGGTGGACTGGCAGACACAAGGTGGAGAAGTTTGTCAAGCGTTTGTACCAAGTTGCGAAAGAGGAGGACCCGGATGCTCTTGTAACTTACGTAAACTACCCTACGACAGAGTATCTGCGACTGCCGTTCCTCGACTTCCTATGCTTTAATGTCTATCTTGAGTCGCAACAAGCCTTCGAGAGCTACATCGCCCGGTTGCATAATCTTAGCCTGGAACGACCTGTTCTCATCAGCGAAATCGGGCTGGACAGCCTGCGTAACGGTGAAGAGAGACAGGCAGAAATGCTGGGCTGGCAGATCCAGACAATCTTCGAGCAGGGTTGCTGTGGCGTCATTGTTTTTGCATGGACCGACGAGTGGTACCATGGGAAGTATCTTGTCGAAGACTGGAAGTTTGGACTGACAACCCGGGATCGTTCGCCCAAGCCTGCTCTCCGAGCAGTAAGAAGGGCCTTCTTGGAATCACCTTTCCCGTCAGATATCTCATGGCCTGGAGTGTCCGTCGTGGTCTGTACCCACAACGGTGCATCGACCATCCGTGATACGCTAGACGGGCTGCAGACAGTGGACTACCCCGACTTCGAAGTCATCGTGGTTAATGACGGGTCGACCGACTCGACTGTGAAAATCGCGTCGCGTTACCCGTTTAGGTTGATCAACACTGAAAATCGCGGGCTTAGCCAAGCACGCAATAACGGAATCAACGCAGCGACAAAAGAAATCATTGCATTTATAGACGATGACGCATATCCGGATGAAGATTGGCTCAGATTCCTTGCTTTATCGCTGACTGATAGAAAACTTGTTGGCACTGGAGGCCCGAACCTCTCGCCAGCAGATGACGGATGGAAGGCAGAAGCCATCGCGAATGCACCGGGACCGAACCCTGTTCTTCTTTCCGACAAGATAGCTGAGCATATCCCAGGTTGCAACATGGCATTTCGAAGAGAAGCCCTTGAGGCTATAGGAGGATTTGACCCCCGTTTCCGAATCGCGGGCGATGATGTTGATATTTGTTGGCGACTGCAGGAGCACGGGGGAGTTATAGGATATGCGCCAGCAGCACTCGTCTGGCATCATAGACGAAGATCTATCCGTAAGTATTGGAAACAGCAGCTCGGCTATGGAAGGGCTGAAGCCTTGTTGGAACATAAGTGGCCTGAGAAATACAACACTTTCGGGCAAGTGCGCTGGACAGGGCGAATCTACGGCAAGGGCATAGCTGTGGACCTCTCATCAATTGGCGGACGAGTCTACCAAGGAGTCTGGGGGACTGCCCCCTTCCAGTACCTCTATGGATCTTCGAACACCCTATGGTCCATCACTCTCATGCCTGAGTGGTACTTGATCATAGGAATGTTCGCGGCATTATTCACGCTGACACTCGGCTGGGGGCCAGCGGTTCTTGCGGGCACCGGATTGACCCTCGCAATCGCGCTGCCGGCAGCACAAGCGGCTATAAACGCAACCCGAGCGAAGTTGTCGAACTTCTACAAAGGTAAAGAAGTGTTCAGATCCCGCATCACAATCTTCACCTTACATCTGCTTCAGCCCTTAGCCCGACTGGTCGGGAGAATCGGGGGCGGTCTCACCCCCTGGCGACGACGCGCCCCTCGAATCAGACCGAAGTTTCTATCATCACAAATGAAAATGTGGCGTGATCGGTGGGAACCTCCAGAGACCACTTTGAGAGATCTATATACCCAGCTTCGGAGTTCAGGAGCGGTCACCAGCCCGGGCAGTGACTACGATTCGTGGGACCTCGAAATTAGGGGAGGATTATTCGGGAGAAGTCGCCTCCTCCTTGGGGTGGAAGACCATCCACCAGGAAAACAGTTATTGCGTTACCGGATTGCCCCGACCTACTCATTGCTCTTGCCGCTTGTCTTAACTCCCTTCGCCATCCTATCGTTAGTAGCAGGATTCTCCGGTGCATGGCTTTCATCCATAACATCAGGTACTATCACTTTTTTCATAGCAATCAACGCGCTCATTGACTCAGCGTTTGCTAATGGTACGTTCCGAGAATTCCTAAAGCGTGCTGGCGCAACCTAATAGGGTTGAGCGTCAAATGACGAGCCCGTTTCTCGATGATGCTCTCATTTTTTCAGTCGTGTTTGTCGCAATACTAGTGTTTGGTAGAGTTGTGTTTTGGATCTCGGATCGCAGAAGAAGAGGGCCTCTGCAACCGGTGCAATCCAGCTCTACAATACCAGGCGGAGAACAGAAGAGCACACCTTATGGTGAGGGAAACGTCCGTAGATCTCCCGGAATGCTAAGAATCGTAATCAAAGATCTTCGGCCCTACCTCTTGCCTATTCTAGCCCTTTCGGTGATATCTTTGTCAGCGATACCGATAACATTGATCAGTCCGCTGCCCCTCAAATTGATCGTGGATACAGTCCTTGGTTCCACACCATTGTCTGGTTTCCTGTCCTGGCTAGCTCCGGGTGGGACCCAGGCCTCAAAGGAGTCGGTTTTGTGGCTTGCGATCGGTATTCTTCTAGCGAGCACCGTGTCGACTTATTTGCAAAACCTGGTGAATATCTGGTTCAGTAGCAAGATCGGGAATCGGATGACGATGGACGTCAGAGCTCGGCTGTTTCGTCAGATGCAGAGACTCTCCATTGCCTATCATGACGCGAAGGGTACCGCAGACTCCGCTTATCGGACTCTGAACGATGCCCCAATGCTCCGCGCATTTGGAGTTGACAGCTTGATTCCATTGATCGCGTCCATACTTACTCTCAGTGCAATGATAGTTGTCACTTTGTACATTGACACCGAACTAGCTCTGATCGCGCTATTAGTTTCTCCCTTAATGTTCATCCTAACTCTCGCATTTCGGCCCAGGATTCGTGCAGGATGGCGGAAGTTCAAGACCCAAGAAAGTGCGGCTATGGCCATGGCGCAAGAGACGCTTGGTGCGTCTAGAGTTGTGAAGGCGTTTGGTCAGGAAGAGCGGAGAAGTGTGCAAGTTGTCCATCATTATGATGAAAGCCTTTCAGCTCAACTCAAGGTTAACGTGGACAACGCTCTCTATACTCTGCTCGTAGGTATCGTTACAGCGGTCGGAATAGCAGCAGTGCTCTACGTTGGCATATTGCATATAGAGTCTGGCACCGGGTTGTCGCTAGGAAGTCTTCTGGTCGTCAATTACTACGTAACCCAGCTCTACACTCCCCTGAAAAATGTTGGGCAGAAGGTGCTTGACATTCAGATGGCGCTGGCGGGAATCGAGAGATACCATGCGGTTCTGGACGAGAAACAAGACGTTCCTGAAGCCCCGAACGCATTACCTCTCGCAAGAGCGGCGGGCGGAATAACTTTTCAAAACGTATCGTTCGAGTATACGGCCGGCTATCCGGTCCTTTCGAACGTTTCCTTCGAGCTACCCTCCGGGAACTGTCTAGGAGTCGTGGGTCCAACGGGATCAGGCAAGACAACGCTCTCCAGTCTTCTCCTACGCTTCTTTGACCCCACAGACGGCGCGATCACGTTAGACGGCGTCGACCTTAGAAAATACAAGTTGGGGGATCTTCGGAACCAGTTTGCAGTTGTTCATCAGGATACGGTACTCTTTTCGACGACGATAACGGAAAACATTCGTTTCGCTAGGCCCGACGCCACGACGGTAGAGGTGATTGCGGCCGCGAGGGCCGCGGAGGCCCACGATTTCATAATGAGTCTTCCGGATGGGTACGACACTCTCGTAGGTGAGCGTGGGATGAAACTATCCGGCGGTGAACGTCAGCGCATATCGCTCGCTAGGGCCTTTCTCAAAGACGCGCCAATTCTCATTCTAGATGAGCCCACCAGTGCATTGGACGTGCATACTGAGGCTGCCGTTCTTCATACGATACAGATGTTGATGAAGGGTAAGACGACACTCATGATTGGCCATCGTGCGAGTGCACTGAGGAACAGTGACCTGATCCTGAAGCTGGAGGATGGGAGAGTGAGTGGGATGACAAGTGAGGTGGAGGCGGTGCTATCTGGAATGACCCCGGTCAGATTCCAACGCTGAATGAGAGATCGGCAGTTGCCTTGTGGGGCGGTGAGTTGTAGAGATTGAAGTTTCCTAGCTCAAAGGAGCTCGTAACGGGACTGTCATCTGTTCTTCATCGAAACAAGCTGGCCGTTGGAAGCGTTGTGTTGCTTGATCGAAAACACAATCCCTATCATAGCACATTCGGCTCTGAGATAGTTACTTGTCGTATCAACGGTCATAACGGGGCCGAGAGGATCCGCTTCTTCGTGAAATATGGCGCCGGGAGATTCGATGGGGTCTATGGCCATAGAGGGAACATTGCATACGAGGCTAGGGTGTACCGCGATGTTCTGCAAGGATTGCTCATGTCTACGCCTAGATTTTACGGAGCTTACAAGAGTGGGTCGGACCCGGGTCTCTGGCTAATCTTAGAGTACATGAGCGGTGGCAGCCCAGCGAGCTGGTCGAAAGACCCGCGGATCATGGTTCGTTCAGCTGGGTGGATCGGAAAGTTCCACGCGATGAACGAGGAGAAGGTAAAGGATGGTAGCGTGAACTTTCTTCACCGTTATGATGCTAATTATTACAAGGGCTGGAGTCTGCGCACCAAGAGGCTATTCCACCGGGTTCATGCAAAGTTTCCATGGCTTGCGCAGCTCTGCGGCGAATTCGAGCGCAGAATCCCGGAGCTAACTAGGGCCGTACCGACCATCATTCATGGCGAGTATTTTGGATCAAATATCGTAAATCAAGGTGGATTAAGTCGGCCAATCGACTGGCAATCGACAGCTATCGGCCCGGGAGAAGTTGATCTGGCATCTCTTACTCACTCTTGGGCAGCACGAATCGTCCGGAACTGCGAGGAAGAGTACGCTAGAGCAAGATGGCCATATGGCGCGCCTCACAGCTTTAGGGACACGCTTGAAGTCGCACGAATGTACATGAATCTCCGATGGCTCGGAGACCCTTTCTTGATGGAACCGCTGGTTACACGGCTGGGGAGGCCGAAGGCGAAGAAGAGTGTTTTCTTGGCGATGCAGGCACTCGTGGACCTACACTCGATCGGTCAGAGACTGGCTTTAACAGACCAAGGCGTCGGGTAGGGAGGGATCAAGGTAGAATTCGCAAGCCCTCGTTCAGCATGATATCCGCCCATTGCGGGATCGGAGTCTCTCTCTTGTAGAGATCGCGATGTGCGCGGTGGAGACACTCTGCAGCCTTGAAGAAGGGAAAATTCTTCATTGTTTGCTCACCGCGAGCCTCACGGTAAGCGCCAAGAAACTCGTCCACTACAGTATCCCGTTCTCGAATGGAGCCAAGCTTCTTGAGACCTAGTCGCTGAAGGGAAACAGCGAACCAAGCTAGGTCGCGGCTGGGATCGGCGATGTCATGCTCATCGATGTCTATGACGATTGTTCGAGTACCGTTCAAGAAAACGTGCTCAGGAATAAAACTCCCATGCCCAGCACGAAAATCAATGGCCGCCGAATTCGGCTTGGCTGATTCTATTCTCTGAAGTAGCGTATCCGACTTGATTGCGAAGGATTCTCCAAACTTTCTTACCTGGTTTGCATAATAGTGAATCGAGGCGAGTAGGTCACCCGGTCCGTCAATATCGCCGACTCGCGGAGCAATAGTGTGAAATCGTCCCAGCCAAGCGCCCGATCGACGGGCGGCTTCCAACTGCTCCTCCGTGGTACCGTCCAAGAAGACCTCCATTACCCATTTTCCTTGGATCTTCTCCTCGATGAGGATGTGTAGCGACGGCAGGTAAGCAAGCGGCTGGGATATTGAAAACTCGGATTGGGGACCGAACCCTGACCGGACCAGTGCTTGCAATGCAGAAAACGAGTCCGACCTATCAACAGAGTGAATCTTCCCAATTACGCTACGCCACATTTCGCCGGTTCTACCGGAAACCTCGAAAGTACAGCGATCCTCGTGAGCCTTGAAGGGGCGCAAACGCAATTCCTCAAGCGGTCCCCAATGCCATTCTTCAACAAACAACCTATTCAGCGCAGTTCGAAACTCTTCTCCATTCAGCACCGCGGAGAAGTGGGAAACGTGATCTTCGGGCAGCATCTCGTTCTTCATAACGGACATGGCATCCGGCATGAAAGCGATTGATTCGTCTGGACTCGGAGGTTCACGCAATCTTCGAATGCCCACTGGGTAATCGCGCAAGCTACACAAAAAGATACCTCATTCCCGATTCGGAATATTTGCCCCCGTTCGAGTCGGGCGTTGCGCGATTGGCTCTAGTTGGTTCCAAATTCGAGTTCTAATCAGAACTGGACCTGCGGTCGTGTTGCATGTCTCTTACTGCTTGTTTGTAAGAGAGGTTCTGTGACTCCCAATACAGCTCTGGCGAGCCTATATCGAGTCGAATGTCACTATTCTCTAACTCGACTCCGCGAAGCACGAGTCCCCAGTCAATCATTTTCTGTATGCCGTCGGTTAGCTGGATCTCGCCTCCGGCGCCCGACTGCGTAACCTCTAGGGCTTTCAGAATGACGGGATGAAAGGCATAGACGGGCATGATTGCAAGATTGGACGCTGGATGTGCGGGCTTCTCTATAACGCGAGTTACGTTGACAAGACCCTTTTCTAGCTTGGCCCCTTCCACGACGCCGTATCGGCGCGGGTCCTCTACCTGTTGTACAAGGAATGAGCCATCGGCTTTGAGCGTCTCACTAGCTTCTCGGAGGCGTTCCAAATGCTTGGAGTTTTTTGAGAGAATGTAGCTGTCGCCTGCATGGACCAAGAAGTTGTCGCCTCCAACAAACGGTTTAGCCTTCAGTACGGCGTCTCCGAAACCGCGGGGTTCGGGCTGGTTTATCCATACGAGTGTTGATTCTTCTATCATGTTGTAGAAGGCTTGAAGATCCTCGGATGGTCCGCTCTTTGCGTTCTTCTGTAACATTGAGACGTAGGAGGAATCAGGGGTGAAATGGTCCTCTATTGCCCTCTTCTCCTTACCTACGATGAAACAGAATTCCCGAAAGCCAGCCTGGAATAGCTGTTCAAACACCAACTGAACGATTGGCTTGAGACCAAGTTCCCCGTTCGTGGTGGTAGAGAAGACAGGCAGCATCTCCTTCGGCTGTTCCTTCGTAGCGGACAAAAGTCGCGTACCGAGTCCAGCGGCTGGAATGACTACTTTGGTTAACAATCAATGATCAACGAGATACAAGGTTGGCGACTGTCTCAGGCTATTTCAATATAGGAGGCTAATACATAGGTTCTTTCATGAAACGCCGAGAACCGGACAAGGTCTCATTTGTTGGGCTAGGGTATGTCGGTCTCTGCACCGCCGCAGTCTTCGCCTCGAAAGGACTGAACATAATAGGGGTAGACATAGATGGCGAGAAAATCTCGAAACTCACCAAGGGAGAAGTCCCATTCTACGAACCACACCTTGATCGAGTCCTCAAATCAGCAATCAAGAGAAAAAAAATCGGTTTCACAACCGACATAGCGAAGGTAGCAGAAACCGGAACGACTTTCATAACAGTTGGAACCCCGAGTAGACAAGACGGGTCCATAGACCTCACCTACGTGAAGAAAGCTACAGAGGATATTGGATCTGTTATTTCGGCTGGCGATTCGTACCACCTTGTAGTCGTCAAGAGCACCGTCGTCCCAGGTACCGCTACCGGTCTGGTTCGTCCTCTGCTAGAGACTTCTAGTGGTAGAGCCTGCGGCGACATGCTGGGCTTGTGTTCCAATCCCGAATTTCTTGCTGAAGGTTCAGCGATCAAGGGCACTCTTTACCCGGACAAGGTGGTGATTGGAGCCAACGACGAAAAATCAGGAAATTCGCTCAAGCGTCTCTACATGAGTGTATACGTCCGACAGAAGGTGCCTATGATAGTCACCAATCCCACAACTGCGGAGACAATCAAGTATGCAAGCAACGCCTTTCTTGCCACCCGAGTCAGTACAATCAACACAATCGCCAACATTTGTCAGCGCCTTCCTGGCGACGATGTGGAAATTGTCGCAAAGGCAATAGGCCTCGATCCCAGGATTGGCCCGCTTTACCTGAAGGCCGGACCTGGTTATGGTGGCTCCTGTTTCCATAAAGATCTCCAGGCCTTGATATCCTTGAGCCGCAAGCTCGACTACGACCCAGTCCTCTTATCCTCTGTTGAACGGGTAAACGAGAATCAGGCTATGGAAATCGTCAAGCTCTCAAGAAGGCTCCTGAGCTCACTAGAGAATCGTCGAGTCGCAGTCCTAGGGCTCGCCTTCAAGAAAGACACCGACGATATCAGGGAAGCTGCCTCTCTTCGAGTCATTGAAGAGCTCGTCAAGAACTCGGCGTCGGTCTCTGCGTACGATCCCATGGCGATGAAAAACGCTAGCAAAGTTCTCTCACCCAAGGTGGAATTTGCGACCGACGCAATGTCCTGCCTCAAAGGTGCTGATTGTTGTATTCTGATGACCGAATGGGATGAATTTCGCGAGCTGAAACCGAGAGAAATCAAGACTGCAATGCGGACGCCAAATATTGTGGACGCACGCAGAGTGCTGGATCAGGACGACCTTCAGGGTTTCAACTATTTGGCTGTCGGACTCGGGGCCCCCTAGTATTACCCACCTCTTTGAGCTATCAAAGCCTCCCTCCAGCGAACTAGATTGCCTTCATTCGTCTTCATCCACAATGTCGTGGGGAAAAACAAGAATGCATATCTTTCTAAATCACGTATAGTAGGTTTGAAAGAACGTGAGCCAGGAAAACCTGGCACATCAGGTTTCTTTTGAAGAGCCACCCCCGGCTCCACAACAGCGGTTATTGGAGTCGGAAGGATCCTATCTTGGACACTGTCTAGTAGCAGGGTGGGCAGATTCTGTTTTCTGGTCTTGACTGGCTGGGGATTGTGAGGGCCGGGTTGTAGCCGAAGTAGAGGTGCCCGTCTACGAAGTTGTTGTGTGAGGAAACGAAGATGAAGTAGATGTCCATCCAGGGCAATGCAAACGAAGAAGGCGGCGGGGTCCACTGCATCGTAACATTAGCGCTCTGCCCGACCGGAATCGTGATGGGTAACGAACTGTGGCTGGCGCCTCCCGAGAAGAGCTTCCACGTTACTGGTCCAGCTAGCGGGATACCGCTCATGTATGTTGCGATAAGGTTGACCGTGGTGGATCCGGTGTTGGTTATGTCTATCTCTAGGTTTCCAATGCATGCGACGTCGCTATGGCTCCCGGAGATTATCACATTGTTTCCCTGCGCGCACCAGCGGTTACCGTATACAAGGCCACCATATACGCCGCCACAGGCATAGCCGTTACCGCACCCGTAGCAGACGGCAGTAGCGGTTCCCGACGCGCAAACATTAGATCCCGGATAGTACGAATCGTTCCCGTAGATTGTGTTCCCGGAGATTACCACGATTCCGTTCTGGTCAAGATCAAGCATACCCGCCTTGTTGTTCATTATCTGGCCGAAATCTGCACTTTCGATCTCAAGTCGTCCAGTAACTGTGTTTCCTGTCACAATGGCCTGGTGGCTGACTTCTGATTCTATCTGTCCGTTGATGGTGCTGTTGACTAGTGAGAAGGTGCCGCGTCCACCGTCGTATATTGCCATATCACATCCGTCCGAGCACCAGCTTGTATTGGTGAATCCGGCAACGTTGACGTTCTTTAGGGTAACACTCGCCGAGTAGTTGCCGACTAGGCCCCCGTTAATCGTCGCACCGACAACTGTCAAATTTGAACCAGTCGAGGCAAAAACGCTTCCAACGTTCGCGGTAATCAAACAGACACCGTTGACCGGCACAATGATGTTCGATGTGGTTGCTACTGTTATGGACCCCGTGCAAGTCACCGGACTCGAGGGAGGACACAGCCCCGAAGCGGGAATTCCCGTGCACTTGTCCACAGCCTCTGGTGTCGACGGGGCGAAGGTTGCAAAACTTCCCCATATCGTCGAGAACTTTTCCGCGTACGCCGCGCCTGAATTGTCCTGTCCAGTATTGGACTGGAACGTTGGCACAGCCCAGATGAAGACCATAGAGGAGAGAATTATCACGATCAGTAGCATCAGCACTTCGGCTACTATCGTACTGAGCCCCCTTCTAGAACGTAACAGCTGGGGCCGCATCGTGGATCATCGAGTAATACGGTTGCTTGTCAGCCAAAGGCTGGCTGTTACCAAGAGTTGTGGGGAACGGATTCCCGTCCCGAACGCCGTCGAGCCTCCTTC
>WNGK01028060.1_pt1 | contig 10220 bp, 10 predicted proteins | sample 5400601 | NCBI WGS metagenome assembly WNGK01 (sample SAMN13153376, study PRJNA577476) | soil metagenome | isolation source: 60 cm soil or saprolite under Garry oak tree replicate 1 | place: USA:California | collected 2016-06-15 | reverse complement strand
GCGCCCTGATCGAGCATTACGCGTCGGGAAAGACGGCGGAGCTGGACGCCTATTCGGCGCGCGCGCTGCAGCGCATCTGGAAGGCGGAAAGGTTCTCCTGGTGGATGACCCATCTCCTGCACCGCTTTCCGGAAAACGGCGCCTTCGGCGGGAAGATGCAGCTCGCAGAGCTGGACTATCTTTTCAGCTCGCGCGCCGCGCAGATTTCGCTTGCCGAGAACTACGTCGGCCTCCCCTATTGACGGGGTCGCCCGGTGCGCTCGGGCAGTATAATCGGGCGGACATGCGCATTCTGCTCAGCAACGACGACGGGTACTTCGCGCCCGGCATCGCGATCCTTGCAGAAACGCTGGTCCCCCTCGCCGAGGTCATCGTGGTCGCCCCGGAGCGCGACCGCAGCGGCGCCTCCAATTCTCTCACCCTGGACCGGCCGCTTTCGGTGCGCAAATCCGGAAACGGCTTCCTGTTCGTCAACGGCACGCCGACCGACTGCGTCCACCTCGCGGTGACCGGGCTCCTCGACGAGTTGCCCGACATGATCATCTCGGGCATCAATCTCGGGGCCAACATGGGTGACGACACCATCTATTCGGGAACCGTCGCGGGTGCGACCGAAGGCTATTTGCTCGGCATTCCCTCGTTCGCAATCTCGCTCGCGAGCAAGGCGGGCAGGCACTACGACACCGCGGCGCGCGTTGCGCGCGAGCTGGTCGAGCGCTTTGAGAAGCGGCCTCCGCGCGAGCCGCTGCTGCTCAACGTCAACGTGCCCGACATTCCCTACGAGTCGCTCAAGGGTTTCGAGGTGACGCGGCTCGGCAAGCGCCACAAAGCCGAGCCCGTCATCAAGACCACGACTCCGCGCAACGAGACGGTGTACTGGGTGGGCGCGGCGGGAAGCGCCCAGGACGCGGGGCCCGGGACGGATTTCCACGCCGTGGCGGGGAACCGCGTTTCGATGACGCCGCTGCAGATGGACCTCACGCACCAGCAGCAGATTCCCGAACTCAAAGCGTGGCTGGCGGCATGATGCTTCCGAAGACCCGCGGCATAGGAATGACATCGCAGCGCACGCGCGACCGCATGGTCGCGCGGCTGCGCGAGCAGGGCATACGGGACGAGGCGGTGCTCGGCGCGATGGCCGCGGTTCCACGGCACATCTTCATCGAGGAAGTCCTCGCCAGCCGCGCCTACGAGGATACGGCGCTTCCGATCGGCCTCGAGCAGACCATCTCGCAGCCTTTCATAGTGGCGCGCATGCTCGAGGCGCTGCGCGGCGGGAGGCCGCTCGCGAAAGTGCTCGAAGTCGGCACCGGGTGCGGGTATCAAGCGGCGCTGCTCGCACGGCTTGCAGCGGAAGTCTATTCGGTCGAGCGCATTGCGGAACTGCTCGAAAAGGCGCGCGGCAACCTGCGCCCCTTGCGCTTGTCGAACCTGCGCCTGGTGCACGCCGACGGCACCGAAGGCTTGGCCGAGGCGGCGCCGTTCGACGGCATCGTCGTCGCTGCGGCGACGCCCGGGATTCCGCGCGCGCTTTTGCAGCAGCTTGCGCGGGGTGGCAGAATGATAGTGCCCGTGGGAATCGACGATCAAGCGCTGTGCCTCATCGAGCGGACTTCGACCGGATTGACCGAGAAATGGCTGGACGCCGTGCGCTTCGTGCCTTTAAGAGGCGGCAAACAGTGAATCTGTCCGGCGCGCTTTCAGCGGCGCTCGCCGTCGTGCTTCTTGCAGGGTGCGCGAGCCCGTACCGCGCGCCCGGCGTCGAGCCCGAACGGGCGACCGCGCGTGCGCCCGCCGTAAAACCCGCGCCGCCGCCTGAGGAGCAGCGGCCCGAGACCTACACCGTCAAGCGCGGCGACACCCTCTACAGCATCGCGCTCGACAACGGCCTCGACTACCGGGATCTCGCCGCCTGGAACAACGTCACCGATCCCGCCGTCATCGGGACCGGGCAGGTGCTGCGGATGCGGCCGCCGGCGTCGGTGCCCGCGCAGCCCGAGGCCGGCGTGCAGGTGCAGCCGGTGACCGTTCCCGGATCCCTGGAGGCCCGGCCGCTAGTCGCCGACCCGCGGGCGGGCGCGGAGGCGCCGCGGGCCGCGGGCGATCTCCTCAAGACCGGGCCCAAGGCGATGAAGCTGCCCTACTCGGAGGAAAACCTCGCCATGCTGCAGCGGCAGCCGCCGCTCAAACCGGATCTGAAATTCGAGCCCGCGCCTGCGCCGCCGGGCTCAGGCGACGATCCCGACAGGGTCGACTGGATCTGGCCGGCCTCGGGCCGCATTCTCGCCGGCTTCTCCGAGGCGACCAACAAGGGCGTGGATATCCTCGGCAAGATCGGCGACCCCGTCTATGCCTCGGCGGCCGGACGCGTCGTCTACAGCGGCACGGGACTGCGCGGCTTCGGCAGGCTCGTCATCATCAAGCACAACCAGACCTACCTTTCCGCCTACGCCCACAACAGCAACATCTTCGTGAAAGAAGGGCAGAACGTGGGGAAGGGCCAGAAGATCGCCGAGATCGGCAACACCGATTCCCCCCAGGCGAAGCTCCATTTCGAGATCCGGCGCCTCGGCAAGCCGGTCGATCCGCTGAAATTCCTGCCGGAGCGGCCGTCGTGAGCCCGGGCGCTCCCGAGAGCGAGGTTCAGGCGGACTGGGCCGGGGGCGATTCTGCCGATGCAGTCGCGCCGGCGCTCGCGGTCTCCGAGGGCCCCCAGCGCGAGGTCCCGGATGAGGCGGCGCAAGCCGCTTCGCGCACGGCGGCGGGCGAAATCGCCGCGGAAGAAGCCCGCGCCCTGAGCGACGCGACCCAGCTCTATCTGCACCAGATCGGTCTCAACCGCCTGTTCACGCCCGGGGAGGAGCTGCACTTCGCGCGGCGCGCGGCGGCCGGCGATTTCGCCGCGCGCCAGAAGATGATCGAGCACAACCTGCGCCTGGTGGTGAACGTCGCCAAGGGCTATCTCAACCGCGGCATGCCGCTCCTCGATCTCGTGGAGGAAGGCAACCTCGGCCTCAGCTGAACACGGTGCTCCGGGCGAAGCGCCACCTCGAGGCGCACGCGGACCGCGAGCCGAGCGCCGAGGACATCGCGCACCTCGCCGGCAAGGACCCCGCGGAAGTGCGCCGGATGCTGATGCACGGCGAGCACACCTCGTCGCTCGACGCGCCCCTCGATGTCGATCCGATGCTCTCGATCGGCGAATCGATCGCCGATGAGAGCGGCGCGAGCCCGGAGCTGCAGCTTCAATCGACCGAGATCGAGTCGCTGGTTCGCGAGTGGCTCGCTCAGCTCACCGACAAGCAGCGCACCGTCATCGAGCGGCGCTTCGGCTTGAACGGGGGAGAATTGCTGACGCTCGAGCAACTCGCCTCGCAACTGGAGCTCACGCGGGAACGGGTGCGCCAGATCCAGCTCGAGGCCTTGGCGCATCTGCGGCGCATCCTGCGCCGGCGCGGCCTGTCGAAGGAGATCCTGCTCTAGGATTGATCCGGAATGGTATTCGGGGGGTTGCGCTTCAGCGGCGCGTCGCCTTCCCGGTTGATGGTCTGGGCGAAATCGATGTTCTTCGTGAGCTCCTCCAGGTACAGGTGCTGCCCGCCGAAGTGGTCCTGGGCGTACTTGTGGGCGCCGCCGAGGTCGGCGTCGAGGCGCCGGCTCGCGCTCTGGTAGAAGTGCGGGGTCTTCCTCACGAGGTCCTCTCCCGATTCATAGAGGACCTCTTCCCTCCCGTCCGGGAGGCGCTTGCGGGTGATGCCGCCGGCGAGAAATTCCGGATAGAGCCGGTCGCGGCACTTTTCGAGGTAACACCTGTCGGACATCTGCGCAATGATGTCCGCCGAGCCGAGCAGGCTGCCGAGGAGCTTGTAGGCGAGCGAGGGCACCTTGATTTCGGAGACCGGGATCTCGTAGCCGGTGAAGTGGATCAGCGCCGCGGCGATGTCGGCCACCTCGCCCATGCCGATCTTGGGCAGGTAATCCCTCAGAAAGCGCGCGCCGCGCGAAACGTGCGTCAGCGTGAGCTCGCCCCCGTTCTTGTGCCGCGTGTCGTCGAGCGCCCGTATGTAGCCGCAATCGTGGAACAGGGCCGTGATCACGCCGAGCCGGAACATCGACGCGTCGAACGATTCCGCGCCGATCCCGCCGCGCTCGTATCCGTCGATCAGCCGCGCCATGGCGAGCGTGACGTCGAGAACGTGCTGGACATCGTGATAGGCGGTGTCGCAAGCGTGGTATCCGGGACGCTCTCCTCGATACAGCGCACTCAGGTCGCCGAAGGCCTGGTCGATCTGCGCCGTCGACGCCCTGGGATACAGCTGGAGAAAAATCTGGTTGACTTCTGAATTGACGATCGCCGAGTCGGTGGTGTTGACTCGGGCAGACACATCATACTCGTTGCCGCGACGGTTCATCTGAATTGCACCCCCAAGGTAAACGCACTCCTCCCCAGTGCAATCGCATCGTCATTCTAGCGCTGATTTTGCGGGCTGTGGGCCCGAAAATCGTCATTTCCTTGCTTTTGCGTTCACTTTCTCAAGATTGTTCTTCCGGTTTGTAGTTAGGCAGCCACATGCGACCGCCGAATCGCCACAAAAGATGAAGCTCCGACGACTTGAGCTGTCGCCGAAAAAGTCTCAAGTCCTCAGTGTAAAAGGATTGAAGTCCGTGTGCGTGAACGCCACCTCTATCCCGACCTTGGAGACGAACTGGACCAGCATGATCTGAGGCAGCCTTTCGTCCGGAATCAGCCCGCTCCCCCAGAACGCGAGCGGATAGAAGATCAGCGAATCGACGCCTTCGCCGAAGATCGTCGAGCCGATGGTGCGCGTCCACAGCCACCGGCCCCGAGTGAGGATTTTCATCTTCGCGAGCACGAATGAATTGACGAACTCCCCGCACAGGAACCCGATCAGGGAAGCGGCGGCGATGCGCCAGGTCGACCCGAAGGCGATCTCGTAGGCGGCCTGGTTTTCCCAGAAAGGCGCGGGAGGCAGCCGGACCACGATCCAGGCCATCAGGGCCGCGAACGCGAGGCCGGCGAAACCGGCCCAGATCACGCGCCGTGAGCGGGCATAGCCGTACACTTCGGTGAGGATGTCGCCGAAGACATAGGAGATCGGGAAAAACAGCACGCCCGCCCCGGGCGTCACCTCGCCGATCAGGGGGAAATCGAACTGCCAGATCTTGGCCGGGCCGATCAGGTTCGAGCAGATCAGCACGGTGACGAAGGCCGCCATGACGAACTCGTAGTAGCGGTACTGGCGCGCCGGTGAATTCATGGATTTTCCTTTTTGATATTCGGCGCCGGGGGAGCGGGAGGTCCGGTCCTTGCGCGGGCAAGCTCCGCAGCCAGATCGAGGACCGCCGAGGCATAGAGGTTGGAGCGGTTGTAGCGCGTGAGGACAAAGTAATTCCGCAGCGTCACGCGGAACTCGGACGGCTGTCCCGGCGTTTCCAGCTCGATCAGCGCGCACAGCGCGTCGGAAGGCAGGGGAACGGCGGGCTTGACGCCGAACCCGGGCAGGTCGGCGGCGCGATGTGCCGGCGCGACTCCGGTATCGGCAAGCTTGCGCCAGTCCTCGCCCTTCACCTCGGCGCCGAAGGCGACCGGCTCTCCGCGGGCCCAGCCGTGCGACTTGAGAAAATTGCCGATGCTGCCGATGGCGTCGGCAGCGCTGGTGGCGAGTTTGATATGTCCGTCGCCGTCGTAATCCAGCGCGAAGCGGCGGTAGCTCCCCGGCATGAACTGCGGGATGCCGATCGCCCCGGCGTAGGAGCCCTTGACGCGCAGCGCGTCGATGCGCATCTCGCGCGTGAAGACCAGGTAGTTCTCGAGCTCGGTCCGGAAGAAGTCGGCGCGCTTCGGGTAGTCGAACGCGAGCGTGGACAGCGCGTCGATCACCCTGTAGGTCCCGACGTTGCGGCCGTAGGTGGTCTCGACGCCGATGATGCCGACGATGATCTCCGCGGGGACGCCGAACTCCGTGGCGGCGCGCCCGAGGGGCTCGGCGTGGTGATTCCAGAATTGCACGCCCGCGTCGATGCGCTCTCGATTGATGAACAGGGCGCGGTAAGCCTGCCAGGAGGCGAGCGCCGTTTCGGCGGGCTGCTCCATCGCCTTGATGATGGCCGGCTGAAACTGCGCCCGGCCGAAGACGCGGTTGAGCTCGCTGCGGGTGAAGCGGTGCTTCTGCACCATCTCGGCGATGAACTGCTTCACTTCCTTGCGCTGCGGATAACCGGGCGCGGCCACCGAGGCTGTCGGCAGCGCGAGCGCCGCGGCGAGGAGAAAGTGTTTCAGACGCTGTTTCAGATCGATCTGAAACAGCCCTGATATAGGGGAGCATGAGGGGATGTGTCCCCTCATCTCGTGTATTGGATCGGCCCTCAAGGCCTGAATTCCCGAACCAGTTGTTTCATGCGGGCGACCGAATGGGTATCGGCGCGCGGGCCGTAGCGCAGATCGACGTAAAGCGCCGCGATGGCGCGCACCGCCGCCTCGCGCGCCGGGAGCCGCCCGGCGACGCGGTCGCAATAATCGAGCGGGCCCTCGGGGAGCGCGCGCGCGAGGCCCGCGCTGGAGAGCTTGTCGCAAAAGCGCAGCCACGCGCTCTGCACCGCGTCCTCGCGCCGGATTCCGCGAAGCAGCGCGAGCGCGACGAGCAGCAGCACCCCGGCCACGCTCCAGAACAGCATCACCGTCATGGTCTGCCAGCTCGGCTGCTGCACCCCGAGCCAGGTGAGCATCTCGCGCTGCCGATCCGGGTTGTAGCCGAGCACCCATTGGTTCCACTGGTTTGTGACCGCCTCCCAGTTGTTGCGCAGGGCCTTGAGCCAGTCGCTGCCGGTGCGCATGAGCAGGGGCAGCGCCGCTCCCCTTGGCCGGGCCGCCGTGATGCCGAGCTCGATGCGCACGGGGACTGCGGCCGCGGTGGGGTCGACGCGCGTCCAGCCGTTTTCGGCGAGCCATACCTCCGCCCAGGCGTGGGCGTCGGCCTGGCGCACCACCATGTAGCCGTCCACCGGGTTGGTGTCCCCGCCCTGGTAGCCGGTCACGACGCGGGCGGGCACGCCGGCGGCGCGCATCAGGAAAACGAAGCTCGAGGCGAAATGCTCGCAGAATCCCTGCCTGGTGTTGAACAGGAACTCGTCCACCGAATTGGAGCCGAGGATCGGCGGCGAGAGCGTGTATTCGAAGCGGCTGCTGCGGAAGAATTCGACGGCCCGGCGCACGATCGCGGCGTTGTCGCCGGAGGAGTCGCGCCACTCGCGCGCGAGCCCCTGCGCCCGGGGGTTGAAGACGCGCGGAAACCTGAGCGCGAGCGCGAGGTCCGCGGGATCGGCTCCGCTGGTCGCCGCGAAATTCGGATAGGAGCGCATCTCGTAGCGCATGCGGCTGCGGACCGGCGTCAGGGAGATGACCTGGTAGTCGCTCGTCACGCGGGCGCCTGGCGGGAGGACCGTCGGCATTTCGAGCGCAAACATCCAGTTGCGGTTGTGCGGCTCGAGGGTCACTTCGTAGTCGACCGGCGCGCCGTCGACGCCGATCCTCATGTCCCGGCGCAGCTGGGGCAGACCCACCCGCCAGGTCGTGCCGTCGAAATCCGAGAGCACCGGGCCGCGCCAGTAGAGCTGGCCGCGGGGGGGAGTCTGGTCTTTGAATTTGACGCGGAACGCGATGGAATCGGAGAGCGACAAGCCGCTGATCGAGCCGGGCGACATCGTCTCGGAGAGGCCGGTCATGCCTGTGTAGGCGTCCTGCGGCATCCCCCACAGGGGACCCTGTACCCGGGGAAAGAGAAAAAAAAGCAGCAGCATCACCGGGCCTGCCTGGAGGAGCATCCGGCCGGCGGTCTTTGCGTCGTCCATGACCGGGCGCTGCGGCGCGCTGAACCCGACCAGCGTCGCGGTGGTGATAAAGACCGTGAGCAGCATCAGCGCTGCGGTCGGAATGGACTGGGAATAGAAAAAGTTGGACAGGGCGACGAAGTAGACCAGGAAGGCCACGACGAAAACGTCGCGCCGTTCGCGCGTCTCCATCAGCTTCAGGAAAAGCAGCAGCACGAGCAGGGTCACCCCGGGGTCGCGCCCCATGATCGTGCGGTAGGAAAAAAAGACTCCGGTTGCGCTGGCGAGCGTGAGCAGAAGCAGCAGCCAGCGCGCGGGCAGCGCGCGCGAGCGCAGCGCAAGCGCGGCGCGCCAGACGAGCAGGACCGCCGCGGTCGCGTCGACCCACCAGGGCAGCCACAAGGCGTGAGGAGCCACGGTGAGCGTGGCGGCGGCGACGAGCGCCACCAGCGGCGCGAGCGGCAGCGCGTCGGCGGATCTCGGCTCAGCCATGGAAAAGCGCGAGCTCTTTCAGGCAGCGCTCCCTGTGGGCGAATCCCTCGCCGAGCGGCACCTCCGCGTCCGGAAGCTTCAGGCCGTAGCGCAGCCCGCGCTCCTCGGCAAGCAGCACCCAGCGCGCGAGGCGCGACAGGCGCGCCTCGGTGTGCATGTCGGCAGGCAGCTGCGCCCAGTCGAACCACAGCTCGGAGGCGGCGCGGCCCTCGAAGAGCTTGGTGAGCAGCAGCTCGCTCCGGGCCGAGGCTTTCCAGGCGATATGGCGCGGGGAATCGCTCGCCTGGTAGGGCCGGAGGCCCGAGAAATCGTCGGTCCCCGCGCCCGAGGAGATCGCGTCGCCGGTGTGAGCGTCCGAATACGGCAGGGGCAGGGGAGCGGAATCGGGCCGCGGATAGACCAGCGCGCGCATGTCCGGCTGCACGTAGCTCCAGGCGCGCATCAGTCCGAGGGGAAACCGCGTCTCCACGGTGACGCGCTCGAGCTGCAGCCAGCCGCGCTTTTCGGCTTTCAGCGGCAGCACGACCGGCGAGTGCCGGTGGGCCGGCGCGTCGCAGCTCGCCGCGGCTCCGCGGCAGACGAGGTCGAGGGAGTGACGATCGAAGCCGCCCTTGTTCTCGAAGACGAGCTGAAACTGCGCGCTGTCCCCCGCGAACACGGGTGACACGCGCCCGGCGCTCACGTAGAGGTGCGCGAGGTTGCGGAACGTGTGCAGGATCGAGACGACGCCCAGGCCCGCGAGCAGGAACGTGAGGACGTAGCCCAGACTCAAGCTGTAGTTGATCGAGCCGAGCAGCATGAGGACGAGGGATCCCCCGAAGGAGAGGCCGTGGCGCGTGGGCAGGATGAAGACGCGGCGCTGGCTCAGGAACACCACGCCCGGCTCGGGCGCGTGCCGCCCGAACACCCATTGATAGAAATTGTAGGCCTGCGAATATTGCAGTATCCGGTCGAGCTTCACGGGATCGGCACCGCCGAGATCAGGCCGTTCGCCTTGTCGATGCTCGAGGTGCGTACCCCGTCGTGCACCGGCCGCAGCCGGTGGCCCGCCACGCCGGGAAGCACGGCCTGCACGTCCTCGGGAACGGCCTTGTCTCGGCCCTCGAGCAGCGCCCAGGCGCGCGAGGCGTGCAAGAGCGCGAGCGCCGCCCGGGGCGAGAGGCCCGTCGCGTATTCGGGCGAGCGCCGCGAGTGCTCGACGAGCGCCTGGATGTAATCGAGAAGCGGCGGCGCGACGTGCACTGCTTTCACCATCGATTGCAGGCGTACCAGCTCCCCCGCGGCGAGGCACGCGTCGATGCCGGCGATCATGTCGCGGCGGTCGGCGCCCTCCAGCAGCTCGCGCTCCGCGTCGCGGTCGGGATAGCCGAGCTCGATGCGCATCAGGAACCGGTCGAGCTGCGATTCGGGCAGCGGAAACGTGCCCACCAAGTGCGAGGGGTTCTGCGTCGCGACGACGAAGAAGGGCTCAGGGAGCCTGCGCGTCTCGCCTTCGGCCGTGACCTGGTGCTCTTCCATCGCCTCGAGGAGCGCCGACTGGGTCTTGGGCGTGGCGCGGTTCACCTCGTCGGCGAGGATCAGCTGCGCGAAGATCGGCCCCGCGTGGAACTTGAAGCTCGCGCTCTCGCGCTCGTACACCGAGACGCCGATGATGTCGGCGGGCAGTATGTCGCTCGTGAACTGGATGCGGTGAAAATTCAGGCCGAGCAGCTTCGCGAGAACGTGCGCGAGGGTCGTCTTGCCCACGCCCGGAAGGTCCTCGATCAAAAGGTGCCCGCGCGCGAGCAGGCAGGCGAGCGCGAGGCGGATCTGGCGCTCCTTGCCGAGGATGATCTTTCCCGCCTGCTGGACGACGCCGTGAATCAGCGCAGAGGACATTG
>WNGK01015342.1_pt1 | contig 10221 bp, 11 predicted proteins | sample 5400601 | NCBI WGS metagenome assembly WNGK01 (sample SAMN13153376, study PRJNA577476) | soil metagenome | isolation source: 60 cm soil or saprolite under Garry oak tree replicate 1 | place: USA:California | collected 2016-06-15 | reverse complement strand
GCCAGATGAAGGTGTAGAGCAGGACGAGGAACGCGATCTTGAGGACGAGCAGGACCTCGTCGACCGCGGTCGAGCCGAAGATCAGCGGCCGCATTTGGGCCGATGATCCGTGGAAGGGGCGTAAGGGGAAACCGGGAGGTCTCCCCGCTGCGGAAGTGGCCACGCCGGCAAAGCCGGCACGGCCTCTTCAGCGACGTCGCAAGCGACGTCGCGGTCCTCAGCGTTCGCGGCGGCGGTCGCCACGCCGCGGGCGCTGAGGCGATCTCTAAAGAAGAGAGCTCGTGAGGGAAACATGGTTTCCCTCACGGGAGCGAGCCGCAGGCGAGCGACGTTCACGCTGCGCCGGCGGCGAGGTCCGTCTTCGGAATCGGGACGGCCGCGAGGACCTTCTCCAGGATCGCGTCCGGCGTGACTTCTTCAGCCAGCGCCTGGTACGTGAGAACCAGACGATGGCGCAACGAGTCCTTCGCCAGCGCCTGGAGGTCCTCGGCGAGAACGTAGTCCCGACCGCGCACGAGTGCGAGGGCGCGGGAGGCCTGCACGAGGCTGATGGGCCCGCGCGGGCTCGCTCCGAACGCGATGAAGTCCTTCAGCTCGCCGACACCGTGGGCCGCAGGCTCGCGCGTCACGGTCGCCATGCCGACGGCGTAGCTGACGAGCGCGGGGTCGACGTAGACATCGAAGACCGCTCGCTGGAGCGATTGCAGATCCGCGAGCGAGAGCGCCTGCCGCAGCTCCGGCGCTACGACGAGCTGGCGCTGCACGATTGTGAGCTCCTCGTCGTGCTCGGGGTAGTCGATCAGCACCTTCAACATGAAGCGATCGATCTGCGCCTCCGGCAGCGGGTAGGTCCCTTCGGACTCGATCGGGTTCTGTGTCGCCATCACGAGGAAAGGGTCCGGGACTGGATAGCTCGTGTGCCCGATCGTGACCTGGCGCTCCTGCATCACCTCGAGCAGGGCCGACTGCACCTTTGCCGGAGCCCGGTTGATCTCGTCCGCGAGCAAGAAGTTGCAAAACACCGGGCCGAGCTCCGTCTCGAAGGCGCCTTCGCCCGGGCGGTAGATACGCGTGCCGACCAGATCCGAGGGGACAAGGTCGGGCGTGAACTGGACCCGGGCGAACGACCCTCCGAGGACTCCAGCGGTCGTCTTGATCGTGAGGGTCTTGGCGAGCCCGGGCACGCCCTCGATCAGGAGGTGTCCCTGGGCCAGCAGGCAGACGAGGACGCGCTCGAGCATGTCGTCCTGGCCCGCGATCACGCGCCGGATCTCGAAGAGCGCCTGCTCGAGCCGGTCCTTGGCCTCCGCCGGCGAGGGCACGGGCAGGTCGTTGCGCTGCTCTGTCACGTCCTCTCCCTCCTTCGGTTATCCAGAGTCATATACGAGAGCAGGAGAACTTAAGTTTCTCCTGAGAGCCCAGAGCGCCTCCCATAGACGGGACCGGCGCAAAGCGCATACCCTTTGCCCATGACCAAGTTTCTGATTGAGCGCAAGTTCCACGTCGGCGAAGCCGACATGCCCGAGGTCAGCCGGCGCTCGAAGAGGATCCAGATCGACAGCTATCCCGAGATCACATGGCTGCACAGCCACGTAGTCATCGACAGCGCCGGCACGGTGAAGACCTACTGCATCTACGACGCGCCGACCGAGGAAATCGTCCGGGCCCACGCCGACGAGCTCGGTCTTCACGATGTCGAAGGGGTGTACGAGGTCGCGGGCGACGTCACACCGGACGACTTCCCGCTGGACTAGTGCTCCTCGGCTAGCTGGCGGCTTTTGCGCCCCAGTAGATCTGCATCGGCGACGTGGGCCACCATTAGCACCGCGACGGCCTGCCGCTGGGTGACCTTGCGTCGGAGCTCCGGATCCCCGTCACCGATGAGATCCAGCGCCTGCTGATAGAAGGCGACCGCCTCCTCCTTCGCCCAGCCGCGCCCGGCCAGGTCGCCTGCAATCACGAAATAGTCGCCCGCCCGGCGGTTCTCGCCGGCTTCCCGCCAGTGCTGTGCCAGAGCCGACGCAGCCGCAGGGATCTCCGACGTCGTCTCCTCCAGAAATGCCGCGACTTGCTCGTGTCGCTTCCGCCGCTGCGGACGCGGGAGCGTCGCATACGCCGCGTCGCGAATCAGGTCGTGCTTGAAGCTGAACTGCTGGTCGCCGCGCAGCCTGGAAACGGACTCTCGCCGGACGAGGTCTCGCCCTTCGAGCGAGTCGAGCAGCTCGGCCAGGTCGAGCTCGCCTGAGGACATCCGCTCGAGCGCACCGGTCCAGAAAACCTTTCCGACTACCGCGGCATCGAGCAAGACCGCCCGCTCACCCGGCGGCAGCGCATCGAGCCGTGCCGTCACGATGCCGCGGATCGTCGTCGGCAGCTCTGAGGTCGACGCGGTCGCGTCCGCGGCCATCGAGGCCGCCAGCTCCTCGATGAAGAGGGGATTGCCTTCGCCGATGAGGCCGATCTCGGCGGATTCGGCCTTGGCTTTGTGCATGTGGACCAGGACCTGGGCCGCCAGCTCCTTCGCATGCTCTTCGCCGAGTGGCTCGACAGGCAGGGCGGTGAACCCAGGGAGTCCGCCTCCCCAGCTCGGGCGCCGTTCGAGCAGGTCGGGACGGGCGAGCGTCAGTAGGAGGAGCGGAACGTCCCGGACGCGTGAGGACAGCACCTCGAGGAGGTCGAGCATGCCGGCGTCTGCCCAGTGAATGTCCTCGAAGACGAGCACCGTCGGTCGCTCGGTCGCCAGCGCCTCGACCAGTCGACGGGCAGAGAAGAAGAGCGTCTGCCGGTTGGCGACGTCGCCCCCTTTCCCGATGCCGATCAGCATCGCGATGTGCGCGCTCGTTTCTTGCGCCTCGTCGTCGAGCAGCTCCGTCACCGCTCGATCGAGCTTCTCGCAGGCAGTCCCCGCCTCGTCTGTATCGAAGATCTTCGCTACCTGCTTCACCTGGGCCGCGAAGGCTCCGTACGGGAGCACCTCTCCGTAGGGAAGAGATCTCCCTTTGATCACGCGCGCCCCTCCCGCGCCCGCAAGCTCCGCGAACTCGCTTGCCAGCCGCGTCTTGCCGATGCCCGCGGGCCCGAAGAGCGTGACGAGTTGCGGTCGCTTATCTGCGAGAACGTTGTCCCAGATCCGCTGCAGTGCGGCGAGCTCCGAACCGCGCCCCAACATCGGGACACGACCGGCCGCACGCTCTCCCGGCCCGGCCGAGGCCGCCAGGGCGCGCCACACTCGCACAGGCTCCTGCTTGCCTTTGGCGACAACCGGCTCGACGTCCTGATAGCGAATCACCGAACGAGTTGCTCGGTATGTCTCTTCACCCACAAGGATCCCGTTGACCGGAGCGGCTTCCTGCAGACGCGACGCGGTGTTGACGACATCGCCGGCAACGACACCTTCACCCTGTGCAGCACTCGCACCGAGCGACACGAGCGCCTCACCGGTGTTCACCGCGATGCGGATCCTGAGCTCGAACTCCGGGTCGTTCCGGTTCAGCTCGTGGACGGCGGCGCACATCGCGAGGCCAGCTCTGACCGCGCGCTCCGGATCGTCCCCGTGTGCCACCGGCGCGCCGAACACCGCCATCACCGCATCGCCAATGAACTTCTCCACCGTGCCGCCGAACGCCTCGAGCTCCGAACGGACCCGGGCAAAGTACGGGGTCAGGATCGCGCGGACGTCCTCGGGATCGAGGCTCTCGGCACGCGCCGTGAACCCGACGAGATCCGCGAAGAGGACCGTGACGACCTTGCGCTCCTCGGGCAGGTCGTGCGACCGATCGGGTAGCTGCTGCGCACAGGCGAGGCAGAACTTCGCGATCGGCGGGTTCTCTTGCCCACAGCTCGGACAGATCGTCATGGGCAAAGCGTACGGACGAACCCGGAGGCGGTCTAGTCGCCGGCGGGCTTTTCCCTGCGGCGATAGAGGACGATCGCAGCGATCAGCGCGATCCCTGCCGTCGCCGCCGCCGCGATCGTGAGTCGATCGCGGCCGCTGGAGCCACTGACCTTCGGCACGGCCAGACGGTGACCCGCTGCGGCCCCGAGCCTCTGGACCGCGACGATTGCGGCATCGGCCTCCTTCGTAGCATCCCGTCCTGGCGACGTGAGCTTCTTCAACAAAGCGCTCGCCTTTGGATCGGGATCGCCGTTGACGGCATAGCCATAGCCGCTCGGCATCACGACGAGCAGGCGGTCGCGATAGACGAACGAGAGCTCGAGGCCGAGGAACCGCACGTACTTCTCCGGCTTGCCGAAGAGCGAGAACGCGGTGCCGAGATCGGACGGGCTCAGGATCAGCGCCACCCTGATCGGGAAATGTTGCGTCTTCGCTTCGGCCAAAAGAGCGTTCAGGCGCTTGACGCTCGACTGGTCGATCTTCGTCGTGAACGGCAGGAAGACGTTCTGGGTCAGCAGGTAGTCGCTCGCCGGGTCGCCGTTCGCCCGGGCGAGCGAGGGCGCACTCAGGCAAACGGTCGCAACGACCAGAGCGACGAGGCGCTTAGCCAATGGCGTCAATCGCCAGCAGGATGACCACCACGCACGCTCCCACGGCGGCGGCGAGCGCGACGAGGGAAGCCAGGAGCAGGAGGGGAACGCTTTTCATCCGGCTGCGCGATCGACGAAGACGACGGTAAACGGTTGCTTCCCGGGCGGCGTGATCTCGAACGACAGTCCCCAATGTCCCACCATCACGAGCGCCGGAGTTGAGAGTTCGTAGAACCCAGACTCCCGCTCGGGCACAAGATGGGTCTGCGTACCCATCTCCATGTCGAGCATCGCAAACCCGGCAATCACGGTCGCGTGGCGCACGGGGGCACCATCCTTCGTGATTCTGATCGCGAACGTGTTGGGAGCCGCGGCCCGGTTCGGCGCAACCCGGATCTCCATCCGGTAGCCGCTCCGGTTTACGACCTCGGTCACGGGCCCAGGGCCGACCCGGGCAATCGCCTTACTCGCCGCAGCAAGCGCCTTCGCGGGAGGCGGCAAACTGGAGAGAACGGCAGCCGCAACGACCGCGGCAGCGACGAGCACCGCCTCGGCCGACACAAGCCTGCGTAGCAGCACCGCCGTTCCGGTGCCGAGCTCGGGGCGATCGCGGGATGCGGCCAGTCGCGGCTTCGTCCGGAGCAGGTTGACCGCCGCCAGCAGCAGCGCGGCAGAGAGTAATCCGATCTTGACGAGCAAGGCCTGACCGTATGACGTCTGCCAGAGGGACGAGAACGTCGGCAGATGGATGATCGATGCGCCGACGCCCGAGCCGACGAGCGCGAGCACAGAGACAAAGGCCGTGTTCGAGAACCTGGGTACGCAGATCATGAGCCCGGCGACGCGACGCGCGACCGGAAGGCTCCGCCACAGCACGAGCAACCCGAAGAGGCCACCGACCCACACGGAACCGGCGACGAGGTGAAGCCAGTCGAGCGCCACCGACAAGCCCCTTGGAGCCGTCTGCGCGGCATGACCGGAAAGACCGGGGACAAACAGCGTCGCGCCGGCGGCAAGCAGCGCGCCTCCGGTCGCGAGCAGCTCTGCAATCGACCGTTGTCGGCGCTCGGGCCGGTCGACCCAGAGGGCAAGCGCTGCGGCGAGCACGAAAAGCGCAAATGTGAGCTCGAGATCGAGCACGCCACGACCGAACGCCGAGTCACGTACGAGCGGTAACACGTTCCCGAGATCGAACGCGGAGCGCAGCGCGAATTGCGCCGTCGCCATCACCACGTACACCGGCGTGCCGATCAGCGCAACCGCCGACGCGATGCCGAAGGCAATCGAGACCGCCCGAAGTCGCGTCTCCGGGACACGCCGTACGATTGGACGCGCCGTGGCGATCCGCAGGACGAAGAGCCCGATCGCCGCCATGACGGAGAGAAGGACGATCGCACGCGCGGTGACGAGACTCGGAGTCGCGGCGGTCTCGGAGGTCGAGGGCACCGGGAATTGAGGCGCCGGCCCGGGGTTGGGGCCGACGGCGAACGTGAACGCGCCACGCACGGGATGGCCGTCGACCGAGATGACGCGCCAGTAGACGAGGTACCAGCCCTGGGACAGGTGGTGGAGCGACACCACGAGTGTCTTGGGATCCGCCGCAGACCGCCGCGGCGGCCCCGCGATCTGCTGCTGACCCGCCGCGTTCGTGACGGAGACGATCGCGAAACGGGGCTCGACCGCCTCCGAATAGGTCAAGAGGACGACCGGCGGCGGCCGATTCACGACCGAGCTCGGAAGCGGTGACGTTCGCAGGAGCACCGCGTGCGCCCAGGCGGCCGCAGGGAGCGCAAGCGCTCCCGCGGCCAACACGAACAGCAGTGCGATGCGCCCGCGTCGACTCATGCCAGCGAGCGTCTCCCCGAATTGGCGACGAGACCGGCGACAGCCGAGACCAGTGCGAGCGCGGCCAGCGCAAGCGCGACGATCCCGAGCGTGTTGCTCCCACCGCCCCCGAAAGACGACTTCGCCTCGATCGTCGGGGCCGGCGTGTCCGAGGACTCGGGACCGGTCCAGTCTACGACCGTTCCGTCGGAGTACGTCTGCCGCACCTTGAAGGAATACGTCTTCACCGCGTCCGTCGACGCGAGGAACTGGAAGACCGAATCCTCGTCGGTCGGAACCTTGCCGCCCGTCCAGGTGACCTTTTGGACGACCGTGTTCTCGCCAGCGCCGGTCGTCCGGGCCTCGCGCTTCCAGCCGGCGGACGGCGCAAACGAATCGATCGAGAAACCACTCGGAGGCGTGAACTCGACCTTCGTGGTGGTGGCGCCCTCCTTCTCCGTCGGCACGGCGAGGGTGAAGAACTGCGTCTGCTTGGACACCACGACGGACGGGCTCACGTTTGCGTGAGCGAACGCCGAGCCGGCGAACGCCAGCCCACCACTTACTGCAATGAGCAGAGGGGCAAAGCGCGTCTTTGCGCGCAACAGATCCATCGACCATTCTCCTTTCGGTTCGAAGTGAACGTCAGGAGAAAGCGGGCGGCGCGCGTGACCGGCTGCGGCCAACGCGCCAGGAGGCTCGTGGCGCGACCACGGCAAAACGCCACAAAGCAGGGAGCCACAAGAGCCGCGGCGGCACCGCGCGGAGCAGCACGAACGTGCGCCGCATCCACGCGGCCACATGTTCGGCAGCCGCAAGGAGTGCCGCCGCGACGAACGAAAGGGAGGTCGCGATCGGCACGAGATCGCGGTGAACCGGGCCGAAGACGCAGTGCAAACCGTGCCAGCCCAACCCTGCACGCCAGTGCAGGTAGGCCTCGAGCAACCCAGCTGCGGCCGAAGTGACGACCGAGAGGACGAGCGCGAGCGCCAACGTGCGCACGGGGCGGAGCCGAGGCGGCGGCTCCGTGAGGCGCCGCCGCTCCAGGAGCTCTCGCTCGCGGACACCGAACGCAGCCAACCAGCAGATGGCGATCGCGAGCGAACCGCCGATTGCTAGTGCTACGAGCGTGAGGACCGGCAGCGCCGGACCGCCCGCCCGGTGCTCGAGCACGCGTGCGGCAGTGCCCGGCGCGAGCGCGTAGGCGATGCTGCGGGCGAGGAGCACGATGAGCGCCGCGGCAACGATCCTGGAGAGCGCTTTCATTTCACGACCAGCGTGAACGGAGCGGTGAGCACGCGCCCGTCCACCTTGCACTGCAGGAAGAGCCGCCACGTGCCCGGAACGGGAAGCAGCACTCCGACGCGCAGCTGGCCGGGCTTCGTCGCTCTGCCCGTAATTCGCGTCGAGCCGAGAACGCTCGTGCAGAGAAGATCGCATGGGCGAGCGCTCCGAACCACGGCGTGAACGTTGCCGGGGTGCCGTCCGGCCGCACGACGTCGAGCGTCAGGAACGCCGGGCTGATCGCTTTGAGTCGTGGCGGATTCGTCATGGTGAAGCGATAGCCGGAGACAACGGCCGTGCGGTGGAACGGCCCAAGGCCTTCCTGCGGCGCGGTTCCCGGCGCGGTGATCACCCTGAAGAGCTGAAAGTTTCGGAGCGGGCCTGAAAGGTTCGGGTAGGCGTCGACGACGACGCGATACCTCCCTGGCGTCGGCAGCGTGACGGTCTCGCCGATCCGCCCGTCCGCGCCGATCGGTGGGTGCTCGTGGATCAGAGCTCCCAGATCGCTGCGCACGATGATGAGGTGCACTCCCGTGTGCGGCCCGCTTCCCGTCTTGTAGCTCGTGAGCGGTTTGCCCGACGGCTGGTCGATCGTGAACGAGAGCCGTGTGGGTTTCCCCGCGACGAACCTGGTGGGACTGAAGCCTGCGAGCGCGAATGTTCGGGCGGCGCCGACCGTCAGTTGGGATGTTCCCGACGAGCCACAGCCTGCGAGCACGAAGATCAGGCCGGCGAGCGCCGCCGTGCGCTTCACCGGCGCAAGACGAAGTCGAACCGTGCCTGGAAGCTGTGCTTCACGATTCGAAGGCGCACGAGAAGTCGCCGATCGAAGAACGGATCCTGCGCGTTCAGTGGGACGCCGGGGAAATAGAGCATCGTCGTGACCGTGCGTTCACCCCGCGCGCGCACGGTCACGTGGAGGTGGCGCGTGCGATTTGCATACGGTCCGGGCAGGATCGTCTGAAGCCAGTAATGCCCTCGAGCATCCGTGAACTGGTGGCTCCGCAAACGGATGCCGGTGTCGTCGTACGCTCCGCTCGCGTCCGCCTGCCAGAAATCGACGCGCGCGCCGCCGATCGGACGACACGCACTCGTGAACACGTAGCCGCTGAGTGTGATGCGAGTGCCCTGGGTTCCCGCCACCACGACCGAGTGGCGCACGGGCGACGACTTGAAGTGCGTCCCGCCGATCTGTCCAGGCGTGAGGCCGAATCCGCTGCAGACAGACGCGGTCGCAGGTGACGAAGAGGCAGCCGCGGCGCACAGCGCAACTGCCAAACATCCGGCGGCGACGCTCGGGCGCAGGTCCGGCACGAGCGTCATTGAAGCAATCGCACCAGCACCCGTGCCTGATTGAATGAACCCGTGGCGAGCGGATCCCCGCCGAGCCTGCCAATTCGGCGGAATACGGTGATCCTCTCCGCCACGATGGCGGTGAACTCCGCCGTCCTCCAGCTGACTGCCGCCGTCTCGTCGCTGACGTTCGTGCTCGTGACCGGCGTCAGGGGGCTGCTCGGCCTCGGCCCGGCGATCTTCCTCACGTCGTCCGGGTTGACCGCGGTGCCGGCCGGGCGCCTCATGGACCGGATCGGTCGCACGCCCGTGATGACGGCCGGGTTCGCTCTCGGTGCGGGCGGGTGCGCGCTCACGGCTCTCGCAACACGCACCGGATCGACTCTCGCAGTGATCGCAGGCTTCGCGCTCGTCGGGGCATCGAGCGGCATCTCCCTCCTCATCCGCACGGCTGCGGGCGACATGTATCCGCCCGAGCGGCGTGCGCGCGGAATCTCCTACGTCCTGTTCGGGTCGGTCTTCGGCGCCATCCTCGGGCCGACCGTCTTCGGTCCGCTCTTCGCCGGCAAGGATGTGAAGGCCGACGCACTCACCGTTCCCTGGCTCGCGGCCGGCGGCCTCGCGCTGGTCGCGCTCGCGCTCGTCCAATTCGTCCGGCCCGATCCGAAGCGAATCGCCGAGTTGATCGGAAGCCGGGACGACGTTCCGACGGAGCCCGCCGCACCGCTCCTCGAGATCGTGCGCAGACCCGGCGTCCGACCTGCGATGCTCTCCGCGCTCGCAAGCTTCGGGGTGATGGTCTCGGTAATGAACCTCTCCGGTTACGTCGTCGTGGAGCACCACCATCACAGCCAGGACTCGGTCTTTCCGATCATCGGCGCACATGTCTTCGGGATGTATGCGCTCGTCCTCGTGATCGGAGCGTTGATCGACCGTGTCGGGCGTGCACCCGCCCTCCAGATCGGCCTCGTCGTGATGGCGGTCTCCACGATCGGGCTGCTCTGGGTCACGAGCGTCTGGGCGACCGCGGTCCTCCTACTCGGGCTCGGTCTGGGCTGGAACTTCTCCTTCGTCGCCGCAACAGCGCAGCTCGCGGATCGGACGAGCCCGGCCGAGCGCGGCAAGCTGCTCGGCTTCAACGACCTACTCGGCGCGCTCTTCGGCGCAAGCCTCGCCTTGCTCGGCGGATATGCGCTTGACGTCATCGGCGTGGGCGCGCTGGCGATCGGCGCCACGGTCATCGTGCTCACACCGGTGCTGCTGATCGCTCGGCTCCCGGGCGCCCCGGTCGCCCGCGAGCCGACCTGAAGCGACCGCGGCCGACACCAAGGCCTG
>WNGK01026582.1_pt1 | contig 10222 bp, 12 predicted proteins | sample 5400601 | NCBI WGS metagenome assembly WNGK01 (sample SAMN13153376, study PRJNA577476) | soil metagenome | isolation source: 60 cm soil or saprolite under Garry oak tree replicate 1 | place: USA:California | collected 2016-06-15 | reverse complement strand
TGAACCAGCAAGTCGCGGTCGGTCTGCTGTCGAGGCTCGGCTATCGGGCCGATGTCGTGGCCAATGGGCTCGAAGCGGTCGAGGCCGCTGGCCGAGTGCCCTACGCGGCGATCCTGATGGATTGCCAGATGCCGGAGATGGACGGCTACCGCGCAGCCGAGGAAATCCGCCGGCGCGAAGGAGATGGCCGGCATGTGCCGATCATTTCGGTGACGGCGGACGTCCTGAAGGATGCGCGCGCCAAGAGCCTGGCGGCCGGCATGGACGACTACATCACCAAGCCGATCAGGCCGAAGGACCTTGCGGCTGCGCTCGACCGATTGCTGCCCGACATCGCCTTGGTCGAAAGCCCCTCGATCGCGCTGGAGCAGCAACCTGAGAGCGCGGTCGACCACGGCATGCTCGATCGGCTGCGCGAACTCGAACGCTCCGGGACCCCGGGCCTGGTCGACCAGATCAAGGTGCTGTTTGCTGAGGATACTCTGCGACAGTTGGCGGACCTAAGGGCTTCTGCGCGGCTGGGCGACTGCGTTGGCATAGCCAAAGTCGCTCACATTGTGAAAGGAAGCGCCGCCAATCTTGGAGCCCATGGTATGGTGCGCATCTGCGCCAAACTGCAATCGTTCGAGGAGGGCGGAGACATCGGCACCGCGGCGTCGCTCATCGACGATCTGGAGAAGCAGTTCATCTCCGCGCGCGACGCGCTCATGTCCGAAAACGCCGCAGGGTGAGCCATGCGCATTCTGGTTGCTGAAGACAATTCCGCATCGCGCCTGATCCTGGAGGCCGCGCTGAAATCGCTCGGCCATGAATGCGTCTCGGCGCGCGACGGCGGCGAGGCCTGGCAACTGTTTCAGAATGGTGGCGCCGGCGCGGTGATCAGCGATCGCATGATGCCTGGAATGGATGGAGTCGAACTCTGCCACAGGATTCGGGAGCACGACGGCGCCGCGTACACCTATTTCATTTTCCTGACTGCATTTGACAAAAAGGCAGAAGTGGTCAGCGGCATGGAGGCCGGTGCGGACGACTATCTGGTCAAGCCGCTCGATGTCGATGAACTGAAGATGCGGCTACTCGTTGCGTCGCGGGTCACGTCCCTCCATCGGCAGCTATCCCAGCAGTCGGTTGAGCTGGAGCAATTGAACCGCCAGCTGTTCGAGCAATCGCGTGAGGATGCGCTGACCAAGCTCGGCAATCGCCTCAAGTTGGACGAGGACCTGAAAATCATTTCCACCAAGGTCGATCGATACGGGCACGCATACAGCGCGGTGATGTGCGACGTCGATTTCTTCAAGGCATACAACGACAGCAAAGGCCATCTTGCCGGCGACGACGTGCTCCGGGCCGTGGCGCGGACGCTGCTCAAGATGTGCCGCAGCGACGATCAGCTCTATCGCTTTGGGGGCGAGGAGTTTCTTGTGCTGTTGCCGGAACAATCTCTCGAATCCGGAATACTGGTAGCGGAGCGCTGCCGTCGGGCGATCGAGGAGATGGCGCTCCCGCACGGCGCCAATCCCGACGGCGGTGTCGTAACCATCAGCGCCGGAGTGGCGTCATTGACGCAAACCGAAACGAAATCGATGCAGGCGTGGTTGAACGAGGCGGACGCCGCCCTTTATCGCGCGAAACATTCGGGACGCAATCGCGTCGTCGGACAGGAGAAGCAAGGCGCGGAGCAGGAGCTGTTGCTGGCGAGCGCGCCGGCGCCGAGGTGACGCAATTGCTCTCCTTCGAAAACCGCGCGGATGTCCCACCCGGCGTCCGCGCGGGCTTTTTTGGGGCGAGCTACTTCACCTTGACGCTTGACGTGATCGAAGCGACCACTTTGTTTGCGGTGTCGAACTGTTCTTTGCGATCCGTGATGCCGTGCCGTTTCGCGATCCAATCGAAGTCCGTGTAAACCGCGTAGACGTCGCCCTTCTCGTCCTGTGCCACAAGCAATCTGACGGGCCAATCAAGCCCTGAGTTGGGATTCGACGTCAAAAACAAGGTACCCAGCGGTGGATTGCCGAACATCAGAAGCGTGGAAGGCCGCAGCTTCACGCCTGCGTCTGCCGCAAGCTTCGACTGATCGATCTCCGAAAAGAACATGATCCCTTTCGCGGCGATGTCTTTCTTCAACCGATCGATGGTCTCGGCGACCGAGTAGGCGCTCTTTATCTTCACGATGCCGTCCTCCGCCTTTGTCACGGCAGCGGAAGTCAACGTCAGCACGAACGCGAGCAGCACGCCGGATGACGTGCGGTGAATGCGTCTGGACATGGCCTATCTCCTGGAGGGTGATCCTCGGGTCATTTCAGGTTCGATTGCCAAGCTAGTGAAAAAGAAGCGCCGGCAGAAATGCCAAGCTGCTCTGGTTTCGATAGGCCGACGCTATCGTCGTGGGACGACGCGGCTCAGGCCACACAGCCAAAGGTCTCGCCCACCGCTATGCCATCAGGGGCTGCCAATTCTGCTTGCATCTGCCGCCAGGCAAATATATAGCCATATGGCTATGCACAACTCTTCCAGCCTGGATCGCACATTTCAAGCCTTGGCCGATGGCACCCGGCGTTCGATGATTCATGCGCTTGCGCAAGGCGAGGGCCGAAGCGCCAGCGAACTCGGGCGCCAATTCCGCTCTGCCCAGCCCACGATTTCAAAGCACCTCAAGGTGCTGGAGCTGGCCGGACTCGTCGAGCGAAAGATTGAAGGACGCGTCCACCGGTTTCGGTTGCGCCAAAAGCCGCTGCGAGACGCAGGCGGATGGATTGCACGTCACCAGGCGTTCTGGACAGGGGCGGTCGAGCAGCTCGATCGGCTTCTGTCGGAGGTCCCAAGTGATGACCGGTAAGACGCGCGCCGAAGTCCGCCGACGTTTCACTGCATCGCCCGAGAAGGTATTCGCGGCCTTTGCCGAGGCACGCCTGGTCGGTCGGTGGCTGTCGCCGGCGCCCGAGATCACGCTCGCTTTGTTGCAATTCGACTTCCGCGTGGGCGGCACCTATCGCTTCGCCTACCATCTGCCGGCAGGCGAGACTGTCATTGTCGGTGGCGTCTATCGCGCGATCGAGCCACCCTCAAGACTTGTTTTTTCATGGATCATCGAACCGCCCGATGAACATGCGGGCATCGAATCCGAGGTGACGGTTACGATCACGCCGGACGGAAGCGGCTGCGAGCTCTTGATCCGGCATGAAAAGCTCGCGCGAGCCGACGCCGTCACCCGCCATACGGATGGCTGGCGCGGGGCACTGGATCAATTGACCAGATTGCTCGAAGCGCAAGGGGCCGGCGCGTGATGGCTGATACCCGACTCACACTGGTGTAAACGAAAAGGGAAAGCCAAAATGCTGCGTTTCTTCCTCGCGGTGCTTGCCTATGTGGTGCCGACCTTCGCGCTCGGCTTCGTCTGGCACCTGATCCTGTTTGATCATTACTACAAGGCGCTTGCGATCTATCGGACCGACATCATTATTCCGTTCGGCTTTCTTTCGATGTTGATCCAGGCGACTATCTTCGCGTGGATCTACCAAAGAACTTTTGTTCGCCTGAACGCGACACTGCTATCGCGCGCGCTGCTCTACGCCGCCTGCGGCGCCGCCTTATCGTGGAGCTTCACGACGATGGCCGTTGCGGCAAAGAACGTGATGACATCGGTTCCCGACTATCTCGTCATCGAGACGGCATTCACCGTCGTTCAATGGATCATGGTCGGTCCGCTCACCGCGCTCGCCTTTGGTCAACTATCATCCCGAGGCGATCAACTTCCGGCGCGCAATGCCGCAGGCTGACTAGCCATCGCAATGGAATTATGTTCCAGGCTGCGTCCGATGAAGAGTGTAACCAGACCAGCCTCTCTGGCGGAGTTACGTCAGTATATTCAACCCGTTGATACATGGATTTGTCGCCCATGCGCATTTCGACGAGCCACAGACCGCCGGGTTTCAGCTCAAGGCGATGGACAATCGTCTCCACCTTCGGCCCGTACCAGCGCGGCAACAGCTTCGGATCGGTCCAGGTTTTCCACACCAGCTCACGCGGCGCATCAAATCCTGAACGCTCGACTCTTGAGGGTAGAGGTACCTAAATGAGCGCGGATGCCGATCTCGCCCGGCCGCGCGGTCCTCACTTTCGGCTGACGCTCGCCGCCGTCTGTCCGAATAGAATTTTCCGTCCCTCTTCCGTCACGGCGGGCCGGCTCGCATACGGCTCGCGCTTGGCGTAGGCGCGCACCGTAGCGGGTCGCGCGCGGATCGCATCAAACCAGCGGCGCAGGTTCGGGAAGTCGTCGAGGTTCTGCTGCTGGCGTTTCCACGGAACGATCCACGGATACGAGGCCATGTCGGCGATGGTATAGCCGTCGCCGGCGATGAAGCTGCGGCCGGCAAGGCGCCGGTCGAGAACGCCATAGAGCCGGTTGGTTTCGTTCACATAGCGGGCGATCGCATAGGGGAGCTTTTCCGGCGCATAGATTCCGAAATGATGGTTCTGGCCGGCCATCGGTCCAAGGCCCCCCATCTGCCAGAACAGCCATTCGGTGACTGTCTTGCGGCCGCGCGTGTCCGCGGGGAGGAAACGGCCGGTTTTCTCGGCAAGATAAAGCAGGATCGCGCCCGACTCGAACACCGTGACCGGCTCGCCGTCATCCGCCGGCTTTGTGTCGATGATCGCCGGCATTCTGTTGTTGGGCGAAAAGGCCAGGAATTCCGGCTTGAACTGGACGCCCGCGCTGATGTCGACCGGATGGATGCGGTAGTCGAGCCCCGCTTCCTCGAGAAACATCGTGATCTTGTGGCCATTCGGCGTTGGCCAATAGTAGAGTTCGATCATCGCCTGGCTCTTTTCAGTTCGCTTTTGTCGACATCAAGGAGCGCCAGGACGGGCCGGATCAATCCCTTCAGCAACGCGCGCTCGGGCCGGCTTCTGGCCAGCACGCGGATTCCCATCAGCACGCCGAGGAGCAGCCGCGCCAGGTCCTTGGCCGGCTGGCGGGCGCTGATCGTCTTGTCACGCTGGCCGGCTTGCACGCAACGGCGGAAGAACGCTTCCGCGCGACGCTGGAAATCGGCCACCACCTGGCGCAGTTCCCGATCGTGCGGCGCGACTTCGAGCGCCGCGTTCACCAGCATGCAGCCCTTGTGTCGCTTGTCGTTCAGCGAATGCGCGATGATTTCGCCAAAGAACGCCCCGATCGCTGCGCGTGGAGCAAGTTGTTTCTCCAGCCGGCGGACCCGCTCGTCGAATCCCTGCGCCACATAGTGCTGGAGGGCGCGCTTGAAGAGCGCGTGCTTGTCGCCGAAAGCATTGTAGAGGCTGGCTCCGGTCATCTCCATCCGGCCGGCAAGAGCGCGCACCGAGGTTGCCTCGTATCCGCGCGCCCAGAAGCACTGCACGGCGGCATCGAGGGCGGATTGCTCGTCAAATTCGCGCGGTCGCGCCATCACGGTCTCGTGCGGACGTTGCGGCAAGGAGGCGGTTGCCATTTCGCCGCCATTGCGTCATTTTAGAGCGATCGTTCCAGAATGCAAGGCTGCCCTGGTGATGACAGCATGAAGGTTCTGCTCACCGGCGGCGCCGGGTTCATCGGTCAACATGTCTTGCGCGAGCTGCTGGCGCGCGGTCATGCGGTGGAGCTGCAGACGGCCGACGTGCGCGATGCCGCGGCGGTCGACCGGGCGCTCGGCGGCGTCGAGGCCGTGCTGCATCTCGCTGCCAAGGTCGGCCTCGGCGTCGCGGTCAGCGATCTGCCGGACTATGCATCGTCGAACGATGCCGGCACCGCCGAATTGCTGGCCGGCATGGCCCGCGCCGGGATCGGCCGTTTCACGGTCGCAAGTTCGATGGTCGTCTATGGCGAGGGCGTCGGGCATTGCCGCAAGCATGGCGCGGTGACGCCCGGTCCGCGCGTCGAAACAGATTTATCCGCCGGCCAGTTCGAACCGCCCTGCCCGCTTTGCGGCAAGCCGCTCAGTCCAGCGCTCGTCGGCGAGGACGTGCCGCTCGATCCGCGCAACGCCTATGCGACCAGCAAGGTCGCGCAGGAATTCTACGCCGGCAACTGGGCGCGCGTGACCGGCGGCTCGGTCGCGGCGATGCGCTATCACAATGTGTACGGTCCCGGCATGCCGCGCGACACACCTTACGCCGGGGTTGCGGCGATCTTCACATCCGCGCTGCGGCGTGGCGAGGCGCCGAAAGTGTTCGAGGACGGCGGACAGCGCCGCGATTTCGTGCATGTGCGCGACGTCGCCGCCGCGACTGTCTCGGCATGCGAACAGCACGTGACGGGCGTGCGGGCATTCAATGTCGGATCCGGAACGCCGCGCACCGTCGGCGACATGGCGCGCGCGATTGCCAAGGCGCTCAACGGCCCTGGGCCGCTCGTGACCGGACAATACCGGCTCGGCGATGTCCGCCATATCACGGCGGACTCCTCGCGCGTCCGGACCGAGCTGAATTGGACGCCGCAAATCAAGTTCGAGGATGGAATGGCCGAACTCGCGAGATCGTAGCAAATGGCTGTAGCCTGCGCGCTTGCGCATTCGCAACACGCGGCGCGCGCGATGGAAGATAGGGACCAACAAGGACATTGGCCGAATGGATGGTTTTCGCCGCCGCTACCATGTTGCGGTGCCTCGACTCGGCTGGGGCGTCCGCGCCCGGGCGAACAAAACGGAGGATGCGTCATGAGAGCAAGAACACGCCAGCCCGCGCCGCCACTCGACATTAGCTTGCTCGACGGCAGCACATGGCGGCTCGCCGAAGCGAGGCCGGCGGCATTCACGATGATCGTGGTCTATCGCGGCCTGCATTGCCCCGTCTGCAAGACTTATCTCGGCGAGCTCGAAATGAAGCTCCCGGAATTCGCCAAGCGCGGCGTCGACGTCGTTGCGATGAGCACGGACAGTCGCGAACGTGCCGATCAGTCGCGCGCCGAATGGGGACTGGACACGCTCAAGCTCGGATACGAATTGCCGATCGCCACCGCACGCGATTGGGATCTCTATATTTCCACTGCCATACGCGCGGGCGAGCCGCCGCAGTTCGCCGAACCGGGCCTGTTTCTGGTCAAGCCGGATGGTTCGCTGTTCTACGCGGCGCGCACCAGCGCACCGTGGGGGCGCCCACCACTCGATCAGATCTTGCGCGGCATCGATGTCGCGACCGAACGCAAGATGCCGGCGCGCGGCGAGGCTTGAGGCGCGGCCAGGCGAACCAAAAACGCTTGAGGGAGAAGGCGATGGATCAAAGAACGAGACCCGCACCACGTCTTGAGCCGCTTCCCCCGGAAACGACGCCGGAGCTCGGCGAACAGTTCGATACGATGGCCAGGCGCATGGGTTTCATCCCCAACAGCGTTCTCATCATGCAGCGCAATCCGCAGATGGTGCGCGCATTCGTGCAGATGGCCGACGCGATCTGGGCTCCGGCCGGCGGCGTTGATGTCAAGCTCAAGCGCCTGATCTCGCACGTCGCGAGCCGTGCGGCCGGCTGCCAATACTGCATGGCGCACACGGCGGGCGGCGCAGCGCGCCTCGGCGTCGAGCAGCAGAAGATCGACGCCGTGTGGGAGTACCAGACCAGCCCGCTGTTCACCGCGGCCGAGCGTGCCGCGATGGATGTCGCGGTCGCGGCCGGTTGCGTGCCGAATGCGGTCACCGACGCGATGTTCATGCGACTTCGCAAGCATTGGAGCGATGAGCAGGTCGTCGAGATCGTCGGCGTGATCGCGATGTTCGGCTTTCTCAACCGCTGGAACGACACATTCGCGACACCGGTGGAGGCCGAGCCGATGGAGTTCGGCGAGCAGCATCTCGCGGCGCAGGGCTGGGATGCTGGCAAGCACGTCCGCTCATGAGGCCGTCCACGCACTCGTGATTGCGGCTGTCCGTTTTGTGAACCTTGAAAAATGCCACCGCCTGCTACTGCATCGGCATCGGGACCAAAGGAGAACTCGTCATGAACCGTCGTCAGCTGCTCGGCGCGCTCGCGCTGTCCGCGTTCGTTTCGCTCGGAACCGCTGCGCTCGCCAAGGATCAGAAGTTCGATCAAAAGGCTTTCGATGCCGCGCAAACGGCCGGCAAACCCATCCTGATCGAAGTCACCGCGCCCTGGTGCCCGACATGCAAGGCGCAGGCGCCGATCCTCTCGAAGCTCAAAGGCGAGTCGCGCTTCAAGGATCTGGAAGCTTTCAATATCGACTTCGACTCGCAGAAGGACCTGCTCAAGAAATTCAATGTGCGCATGCAGAGCACGTTGATCGTCTTCAAGGGCAAGCAGGAGGCCGGGCGCTCGACCGGCGATACCAATGCGGGCTCGATCGAGCAACTGCTCGGCAAGTCCATCTGACCGCGAATGGGCAGCGCCGGACTGGCACTGATCGCGGGGCTGCTTTCGACATTGTCGCCCTGCGTCCTTCCCCTGATCCCGATCGTCGTCGGCGCGGCGATCGGTAAGCATCGGTTCGGACCCGTTGCGCTTGCGGCCGGGCTCGCGATCTCGTTCGTGGCGATCGGCCTGTTCGTCGCCACCATCGGATTCGCCGCAGGACTGGATCAGGACCTGTTCCGTTTCGCCGCGGCGATCCTGATGATTGCGGTCGGCGCCGCATTGCTGCTGCCGGGCCTGCAGGAACGGCTGGCAACCGCAGCCGGGCCGATCGGGAATTGGGCGCAGGAGCGTGCCGGGGGCATCTCGGCCGGCGGGCTCCGGGGTCAATTCTGCGTCGGCCTTCTGCTTGGCGCGGTGTGGAGCCCTTGCGTCGGACCGACGCTCGGCGCCGCTTCGGTATTGGCCGCGCGCTCGGAAAATCTGGCCTCGGTTGCCGTGACGATGGCGGCGTTCGGTCTCGGTGCTGCGCTCCCGCTGCTCGCCATAGGGATAATGTCGCGTGAGGCGCTCATGCGCTGGCGCGATCGCATGCTCTCCGCCGGCCGCGGCGGCAAGGCGGCGTTGGGCGCTCTGCTGGTCGCCTTCGGCCTGCTGATCGTTTCGGGCCTCGACAAACGCCTCGAAGCCGCGCTCGTTGATCTCTCTCCGGCGTGGCTGACCGAATTGACGACACGCTTTTGAGCGCGGGTCAGTCCGTAGGACCGTTATCCCTCCAAGCCGGCGGGATCGAAGATCCGGCCTTTGCGGATGCTGGCGCGGTTCGGTTCGCGCCGATGGCATCGGCCGTCGCGCCGGTTTCTTGATTGCCGCGGGTGAACAGAGGCACGACATTTGCACGGTCCGCGGACAGCGAACCGTAAGGATATTGCATGCTCGGAATTCCGCGCCGTTTTGGGCATTTCGTCTTCGGCGTCATTCAATCGGGTCTGACCTGTGCGATCGCCGCGGCGATTGCGAGTTACCCGTTCATGGCAGAAGGGACCTTCGCGCCACATTGGCTGCGATCGTGGCTGTTCGCCTGGGTCTTGATGTTGCCGGTCGTCGTCTTCGCGGCCCCCGCCATTCGCAATCTGACGCACATGTTGACGCGCGAAGATTGATTGGCGCAGAAGCCGCCACGCAGATCGTGAACCTGACGCTCTGCGCGTCCTTTAAAACGGAAGCCCGACATAGTTCTCGGCCAGCGAGCGCATCGCGGCTTCGGATGAGAGCAGATACGCCAGTTCGGTCTGCTGCAGTTTATCGTCGTAGGGAATATTGTTGGGGAAACGGTGCAGCAGCGTGGTCATCCACCAGGAGAACCGCTGTGCCTTCCACACCCGCGCCAGCGCGCGCGCCGAGTATGCGTCAAGCCCTGTGTCGTCAGCCTTTTTGTAGTGATCGATCAGCGCGTGATAGAGATAGTAGATATCCGATGCGGCGCTGTTGAGGCCGCGGGCGCCGGTCGGCGGCACGATGTGCGCGGCATCGCCCGCGAGGAACAGCCGGCCATAGCGCATCGGCTCCGCCACGAAGCTGCGCAGCGGCGCGATGCTCTTCTCGATCGAGGACCCCGTGATCAGCCGGTCGGCGATCGCTTGCGGCACGCGGCGCTTGAGCTCGGCCCAGAAAGCATCGTCAGACCAGTCTTCGGTCGTATCCTCGAGCGGCACCTGGATGTAATAGCGGCTGAGGACCTGCGACCGCAGCGAGCAGAGCGCAAAGCCGCGCTCATGCTTGCAATAGATCAACGCGGGCGAGACCGGTTTGGTGCGCGACAGCACGCCGAGCCAGCCGAAGGGATAGACGCGCTCATACTCGCGCAGGACATCTTTCGGAATCGATCTGCGGCTGACGCCGTGAAAAC
>WNGK01009133.1_pt1 | contig 10222 bp, 14 predicted proteins | sample 5400601 | NCBI WGS metagenome assembly WNGK01 (sample SAMN13153376, study PRJNA577476) | soil metagenome | isolation source: 60 cm soil or saprolite under Garry oak tree replicate 1 | place: USA:California | collected 2016-06-15 | reverse complement strand
AGGCGCGCGCGCCCGCCGAGCTCGAGGTCCCCCTCAGGATCGTGCGTTTCTCGGGAAAGGCTTGCCTCAAGGGAATCGAAGAGCACGACATCGACGGCGTGAAGGTGCACATCTACAACCCGGCTAAGACGGTGGCCGATTGCTTCAAGTATCGGCGCAAGATCGGCACCGATGTCGCACTGGAAGCGCTCCGCGACTGCTGGCGCTCCAAGCGGAGCACCATGGACGAACTGTGGCGATATGCGGCCGTCTGCCGCGTCACGAACGTGATGCGGCCGTATCTCGAGGCCGTCGCAGCCGAAGAGGGCCGCGCGTGACGTGGGAGGGTCAAGTGTGAAGCGCAAGCCGCCGACCGACCTGGCGGCGTCCGTACGCGAGCGGCTCCGCCAACTCGCAGGAGCGCGTGGGCAGGAGCTGCAGCTCGTGCTCACGCGCTACGGCGTTGAGCGACTTCTGTACCGATTGAGCCGCACACCGGCGGCGGAGCGCTTCATCCTCAAAGGCGCAGTCCTCTTCTACATCTGGGAGGGGGAGATCCCCCGGCCCACCCGCGATGTGGACTTCTTAGGGTACGGCGACGCCTCGCCCAAGGCAGTCGCCGCGGTCTTTCGTGAGGTGTGCGGCGCGACCGTCGAATCCGACGGGCTTTCATTTATCTCTTCCAGCGTGCCGTGCCGCCCAGATTCGCGACCGCCAGGAGTACGGGGGGGGTTCGCGTAAGCCTGACCGCGATGCTCCGCAGGGCGCGGATTCCGCTCCAGATCGATGTTGGCTTTGGCGATGCCGTGACACCGCGGGCGGAGGTGGCGACGTTTCCGGCTCTACTCGACTTCCCCGCGCCGCAGGTGCGCGCGTACCCTGCCGCGAGCGTGGTGGCGGAGAAATTCCAGGCGATGGTCGCGCTTGGCATCGCCAACACCCGCATGAAGGACTTCTACGACCTCTACCGGCTCTCAGAGACTCAGGAGTTCGACGGCGAAACCCTGGCTGCCGCGATCCGTGCCACGTTCGAGCGCCGCGGCACGGCAGTTCCTACTCAGCTGCCGCTCGCACTCGGCGACGCGTTCGGCCGCGACGCGGACAAGCAGGCGCAATGGCGTGCCTTCTTAAACCGGGGACAGCTCGACAACGTGCCGGCAAATCTCGCCGACGTTACCGAACGGCTGGTCGCGTTCCTCCTCCCGCCTGCGCGCGCCGCGGCTACACGCGAAGTGTTTCGGCAGCGGTGGGGGAGGGGGAGGTGGGCGCGTGTACCGTGATGGATCTCAGGGCTGGCGACCACGGCTGGGCGATCATACTGACCAGTAGCCGGTACCGTTCCGGAGCGTGCCTAGGTATGCTGTTTCTGTGACTGATTCTCTTCCGCGTCCCTCACGCGAGACCGTGAGCAATGAGGAGATCCCGCCGCGCCCGGTCCGTGTTATTGCTGCGGAGGCGGTGGCGGACATCGACCGTTCCATCGCGGTTCTGCGTGGATGGGGCGTTCGTGTTCTGGAGGATTCTCGACTACACAAAGCGCGAGACGTGCTTCGTCACGCAGCCGAAACGAGCGTGCTCGTGCCGAAGCACCGTGGCGACTACCTCGGGCTGCGCTCACTCGAACTGGCCTTCGACTACGCAGCTATCGCCGACACCTTGCCCTCGGAACTGGTGGCCGCCTTACGTCGCGAGTTACGCGATTCGTTGATCGGCGAGATCGATCCGCCGGAGGCGGCGCGCGGGCCGCTCCAACTGCAGAGTCAAGCGATCGTGCGCGCCGCGTTCGTGCGTGGGGGCGTACAGCCGACGCATCCGACGCACTCGTCCCAGCGAGGCGTGAGCAGCCCCGATTTGCTCCTCGACGACGGAGCCCGGAAGTACGCGATCGAGGCGAAGCGGCCGCAGGAGGCGCGGAACATCATCGCCCGGTTCGACGAAGGGTGTGCGCAGGTGTCGAGCTACGGTCTGACTGGCGGCGTAATCGTGGACGTGACCGACGCCCTGCGGAAGGTCGCTCGGGCAGTTATCGGCGAGGAGGTCCGGCGCGTGGCGTTGACGCTCTACGATCGGGTGTTCGTAGACGGGCAGGGGCACAAGCCGGGCCGCGAGCATATCATTGTTGCCGGAGCGTTCGCGCGCGTCGCTTGGAGCTTGTTAGACGAGGGCGAAGAAAGCGCGATGGTAGATGTGAACATGACGTCGTGTGTCGGAATCCTGGTCTCCGCGCCCGGCACTAATGAAGACCGTAGGGCCAGGTGGATCAGGACCCATCTCCAGGATGGGTTGGAGCAACTGAATCGCACCTTGGCGGAGACCACACCGTCCGACGAAGCGACGTAGCTCACCAGAGCCCGTCGCCTGGGTTCGCCGATGATCACGCCTCCGTAGCCGAGCTGGACGCGGCGCACCTGAAAGCGGCCGCCCGTCGTCGCGAACGCGAAGGCCACGGCGTCGGCGCGGTCGGGCTAGCGGCCCAGGCGCGCGGATCTCGGCCTTGGGGACGAGCGCGATCTTCCCCGAGGAGTCCACGATCTCGTAGTCGGTCGCGAGCAGCTCCTCGATCAGGAGCGGGTCGTTCGGGATGGCGATGGCGCCGCGCTCGAAGCGCTCGCGCAGCTGCCAGTAGAGTTCGGCGCGCCGGTTCAGGAAGCGCTGCTCGGCCTTCGGGAGCGGGGCGGCGGAGCCGTGAAAGCGCAGCACGCGCCAGCCCTGCTCGCGCAGCCGATCGCGCAGCCCCTTGCCGAGTCTCACGACGTCCACCACCAAGTGGCCGCCCCGCTCCGCGCGGGGGCGCTGGTCTCCGGGGCCGTCGGGTTCTCAGGGAACCTTCTTGACTTCTTCCTTCTCGGCCCTCGGTCGTGAGGGCAGTCCTTTGATCCACCCGTGCATACCGTACGACGTATTCACATACTTGATCGTTTTCCGACCGGCGTGCCCTCGGGCGGAGACGTGCACCGACGCGTCGAACCGATCCTCCCACTTCAAGAGCATGAACGCTCGAATCTCTGAGTCGATGAGGCGCCGTCGGCATCTGATCTGACGCGACTGCCGGCCCGGGATTGCATATTCGGTCTCTGTAATGTTTTCAACGTGAGGCGCGCTGCTCACTTTGAAGTAAGAGACCTTGATCTCGTCTAGGACTAGGTTCCTGTTCAAGTAATTCACGGCCTGAAGATAGACGTACACCTCGGGCGTGGGCGGATACAGCGACACCTCGAACCACAGCGGAACGAGCTCGAAGTCGAGCGGACCGGGGCGTAGGACGCCGTCGCTCCGCATTCGGCGAGCGCGTCGCCGGATGAATGCGATGGCTGCTAACAGCACGGTGACGCCGATTCCGGAGAAAATGCCATATCTGGCGATGAAGTCCGCAACGCCCGCCATCTATTTACCTCCGGTACAAAACGACTGTCCGCCTTGTGTGGTCTACGCTGGGGTCCAATACTCTAGACGCGACATGGCTATGTGCAAGTGCGGATCGGAACAGACTTGCTCCCGTAGCAGCAGACGTGTGCGACGCGGTGAGTAACGCGCATGCTTAAATGGACGAATCAAGGCACGTCGGACTTGGTGCTCGATCGGGTGAATAACCTCCTCGGCGTCAACGAGCAGGGGGAGGTTACCCTCGGGTGGGTTCCCCGGATCTTCGACTCGGCGGCCGAGATTCTTGCCAGCTGCATCACCTTCTCGCCCGAACTGTCCGAAAGTCGGCGGGTGGCAATCACGCGGCGCGCGCTGATTGACGCCAAGAAAGCGGGCGACTTCTCGCCCAACGGCATTCTCGATCGGGCGACGCAAAGGCAGACGGATTTCCTCAAGAGCCCGATCCTCCCGTACGTGCTCGTGACCTCGGTATCTATTGAATACCGCGAGTATCTCGCATCAGTAGCGATACCCGGCGCAACGATCTCGTTTCTGGACCGCCGCCCAAGCAAGTTCGTTCTGCCGATGAACCAGGGGCGAGCGGTGGAGCACAAGTTACCCTTCCATCAGACGCATGTGACGGTGGAGGTGACTGCCCGTGACCCGCTTGAGGCCGCGGACCTTGCCTTCAGCCATCTCACCCTGCTGCGCGGTATCTGGAACTTACTCTTGAACCGGCGAACAGAGATGCGCATTTCGTTCGGTGGCGGCCATGGTGGGCATCCCGTGAACCAGATCGTACCTGGGCCGCTCCATTCCATTCATCATCCAGACGGTAAGCTCGCACTTAACGACCGTTGGTGGGTTTCGCCGGACCTTGAGCAGGTTCGCCCGGTGTCGCTCAGCCAGGCGTACGAACACCTGAAGAAACATGAGCGGACAGTACGGAATCGGCTTCGAAGTGCAATCGGACCGGAATTAACTCGACTTCTTACGCTCTACTGCGGAGCTTGCGACGAGCCCCAGCTCGGCAGTTCGTATCTCTCGCTCTGGGCTGTCCTGGAGCAGATCACTGGGACGGCGAAGGCCTCGTATGAGGACCTTCTGCGGCGAGCGTCCTTCTTTTCAATCGATCCCCTCTTCGACCGCGCGATGCTTGAGTACTTGCGCAACCAGCGGAACGGGATGGTGCACCACGGGTCAAGCATTGACGACCCCGAGCGAATCGTCTACCAACTCAAGCATTACGTCGAGTACGGATTGATGTTCCTGCTCCGTAACGCACGTCGGTTTCGGACAGTTGACGAGTTCAGGCAGCTGATGGACTTGCCGCCAGACACCGAGCTCCTGCGGGCGCGGTTAAAACTGCATCGCTGGGCACATAGCATGCACACAAAGTGGCGCAAAGCGGCGGACCCCCCAGCGGACCCGCTAAAGGAATGAACGCTGCGTAGCTGCTGGGCAGCACCGCTCGGCGGGTGTACGACGAAGCCATCCCGCGAGCACCTCGTGTCGGCTGCCCTCTGGACCGGCCCAACCATCATCGTGTCTGGCTTGCCTTGGTGTAGGGACGCGCCCAAGACCGTCGGCGTAGATAGCATCACCGCTCGCATCCTTTGCCGCGATCACAACAGCGCCCTCTCAGACACCGATAAGGCGGCCGCAGATGCATTCGACGTTCTCAAACGCTCAGCGGCTCTCGACGACAAGCGCCGCAAGCAGCGCCCGCGAACGCGGAAAGTTGTCCGCTACGAGATCGACGGCAGGCGCCTCGAGCAATGGTTTCTCAAGACGCTCATCAACATCGTCGTAAGCCAACAGTCGAAAGGCACGTCCTGGGCACTCTCCGGGTCGGCGCTCGATCAGCCACGCGAAACGCTGGTGCGCGCAGCCTTGGGACGGGAGGCGCTGGCGAAACCCATGGGACTTTACGGCGTCGGTGCAGTGGGTGAAACAATCAAGCACGTCGATGGCGTGGAATTGGTCACGTTGCTGAGACAATCGGATAACGCCCTGGTCAGTGGGCTCTTCACCTTCCTCGGACTGCGATTCCTTCTATACGTGGATAGCGTTCCAGTACCGGCTTCATTTCCGCTGCCGAGTGGCCAAGGCTGGCTTACGAGCGAGGCGCTCTATCATATCGGCAAGATCAACGGCACGGTGGGCGGCAAGCTATCGCACTACGTTCACATCCTCTGGAATCTGGAATGAAATCTGTGAGATATTTTTGCGTCGAGTTTTTCCAGAGTTTCCTATTCGCGCGCGCTATACTAGACCGGCCAAGCGCTGCTGATACCATTGCGTCATGGCCGACGCGTAAGCCTTCTCGTCTTGCCATAGTGCCAGCGCGTCGCCGTAGGGTCGCCCATAATAGCTTGCGCGCTCGTGGCGCAGGGCGTCATAGAACCCCCAGCGGCAGGCAAGAAGATCGGCGACTTGACAGTCGCTGAGCATGCGGAATGGGGATCGCGACCGCAAGGCATCGCGGTCCGATACAGCGTGCCCTACCTCGTGTGCCAAGACGCCGAGACGCTGATCTTCTGGAAGCAGCCAGAAAGTGCTGTTGTTGATGAAGACGGACTTGAGGGAGTGCCGGTATGAAGCCTGGTCGATCGCAATCACCCTGCTCTCGCGGGCTTCTGGCTCATCTTGAAAAGTTGCCTTGAGAACTACAGGAAGCTCGAGTTGATCCAAGTTGGCTACCGACGCTACTCGCCTCTCGAATTCTCGGCACAATTGTGCCAGGTGTTCGTTAGTCTCACGTAGGTGTAATGGCATTGTGGCCGCTTGGCCATACGCACCGGCCTATAGCCTTGAACTTCGAGATTGGGAGCTGACTCCGCTCATTTCGCGACTTAGAGCCGGGCGCCAATAGTGCGGCGCGGACCGCGGCCCGCTCAGCGCGGTAGATGGCCGTAGCGTCGAAGTCCGAGTCCAGCAGGACGAGAAGAACCGCGTCCCATGGTTTGGACAAGTCGATGGCTCCCATTCGGGCGCCCGGGTTGATCTTGCCCGGAAAACACCTGCCCTTGATCTGCAGCCGTTCTCTCCGCCCGTTCCGTACCTTCCCTTCCGCATCGTATCCAGGCTGGCGCACGGCGGCCGGCCGCAGGTGCAAGAGCCTGATCGCCTCATACTCGGCCACCTCACCAGTGACGCCAAGCGGTCGCTCCGTGAGACGGTAGTACTGCTTCGCCAGACGTTTGGCCTCGGCGAGCAGCCGGATCAGCTTCTTGGAGTTCGGCATGATCCCGGTATAAGTCCCCCGCCGGAAGCGCTTGCCATACGGACCTGTTGCGAGTCCGGCGAGCCGAATGGCGTCAAGCTGCGGCCGCGTCGGCAGCTTCAACGCGTAGTTAGCGGCAGCGATCGCGATGCGTTTGAGAGGCGGGCAGCACTCGTCTTTATCTCAGTAAGAAAGCGATACCAGACCAGAGAAGTACGGACAGGCCGATGATCATTGCGCCCCAAAACTCAACGAGGTACTGCCACTTACGGTTCTTGCCTGCCAGCCTCAGGATTTCTCCGGGGACCGTTTCCAAGGCCTTCATTTTAGCATTGGCCATGACCGAGAATGCAAAGTGCGCTTCAGAGTCGACAAGCCCACTGGCCATCCTCGCCCAGCGCTCGTCGCGGTCGCGAGCCCGCTCAGTGTCAAGCTCGAGCCACTCCTCGCTAGCACCGTCGGCCGGGTCAAGCTTGGCCATCAAAGCCTTATAGTGCTTGTCCCTCTCGTGCTGCTCCTGATCTAGTTCGTGGCGCAAGGCACGTCTTCGCTCGTCGTCCTTCCGGAGCTGATCCATGTGGGAGTCTATTCCCACTTGGATTTCATCTAGTGCGGCTCGGTACTTGACATAGGGCTCGCCAAGAATGAGCCGATGCACAGCGAGATCACCAGACCCGGCTAGGTAGTAGGCTAGGAGGCCATAAACTAGTAGGGCAGTCGCCAACACACGAAAGGGTGCCCTGTCGAGCAGTGCCGCTAGGCGCTCCAGCAGCCCATCGCCGCCCAGGGGAATGCCAGCAATGGAGAGAGCTAGTATCAAAGATGTTGTGAGAAGCAAACTCCGCAGTCGGTCGGTGGCTTTGCTCCAAGGCGGCGAGATGGCACGTTCAGCAAACGCCGATGTGCTCTTGAGCAACTCCAAGTACCAAGTCAAGAAGCTTGCGGCTGCAGAGCCGCTTCCTGCACCTGGGATGGTCATCCGCAACTCCAGATATCGTGCGACAGCGGTTGTAGACCATGGGTCGCGAGCTGCCACCTAACAGCGCGTACGCTGCAGGCCCCGGCTCGCAAGTGCAACGGGAACCGGGGCGTCTGACACCGGTGCACAAACAGACGATCCCTGTTCGGCGGCGCGATCGAGTTCTTACCCGAGGGTCGTCGCTTGCGGTCCCCCGCTTAGCTGCGGGGCGCATGTTCATGTCGCTCTGCCGTGCCTAAACTGCGAGGGAAATGGGCACGGGCGCAAGGAGCCGGGTGCGCCGGGCGGCCTGGAACATTTGCGACCGGCCGCCGTCTCATGGCGTCAAGAAGTTGAAGACCCCTTTACACCAAGAGGCAAATTCCTCGCCGTACCAGGCCCCCGTCTTGTTGTTGCAGTCCTCGCATGAGTACGCAGACTCGATACGAGCGGCCTTTGAGCGCGCGCTTGGCGGGGATGTGCTCTTTGGTCAGCGGTGCGGCTCTGTCGCACAGGCGCACCTACCGAGGGAATTGCCTTGGGCATCGTATCAGTCGCGCGGCGCAACAAGCATTGCACCGCGACGTTGCCCGGCCACAGGACCGAGGCAGCGCACGGTCGCAATGTGACCGGAAGATTCTGGTCTCGCCAGCAGCGCAAGGCGGTGTACTTGAGACCTTCAGCGAGCGACAATCAGACGAGTCGCCCCGCCGGTATCATCGACCTGACGTCTGTTGATGAACTGTTGACGCCGGGTCGCCACGGTGGGGGCTAGACGGACTCTGAACGTGAATCTGTTGAAGGGCCGTTGACCCCGACTTGCTGTTGTGAGCACCATAAGACTCTTCAGGGCAGGCGCCGTTCGCAGATTTCCCCCAACTTGCCGTTCCTCGCATAGAACGCTCCCCGCGATCGCGTAGTACAGCAGCATGTGGGAGCCGGCGACGGCACGCGCGTCCCAACAGAAGCGTTCCCGCGTGCAGACGCCGGCCTTCGCTTCCTCGTAGTACGGAGCGATTGATGGCGAAGCTGGAGTTGGTCGAACCTGCAGCGCCCGATCGGGCCGAACACCGCAGCCCTGCGGCGGAGCACCTCGACCGGCTGGACGAAATGTTGAGTCGGTACCTCGGGCCTACTGTCATCCGCGCAATGGCGGACGACGACGTGACCGAGGTGTACGTCAACCCACAAGACGGCGCCATCCGGCTCGATACCCGCTCGCGTGGCAAGATCGCGAGCGGCACCACGATCGACGCGCACCGCGTCGAAATGTTCCTCAACGCGGTGGCCGCGCGCCTCGGCGTCACCCTCACCAGCGACAGCCCGCGGCTCGAGGCCGAACTGCCGGTCGCGACCTTCGCCGGCAGCCGCCTCCAGGGCTTCGTCCCACCGGTCACCTCCGGCCCGGCGTTCAACATTCGCAAGCCGCCGTCGGTGGTCTACTCCCTCGACGACTATGTGGCCGGCGGTACCGTCACCCGAACGCAGTGCGCGGCGCTCCGAAGCGGCATCGGAGAGCGGTACAACATCCTGATCGCCGGCGGGACGAACACCGGCAAGACGACGCTTGCGAACGCCGTCCTGCGGGAGATCACCGATCGCTTCCCGAGCGAGCGCCTCGTGGTGCTCGAGGACACGGTTGAGCTGCAATGCGCAGCGCGCGACCATCTCGCGCTGCGGACCAACCGCCACGTCACGCTCGCGGACCTCGTGAAGAGCGCCCTCCGGACCAGCCCGAACCGCATCATCGTCGGAGAGGTCCGCGGGGTCGAGGCGCTCGATCTGCTCGACGCCTGGGCAACGGGACACCCGGGCGGAGTGGCCACGGTGCACGCGGCCTCCGCCGAGGGTGCACTGCTGCGCCTGGACCGTTTGGCGCAGCGGGCCAACGTGCCTCCGCAAACGGCCCTGGTTGCCGAGGCTATCCACCTGGTCGTGGTCATCGAGGGCGGCAACAAGGGGCGCCGGGTCACGGATCTCGTGCGCGTCAACGGCCTCGATACCGATGGTCGCTTCGCTCTGCATCACCTCAACGCTTCGGGAGAATGGATATGAACCCGTCACTGCAGGTTCACACGGCAGGGCTTCTCGGCTCGCGCTGGGTCGCCCTGGGTTCGACTCTCTTGGTAATCTTGCTCCTCGCGCTTACGCCGGACCTCGTTTTCGCGGCGCCGACCGGCGGCGGCGCGCAAATGCCGTGGACGGGACCGCTCCAGAGCCTGCTCGACAACCTGACCGGCCCCACCGCGCGGATCCTGGGCGCTCTGGCGTTTGTTGTCGGCGGCGCGATGTGGGCCTTCACTCGACACGAGGAGGGCGCGAAGCGCTTCGGCCAGGCCATCGTGGGGATCGCCGTGATGATCGGGGCCGCGAACATTGTAGCGGCACTCGCCTTCGTGGGCGCCCTGGTCTGAGCCGGTGATATCGCATGTCAAACGAGGCGCTCACACCCGCGACCCACGTCATCCATGCGTCGCTCGTGCGTCCGGCACTGTTCGCGGGCGCCGAGCCGGCCGTGGTGATGGTTGAGGCTTCGGTCACGTTCGCGCTCGTCTTCGTCGTTGGATTTCATGTTGCCACACTGCTGCTCGCCGTCGTCTGGCTCACCGCCGTGCATGGCGTCATGGTGTGGGTCGCCAAGCAGGACGCACAGATGACCACCCTCTACGTGCGGAGTCTCTTCGCGCAGGACTAGT
>WNGK01013989.1_pt1 | contig 10224 bp, 13 predicted proteins | sample 5400601 | NCBI WGS metagenome assembly WNGK01 (sample SAMN13153376, study PRJNA577476) | soil metagenome | isolation source: 60 cm soil or saprolite under Garry oak tree replicate 1 | place: USA:California | collected 2016-06-15 | reverse complement strand
CGTCAAGATAGCCACCGATCAGCCGGCCGCACCCGGGCTGCTCGCCGAGACGGCAGTCGCCGCAGCCCGGCAGGCCGTACAGCAGTTCGGCATATCGGGGTAGCGAACTCGCCCGTCTCGTTATCCGCCTGGTCAGAGACTCCAGTGTGGCGCGGGCGAGCCGTACCCCCGGCGGCCGTGCTGATGAGCTTGCGGTAGCGGTCTCCAGGAGCCGGTGCGCAGCCCGCAGTCGGGCATGATCTGCAGCCGTTCTGGGCCGCCGAAGACATTGGCCGCGTACAGGATCCAGGCCTGGACCAGTTCCGGTGGCTCCACGAAGTCGGTATGAACGTCGAGAACGCCCAGCCCGAGCGTTGGCTCTGCGGGCAGGTCACAGTAGGCGTGGATGATCTGGTGCCCGGGCCGGGCATTGTCGCTGATTCCCAGCTCGCGGCTGTCGTCGTTGGCCAAGCAGACGGCGAACTGGGCGCACCCGATCATCACTGGAAGCCGGGGAAGAACAGCCGGTAGTCGGAGAAGCACAGATGCGTGGAGAAGCTGGCGTCCAGCCCGTCCACGCGGGAGTTGTAGGCCTCGGCCATAACGGCGATCTCGCCGGGCTCGGGGTAGCTGGCCGCCTGGCTCGTCGATCTGGATCCAGCGTGCGCCCAGCCGCAGCAGCGAATCCATGTTGGCCGCACCAGATTCCGGGCCGCGTCCATGACGAACTTGCGGCGCGCGGCGCGGCCGCGCCGACCGGTCCAGGACCCGGATGCCGCTCGGCGCTGGCACAGGGTCCAGCGGAAGTGACGGTCGATCTCATTGGTATGCCGGCGCCCGCACGAGTCCTTGTTCGCAGGTGATCCAGGCCGTAAGACATCCGGCCGGTCTTCAGGGCTCTGCGGCGTGCGGTGCGGTTGTCGAGGTAAGGGATCTCGACGGTGCCGCGGAGGCATAACGGCCGCGGCTATACGGGCTCGCCGTGGAGTAGGGCGGTGACAGCGTCCCGCTGGGCTTGGGTGGTGAAGCACATCGGCTCGGCATATTCCTCCATAGCGATGGCCTGGTCCCAGCTCATGTCCGCGATGCTGCGCAGCAACGGCTTGGTCATGGCGAGGGCGTGGCCGGGCAGTCCAATGGCGCGCTCGCACCACTCCACAGCGCGCGGAAGCAGCTGGTCATGCGGGACGACCTCGTTGACCAAGCCAAGGGTCAATGCTTCCGCCGCGGACAAAGCCGTGCCGCCGCGGAAGAGCTCCATGCTCTTGTGGTAGCCAAGGCGGCGCGTCAGCAGCCCCCCGGAGGCCGACCTCGGGGACCAGCCCGATACGCCCGAAGGCTGTCACTAGGCGGCCGCGATCGGAGGCGATGACGAGATCGCACGCGAACGCCAGGCCGACGCCTGCCGCAGCCCCGTTCACCGCGGCGACGAACAGCCTGCCCGTACAGGTGATCAGGCGGACGATTCCGCGGAACTCGTGCCGGATCCAGCGCCACATGGCGGTCGCGCCCTCGGGTGGGCCATCAACAAGCGGGTGCACGCGGGATGCCGTCGCGCGCAGGTCACCGCCGGCCGAAAGGCCGGATCAGTGCCTGTGAGGATCACGGCCTGAACGGTCTCGTCGTCGGCCATGCGCGCAGGTGGTCAAGAAGTTGGACGGTGAGCGGTCCGCTGAGCGAGTTGAGCGCCTAACCTTCAAGCGCACCACGGCGTACCCGTCCCGGCGCGGGCCACAGGAGCGCACGGCCCTGCGTGGGGGCCGGCCCGCGCTGGAACGGGCCGCCACCGAACAGCTTGCGGCGCTGCGGTGACGACAGGCGGGCAACCGGGCAGAGCCCGGCGAGGTCCGCGCGTGCGTGCGGCACTCGTCGCGGTCTACGCTGCGGGCGTGGACATACCGATCGCGTGCAGCCTCAACGAAACTGACGCGCAGGCACAGCTCGGCGAATGGCGCTACCTGCTGGCGACGTCAGTCGATGGCGTTGACCAGATCTCGCGGACCGAGTTGCTGCTGCGCCTGCGCAATGACGTGGCCCCGCTGGAAGCCCTGATCCGGCTGGCCCAGCGCGAGAAGGCGTGCTGCCAGTTCATCGGCTTCACCATCGCCATTGGTGCCGACAGCCTCACGCTGCACGTCTCGGTCCCCGAAGAAGCGTCCTGGCTGCTGGGCGAGTTCGCACGACTGCCGGGCGCTCGCGCCTGAGTTCCCGGTCGCTAACGGTTTCTCGGCGCGGTTGCCTGGCGAGCTCAGGAGGACAGGCGTTGCCGCCCTTGTGGCGGGCGTCGAGCATCGGGGCTGAACGGTGCCCGGCTAGAGCGGCTGCAGATCCCGCCGATGCCCGGACCGGGGACCGCCACGGCACGGCCGCGCACGTTTCCCTCGATCTGGCAGCCGGCACCGGCACCGGCATCTCCGCCCACGACCGGCGCGACCGTGCGCCGCCTCGCCCACGCCGAAGCCCGGCCGAAGGACTTCCTGCAGCCCAGGCACGTGTTCCCGCTGGCCGCCCGGGCGGGAGGCCTGGCGGCCCGGCGCGGCCATACTGAGGCATCGCTGGCGTTGTGCCAGGCGGCGGGCCTGCCCACGGTGGCGGCCATTTGCGAGGTGATAGGCCCGGACGGGCGCATGCTCGCCGGGGCGGCGGTGGAGCGCTTCGCGCTGAGCTGGGGGCTGCCGATGATCGCCATCGACGAACTCGCCGCCTGCTGCTAGCAATGCAAGCCGCGATCAGGATCACCGCCTGGCACGTGCACGATCATCGCCCAGCGCGAGCAGTCTGCATTATCGGGCTTGTCGTGGCCTAACGCCCCCGCCAGTGAGGATTTCGGCCTTCTGCTAGCGCCTGGCGGGCCTCTTTGAAGTCCTCGGACCTGAGGCAGCGGATCTGCTCCTCCTGGGCCAGCTCGAGGCTCTCCTCGGGGCCGCGGTGCCACGCCGCGTCGATCGCCCGCCTGGCTCCCCGCACGGCCAGCGGTGGCCGGGTGGCCAGGCGGGCGGCGAGCTCGGCTGCTGCGGCGTCCAGGTGTTCGCCGGGGATGACCCGGTTGGCCAGCCCGATCCGCAGGGCCTCGGCGGCGTCGATGATGTCGCCGAGCAGGATCAGCTCACGGGCGCGGCTCTCCCCGACGATCCGGGGCAGCCAGACGGTGGCGCCCATGTCAGGCAGCAGCCCGTAGCGGGTCTCCAGCAGGCCCACCTTGGTGCCTTCGGCGAAGATGCGGAAGTCGCAGGCCAGGGCCAGCTGCAGGCCGGCGCCATAGGCGTGCCCGCGCACGGCGGCGACGCTGGCGCAGCCGAGGCGAGGGATCCAGCTGAACGTCCCTGCCGCGGCCTGGCCCACGGCACGGCTGTGCTCGTCGAGAGGCCCCTCGGCCAGGTCAGCCAGTATCCCGGCCATGCCCTCAGCCAGGTCGATGCCGACCGAGAAGGCCGGCCCTTCCCCTGTCACCAGCAGGCATCGGAGGGTCTCGTCGGGCAGCAACTCGGCGCCGAGCCGGGCCAGCTCTTGCCACATCAGCGGGTTCTGAGCGTTTCGCTTGGCGGGGCGGGCCAGGGTCAAGGTGCCGATGCTGGCCTGCCGCTGGTAGCGAATGGTCTGGTGGTCGTTCATGCGTTCCTCAGCCCTGGCAGCCTCGAGGCATGAATATCTGGCGCGTCGCCGCTCAGCGGCGCGCTGCCGGACCTGCGATGCCGTTCTTGGCCAGATAGTCGTCGAGGGCCTTGAGCTTGCTGGTGTCCTCGTACGCTTCGTATTCCTTGATCCGGCCCCATGCCATCCGGCCCCACAGGACGTAGCGGTTCTGGTAGACCGTCCGGCCGTCCGGAGCCTTGACGTAGTCCCAGCCCCGCATCGCGATCGTCATATTCCACGGTGGCCCGCCGACGATCACCTTGTCGGCGAAGTTCTGCAGCCCGGCGCGAACGAGCCGTTGCAGCCACTGGCCCATTGCCTCCTTGCCCCGTATCTCCCCGGACCAGGTGCTGTCGCCGGGGAAGACAAAGCGGACGTCGTCGGCGTAGAGCCGCAGCAACGGGCGATGGTCCCCTGCCCTTAGCAGGGCAAGATGGCGGTCGATGATCTTCTTGGCCAGCCACGATCGCACGGATACTCCCCGATCCTCAGCCGGCGGGATCCCCGGCAGTGGATAGATCGCTCTATGACTACCGCTACCCTGGCAGGCAGACCTGAGGCTTGGCAACTCCGGGGCAGGCAGTAGTAGTGACGGCGGATGTCCGTGCCGGGCGTCAGCTGCCAGAGCTACTCCCATGCAGCCCACGAGGTCGCCGGTCGGTCCGGGTTGTCCCGTCGACGGGACACAACACCTGAGTTTCGGCCATGACACCGAGGTGGCGGCATTGGCGGCACCACCCGCCGGAGCAGGACTCCTGGCTCCGCAAAGGAAGTGCTGCGCCGGTCGACCATTGCGCGCCCGGTCTCATGGCAGGCTGCCGCGAGGGGCGCTTCCCCTGAAGTGGACGGCCCGCGCCATGGGCCAGGACAGTCCGCTGGGGATTGCGGTGCGTCGGCCGGGCCGGCTTCGCCAGCCGGACCGATGGGATCGCGGCTGGTCAGCGCCTAGGCGGTTCCCGCAATGGAGAGGACGGCCATGGTTACGCTCAAATGGCAATCGGCGAAACGGCTGGCGACGTGGGTCGAGGAGGCCAGCCCGGCGCTGAACGGGGCGGCCGAGGCGCTCGTGCGTCCGCTGATGGTTGCCAGCTGCGATCTCGATGTTGCGGCCGTCCGCGGCCAGGTGCCCCTGGCGGGGGAGTGGGCCGTCGGGCACGAGGGCGTGGCCGAGGTGGTTGAGGTCGGCAGCGACGTGACCGGCGTCAAACCCGGGGACCGCGTGGTGGTCCCCTTCCAGCTCTCGTGCGGCGGCTGCCGCGCGTGCCGCCGGGGCCTGACCGGGTCCTGCATCTTCGTCCCTGACCGCGCCATGTACGGTCTCGCGCCGATCGCGGGCCTTGACGGCGGGGGGTTTCTCTCCGACCTGGTGCGGGTCCCCTTCGCCGACGCCATGCTGGTCACGATCCCATCCGGGGTCGACGCGGCGGCCCTGGTGTCGGCGAGCGACAACCTGGTCGATGGCTGGCGCTGCGTCGGGCCTTATGCCCGCGAGCTCGCGGCGCTGGACCCAGCCGACCGCCGGGTGCTGGTGCTGGGCGGCCTGTCGATTGGTCTCTACGCGGCTGCTGTGGCAGTCGCGCTGGGGGTCCGCGTCGACTACGTGGATACCGACCAGGAGCGGCTGGCCATTGCTGAGCGGCTCGGCGCCAAGCCGATCGAATGGCGCGCCGATGGCAGCGGGCTCAAGCCCGCATATCCGGTGACGGCCTCAACCTCGCCCACGGTGGAGGCCCTCCACACCGGCCTCCGCTCTACCTGGCCTGGCGGCGTGTGCACCGACACGGGCATCTTCTTCAGCAATCTGACGCCGATGCCGCTGCTCGAGCTCTACGGCACCGGAATAATCTTCATGACCGGCCGCGTGATGGCCCGGGCCATGCTGCCGGAGGTGATCGGCCTCGTCGAGGAAGGCAGTCTCAATCCGGTCCCGGTCACCGCGCAAACGGTGACGTGGGGCGACGCGGATACCGTCTGGCCAGCCATGACCGGTAAGACTGTCTTCGTTCGCCGCTGATCGCCGCGGCGCTTCTGGCGTGCGGCATGCAGTGGTCAGGCGGATGCACCTGAAGCTCGAGCACCGGCTCAGACGGCCCAGATGGTGTCAAACGCATGCTGGTCGAGCGGCAGCAGCCAGCATGCGGTGATTAGCTGACCGGCGAACTCATACAAGCCGACCGTGGACCAGCGATGGTCGGCGTTGCGGATCGTGGCGAAGCCGTCGGTGAGCGCGGCGACCCGGTTCCCGTCGCCGACGAGGATGTCTCGCCGCTCCATCTGGAAGGTGTGATCGGCGAGATCTCGTCGCCGCCGGAAATAATCGAGCACGGCCTCGCGACCGCGGTAAGTGCCCGCGACGCCGTTGTCGCCGGGGACGGTCCAGGTGATGTCCGGGGCGAGGAGTTCCCGGAGCGGAGCACCGGAGCCGCCCGCGTAGAACTCGTTCTGCGCTGTGTGCAGCCGGTTGAGAAGACCGACGGCAGTGTCGCGGTTCATGGCCGGCACCTCCTCGTGTCTCCTCGGATCGGATGTCCGGGCCTGGGGCAGCCATCTGATCTGTGCGGCCTGGCGTCGACGTCGGCTGGACACTGCATTGGAGACCCCTGAACAGGGAGGATAGCCGTGGTGCAGCCCCGCCGGGCATCGGCAGAGGACATCCCGGAACTGGTCCGGCTGCGCGCCGTCGCGCTTGACAGCCTGGGCGCGGACCCCTGGCCCGCCGCAGTCACCCTGGCGGCAGTTCGCGCGGATCTGGTTCGAACAGCGGATCACCGGCAATCAGGACTGGCTTTGCCTGGTGATCGGCTGCGAACCCGGCCAGCCGCTGCTTGCGACCGGCATCGCGTGGGTCACCTACCATCTGCCGGGCCCGCAATGGCCTGACGGCCGCCGCGGCTACGTCGACGGCGTGGTCACCGACGTCAGGGCGCGCGGCCGCGGTTAAGCCCGGGCCATCCTCGGCGGGCTGGTGTCCTGGCTGGAGGAATCCGGAATCCACTACATCCAGTTACACGCGAGCTCCGACGGAATCCCGGTCTACAAGTCCGCTGGGTTTGCGCACGCGCGCTACCCGGCGATGGACCTGATAACGCCAACCCGCCACGCCGGCCGGTGACCGGCAACCCAGGGCGCGCTTGCGCCGTCAGGCTGGCTGTATCAGCATCAGCCTGACCATGTCGACCCATGCCGGGACCAGGGTGTCGTCGTCGATTCCCGCCACGTCCACACCGATGACGCCTCGCAGCAGCCGGGAGGACAGAAGTGAGCCCAGCGCCAGAGTGGCGATGGCGGACGCCCGGTCCTCGCCCAGTTCGCGGCCTGCCGTTTCGCGGAGCCAGTCGGCGAAGCCCCGGAAGGTGGAGGAGATCAGCTGGTCGACGGCCTCGGTCAGAAGATCGGGCCGCCGCCGGGTCTCGGTCACGATGATCCGGAGAAGCTCGCTCTGGCTGTCGAGTTCGGCGAGGAAGTAGCGGGCCGTCACCGACAGCTCCGCCCGCAGGTCGCCGAGGTCGCCGATGACACGGCGGATATCCCGCAGGGCTTCGACGCGTTCGAGCTGACGGCGCACGCCGAAGGCGAGGACGTCCTCCTTCGAGCGGAAGTGGTGGTAGAGGCCACCTGCCCCGGGGGTCAGGCCGGCTGCCGCTTCGATCTGGGCGACGCTCGCGCCCCGGAAGCCCTGCTCGCTGAAGAGGCGCATGGCGGCGTCGGCGATTCGCTCTCGTGTAGGGGTTGACGGGCCTGCCATGAGATAAGTAAGCACTTAGGAAAGCTAACGGTCAACTGAGGAGGCAGAGGGTGGCTGATCATCCTCCCTGGGAGCGGGACGGCATCCCGGTCGGGAGGGTGCACCGGGCTGCGCCGGTGCTTGGCGCCGCCGTGATCGGCGCCCTTCGGCGGCGCGGCCGCCCGCGTGAACCCGAGGCCTACGCCCGCCGCGCGGAGCGGTACGTGGAGCTGCTCGGCCGCTCCAAGGGCGCGCTGATGAAGGCAGGCCAGATCCTGTCCTACGTGCCATTCGGCACGGCCGTTCCCGAGGAGACCCGTGCCATCTTTCAGGCGGCGATGGCCCGTCTCCGGGCAGACGCCCCGCCCATGGCCCCCGAACTCGCCGCCGGCGTCCTGCGCGAGGAACTGGGGGCACCGGCCGAGAAGATCTTCGCCGAGTTCTGCCCGCGCCCGATGGCGGCTGCCTCGATCGGGCAGGTACACGCAGCGCGGCTGCCCGACGGCCGGGCTGTCGCCGTGAAGATCCAGTACCCGGGCCCAGGAGATCTCCGAACGCATCGCCGAGGAGCTGGACTACCGCATCGAGGCCTCCAACCAGCAGTTGTTCGCCGACGCCTACCGAGGCCATCCCTTCATAGCCGTACCCGAGATCATTCCCGAGCGCTCCACCCGGCCTCGTCGCCGAACGGCGAGGCCATCCAGGCCCCGACCTGCTGTCAGCGCTGTCAAGAGATTCCGCCGACGACAGCGGACTGGAAGCAGACGAGGCCGTCCTGATGACCCTGCTGCTCCTAGCGGCAGCACACGAAACCACCGCGAACCTCATCGGCAACGCCGTCTCCGCGCTCCACCGCCACCCCGGCATCGCCCGGTTCCTCCGGCGCCGCCCCGACCAGCTGCGGGCCGCTGTCGAAGAGTTCCTCCGCTACGACAGCCCGTGCAACTGGCCTCCCGCGTGGCCAGACACGACACGACCCTCGGTGAAACGGTCATCCCGGGCGGCGAGCAGGTGCTCGGGAGCCTCGCGGCGGCCAACCGCGACCCGGCCGCGTTCTCCCACCCAGACCGCCTGGACCTGGGCCGGCAGACCGGGGTTCACCTCGCGTTCGGCCACGGCGCGCACTTCTGCGCGGGCGCCGCGCTCGCCCGGGTCGAGGCGCAAGAGATCCTGCGGCGCCTGCTCGATCTGCGACCACCCATCGAGGAACGGCAACTCACCCTTGAGCGAGGCTCGTCCGCCACGTTCCGGCGTGTCGACATGCTGCTGCTGCGTTGAGTCGATCTCGGCAACACGTGATGAATCCCGGACCAGGTCCGCCAGCCACCGCCCGGCCTGCATGATCTGAGCCCCGCCCCTGACGGTCAGGCTCACCGCGCTGGACCTCTGCCGGGAGTGATGGCTGCAGGCCATATGCGGACGTGGCGCCCTGTCAGCGGGACAGGTCTTTGACGAACCGTACGCGGTCTTGTCCGTGACCGTCGTATCCGGTCGTTACCGGAATACCGTCGGCGGTTGTGTCGCCTGGTTCGATGTCGAAGCCCATATGCTGGTGGAACCTGACCGAGCCCAGGTTGACCGGTGCTGTCACCGCGCGGACCAAGACACAGCCCCGCGCTCGGACCGCCGCGAAGAAGTGCTCGTAGAGCCGTCGGCCCAGCCCGCCGCGACGCTCGGCGGGATGGATGCCGACGAAGTGAATGCAGGCCTCAGCCGGGCGCGACTGTGACGTGAACCCGATGAGGAACCCCACCAGTTCGCCGCTGCGCTCGGCGGCGAAGCTGGTGCCGGTGAAGTGCTCGAAGAACAAGCGCGGGAGCATGTCAGCCATCTGCCGGCCGTCCCACCAGTCGTCGATGACCGATATCACCGGTCGGTGATCCGACGCGCGAACCGGGCGGATCGTCACTGTCACTTCCTTATGCCTGCCTTTCCGGTTAACCGCGGAGCGCACGCAGCACGGCGGCCACGTCTTCGTCGTTATTGAAGTAGTGGAAGCCAACCCGGAGCCGGTCGCCCAGCATCCGAGCGCGGATACTGCTCGACCGCAGCCGTGTACCGACTGCCTCAGGGTCCCTAACCCGAACGGTGACGATATGGCTGGGCGGCGCGATGCCCGGTAGCGTGGCGCCGGCGTCCAGCGCCCCTTCCCGGAACGCTGCCGCAAGGGCAAGGCAGTGCCGCTCGGCCGTTGCCGCCGGGAGCCTTGACAGCAACTCGATAGCCGCCCCCGCCCCGACCCATGACAACCACGCGGGCGATGCGTCACAGCGGGCCGCCCCGGGCGCGAGATGCAGCGATCCGCCGAAATAGCCGCCGTCGGCGGTGGATCTCCAGCTGGCCATCAGCGGGCGCAACTCCTGGTAATGCCGGGTTACCAGCCAAGCCGCGCCCCGCGGGCACAGCAGCCACTTGTAGCCGTGGACGGCGAGGTAGTCCGGCCGCGATGCCGCGAGATCCATGCCGAGCACGCCCAATGACTGCGTGACATCGGCGAAGATTCGCGCGCCCACGGCATCGGCAGCGGCCCGCAGCCGCGCCAGGTCGGCGCGCTCACCGTCGGAGGACAGCACATGGCTGACCGCGACCAGCACAGTCCGCTCGTCCATGCCAGCCAGCAACGACTGTGTGCGGCTCGCGCCGTCGGCGCCGGCGCGGACCCGGACGATCCGGTAGCCCCTGGCCTCCAGGGCCAGCCAGGGAAACAGGTTGCTTCTGAACTCGCTGTCGCCGACCACGACGGTGCCGCCCGTGCCAGGCAGAGACGCGGCGACCGTAGCGGCCGCCTCTGCGACCGAGCCCACCAACGCGACATGCGACTCCGGTACGCCGAGGTAACCGGCAAAGCCGGACCGCGCCCGGGTGGCCGCACGCTCCCAGTCCGCCGA
>WNGK01039061.1_pt1 | contig 10226 bp, 10 predicted proteins | sample 5400601 | NCBI WGS metagenome assembly WNGK01 (sample SAMN13153376, study PRJNA577476) | soil metagenome | isolation source: 60 cm soil or saprolite under Garry oak tree replicate 1 | place: USA:California | collected 2016-06-15 | reverse complement strand
ATAGAACCATCAACCACCATGAAAACCACCTCACTCCGTAAAACCGTTCTCGCGGCCCTGCTTTCGGGCAGCCTCGCGCTGACGGCCCTGGCCGCAGGCAAACAACCCAACATCGTCCACATCGTCGCCGACGATCTCGGCTGGAAGGATGTCGGCTTCAACGGCTGCACGGACATCAAGACGCCGAACATTGACAAGCTGGCCGCAGGCGGCGCGAAGTTCACGCAGTTTTACGTCCAGCCGATGTGTACGCCGACGCGGGCTGCGCTGCTGACCGGGCGCTATCCCTTTCGCTACGGATTGCAAACCGCGGTCATTCCCTCCGTCTCCACCTACGGGCTGGACACGACCGAATGGCTCATGCCGCAGGCCTTGAAGGAGGCGGGCTATAAGACTGCTATCATCGGCAAGTGGCACCTCGGACACGCCGACAAGAAATACTGGCCTAAGCAGCGCGGTTTCGACTTCCAGTACGGCCCGATGATCGGCGAGCTGGACTACTTCACCCACGAAGAACATGGCGTACTCGACTGGTATCAGGACAACCAACCCCTTAAGGAGAAAGGTTACACGACAACCCTCTTCGGTAACCAGGCTGTGAAGCTGATTGAACAGCACGACATTTCAACGCCGCTGTATCTCTATCTCACGTTCAACGCGCCCCACACTCCCTATCAAGCGCCAAAGGAGTACATTGACCGCTACAAGAACATCGAAGATCCCACGCGCCGCACCTATGCTGGTATGGTCGCATGCCTGGACGACCAAATCGGCCGCGTTGTCGCCGCGCTCGACAAAAAGAAGATGCGCGACAACACGCTCATCCTCTTCCACAGCGACAACGGCGGGACACGCAGCGCGATGTTCGCCGGCGTCATGGCCGACATGTCGAAGATCAAAATACCCTGCGACAACGGCCCCTATCGCGAAGGCAAGGGTACGCTTTACGAGGGCGCCACGCGCGTGTGCGCGCTGGCCAACTGGCCCGGCCACATCAAAGCCGGCACCACCGTGACCGAGATGATCCACGCCGTTGATATGTATCCAACGCTCGCCAAACTCGCCGGCGCATCGACCGCCAAATGCAAGCCGCTTGATGGAATGGACGTCTGGCAGACCATCAGCGAAGGCAAGCCCTCGCCGCGCACTGAAATTGTTTATAACGTCGAGCCGTTCCGCGGCGCAGTCCGTCAGGGTGATTGGAAGCTGATCTGGCGCACGATGCTTCCCTCCAGCATCGACCTATATAACCTCGCGCAGGACCCGTCCGAGAAGAACAACCTCGCCGCGTCCAACCCCGACAAGGTCGCCGCCTTCCAGCAGCGCCTCAACGCGCTGGCCAAGGAAGCCGCCAAGCCGCTCTTCCTCGTTGACCAGTTCAAAGTCGTCATGAAAAACATGCAAGGCGAGCCGGTCTTGCCCACCGATGAGGAGTTTGATGAGGCCGACAATCCCTAACGCTTGGAAATAAACTGCAACACAAACGAACGATGAAGCACACGATCTTAAAAACAATGAGTCTCGCTGCCATAATGGCGGCACTGACGCTGGTATTAAACGCCCATGCTGGAGAGATCGGCCACTTCAACGGCGGCGTGATGAACATCCGGGATTACGTTATGCCTGATCCCGGCTTTTATACCGCGACCTATAATTACTTCCATACGACCGGCCAGCTCAATAACTCGAACGGCGGTTGATAACGCCTTCGTTCTTGAATGCCAATCTCAACGCGGAGGTTGAAGCACTGAGGGGACGCGGCGGCAGTGTTAGTGCCGGAAGTTTCGGCGTGGGCGATTTGTTTGTTCAACCTATCTGGCTCGCAAAGTCGCTCCCGCATTGGGACTTCGCTGTCTCGTACGGTTTCTATGCCCCGGTTGGCAAGTACAACACAAATACTGTTAGCCTGCCGGTTGTCGGCCCGGTTACAGTCGAATCCTCCGACAACCTCGGCTATGGTTTTTGGACCCATCAGTTCCAGGGTGCGGTCGCGTGGTATCCGATGGCTAACAAAGGTACAGCCGTCATCGCTGCGCTGACCTACGAAACGAATGGCAAGAAAGAGGATTTCGACCTGACGCCCGGCGACAATCTCACGCTCAACTGGGGCATCAGCCAATTCTTGCCGCTCAAGAAAGACATGAGCCTACTGCTCGAAGTCGGCCCGGCTGGTTATGACACGTGGCAGATCACCCACGATAGCGGCAGCGCCGCGACCAACACGCTGGACCAAGTCCATGCCGTAGGTGGCCAACTCGGTTTGACTTACCTCCCATGGGTCTTGTCCGTTAACCTTCACGGCTTCTACGACTATCTGGCCGAGGATCGTTTCCAAGGCGGGTCGTTCGGCATCACCATTGCCAAGAAGTTTTGAACAGGCAGACCGCGGAGAAAAAACTCAGTTTCCGCTGTTGCCTCCTGTTCAGAATGCGGCTGCCTGTGCGTTGGCGAAACAACCTAGCCTAAAAAAGCCCGGCGACCGCGCACGAATCCTTGTGTCCGCTTAAGCCACGATGCCCGGCCGTTCACCATTTGGCCAATAAAGAAAGAATCGGCCGGCGGAAATAACTATTCGTGGTTGACTAGATCTGTGCCTTGAGGGTAGGCAGTCTGAGGTACGTTCACACTTCTCTTCCTGGGAGAATCATTATGCCCAAGCCGATGACATGCCTCATCGCGATCGCACTTGCGGTCGTGTCGCAAATAACCGGAATTTCGGGTGCAAATCCAGAGTGGGATAGAAGCGTGCTACCGCGTCCGGCGCAACCGTTCGATGGCCTAGCGAAGCATACGCTGGAAGGCTCCGTCGCCGCCTTTCCTCAGCCAGTGAAAGCCGCGCCAGATGCGCCCAACATCTTGCTCGTCCTAATTGATGATGCTGGGTTCGGTAATCCGTCCACGTTTGGCGGAGCGGTCGCGACGCCTACGCTCGACAGATTGGCGGCCGACGGACTTCGTTACAATCGGTTCCACGTCACGGCGCTTTGTTCCCCAACGCGGGCAGCGTTGCTGTCGGGACGCAACCACCATGCTGTAGGATTCGGCTCAATCTCGGAATTGATCGGTGGTTGGCCCGGCTATAGCACCAACTGGCCGAAGAGCGCGGCTTCCATCGCGCAGATTTTGCAAGCTAACGGTTACAACACTGCTGCGATCGGCAAGTGGCATCTTACACCGGATGCGCAGCAGGGGCCGGCGGGCCCATTTGACCGCTGGCCGAATGCGCTCGGCTTCGACTATTTCTGGGGATTTCTCGGTGGGGAAACCAGCCAGTTCGATCCGCTTCTCGCTGAGAACAACAAGATCATCGGCGTGCCGAAAAAAAAACTTTTATTTCAATGACGCGATGGCAGAGCACTCGATTACATGGATTCGCAATCAGAAAGCGCAGGCGCCGGACAAGCCTTTCTTTCTCTATTTCTCGACCGGCGCAACTCATGCACCGCATCAGGTGCCGAAGGAATGGAGCGATAAATACAAAGGCAAGTTCGATCAGGGCTGGGACAAGGTGCGCGAAGAGACGTTCGCGCGCCAGAAACAGCTCAGCGTTATTCCCGCCAGCGCGAAACTTACTCCTCGTGATCCGGCGTTCCCCGCCTGGGACAGTGTACCGGCCGAGCTAAAGAAATTGTATGCGCGTCAGATGGAAGTCTATGCCGGCTACCAGGAAAACACTGACCACGCTGTCGGCCGCGTCGTGAAAGCGATTGAAGAGATGGGTCTCGCCGACAATACCCTCATCAATATGAAATCACGACCGAGAACGGCATCCCGCTCACAGCTGAGCAGCAATTGAAAGCGATTAAAGCTTACGGCGGTCTCGACAAATGGGGCGGCCCGGACGTCGCTCCGCATTACGCCGCTGCTTGGGCATGGGCTGGCAACACGCCGTTTAAATGGGGGAAGCAGGTGGCCTCGCACCTCGGCGGAATTCGTAACGCTATGGTCATTTCCTGGCCAAAACGCATTAAGGACAAAGGTGGCCTGCGCAGCCAGTTCACCCACTGTACTGACATTGCGCCAACCATCCTGGAGGCCGCTGGTCTGCCGGAGCCAAAGGAAGTCAACGGCGTCGCACAGATGCCGATGCACGGGGTAAGTTTTCTGTCCACGTTTGATGATGCCAATGCGCCTTCGCAGCACACGCAACAGTATTTCGAGATTCTGGGAAATCGTGCCATGTACAAGGACGGCTGGCTGGCCTGCTGGCGACCGGACCGAATCCCTTGGAAGCTTGATCCCGAAACAATGGCGCGATTCGCACCGGGTAAGTGGAACCCGGACAATGATACATGCGAATTATACAATCTCGACGAGGATTTCTCGCAGGCTGACGATGTGGCGGCTAAATACCCTGATAAAGTGCGCGAACTGACGGCGCTGTTTTGGGCTGAGGCCGAGAAGTACCAAGTCCTGCCGCTTCTTGGAGAGATTGCCTTCGTGTGGGGCTTTCCCAAACACTCGACGGAACAGACAAAATTCACCTATTACAACGGAACAGAAAACATCGCCGCGGGCATGATCCCTCCGATTTACAAGCGTTCGTACAGCATCAGCGCGGACCTGTACAATCCGGGCCGGTCGGGATTCCTCGGATTGCGGCGCGGCTTGGCGGGAGTCATTGTTGCCGAGGGCAGTTTCCTTGGCGGCTTTTCACTTTATGTTGAAGGCGGTCGGCTGAAATACACGTATAGCTTTCTCGGGTTGAAATTGGACACGATCACTTCGCGCGATGATGTGCCCAAAGGCAAAGTCAGCGTCCGCTACGAGTTCACCGCCGACAAGCCGGGCGAGTTCGGCACCGGCGGCACAAGTCGGCTTTTCATCAACGGCAAACAGGAAGCCGAGGGTAGGATCGAGCATACCGTGCCGCTCCGGTTCACTGCCTACGCCGGCATGGATATCGGCACCGACAATGGGCTTCCGGTCGTCCCCACGTTTCGCTACACAAAACTCTTGCCGAAGGTTTTCAGAGGAAGGATTGAAAAGGTGGAGTTCGATCTCAATCCGGCGAAACTGAGCACCGAAGATCTCCAACGGATGTATTTTGAGCGCTTAGCCAGTGCAGTGCGCAACTAAGCAATCACCGGCCGCGTCGTTTCTGCATCGCCTCTTGGATCGCCTGTTGGCGAATGGCTTTTAGCTTCTCGTACTGGGCGGATGAGAGAATCGCCTTCATCTGAGGATCTGTCTGCTGATGGATGGCTCTGATCTGTTGCATTTTTTGAAGGCCCGAAAGTGAACTGTTATTCTTGATGGCTTCCACCTTTGGTCCTTCGTCGGCGAGGATCGGCAGAATTTTGGCCTTTTGTTGTGGCGTGAGATTAAGCTGTTGTGATATCGCTTGAAGCTTCCCAGCTTGGGGTTGAGCAGACGAGGTCGGTGCCAGCAGCACAAAGATGCCGAAGCATAGAGCCGCTGCGGTTAGGCGGATGTAGTTTTTCATTTGTTTCTCCTTCTTTTGTTCGGCGGCATCGTGGTTAAGAGGCCTTGGCAAGTCAAGCCGAATCGGCCCGGGGGCGGGTCCAGAACCGAGAGCCACAATTATTGTCTTGAACTGGGCTTGAATTTTTTTGTAGAACTAAGGACAAAACGCGGGCAGCTGGTCGTCTCCAATATGTGCCAGCGGTTAGCAGCCTGCGCGAGGCGCGCTCTTCGCATGTGTCACTTGAGAAACGGGCCTGCGATTATTTGCACGCTGCTGCCATTTCCGCACCAATGCTAGGCGTTGGCACTAAGGACGCCCCAGCTCGGGAAACCTACAACGCAGCCGCGGCAGAACTTGCCGTCCTGCTTCGCTCTAGCGAGGGCGGTAGATTATGGAATCATCCGGTAGTGCTAAGTAACGGCAGCGAGGCGTATCATCTGCGTTTTCAGCCTGCCGGCTACGGCGTCTGGGCACCCGACTATTTCACCGCCTTCCAGCTTCCGGATGAGATTGAAGGAAAACGAGTCAAGACGATCAACAGGCAGGACGGCGTCGGTGGCGCGCTCGCCGGAGTGCGAACCGTAAGTCCACGCGAAAATTTCGCTCCATTCAAAGGGATCACTGCACCCGTAACGGCCACGCTCGATTTCAGAGGAAGGGAAGCTACTCTTGCTCTGCGACGTCCTGCGAAGCAGCCGACGGCGAAAGTGCAAGGGAAAGTTCGGCTACTGGCGGCTGACTATACAGCGGCGATCGCTTATTATCGGCCGCCGTCCAATTTTCTCGCGAAGAAGCTGATGGCAACGTTTCGGCCCGGTCATTACACGGAAAAGATGGGGCTATATTTCCTTCAGCCTTACGATCCCGACCGAATTCCCATCCTTTTTGTGCATGGCCTGGCGTCGAGTCCGTTCATGTGGTCACAAACCATCAACGAAATACAAGCCGATCCACACCTCCGCGAACGCTATCAGTTTTGGGTGTTCGCTTATCCAACCGGCTATCCACCACTATATTCTGCACTGCGGTTGCGCGAGGAGCTTGCCAAAGTGGACAAGCTTTATCCGAACCACCGCGGGTATGTGCTGGTAGGCCACAGTATGGGCGGGAATCTCGTGCACATGCAGGTAGTCACGGTCACACGCGCGATGTGGGAGCGAAGTTTGGGAGAACCAGCCAGGGACGTTCTAGCACGTAATGGCCACGACAGCCTAATTTATCGCTCAATGATCTTTCAGGCGAACCCGCGAATTAAGCGGGTCGTGTTCATTTGCACTCCGCATCGCGGAAGCGACACGGCGCTAAGCGGGTTATCGCGGTTCGGCAGAAGTCTGATCGCTCTTCCCGTTGCGGTCACCGGCCCGCTGAGGGAATCACTTACAGACGTTGATCTGACTCAATTCACCGGAAGTGCCAGACGGCTTCCAAACAGTGTCAGCGGTCTTTCGCCGAAGAATCCTTCATTGAAAATCGTCAACGGTGCCACGATTACCGCGCCATATCACTCGATCATTGGCGACCGCGGGAAAGGTGATTCACCAAACAGCACCGATGGAGTGGTTCCTTACTGGAGTTCTCATCTCGATGGCGCGAGATCCGAAGTAATCGTCCCAGGGCCACACGGTTCCGAAAGTCTACCGCAAACAATCGCCGAACTTCAGCGCATTCTGCGCTTACATATTGGCGCCATCCAGATTTCACGAGTAGCTGTCGCTCAAGGAAGTCAGTAACCCGCACGTTCGCAAATCCGACGATGATCATGACTGTTATTTCCGTCGTTTTGTTCCTGGCTCTCGTTGGCATCTCATTATTAGGAGGGCGCCTGGCTCGGCTTCTTCCGGAGGAACAACTGAGCGCTGACTCGAAGGACGCGGTAAAGCTGGCGATGGGCCTGATCGCAACGATGACCGCTGTACTGCTGGGGCTGCTCATCACCTCAGCCAAAACCACCTACGATACCGCGGAAAGCGAAGTGATGCAGATGGCCGCGAAGGTCGCCTTGCTCGATCGTGTGCTTAAGCTTTATGGATCGGAAGCAGCCGAAGCACGCCACGCCCTTCAAGACGCTGTGGCGGATGGGATCCGGCGCACCTGGCCATCGCGGGGAAGCGGTCCGGTCCGGTTAGACTCCAACCAGCAGTTTGGTGACGCCGTTTACATGGCCATTCATCGCCTGTCACCACAGGATGAGACGCAACGTGCTCTTAAGACACAAGCGACGACGCTTATGGTGCAGCTCGCCGAGCTTCGCGCGTTGCTGCAAGCGCAAGCCCTTCCGTCGGTTTCCAAGCCGCTGCTGCTCGCCTTGGTGTCATGGCTTGTAGTTATTTTCTTGGGCTTTAGTCTGGTCGTACCAGCCAATGCCATGAGCACTCTCGCGTTGGTCGCCGGCGCATTCTCGGTCGCCTGCGCCATGTTTTTAATTCTGGAACTGGACCACCCATTTGCCGGCGTGCTCCGAATTCCCAGCGACCCGATGACAAACACATTGGACCACCTCGCGAAATGAGGCGTGTTACCGCCAGAGTTGCACGGCCTACCAGCCCTATCGTAGCTCGTAACTTAGAACATCGCTAATTGGGAGTCGTGTGGTCTGTTTTTCTAGCATCTCGGAATTTTTTTTACTCGTGCTTGCTTATTACGCCGCTGTTACTTGCGGCTGGTAGGCTAGCGGCAGTTGAACCGCTGACTGATCCCATAGCGGCGGAGCAATTGAAACAGCTAAATGATCAGACCATCATTGACACTCACGTGTCACTGGACTCAGAATGGAACCAGTTCAAAGACGGCGCGGAAAAGGCGACATGGACGCTTACAGGGCTGTGGGCTTGGCCTGCTAGTGACATTCAAGACTGGGGCATACGTTTCAAATTGCCTTTTGGCTATCGCCGAAGTGACGAAGCATCAGACCATACTGGTGTAGGCGGTCTTGGTGACGTTGAGGTTGGGGCCGGCACCGCCTTTCGCCTAAACAACACGTGGCGCACCGGCGGTGGCATTGAACTGCATGCCGATACTGCTTCGGATCGCGCCCTTGCTGAACGCGTGTGGCGTTTAAAGCCAGGTTGGGGAATTGCGCATGATGTCACCGACTGGCTCACGCTGACTTTCAATGTCGAATATAGCCATTCCATCGCTGAAGAACATAACGCGGCGCCGCAGCGTTTTCTTGAGTTGTCGCTACCGGCCACGGTGATCCTTCCGCGCGATTGGTCGATAAGTGCGAAGTACAAGGCGACGATCGATTTTGAAAATGGCGAGCGGTGGACTCATACGGTAAATGCAGGCGTGGCCAAACGTCTCCCCAATGTTCCGGTTGTCTTGAGCGCTACGTTGGAAAAACCGCTTAGTGGCGGCGCAAAGGAGTTTCAGGTCAACTTTACAGTGGTTTACTATTTTGAACGATACCACTCGCGGAAATAGACCGAATTTGAAAGCAGGTCGGTGCTTCGATCCGGAGCTAAATAGGCCTAAAATCCAATATTCGGCTCGGACGCCATAGAGTAGAGTCAGACAGTTTCGTGATCACGATGTGCTCCGCTGGCAAAAAAGATTGACTGAGCCGGGGTCGAACCCAATCATCGTGCGGACTAGCCAGCTACAGATTAACTACGATGAAGCCTTTATTCTCCTTACTTCTTGCCGTTGCTACCAGCTTCTTTATTCTCGAGCGCTCACTCGTTTGTGCGGAAATCTTTACCGATGGCGTCCGAGTTTCTCCTGAAACTGTAACGTTAAAGCCCGGCGAATACGTTTGGGAACCGGAACGCGCGCCCGAAGGACCTCTGCTGATAGTGGCCAGCGTTACCGAGCAAGTGGCATATGTCTATCGCGACGGTATCCGCATTGCGCGGTCGAGCGTTAGCACGGGGCGGCCGGGCCATCGAACTCCGACGGGTGTTTTCACGATTTTGGAAAAGGAGGTCCATCACACCTCGAGCATTTATAAGGGGGCGGAGATGCCTTATATGGAGCGGGTGACTTGGGGCGGGATTGCGCTGCACGCCGGCAATCTCCCGGGTTATCCTGACTCGCATGGCTGCGTCCGGTTGCCGCTGGAATTTTCCAAGCTGCTCTTTGGCGTCACGATGAAAGGTGCGACGGTGATTATTGCCGACACCCATTCCGCGCCGGCAGAGACGGTGCATCCTGGTCTGTTCTTCGGGGAGAGCGAGCCGATCGCCGCGGGTCAGTTTGAATGGAAACCTGACAAGTCTCCGAGCGGACCAGTCTCCCTGATTGTCAGCAGCGGGGACAAGACAGTCTATGTTTATCGTAACGGCCTGGAAATCGGTCGGGCGGGAATTCCGAATCCCCAAGTCATTCTGCCTATGAACGATCGGGTTTTTAGCGCACTAAGCGGGCTGGATCCGGAAGGACATCTGCGTTGGGCGGAAGTAACCTCCGCAGGGAAAGATAGCTCAAGCCAGAGCCTCTTCCTGGCGGCTCAGAAAAGCCGCCTGCCACCTGAGTTCCTAGATAAGGCGAAGGCAGTAATCACGGCGGGCGCGACGATCATCTTCACTGACAAGCCCGTCGATTCGACGACGCAAAGTCACACTGGCTTTCAGATTCTCGTCGCGCAAAAAGACATGCCCACCGAGACATAAGAATAAAACTCATTGCAAGCCATTGCAGGACAAAAATGAAGCGCATCGCTCTGAGATCCTTGGTTGTCAGCGCGATCCTGACGGGTGTGACGCAAATGTCGGGGTATTGCGGCTCAGCGGAGTTTGCTGAGACCATCGCGAATAAGAATTCGTCGCCGCGCAAAACGCCGGAGGGAATGGTTTGGATT
>WNGK01009124.1_pt1 | contig 10227 bp, 10 predicted proteins | sample 5400601 | NCBI WGS metagenome assembly WNGK01 (sample SAMN13153376, study PRJNA577476) | soil metagenome | isolation source: 60 cm soil or saprolite under Garry oak tree replicate 1 | place: USA:California | collected 2016-06-15 | reverse complement strand
CGAAGCCCTTCCGAGTCTCACTCTCAGAATGCATCTTACCCAGAACAATCAAAACCATACCACCAATCGTAAAGAACGGCGGAGTAAGGAAGACACCGTCAAGCAACACGTCTCCCTGAAGATCCCGTAACGTTGCCGCGGGGAGGACGACGCCAACAGTCAGGGCGATGAGCATTATCACTATTCCCAAGAAAACCATTACGCCACCCACAACCGTCTCGTTCTTCATCCTCCTCTCACTCCTAAGTCGCCGCAGACTGCGTCACCTCTTTCGAATGAAAACCTCTAGTTCCTGTCGCTCAGTTGGTCGAGTGAAGAGCTGGTATTCATGTCTTGAGTCGCAACCTACGCCAGCCTGGATAGAGAACTCGCGCAGAGATTTTCGATAAAACGCAAAACCGGGCAAGACAAAACCACCTGTGATTTAACCCGTGGCTACCTTGGACCTTCCACGCTAGTAACATGTGGAATATCGGTTGAGAGATAATTGCATGGAAACAGCGAATAGTAATGAAAAACATTCGAATGGCCGTAAGCAGACTGAACGACAAAAAGGTCCCGGCACTGGCGCTAGTACTAGTTGCAGTAGTCGGAGCAGTAGCTGGAGTCCTCGGAGCCTCTATCAGCATCTCGACAAGCGCCAACTACAAAGGCGAAGCAGGCACCATACATCAGAACTCAGGAGTCTTCACAATTACAGATACTGGTCTGACAGTCGTCAACAATGCAAACGCAACCAATGGCAGCGGGAGTTCATTCACGATCCCGGCATCAGCGTTCATCGTAAACAATGTATTGGTCCAAGGCGACTGGGTTGACACTGTCACGTTCGTAGACTCGTCACCCAGCACAACAACTGGCACCTACCAAGCGACTCTCTCCTTCTACCAGCATACCGGTTCGTCCGCCTCAGGAACCCTGATCAAGACAGTCACTGGAGGCACTTGGACCGTCGCGACCACGAGCAGCGGTACGGTTTCCTTCGAGGTCGACCTCGGAGCAGGCCCGTTCACTGCACCGATCACGGCATACATAACCGTCACCTAGAAACAAACGACTCGGGAATCCTCCACGCCACATGCGTGGAGAATCCCCTGCCTTTCTTTCCGCTAACTTCCAAATTCCACGTTCATCGTAGAATACAAGCGGTCATGTTGCTTGATCCCACCACTTTCGCAACCAAGTCTTGCCCGATTGTACTCGGAGTCTCTGAGGTGTTTTTAGTCCGAGGCTCGTTCGGGATGAGCTAAACCTGTTACTCAAGGGAAGGAGCGTCGGTTCATGAAGCACCATAGTCGCTTCTTCGTTTGAGAAGAACATAGGCAAAGCATGAGCAAAGTATCCAGGGTCTGGAAAGGTCTCCGAGTCAGGGCCTCCATGTTACTGTTTGCAAAACTTGCAACGCTGATGCTAGCTCTCGCCTTCGCCAGCAGCGACCTCATGGTCTCCACGACAACATACCAGGCCGTGGTAGGAAGTTTCTTCAACGTGACAAACGTTCTTCTGGCCACTGACAAGGGATTCTCTCGAGCTGCTGGAAGCTCAGGGGGAGCTGGAACCAACTGCAGCAGTGCCATAATATTTAGTTCAACTCCTGGGATAGCAAACACATCAATAACCCAAGGTCACTGGGTGTTTGATGTCCAGGTAAACTCGACGACGAATGCGGGCGGATCTGGGAAATACTTCAACGTCACATTTGTTCTTGTCTCGAATTCTTATGGACCTCTGTGCATCAAGACGCCATCCCCCGCACTAGACAACCAGTACATCGACTGCAAGTTCGACGTAGGAAACACCCTGCCAAGTTCGCCCTACACGTTCAAAATACTGATCCAATAGCTAACGCCACTGTACACAATCCTACCTTGTTTCAAGGGAAGGATTCATCAGGTTAGTTCTCTGACCGAGACTCATCTTCATCTTCGACTGCTGGCTGAGATTCATCTTCATCTTCGACTGCTGGCTGAGATTCATCTTCATCTTCGACTGCTGGCTGAGATTCATCTTCATCTTCGAGTGCTGATTGAGACTCACCTTCATCATCGAGCGCATCATTCCATGCTTGATCTTCGTGAGTTTGCTTGTTGGACTCGAGAAGGCTTCCGATTTTTCCAATCCGCTTTCTTATGTTTGAGAATCCTGACCGAAGTCTCGTCTTTGCCGCTGGTTCTGTGCTCCGTCCGAGCTCTCCCAGCCACCAGAATCTAACGACGTCTGTTCCCGTTTCATCCAGCTGCTCCATAGCCGTGAACTCTTTTCCTTCATGGCTAACGAGAACATCCTCAACCTGACCCACCGAGTCGAAACTGACGTTTTCATTTACTAGGTCCTCGCAGATCTCGTCGACAAGATCTTCGTGGCGAATAGGCGCATTTGTTCTCTCAATCATTTTCAGAGCCGAGGCTATGATAGCAGTTTCAACCGGGGAAAGCTCAGGTTGCGCCCAGACTGGGTCTTCAATCTCCTCGTCCACTGGAGGCCCATCAGTTGCGACATCTTTCCCCGGTTGGTATAGATCACTGCTCAGGTCTCCATCTGTCCCTAACGAATTATCGAGTACGCCCACGGAGGTCAGATCTTGTTCAGGACTCGAAGGTTCTTCGGGAGCGGCTAGTTCTGAAGCCTCAGAGGACTCAGAGTCTGTCTCCTGGGAAATCACAGGTTTGCGGAACACTAGTTCATTCTCTGGCCTTCCAGGCGTCCTAAAGATCACTTGAGAATTCTCCAACTCGAATCCGGTCCAGGAGACAACTCTGGCCAGTCTGTTGCTGAGTCGGGTCGCCCATGGGGAGAGAATTACTGAAACAGTTGCACCTGGTTGCAGAGCCTTCAATAGTCTCTCAAATGAAATTGCAAGCTGATCATCAGTCAAACGATCAGGATCCCGAGCAAGGGGATTCATTCCCTGATCATCGCTCGTCAGCCAAGTATGCTGGTATGGTGGGGAAAGAAACGCCCCGGTGAGACCTGTCATTAACTCAGACACGCTCAGGGCTAGCCTTGGAAAGAGAATAGTTTGAGCAAGCTCCATTCCTCCAAGCACGAGGAAACCTGCAAGGCCACCGAAGAAGGGCAGGGCGAGAGTCGAAGAGATTATTGGACTTTGGTAGGCTACGAGGTCGGTCCCCAGCACCACGCCTGGAATCGTCACGTCACCGGTCAACCCCGGCATTACTCCAAACTGCTGGAACAGAATCAGCTGCGTCGAATGAACTAGAAGCGCAAAGCTAAGGAAAACTCCAGCAAGGGCTGACAAGCTTAGCCAGAGAACAGGTTTTCTCCATACCGACCTTGGGAAGAAACCTTGCCATGCAAGTGCAATGGCGGTCAATCCCATCAGAATACGAGTAATTAGTCCAATCGTGTCGGCATTCGCCACGGTAGATGGAATTCCGACTCCAGTTATCCGTACGAAGAAAGGCGAGACGTTAGCCTGTAGAATATTTGTCGACTGGGCGGAGCTTATCGTCCACCAAGGGTCGCTATTTGTCGCGACTAGTCCGGTTATCGCTGCAACGATAAGGAAGGGAATATTCAGCCTAGAGAATATGCTCAATACACTAGGCTTGCCAGTGCTAGACTGACCTTCCTCTTCTTCCTGTGGGGTGACTTCCATTTTGAACAAGCCACGTCGACCCCGCACCATCCGCCCAGGGATCGTCTATGCGTCGGGATCTCGATTGCTAGTTCATTGCTTGCGTCGCGATAGGCGTCCCGTTACCGATTTCAATACCACCAAGTGGCAGACTACCATGGCAGCCCACGCTAGTCTCGCATGAGCCCTAGCGTGGACGATTCTCGCGTAACGGGCCTTCCGTCAAACCCGCCTCGAACTACAGTGAAACTAATCCCCCCAAATTCCACGTTCAAGTTGTCAACAGGAAAATTTGAGTAAGCTCATGCTGACAAGAGCAGGCACTCTCCAAGGTTTCTAATCGTTAAAACGACGCTAGGAAAAAGGTACACCAGTTTTTGTGAAAACCCTGTGAATCTTTTCTAGACCGGCGGGGGCCCCGAAAATCACGCGCGCCAACCAAGAACGAACCCGCAGCATGCCCTATGCTGAATCAAAATCCCCGGCCAGAATCGCCCAGAATCAGCCCTGAATCGCGTTTCGAGAGCCCTTTCCATACCCACCGATTCGGCCCTAACGAAAGTACCTATAATTCCCGATTCGAAAATCTCGATCCGGACAGATTATGCGGGATTAGAAGGAAAAATCGTCCATAACGGTTCCAAATAGAAAATGGCTCTCAAAAAGGGGGTACCATTCCTGGCAGATCGCGTCCCAAACCTGCTATCTGCTAGAGCGTTCATCCCTCTGCATATCTGCGCTTGTACTCCATGATTCTGGTCGTCGGAGACGGGTCGATGCCTCTCAAGACAGCAAGATATGCCGACGCGTAGTCCAGCAAGAGAATCGGAGCGAGAAGCCTCCCAAGCTTCGAACGGCTCTTCTCTCGGACTGAAATGAGCTTTGACCCTGTGGCCCTCTTAACTGTCGAGATGAAGGCACTCACTACCCTCGACTCCACCAGGGTTTCTTCCCAGTCCCTGACTACTACTGGAACGGAGTCTTTTCCGCCACTGAACGCTTCGATCTCATTGTGACAGGCCTCCGGCAACAGATCATACTTCGCCACGACTTTCGCGTTCTCCGCCAACTGATTCTTGAACCGCCTAGCAACAGAGCCCATGCTGGCAAAGGCGTAGACCATCGGCAGCCTTCCAAGCAGTGTCGATGCTAGCTGTTTCGCCCTATTTTTCGCGACAGGAACACTGGGCGCGAGCTTCTCCCTCAAGACCACGAGCTCTTCACCAGCCTCCCGCAACCCGCCACTTTGAGAACCCGTCACGCCGAGGGACTGGAGAGCCATCGAGCCCGCAACGATCATCTCTCCTAACGCCGCCCTTGGGGCAAGTCCGGGTGAAACTTGGAAAAACGGCAAACCCTCGGCCTCAATGTGCTCCTTCAATCTCCCTCCAGAACCAACGCCAACAACTGCACAACCAGTCCTCAAAGCTCCACGAAGCGCTTCGAGAGTCTCCCAGGTCTCACCGGAATAACTCAAGAAAACCACCAATGAGGCTCGACCAACGGATCTCGGCAGGCGAGGATTTCGTGAAACAGTGACTGGGAATTCAAACCCTGACCCCAGCCAGTCTACCAGTACGTCTCCGGCCGAGGCTGAACCGCCCATGCCTACAAAAACCAACTCATCCGCAACCCTCTTTCTCCCTGTAGACTTGGACCTGAACCGGCGAGGATTCAGAAACGGGTCTGCCAGTCTGTAAATCGATCCGAGCATGTCACTCCGGTCCACACGGGAGAATCTTCGGGGATCGTCGAGTAGTCCGGGCATGGTCAACTCGCCTCGCCGAGTTAAATGTAAGAGTTCGGTGAGACCTCGACTAACTGTGATAAGGCCGGACTCTGGGAGTGGGAAGCATGCTTCCCCCGCCGCGTAGACCACAACAAGTCACCGTCGCCCTACCGGCCAGCCTAACCCTCGACGTCCCACACCTGCGAGAAAAGACGGCGCGGATTGGGCAGATCGGACGCGCCCTAGCAATCTTCCGAGTCGAACATGCCATGATCTACATGGACCAGGACACGGCGCCAGCACGTAAGGAAGCACTGTTAGTCGAGAAGATCCTCAAGTTCCAAGAAACACCGCCATACCTCCGGCGAGAGCTCTTCCCCGTCGACCCGGACCTAGCATTCACCGGCATCCTGCCACCGCTAAGGACAGCCAATCATCCCGACAAGAAACAGCCCGAAATAGGAAGCATTAGAGATGCGGTCGTGGTCGCAGCTGGAGAGTCCTCGAAAGTAAACGCGGGATTCCTAGACCCCGTCACCGTAAACGCCAGGCTCAAGCCCAAGACAATAGTGACCATCCGGCTGCAGAATGTCCGACCGGGCCTGGAGGGAGAAGTCGTCGATCCTGCAAGGCTAGCCATATATTGGGGGATTCAAGTCACCCGGGAACAACGAGCACTTGGACAGATATTGAAGAGGAGCGTACACGACCTGATTATCTCCACATCCCGAGAAGGAACTGACATACGAGAGGTTACTCATCCGCTCAAAGAGAGATGGAAGAGTTCTAGGAACCCGATTATCCTGTTCGGCTCACCAGCTGAGGGAGTACCCAAAATCCTGGCAAGGACAAACGACACACTGCCCTCTGACTCCTTTAACATCAACACTATCCCAGGCCAAGGGACGGAGACCGTCCGGACAGAGGAAGCAGTTCTCGGCAGCCTCGCCCTACTCAACGTGTTAATGGAGGTGTGAAGATATGGGTCACAGAAAGTATAGCGCGCCAAGACGCGGGAGCCTTGCATATCTTCCGAGAGGCCGCGCGTCTCACTGGACTCCTAGAATTCGATATTGGCCAGGCTACGAGGGGCCTCCGCGGCTCTTGGGCTTCGCGGGGTTCAAGGCCGGCATTACTCATCTCACAGTAACAGACAATCGACAAGGCTCGCTCACATATGGCAAAGAACTCACTTTCCCGGTCACCGTTGTTGAAACGCCGCCACTGATTCTAAGCGGGCTGCGATTCTACCAAACCTACAATGGTGGGCTTCGAACTCTCGGAGAAGTCTGGGCGACAGAGCAATCAAAAGATCTAGGACGCGCACTGAAGATTCCCGAAAAATTCGACCCTGCACCAGCCTGGGAGAAGATTGAATCGGTGAAAGGTGAGGTCCGCGAAATACGGGCCATTGTGTCAAGCCAGCCTCGGCTTGCGAAGATTGGAAAGAAGGAACCGGATATTCTAGAATTGAAGATTGCGGGTGGAACAGTCCAGGAACAGATGGAGTATGGCAAGAAACTCTTGGGCAAGGAGATCAAGATCAGCGAAGTGTTCAAGGAAGGAGGAGATGTTGATGTTATCGGAGTCACAAAGGGCAAGGGGATTCAGGGCCCGGTGAAGAGATGGGGAGTGAAGAAGCTCAAACACAAGTCGAACAAGACCGTCCGCGGAGTAGGCTCCATAGGACCATGGCACCCACACTACGTCATGTACTCGGTCCCCCGAGCAGGACAAATGGGATTCAACCAGAGAACCGAGTACAACAAGCAGATCATCAAGATCGGCCAGAACGGCAGCGAAGTCTCACCCAAGGGAGGATACCTTCACTACGGTCCAATCAAGACCGATTACGCAATGATCCGAGGCACAATTCCAGGACCCCCGAAAAGACTCGTCGCTCTCCGCTACCCAGCCCGCGGACAAGCAGAGGGAGAGTCACCAAAAATGCTCATGCTGAGCCTGGACTCGAAACAGGGAGCATAGATAATTGGACCCTGCTTACTCCGTAAGCGTAATCGGCGTAGATGGGAAGACCACCGGCGATGTTCCAGTTCCATCCGTATTCAGCACCCCGCTCCGACTTGACGTGATCTCAAAAGCAGTCATTGCCGAGCAGTCCCACAGTTTCCAGCGTCAGGGTCGAGACCCAATGGCGGGCAAGAGAACAACCGCCGAAGGATTCGGGGTCGGCAGAGGAATCTCAAGAGTCCCCAGAATCGGCGGACACGGTCCATTATCGGGACAAGCCGCCTTTGCCCCCGGAACGAGGGGAGGCAGACTAGCATTCCCACCAGTATCCATGGCGAATCCGGCAAAGAGTATCAACAGGAAAGAGAGACGTTTTGCTCTCAGGTCGGCCCTCGCCGCATCTGCATCAGCATCAATTGTGAAAAAGCGTGGACACAGATTCGAGGAGGAAATGATGTTTCCGCTCGTGGTCTCTGACGCGATCGAGAAGATCACGAAGACCTCGGAGGCAAGGAAGATTCTCTTTTCGTTGGGGCTCTGGGACGACATTGCAAGGGTTGAAAAAAGCAGGCAAACGCTGCGCGGGCGGACGACGCATAAAGTCGGTCCGTTGATAGTCGTTGGAGACTATCAGGGAGCGCATCGTGCCTTTCGCAACTTTGATGGCGTTGACGTAGTGCGGGCTCAAGATCTTAGCGTCGAAAACTTGGCACCTGGAACTCATCCGGGACGCCTAACAGTCTGGAGCGAGTCCGCTTTCAAGTGGATAGGAGCGAGGGCCTGGTAAGATGCCGCGACTGGATCCCGAGCTCGTCATCGTCTATCCGATGATGTCCGAGAAAACGGTGAAGCTGATAGAATCCGAGAACAAGATCACGTTCATCGTCAGAAACGAGGCTTCGAAGTTTGACATCTGGAGAGCCGTCGAAGAATTATACGAGGTCAAGGTCTCGCAGGTCCATACCGTCACAACCCCCGAAGGGAAGAAGAAGGCGTACGTCAGATTGGGCCCAGAGTCGAAAGCCTCTGATCTCGCGGTAAAACTGGGAATCCTATAGGCTGAGCAATAATGGGAAAGAATATTCTGGTTCAACGTCGCGGTCGCGGCTTCTTCATCTTCAGAGCCCCGACACACCGTCGTATTCACCCGGTCGGATATCACGAGGCCGATGGCAGAACCGAGGGTTGGGTTCGCGAACTTCTTCACGAGGTCGCGCGCGGCGCGCCGTTGGCACAGGTCAATATTGACGGAGGAGCCGAAGTGTACCTGCCCGCCCCCGAGGGTCTGTCCGTCGGACAGAGGATTAGCATCGGCTCGGACGCTCCTGCAGAAACCGGCAACATTACCAATATTGGAAAGATTCCTGAGGGAACCATGATCTGCAACGTTGAGAACAAGCCAGGCGACGGCGGGACTCTAGCTCGCTCGTCAGGCTCCTTCGCACTTGTCGTTTCACACACTCCACAGGGCACAGAGTTGCGCATGCCATCAGGGAGAAAAGTCTACCTCAACGACAAATGCAGAGCCATGATAGGCGTAGTAGCTGGCTCGGGACGCATTGAGAAACCGTTTCTCAAGGCAGGGACAAGGTGGTACTTGCAAAAGTTAAGAGGCAGAAAGTGGCCAGTTGTGAAGGGTCAGGCGATGATTTCGGCCTCACACCCGCACGGTGGTGGAAGGCACAAGCACGCGGGCAAGCCAACGACGGTGGGCCGGTGGACCTCGCCAGGAAGAAAGGTTGGAAACATTGCCGCGAGACAGACAGGACGGGCCAAGAGAAAGACGCGATAGCGCGAGGACAACGTTAAACTAGTGACTTGGAGAGCCTCTAACCTAGCGTGACAGTATGCCGAGACAGTTCAGCTACCGTGGACATTCAGCGGACGAGTTGCGACAGATGTCGATGGACGACTTCATCAAACTCTTGCCCGCAAGACAACGACGCTCGCTTGTCAAGGGTCTCACCAATGATCAGCGGATTCTGCTTGAGCATATTCGTCAGGCCAAGAAACAGAACGGGGGAAAAGGAAAGGCCCCGGTAAAGACTCACGCTAGGGACATGATCATCATTCCCGAGATGCTCGGGCTGACGATTCATCTTCACACCGGGAAAGAGTTTTCTCCGGTCGAGATTAGGCCAGAGATGATCGGGCATTTTCTAGGCGAGTTCGCCATAACAAACCAGAAAGTGGTCCACGGCACGCCCGGCATCGGCGCGTCCCGGTCAAGCATGTATGTTCCGCTGAAGTAGCAGGGCTCAACCCTAATCTACTGATAGCCGCTCATCGCTTAGCGGGGAGCATAAGCGCCCGTCTCGAGAGAGCCGGGCTGAGGGAAGACTTCGTCTTCACGGTGAGGCCATGGTGTTAGTGTTGCGGGCCACAGCTCCCCATTTCCTGAGCTTCGACTCTCATTCTTTTGCGGAAACGCTGATCCAGGCTTGGGCGCTGAACACACTGAAGATGCCCGATAGGGTGGGGAGATTTCCTTGTGCGTGATTTTGTTCGGGGGCCCCCTTTAGAGGGGGTCTAGGACTTTGAGAAGGTGTTTGGGGCTTGTTTCAGCCTGGTTCAGGGGTTTTGATGGCTATTTCGGACGATTTTGTCCGACGGGAAACGTGCATGGTACGTGCAGGGTACGGGCACTAGAGGGCCTTATCTGGCCACGTGTCGGCCGGGACCAGTTATCCCTTGGCGACACCGATGGGTGTCATTCTGACGACTTTCGTGCCGATGCCCAGCTGGTGGCTTACCTCGGCGACCCGGTCCACGTCCTTGTAGGCGTCGGGGGCCTCTTCCGCGAGTACTTCCATGCTTGCGGCGCGTATGACGATGCCTCTGCTCTCCAAGGATTTCTTGAGGTCTGCGCCCCACCATTGCCGCTTGGCTGCAGAACGGCTCATGAAGCGTCCGGCGCCGTGGGCTGTGG
>WNGK01016982.1_pt1 | contig 10228 bp, 6 predicted proteins | sample 5400601 | NCBI WGS metagenome assembly WNGK01 (sample SAMN13153376, study PRJNA577476) | soil metagenome | isolation source: 60 cm soil or saprolite under Garry oak tree replicate 1 | place: USA:California | collected 2016-06-15 | reverse complement strand
GCGCAATCAAATGCCCGCGTTTCGACGCTGATGCGCAACATCGAAAGCTCGCCGTGGCTGGCGTCGCCCGAATTGGTCGAGATCAAATCCATTGCGCTTGACAAGCAGAAGGTCAACGAATTCACGCTTAACCTCCGGCTGAAGCAGGCGGCCGGCACCGCGCCCACCGGCGGAGCCTCGCCCACCGGCGGAGCCGCACCGGGGCGGGGTCCCGCGACTCCTGCGCCGCCCGCCAAGAAAGGACCCAGCGCGTGACGCTCGACGACATCCGCCGGCTCAATATCCGCGACGCGGGCAATTGGCCTTTGCTGCCGAAGATCATGATTCTCTTCGTGATCTTTCTTCTTATCCTGATCGCCGGCGGATTCTTCGACTGGCGCGACCAGATCGAGGCGCTCGACAAGGCGCAGGACGAAGAGACGCGCCTGAAGGAAGCCTACGCGTCGAAAAAAGCAAAGGCGGTCAATCTCGATCTTTACGTGACTCAGCTCAAGGAAATTGAACAGTCCTTCGGTGCGCTTCTCAAGCAGTTGCCGAACAAGTCCGAGATGGACGCCCTGTTGACCGACATCAATCAGGCCGGCTTGGGCCGCGGACTCCAGTTCGAGCTGTTCCGTCCGGCAACGCAGGAAAAGATGGCGGAGTTCTATGCGGAGCTTCCAATCAGCGTCCGGGTCACGGGCACGTATCACGACATGGGAGCGTTCGCCAGCGACGTCGCGCAGTTGCCCCGCATCGTGACCCTCAACGATGTAGGTATCGTCAACGACAAGGGCACGCTGACGATGGAGGCCACCGCAAAAACTTTCCGGTATCTCGATGAGGAAGAGATCGCGAAACAGCGCAAGGCGGCCAAAGAGGCGAGGGAAAAGGGCAAGAAATGATCCGGAGGGCGTACCTTTACTTCGGCGTGGTCGCTCTGCTCGCAGCATGCGGCGGCGAGACTCATTCCGATCTGCGCGCGTGGATGAACGAACAGGGTCGAGGCGTGAAAGGCAAGCTCGATCCTCTGCCACAGGTCAAACCCTACGAGCCCTTTGCGTACAACGCGTTCGATCTGCCCGATCCGTTCAAGCCGCGTAAGATCGAACCGGTTAAGGGAGGCAGCAAGCTCGCGCCTGACCTCAACCGGCGCAAGGAGCCGCTGGAAGCATTCCCGCTGGAATCGCTGCAGATGGTCGGAACGCTGCAACGTGGAAAGAACAGGTTTGCGCTGGTACGAACGACCGAAAAGGACATCTACCAGGTCAAGGTCGGCAACTACATGGGGCAGAATTTCGGCGTCGTCGTCGATATCAACGACTCCGAAATTCGGCTAAAAGAGCTGGTGCAGGACGGCGCCGGCGACTGGACGGAGCGATCGAGCACCATCCAGCTCGCAGACGCGGACCAAAAACAGGGGAGCCGCAGATGAGCCCGTCGCCATCGACCCAACCGAAGCGCCAACGGGCTCGCGCCTGGATCGGCACGGCGTTCGGAGCAGCGCTTGCCGTGCTCTTCATCGGCCAGACGCTAGCGCAGACGCCCAACAGCATCGACGCGGTGACGGTGTCGAAGGGAAGCTCCGGCCGCACCGTCGTCAAGTTCACGCTCAAGGCGCCGCTGGCCAACCCGCCCGCGGGCTTCGCGATCAACAATCCGCCGCGGATTGCGCTCGACTTTCCCGACACCGGCAATGCGCTCGGTCGTTCGGCGCAGGAGATAGGCGATCCTGCATTGCGCAGCTTCAACGTGGTTCAGGCGGGCAACCGCACGCGAGTTGTCTTCAATCTGAACAAGCCGCAGTCCTTCGAGACGCAGCTCGAAGGCAACACGGTGCTGGTCACGCTGAGTGACCAGGCGGGGGCCACCGCGGAGACGCCTGCGGTTTCGCGATTCGCCGAGGCTCGTCCCGGCGAAGCGACGCATGCTCTGCGCGATGTCGATTTCCGTCGCGGCAGGAATGGCGAAGGCCGGGTCATCGTCGATCTGTCCGATGCCACTGCCGGCATCGATATCCGTCAGCAAGGCAAGACGCTGATCGTCGACTTCATCCGAACAACACTCCCTCGCAACCTCGAGCGACGGCTGGACGTCGGCGATTTTGCGACGCCGGTCGTCACGATCGACACGTTTGCACAAGGCGGCAACACGCGGATGGTCATCGAGCCCAAGGGACTGTGGGAGCATTCCGCGTACCAGACCGACAACCGCTTCATCGTCGAAATCAAGCCGATCCAGGAGGATCCGAACAAGCTGACGCAGGGGAGCCGCGCGGGCTACAAGGGCGAGAAGCTTTCTCTCAACTTCCAGAATGTCGAGGTGCGCGCGGTGCTCCAGGTCATCGCAGATTTCACGGGGCTCAATATCATCACCAGCGACACCGTCACCGGCAGCCTGACGCTGCGGCTCAAAGACATTCCCTGGGATCAGGCGCTCGACATCATCATGCAGACCAAGGGCCTCGATATGCGCAAGAACGGGAACGTCGTTCTGATAGCGCCGCGCGAGGAGCTCGCGGTCAAGGAGAAACAGGCGCTGGAGGCGCAGCAGCAGATCAGCGATCTCGAACCCCTGCAGACGGAGCTGTTCCAGCTCAACTACGCGAAGGCGCAGGATATCCTGAACCTGATCAATGTTCGTACGGGCACGACGGGCGCGCAGGCCGGCAGCGAGCGGTTCCTGTCCAAGCGCGGAACGGCATTTGTCGATCCACGCACAAATATCCTGTTCGTGCAGGACGTCCCGAGCAAGCTCGAAGAAGTCCGCAAAGTGATCCGCCAGATCGACACGACCGTGCGCCAGGTCGTGATCGAAAGCCGGATCGTCGTCGCCGACGACAAGTTCAGCCGGCAGCTCGGCGTGCGCTTCGGCATGCAGACCGGATTCACCTTGAACAAACGCTATGCGGGTGGCTTCGGCGGAAGCCTTAATACGCAGCCCGTGATCCATACCGAAGGAAACACGGTAACCCGGGATACGCGCACGCAGACGCCCTACGAGCTCGCATCGGGGCTCGCCAGCGCCGGCTATTCCGATTCGCCGCAGCTCAATGTAAACCTTCCGGTCCCGACTCCTGCGGGTCAGCTCGCGCTGACGCTGATCAATCTCGGCAGCGGCAATTTGATCAATCTCGAGCTCTCGGCGCTCGAAGCCGACAGCCGCGGCAAAGTCGTCTCAAGCCCCCGCGTCGTGACCGCCGACAACCAAAAGGCAAGCATCGAGCAGGGAACCGAGATTCCGTACGTTACGCCGGGCTCGGCCAACAGCCCCGCCACCGTGCAATTCAAGAAGGCGGTGCTGAGGCTCGACGTGACGCCTCAGATAACGCCAGATAATCGCATCATCATGACTGTCGAGATTCGCAAGGACTCCGTCGGCCAGCTGGTGAACCTCGGCAACGGGTTCACCGTCCCGGCGATCGACACTAAGAATGTGACGACGCAGATCGCCGTCAACAACGGCGACACGGCGGTCATCGGCGGGATCTACGAGGAAACCGTCAACAACGATGTCACGAAGATTCCCCTGCTCGGCGACTTGCCGGTTCTTGGCTACCTGTTCAAGACCACAGACAAATCGATCGAAAAAACCGAGCTGCTGATTTTTCTGACGCCACGGGTCGTCAAGGAGTCGGTCACCGCGGTGCGTTAAGCTCCGCTCTCGCAGGGTTTAGGCGATTCCACTAGAATGCCCCGATGCAGCTGCATCGGGGCAATCTTTTCCTGGTGGGCATGCCGGGAAGCGGCAAGTCCACGCTCGGCCGTCTGTTGGCCAGACGTCTCGACAAGCCTTTCTACGACGCGGATGCCGAGCTGGAAAGAAGGCTGGGCGTAAGCATTGCCGTCATATTCGAGCTCGAGGGAGAAGCGGGGTTTCGTGACCGGGAGGACGCGATCCTCGGCGAGTTCGTCGCGAGCACGCACATCGTTCTTGCCACTGGCGGCGGTGCGGTGCTGCGTCCACCCAATCGGGAGCTGCTCAAACAAAACGGCACCGTGCTCTATCTGCATGCGACGCCCGCGACTCTCCGGGAGAGGACCCGCCGAAGCAAGCATCGGCCGCTGCTGCATGCGCCCGACCCCTACGAGAGGCTCAACGAGCTTTATGCCGCGCGCGACGCTTTATACCGCGAGACGGCGGATTTCGTCGTCGAATCGGACCAGGAACAGGTCACCAGGCTGGCGCAGCGTCTCGAACAGCAGCTTCGCGCGGCCGCACGCGCGTGACTCGCACCCTGACCGTTGCGCTTGGCGAGCGCAGCTACCCGATTCACGTCGGCTCGCATCTGCTTCGCGAAATCGGAGCGCTTCTTCCGCGTCCGCATCCGCGGCGTGCCGTCGTAGTCACCAACGCGACCGTCGCGCAATTTCACCTTGAAACGCTGCGCGCAGGATTGTCCGCGGCCGGAATTCGGCACGACGAAGTCGTCGTTCCCGACGGGGAGGAGCATAAGAACTGGGAGACGCTCTATCGGATCCACACGCGCCTGATCGAGCTCGGTGCCGAGCGGGCGACGCTGATGATAGCTCTCGGCGGAGGGGTGGTGGGCGACCTCGCGGGATTCGCAGCTGCGACGTATCAGCGCGGAATGCCGCTGGTGCAGATACCGACGACGCTGCTCGCACAGGTCGACTCGTCGGTTGGCGGCAAGACCGCGGTCAATCATGCGCTGGGCAAGAACATGATCGGCGCGTTTCATCAGCCCTTGGCCGTGTTGATCGATACATCGATGCTCGCCACGCTGCCCACGCGCGAGTACGTCGCCGGCATTGCCGAGATCATCAAATATGGCGCGATCCGCTCACCGACGCTTTTCGAGTGGCTGGAAGAATCGATCGATCAGCTCGTTGCGGGCAACGCTGACGCGGTGACGCACGCCGTCGTCGAGAGCTGCACCATCAAGGCGGAAATCGTCGCCGCCGACGAACGCGAAGCCGGAGAGCGTGCGCTGCTCAATTTCGGCCATACGTTCGGACACGCGATCGAAGCGGGTGCGGGATACGGGACGTGGCTCCACGGCGAGGCGGTCGCCGCCGGCATGCTCATCGCCGCCGAGCTCTCGGTACGATGTGCGGGCCTGCCGCGCGCCGATCGCGATCGGCTGTATGCGCTCGTGGCGCGCTCAGGCCTTCCCGTCCGCGCGCCGCAACTCGGCGCCAAACGTTATCTCGAGTTGATGCACAGGGACAAGAAAGTCGACGCCGGAGCGTTGCGCCTGGTGCTCTTGAGTGCGCTCGGGCGCGCCGCGGTGGTGCGCGACGTGCCGGCCATGGAGCTGCAACGCGTACTCGAAGCATTGTAAAAAAACGCGGCGCCGATCATGGCGCCGCGTCTTCGAGGATTACCGATGCCAGCGGTTACGGGCAGGTGATCAGGGCGGTGTGAGTGCGCTGGGGCTTGCCGGTGTCGCCGACGAATACCGTGTAATTGCCCGACGGGGTTGTAGCCGAGAATCCGACAACGAACGATCCCGGAGAGGTCGTTACTGATGCCGGAGTCACAGTTACCCCGAGCGTCGGCTGAACCGCGATGTTAAATGGCGCGGTTCCTCCGGTGAGCACAAACGAGAATTGTTGGCTGTGGCAGCCGGTGATCGTGCCGGTCGCGCTTGTCGGTGTTATCGCGAAGTCCGCTGTAGGAGGAGCGGTCACGTCTGCAGTGCCGAACACATTATGCAGCAGTGCCGTCGTTGGCCTGCCGGTCGCGTCGACGATCGTGAACGTCAGCGGATCGACGCAAGTCCCGTTGGTGATGGCTTCGAACGAGCCGCCCGCCGTAAAGACGGTCGAGTTGACCAGCGTGACGGCATCGGGGAATGTCGATGAAACATGATAGGGCGGCGTGCCGCCGTAGATGAAGTAGTCGACGCGAGCGCCGGACGAGCACGTGACCTTGTCCGGACCCGTGATGGTAGCGCTAGCAGGAACAACGGAAAGAATCGCAGAGCCGTCGACCTGCTGAACGATGGTGAACGACGCGGTGACCGAATTTCCGGTCGTGAGATCGGTTGCGCGAATCTGCGCGGGCTGTGTCGGGACGTTGACCGACGCCTGCAGCACGACTCGCGCGACCCCGTTCGCATCGGTGACGATCGTGACCGAAGTCGCGAGCGGCGATGCCGGATTGCTGGTCTGAAGCGCAAAAGCGCCTGTGACCACGTCGAACTTGACCTGGCGATTCGGGATCCCCACTCCCGTAGGGCCGGTGACCGTAACCGATGCGGTCGCGGTATCGCCCGAGCACACGGCGTTGGTGCCGCACACCGTTCGGCTCGGCACGATGGACAAGGTGTTGAACAACGGTGCGGGCCGCACGGTGATCGTCGCCGTCGCTGTCTGTCCCACCGCATCCTGCACCGTGATCACAGCGACCGTGTCGGCCGCGACGTTAGCTGCCAGCAAGACGATGGTCCCGCCGTTGACGGCTTGTGCGACAGGAAGTATCGCCGAATTGCTCGAGAAGGCCTGATACGGCGGCGCGCCTCCACTCACCGTCAATACGGCGGGCGTGCCGGCAAAGACTACCGCCGCTGGCGGCAAAACGAACAGCGGACCGATGACCGGAGGTCCCGGCGCAAACGGGTTGTTGGGCGCGCCGCTGCCGCCGCCGCACCCGGCCAGCGCTGCCAGTCCGGTCAGCGCAAGCAGGGCGAGTAGCATTCGCGGCCAACGGCGGTTCATTCGGTTTTGCGCCATGGAGGAATCCCTGATGATGATGTCCTAAATATTTTTCCGTAGCTTGTCGTTTTGGACGCTGCGACAAGCATATAGGTCACTTTGTTCAGATTAAAGCGCAAGTTTAGGGCTGACGCAAGTTCTTTTGGCCCGAGTGGTGACAGACCGAGGTCGGATCGGACGCATTGGTTGCCGCGTTGCAACAATATGGCTAGTATGAACACGTTTCGCCGCTTTCCGGGAATATGGGTTCGAGGCCGCCCGGCAGCCGGCGACGACGTGATCCGTGGCGAGGCAATTGTGAAGCAGAGCGAGTCAGAGTCCAGGCACCTCCCCCCGGCAAGACAGGGTTTGTACGATCCCGCCAATGAGCACGACGCCTGCGGTCTGGGCTTCATTGCCCACATCAAAGGGCAGAAAAGCCACGCGATCGTGACCCAGGGCCTGCAGATCCTCAAGAACCTCACGCATCGCGGAGCTACCGGAGCCGACCCCCTGCAAGGCGACGGTGCCGGGATATTGCTGCAGCTTCCGGATGCATTCCTGCGCCGGGCGTGCGGACGGCAGGGACTGACGCTCCCCGCGATCGGGCAATACGGCAGGAGATCGAGCGCGCCGTCGCGAGCGAAGGCCTGGGACTCCTCGGCTGGCGCGACGTTCCCACCGACAACGCCGGCTTGTCCGAGAGGACCAAGGAGGTCGAGCCGGTCATTCGCCAGGTTTTCATTGCGCGCGGCTCGACCGACATGGATGCCGACGTGCTGGAGAGAAAGCTCTATATCATTCGCAAGAAGTCGGGACACGCGATCCAGGCGCTCAAGCTTCGACACGGCAAAGAGTTCTACGTGCCGTCGATGTCGGCGCGGACCATCGTCTACAAGGGAATGCTCCTGGCGCATCAGGTCGGCGAGTACTATCGCGACCTGCGCGATGCGACGATGGTTTCGGCGCTCGCGATGGTGCATCAGCGTTTCTCGACCAACACGTTTCCCACGTGGGATCTCGCGCATCCTTTCCGGCTGGTATGCCATAACGGCGAGATCAACACGCTGCGCGGCAACGTCAACTGGATCCGCGCGCGTCAGCAGGCGATATCGAGCATCGTGCTCGGCTCCGATCTGGACAAGATCTGGCCGCTGATCTACGACGGTCAGTCGGACTCCGCGTCGTTCGACAACGCGCTCGAGCTTTTGCTCATGGGCGGGTATCCGCTTGCGCACGCGATGATGCTGATGATCCCTGAAGCGTGGGCGGGCAATCCCCTCATGGACGAAGACCGCCGCGCCTTCTACGAGTATCACGCTGCGCTCATGGAGCCATGGGACGGCCCCGCGGCGATGGCCTTCACGGACGGGCGGCAGATCGGCGCGACGCTCGACCGCAACGGGCTGCGGCCGGCGCGATACATCGTCACCGACGACGACTACGTGATCATGGCGTCCGAAGTCGGGGTGTACGACGTTCCCGAGCGCAAGATCGTCAAGAAGTGGCGTCTGCAGCCCGGCAAGATGCTGCTCGTCGACACCGATCAGGGCCGCATCATCGACGACGACGAGCTCAAGCGCACGCTCGCTACCGCGAAGCCTTACCGCGCGTGGATCGATCGATCGAGAATCGCGCTTGAGGCGCTTCCGGACCCCGCGCCGCCTCAACGCTCCGACGTGCCGCTGCTCGATCGCCAGCAGGCATTCGGCTACACGCAGGAGGACCTCAAGGTCATTCTTGCGCCTATGGCGGAGAACGGCGAGGAAGCGGTCGGCTCGATGGGAAACGACGCGGCGCTGCCCGTGCTCTCGGCGAGGCCGAAAGTTCTCTACAACTACTTCAAGCAGCTGTTCGCGCAGGTCACGAACCCCCCGATCGACCCCATTCGCGAAGAGCTCGTGATGTCACTAGTCACTTTCATCGGGCCGCGACCGAACCTGCTGGGCATCGATGAGACCGATCCTCCGATGCGGCTCGAAGCCGAGAAACCGATCCTCACCACGGAGGAGATGGAGAAAATCCGTCACATCGGTCTGTTTACGGGAGCGACCTTCCGCTCGCTGGAGCTCGATATCTGCTATCCCGCGGCATGGGGTGCGGCGGGCATGGAAGCAGCGCTGGCGAGCCTGTGTGCGCACGCCGAAGACGCGATCCATCTCGGATACAACATCCTCATCGTCTCCGACCGCAAGGTATCCGCGGAGCTGATGCCGATACCGGCGCTGCTCGCGACGGCCGCCGTGCATCAGCATCTGGTCCGCAAGGGGCTTCGCACGAGCACGGGACTGGTCGTGGAGACCGGCTCGGCACGCGAGGTGCATCAGTTCGCGTTGCTCGCGGGGTATGGCGCGGAAGCGATCCATCCCTATCTCGCGATCGAAAGTGTCTCCGAGCTCCATTTGCTCGTGCCGCAGGTGTCTGCAGAGGAGTCGGTAAAGCACTTCGTGAAGGCGATCTGCAAGGGCTTGTACAAGGTGATGTCGAAGATGGGCATCTCGACGTATCAGTCGTATTGCGGCGCGCAGATCTTCGAAGCGGTGGGCTTGAACAGCGCGTTCGTCGAAAAATATTTCACCGGCACCGCCAGCAACATCCAGGGTATCGGCCTGTTTGAAGTCGCCGAGGAGGCTTTCCGCCTGCATCAGCTCGCCTTCGGCGACAGCCCCGTGTTGCGCGAAGCGCTCGACGCCGGCGGAGAGTACCAGTACAGAGTCCACGGCGAGGAGCACATGTGGACGCCGGAGTCGATCGCCAAGCTGCAGCACGCGGCGCGCTCCAACAGCCACGCCACGTATCGCGACTACGCCAAGCTCGTCAACGATCAGACCCGGCGCATGATGACTCTGCGCGGCCTGTTTGAATTCAAGTACGCCGCCGAACCCGTGCCTATCGATGAAGTCGAGCCGGCGTCCGAGATCGTCAAGCGATTTGCGACAGGCGCGATGAGTCTGGGCTCGATCTCCACCGAAGCGCACACGACGCTCGCAGTGGCGATGAACCGAATGGGCGGCAAGTCGAACACGGGTGAAGGCGGCGAGGATGCGCGCCGTTACCCGCTGGTTCGCAAAGGTGAAACGCTCAAGTCGCGCCTCGACAGCGTGTACGCCGACGTTCCGTTGAGGGAGGGCGATTCGCTTCGCTCCAAGATCAAGCAGGTCGCCTCGGCGCGATTCGGCGTGACCGCCGAATACCTCGTCAACGCCGATCAGCTGCAGATCAAGATGGCGCAAGGCGCAAAGCCGGGCGAGGGCGGGCAGCTCCCCGGCCACAAGGTCTCGGAATACATCGCGAAGCTGCGCTTTTCAGTGCCGGGCGTGGGCCTTATCTCTCCGCCGCCGCACCACGACATCTATTCGATCGAGGATCTTGCCCAATTGATTCACGATTTGAAAAACGCCAACCCGCAGGCGTCGATCAGCGTGAAGCTTGTCTCCGAAGTCGGCGTAGGCACCGTCGCCGCGGGCGTCGCGAAGGCGAAATCGGATCACGTCACCATCGCGGGTCACGACGGCGGCACGGGCGCTTCGCCCGAATCGTCGATCAAACACGCCGGAACACCGTGGGAGCTCGGACTCGCCGAGACGCAG
>WNGK01038382.1_pt1 | contig 10229 bp, 11 predicted proteins | sample 5400601 | NCBI WGS metagenome assembly WNGK01 (sample SAMN13153376, study PRJNA577476) | soil metagenome | isolation source: 60 cm soil or saprolite under Garry oak tree replicate 1 | place: USA:California | collected 2016-06-15 | reverse complement strand
TCCAACCGGCATTCTCCGCCTCATCAGGCCAACAGGTCCGTGCCAGACGCTCACGCAAATCATCGAGGGTGGCTTGTGAAATGGTGATGGTGAATGGTTGAATACTCATAGGTATGTATTGACTCCTTTCGATTGCATAGTGTTCTTGACAAAGACAGCATACCTCTGAATGCATCTTCTCTCATGAGCCAGTGGCTTTGTGTTTTCCCACGTTCCTCTCTGTGATATCGAGAACGCCTCTCACTTCACCTCTCTACGCTTCATAGTATATCCTGTAAGCAGGACAGAATCAGCCCGTTTTCATGGATCAATATTTTTGCCAATCGCTGTAAAGTAGCACGAGGTAAAATTCTGCACCCAAAAGGAATATCTCAGAGCCTGTTTGAAAAGAGGTGACAGTGGGGATACACTTGGGATATGAACAACAACCAAAGGTATCCAACGGATCTCACCGACTGTCAATGGGATTGTATCAAAGATGCGGATCCCTCCCGCAAAAGCAGGGGGGCATCCGCGAACGCTGGACATGCGCAGAGTCGTCAATGCAATACTCTACCTGCTCATCACAGAGTAAATCCCAGCATTAAACGGCTCATGCACGTTTTTGGTGAGACCCATGAAAACTCGTTTCCTCATGCCACTCAATGAGCAAAGATCAGGAGCAATGCAGCATTTTTTGACGCAGTAAGGGAAAGCCTGCCCGACCATATGGGGGTCACCATATTATCCGGGGCAAAACATACGCTAAGGAGGCAATGAAAGGGAACACTACAGTCGCACTTCTTTGGAGGTAAAAGGAGTTGTCCGCGTGGAACTGCTCAGCTCATGAGTGTGAGTCCACGTAGGATTGCAGTCTGGCAGCCGCCTGCTCCAGACAGTCGATCGTCAAGCACTCAGTCGCGCCCAGATGCGGTTTGTAGTGGCGCTGATGGATGACGCGAGCTACCACCAGCGCCATATTCGATCAGAGGAAGCAAGCGACGCCGCCGGCTCTCCGCTGGATGGGGACGAGGGCCAGCTTCGGCTTGGGAGGTCCCTTCCTGCTGTGGAAGCTCTGCTGAGTAGGGCCGCTGCGCTCCAGTGGGTGGTACCAGAGCAGTAAGCGAGATCTGTGGATGGCCAACGGAAGTCTGCTGCACCAGCAGCAGCACAGACGTGAGATGAGCCAGCTGCTGGTGTAGCAGGGTCACCTGCGCTTCCAGAGCAGCAAGCTTTTGCTGAAGGTCGGCTTCTGAGAGGGATGCAGGCGAGGTGAGCGGCTTGGGTTGCCCACAAACAGAGGCCGATGCTCCAGAGCCTGACGGCAGCGATGGGTGTGGCTTGAGGGCGCGACCGTGCAGTGCTGCCAGGGATTGCACTTGTTCCATCGTTAAGCACTTAACACGAGCATCACTGGGATAGGCGTGCAGTGGCAGAGTGGCTTGCCGCAGCCAGTGGCGTAACGTCTTGGGGTCGATGGCAAGCATCTCACAACAGTCAATCAAAGGGAAGGTGGTCATACTCATGGCTCCTTTCGAGTCACATGATGGAATCGGACAACAAGAGGACCATTCCCAGGAATATCGGCGGGAAAACTCCCAGAGATATTCCTGGGAATCAGGGACAACCACGACAACGTCGTCGCATGATGGAGTTACCCCGCCTGGAGACGACGTTTGGTGTGGAAATAGCTGGCACAACTGCGGTGGCATCTTCGCCACCACGACCAGGAAAGCCTCAGCTTCATCTGACAACGGGGAGGCCAGATGAGATGCCCGAGCAGGTGACGAACGAGAGACAATGGTGAGGGGAAGCAGTGGTCTGGCTTGCGAGGTGGCATCTTCTAACCTGTTGGGGATCTTGCGGGCCCTGTGCCTCCGCACAGATCCCCGCAAGGTACGCGTGAGCAAGCATGACGAGGGTGATATGGCGAAACCAGCCGATCCAACTGCGCACTTCATATAGCGATAGGTAAGAGTTTGAGGTAATCTCCCTCTTTTCCCCCGCTTCACACCGTGCGTGACAGTTTCCCGTCACACGGCGTTCCATCAACCGAATGTTGTCTTTAGAAAACAGCCTTCACTTCTTTGCGGTACGCTTCCAATTTGGTAAAGGGTTTTGTCCCTTTACCAAACGGGTTGGGTTGGTCACTGTGGACGAGGTCATGGCATTTCGTACAAAGGCTTGCCAGATTCCTTACCTTATTGATCTGGTCAAGGGGAAGGAGAGGATTTCTGTGATGCGTGTGGAGATTGCCTCGGAGTAATAGGATTGCACATACTTTGCACCGACAGTGATCGCGGTTAAGTGCATAGCCACGATTCATGTAGTACTCAAAGTTGCGTTTCTCCATTGAAGCACTTCCGTGCTGGTTCTCAGAGGCCCAGATGGGCAAATCATCGAACATCGTAATCGCGTCGGGCCGCATCATTCTCAGCTTCTGGACTGTTCGTTTTTCCCAAAGAGCGCGTCCTTCTTTGGAGAAGGGCGTTTCCTTTGGGTTTTTGGGAGGCGGTGCCTCATAGGTACTGAAGCCGACATGCGTGAGTCCGATCACGCATCCTTCAAATTCCAGGAAGTACACGCGCGTTTTGTGTCCCATGTGCCTCACCGGAAGATTGCTGGTTTTCTCTGCTTCGATTTTGCGTTTCTGGTATTCTCCTAATGCTGAACCGGTGAGTTTCATGAAGATTTTATCCAATTTGTACCAGAGCTTGTGATCTACTTTTGATCCGCATCGGCAGACGGCTGAAGTCATGCTCCAATAGTTGCCGATCCCCACTGCCATTGCGTTGTATCGCAACATCTCGGCAATGGTTTGGTTATTCGTTCAGCTTGCTTTTTCAGAGACTGGATTGCGCCATTGAGGGCTTTCCTCGATGGACGCGAGTAGGTCACTAATCCCTTTCCTTTCCGTGAGGGTCGTACCCTTGTTTCTACACCGAGAAAGGTCAAAGATGACGTTCTCACATCAGTGATCAGGGTCTTTTCTTCAGATAATTCGAGCCGCCCATTTCGCTCAAGGAACTGTTTTGCCAGTTCTTTGATCTTCTGGGCGTTTTCCCTCCTATGCGTCAAGATGACCCAATCATCGGCATACCGGATCAGGTAATACCGTGGGTATCCTTGTAGCGCCATCGCAGAGAATGCTGATCGTTTCTGCGCGTAGCGGGCTTGTTTTGGATGTTCTTCCCATTGTTGGGCAATATACTTGTCAAATTCATGCAAGTACACATTGGCCAGTAATGGGCTGAGAATCCCGCGCTTCCGGGGTACCAAGTGGGTTTTCTTCGATCTCCTGGAAGATACCCGCTTTGAGCATCTTTTTGATGAGCATCAGGATACGTGTATCCCGAATGCCCATCTTCCACAACTTGGTGAGTAGCAGGTTGTGATTCACCTGATCGAAAAATGCCCGGATATCCCCCTCTACCGCATAGGTACATTTGGCTTGCCAGAGGATGTAGTGTACCCTGGCCAGCGCATGAGCCGCATCGCGCATGGGCCGGAATCCGTAGCTATGGTCAAAGAATTGCGCTTCAAGAATCGGTTCAATCACCAGTCTCACGATCTCTTGAACAATCCGATCAAGGATCGATGGAATGCCCAGAGGCCGCTTGTCTTTCTTCCCTGGTTTCTCGATCCAAACCCTGCGGACAGGGCTTGGGTGGTAATCCAGTATGGCCTGTTGGACGAGGTGCATGACCTCATCGTAGTCCAGGTTCAGGATATCTCTCATCCGCTTCCCATCACTGCCAGGAGTATTGCGCCCTGTATTGGCTTGTACTCGGTGAATGGCCGTCATGATCGTTACCGGATTGCTCACCAGTTCGAGGAGTCCGTAGAAATTCCGTTTCCCGTTCCTGGCTTGCTGATACATCTGATCCTGGACGTGTTGGAATTGGGCTTCTGTTTCCACCTTCAGTCTCTGAACCTTCATAGTGCTTCTCTTTTCTCATGGAGTTGCTCCATGAATTAGCTGTTTTTCCTTGTTCGACTGAACGTGAAGTGCTGTTCTCTTTCGATTGACTCTGCCCCTTCGCTCCATAGGTGTTAGCCTACTTCGACGCTACTACGGGCTGCTGTCCGTGTGTACGGGTCATTGGAGCAGATACCCCTTTCCGCACACACGTTCCCACGTTGAATTGAACCTTGTCTTGTTTCGCGCCTTTTAGGTGTCCCCTATACTTCGGTCGGTGTGCGACGAGTGTAACGATCAATTGTCCTCGTTTCTGCCATGTGCTTGCAGGCATGTCGTTGGCTCTCCAACCACTACGGAGGGCCAACACCGGACTCCCTTGCGGGCTACCCTTTCGGATAGTGGACCTTGACGAAGCTTTAAACAGGGATTCCTCTCGTCACCGTGAGGGTGACTTCCGGCCCGCGCCACTTTCGCCATATCCTGTCGAGACAGAACGTAGGCTACTTGGGCTACGACTTTCACTGGCTTCATACCCCTGGCGTATCTGCCCCAGGCGCATGCAGTAGTCTCAGCCTCGGAGGTGTGACCGTTTCCTCCGACAGGGAGCTCCCCCCTGCAATTCGGTTCAATCCTTCTCCTCACTTTCTCTTGTGAGTGGCACGTTTCCCGCTTGAGGCGGTTATCGTGCAACGTGGCGCACAGTGGTCCAGTCCCAGGTCTTTGGCCGTTTCAAAGGCTTCTTCAATATGCCAGCGAGCTCCGCTGGCCTTGACCATCTCTTGCAGGGTGGTTCCCTTTGGGGCAAAGACGAAGGAGTACGTCTTCTCTCGTGAGTCGGTGGGACTGCGACGAATAAGTAACCAATGGCGTCCATCATCTTCCCACCGATGCAAGATGGGCACAACCGCCCAGTCAAAGAGCCTAGGGCCTTTGGTTCCTTCACTCATCGAGAGGCGCTGCCAGTCCTGCTCATCAAGCAAGAGGGCTTCCACGTCGCGCACTTCCACGCGTCGGCGTTCTCCCTCAGCCGTCACGATCCCAACGGGTTCATCGTACGGCACCGCCAGCACATAGGGATAGCCATGCGCCTCGAGCCAGGTGCGCAGGTCCAGGTTGCTCCCATAGACCGTATCAGCTACCACCCAGGAGATGGGGAGGTGCGCTTTGTGGAGGCGCTCGAGCATCTGCACCGCCAGTTCCGGTTTGGTCTGGAAGCGCACTGACTCCGGAATGCCGGCCACTTGACGGCGCTTGGGATCTTCTATCCAGCCCCAAGGAAGATAGAGTTCCCGGTCGATGAGGGTATGGCCTTTGGCCGTGACGTAGGCCAGAAAGACGCCCACCTGACAGTTCTCAACTTGCCCACTGGTCCCGCAGTATTGCTCCTGCACGCCCGCCGACATGCAGCCGCGCTTGGGGAAGCTGGTCTCGTCAATCACCACAATGGCATCCTCCTGGCCCAGTTGCTCCAGCACGTAGGCACGCAGGTCGTCACGTACCAAATCGACATCCCAGACGGCGCTGGAGAGCAGGCGTTGCATGCCATAGGGAGTAGCTTCTCTGGCCTGTTCAGCCAGTTGCCAGCCATTTTTGCGCTCGACGCAGCTGAGGAGGCCTTGCAGGTACGAGAGCGCCCGGCGACGGGGTTCTGCTCGGGCAAAGCGAGGGGCGATACGGGCATGCAGTTGCCTTAAGGCGTATGCCCACTGGACGACTTGGCTGGCAGTCGTGCTGACTCCACTTGCTGTGGTATCTTGAGAGAGCTTCATCTTCTTCTCCTTTCACATGAGGTCTCTGCAGTTGGTTTTTGTACCTACAGAGTGTCACATGTGAAGAGAAGATCATGAGGTGTTTTTGCTGGGTTCTCGAAAGCTGTTGCTCAGCTTAAATAAGTGCAACTGTAGTGTAGAGGTTGATCACGGTATCCTGGGCCGTCATACCGACGATACCAGCAAGCCGCTTGAATGCTTCAAGACAGGAGAAGAAGTCATGGGTGGTATTGAAAAACGGCGCAGGGATACCAGTGGTGGTTCCGGTGGTGTAATGGACATCCCACAGGGTACGCTCCTGGGGAAGAAACTCAGGCAACCCCGTCAAGCGAAACGCCTCCGGATCACTCAGATAGTCTTTCTTGGTGGTGACAGGCAACTTCTGCACGTCCTCGAGGGTCTGAAAATCCTCCGGGATGAGTTTGAGACGGCGAAACAGCTCCTGGTAGTAAGGATGAGTGCGGAAGCAGAGGGCAATCTGGTGCCGGAACCGCCGATTCTGCACGTCGCGAAGCTCCTCCTGGTTGCGAGAGAGGAGATCGGTGGAGGTCACTGGTGGTATTTCGCGCATGGAAGAAGCTCTTTTGTTCAGAAACACATCCGAGATGATCCATTGAGGAGGTGAAGCGTGCTCCATTTCCCTCGCACAAAAAGCAAGGATTAGTATTCCACATGTAATTGTTCCATCGCGTTCTCTCCGTCTTCCACGGACGGCAAACTATAGCGCCGTGTGGTTTCCAGGCGCTTATGCCCCGCAATTTCGGCGACCAACACTAGATCGTTTCCATTACGGACGAGATTGGTCAAACAGGTGTGGCGCAAGACATGAGCAGAGAGTTCCAGATGGGCATCAACTCCGATACGACGAATGATCAAATCAATCGAGCGGGCTGAGAGCCGTTTCCCTTTGGGGTTGAGAAAGAATGCTGGCTCAGGGCTCTGCGGGAACCGCCTGGTCCGTTCCTTGAACCAGACCTTGAGTGCCTTGCGCACTTCCGTATTTAGTGGTATTTCGCGGTAGGTATCGCCCTTGCCTGAGCGGATGATGACGACTCCCTTGCGAGCGGAAACGCGTACATCGTCCAGATTGAGCGCCGCACATTCTCCAAGGCGGATAGCCGTGTAGAAGAGCAGTTGGGCGATCGCTCGATCGCGCACTGAGGATGTGCGCTCAATCGCGCGCAAAAAGTTTTTTTGTTCTTCTGGCTTGAGCGCGCGAGGAGCCTGCGCTGGCAAGCTTTCGCGCTGGACCTGTGGTCGATCGTTCCCGATGAACTGGTGGAAATGGTCGATGGCCGCCAGCGCGAGATTGACCGAGGTAGGTTTAGCCTGGCGTTCGGTTTTCAAATAGGTTTTGTAGTCCCTGACGGCGTAGTCGCGAACAAAAGGCGTATACAACGGATCATCAGTCGTTGAGCGATGCTGCGCCAGATAGGCTCCATACTGATGGATCTGGAGCCGATAGGCCACGCGCGTTTTTGCCGCCAGCGGCTGCCGATCCAGCCAAGCATTATATGCTGTCAGCGTCTGTTCCAAGGTCTCTGTCATGGTCGCTCCCTGTTAGTAGAAGTGCCTCTGATACTTTATCAGTCTGTAAATTTCGCATTAGTAGAAGTATAGCATGGATTGACTTCCAATAACGGCTATTTTTACATGGATCCTAGTCCTACCTCCAGCACGAGCAAGGGATGCTCGACCAGAAAGGTGCGCAACTGGCTACAGTACTCGTAGCCTTCCTTGATCTTGATGAACAAGGCTTTGATGTAGGTGCTTTCGGGATGTGGGCGTTTGCCTGGTCGGGAAGGGTTAGGCACGGGATCGGGAAGCACCTGCCAATCGATGAGGGCGAACAAGGCTCGGTAGCGCTGCACGATGGCATCATGTTCCATAAGCAGTGCCAAGGTGCGCTGGTCAAACAGACGAGAGTATGGTAGCATAACATTACGCTCCTCGTAGGCTAAGTAGGTGAACAGTTTTTTTCTCCTATGCGCGCGAGTGAGAGCGGTTGTCAAGTTGTGGTGGGAAAAATTACTGCTTGCTTGTTAGGTATTAGTTCCGGCCCTCGAATTGTGCGGGTACAAAACAAAAGGAGTTACAGACATGATCAAGGGTGTGAACCTGGGTAACTGGCTAGTTCTTGAGAAATGGATGAGTCCGGAGCTCTTTGATGGAACTACTGCGGAGGATGAAACTTATCTATGCAAGCAATTAAGCGAAGAAGCAAAGAGGGAGCGGCTAAAAGTACATCGTGATTCTTATATTACGGGACGAGACTTCGCCTACCTGGCAGAGAAGGGGATCGATGTTGTAAGAATTCCGATTCCATTCTTTATTCTTGGTGATTTTGAGCCTTATGTTGGCTGTGTTGAATACCCGGACAAAGCCTTTGACTGGGCGGAAAAATATGGAATTAGAATCCTGATCGATCTGCACACAGTGCCTGATAGTCAGAATGGATTTGACAACGGTGGCCTCTGTGGTGTGTGTAAATGGCATAAGAATCCAGGCTATGTGGAGTTTGCTTTGAATGTTTTGGAGCAGCTCACGATCCGCTATATGAACAGACGTGGTTTATGGGGAATTGAAGTATTAAATGAACCAGTCTCACAAGAGCTGTGGGATCTAATCCACCAGTCTAACAGCTATGTGGCCGTAGATCAAGAGTACGCGAAGGGTTCCGAACCGGTTCCTACGGAGTTCTTAAAGCACTTCTATACAGAAGCATATAGAAGAATTCGAACACACTCAGATGATGTTGTGGTTGTTTTTCATGATGGATTTCGCATCAAGGAATGGATTTCCTTCCTGAAAGAGCCCGATTTTAAGAACTTTATCGTGGATACACACCCGTATCTCATGCTATATACACGCCTAACAGGAGATGCGAGTTTAGAAGGCTGTTTAGAGCATATTGAGAGTGTATTCGCAAAGACGGTGGAGGAGATGGCGGGTCATTTCCCAATCATCATCGGTGAATGGTCTCTCTCCACTGCTTCTAAGGAAGCAATGACGTATGGTAAGAAGGAAAAGGAAGTCTATTATCGCACATTGGCAGATGCACAACTAAGAGCGTGGGAAAACGCAGTGGGCTGGTTTTTCTGGAGCTACAAACTACATATCGACGAGCCCGAAGCTGATGGCAAAGCCTTGTTCATCAAGATCAAGGAAGGCTACGAGTACTGTAGCCAGTTGCGCACCTTTCTGGTCGAGCATCCCTTGCTCGTGCTGGAGGTAGGACTAGGATCCATGTAAAAATAGCTCATAGCGTACCCTTGTTCTTCTCTCTATTATATTGGATGAGCTGTATTCCACGTAACATAGATTAGTGGAACCAGAAAGGTCATTTTCCTTCCACTAATGCGCTAGAAATGGGTTGTTAAGGTGAGAAATTCACTTCCACTAATACGTTTTGGACGCTTTTATCTCTTCCTTATTAGCTCGTGTTAGAACAAAGGTGCGTAGTGATAGATTTTTGCAGTGATCCTAGTCCTACCTCAATGACGATCAGCGCGGCGAAGGCGACCAGGCCAATGAAGCCCCAGCCTATCGCGTCCATGTGCTTTTCGAGGATGGGATTGACCCAGGCCCCGAAACTGTCGGACGCCGCCTTGCTGTGATCGAAGCCGGCTTGCGCCGTGTCGTGGACGAACTGGCCGAAGCTGTCGCCGTTCTTTGCCATGTGCGCCCCTGTGTCGATAGCCGCGCCTATAATGGCGGTTGTGGTTGCTCTTTGGTTCGCATTCTGATAGCATACAAAGATCGAAATAGCAACACCAGCAGCAAGCGATGTGCGGTAAGACCGCACGACTTGCCAGGGGACCGTGCCGCTCCCCCGTGGACCTCCAGGCCAAGGGCGTTGCCCTGTGGAACCCATCAAGGGGCGTTGGCACCCTTGAAACCCCGCCGTCAGGCTTTCGCGCCCGACACCACGCCCAAAGAGGCAGCGGTTGCCCCCTTGGAAACCCGACCGGCCAGAGATCGCCCCGGCACCCCGTGAAAGGAGGCGGCAGGCATGGCAGGCAGCAACAAGCGACAGCGCGGTCGGATGCTATCCATCCGCTTGACCGAGGCCGAGCGGCTGCTTGACGCAGCCAGCCGGGCCGGCCTGTCGCTTGGCGGCTTTGCCCGCCAGGTGCTGCTTGACGCCCCGCCGCCGAGGGCGAGCCGCTGGCCGCCCATCGAGCGAGTTGAGCTGGCCCTGTTGCTGGCCCATGTCGGCAAGCTGGGCAGCAACGTCAACCAGCTCGCCAAATACGGCAACACCGGTCGCCTCATCGAAGACCCGCACCTGGCCGCAGCGGCGGTCGACATTGCCGTTTTAAGGGCGGCAATCATGGAGGCCCTGGGGCGCGGCCAAAAGCGAAGCTGCTAGAAAATGAAACGAAGATCATCGTTTCAGAATGACAGCGCCACGGACCTGGCGCGAACGAGATTTGTTTGAAGGAGAAGATATGAGAGACGAAAAGATTCGAGTGGGTATTATCGGCGCGGGTGGCTGGGCAAAATATGGGCACATTCCCGCACTGCAATCCTTAGAGGAGTTCGAAATCGTTGCGGTA
>WNGK01031547.1_pt1 | contig 10229 bp, 9 predicted proteins | sample 5400601 | NCBI WGS metagenome assembly WNGK01 (sample SAMN13153376, study PRJNA577476) | soil metagenome | isolation source: 60 cm soil or saprolite under Garry oak tree replicate 1 | place: USA:California | collected 2016-06-15 | reverse complement strand
GGCATCAAAATTTCGACGGCGATGCCGCGGCGGCCGTGGCCGAGATCGTCGATGCGAACTACTTTGCCGAGGGACTCGCGGTTGAGCGAGCCAGGTCCATCGGAATAGGGATAGGTGACAAACAGACGCATGCCTTCCGTGTAGAACTCGTTCTTCGAAGCAAAATAGACGCTGTCGCGCGAAGTGTTCAGGGTCGGCAAGATTTCGTCGAAGTCATGCCGTTGAGGATCGGATGGCCTCACGCGGACTGTCTGTGGAAGCCTGAGCCGGCCTTTGCGGCGGCGCTCAGGACCGGTCAATCGTGCCATAGTTGAGACCGAGCATACCTTAGTTGGTCGGCAAGTTTCCAACTATCGGCTCGCGAGTCCGTTTCCGATCTGTGCGTTTACCGGTCCAGGACTGACCATTGCTTTTCGTCGCAGTCAGGTTTATGTTACCAACCTGTTGGTAATCGAAATGGAATTCCCAGCTAAGGACATACTATCCCCAGGCGTTTTCCGGGGTGACAAATGAAATCAATCCTGAAGTTCCTTCCGCTCATTCTTCTAACCGCCACCTGAAGTTCCTTCCGCTCATTCTTCTAACCGCCATTCCAGCGTCCGCTCAAGACCCGGAACTGCGTCGCGAAGCGGTGCAGTTGCTGGAGCGCGCCAACGGCGTCAGCCTCTCGCCGAAATTGCCAAATTTGGAGCGCGTTGACACCTTCCGCGTCCTTGACTCCCGTGTTAACTCACAAGAGGGCACGTTCACGCGTGTGGTTGTGCAGGGTACGGGAAGACGCGAGGAATCCCGCTTCGGCGCGTATCACTCACTCGATATTTGGACCGGCAGACGTTTGGCGACCGTGAGGACCAGCGAATTGCTCCCGCCTGAAATTAATACCGTCATGCGCCTGACGCCCATCTATTTGCTGCGATTCGCCGACGATGATGTGATCCATGCGATGGTGGACAAAGCTGCGGGAGGGAAAAAGATTCGCTGCATTGAATTCGATACCATCCGAGGGCAGAAGATCGACAACAATGAGATTTGCGTCGATCCCGCCAATGGAACATTGGTTTTGGAAAAGGTCGGTAACGAGCTCATCGAAAACAGTGAATTCTTTTCGTTTGCGGGCGAGCTTGTGCCTGCCAGGATTACCTATTCGTTTGCCGGCGTTCGCAAGCTGGAGATTTCGCAGACATTGACGGAGCTTACTGACGCGAGCGAAAACGTGCTCGCCGCGCCGCCGGAGGCCCAGATTCGCAATTTTTGCAAGACCTATCGGCGTGCCATTGGAATCTCGATGCCGCAGCCGAATTCAGGGAAGGGCGGCAGAAACGTCGATGTCGCCATTCGAGGAATCATCTGGACGGACGGAAAAGTCCATGAAGCGGTGGTGCAAAGCGCGGAGTACGCTGATTTAGGATCCGAAGCGTTGGCTCTGGTTCAGCAATGGGTATTCACGCCTGCCGTTTGCGATGGCAATCCAAACACTCAGGAAGCAGTGTTCATCGTGCATTTTCACGGACGTTAATCCACACAAGCAATCTAAACAATGGGCTGTTTCAATGCTTCTGAGCGGCGAGTGCTTTCTCATAATTAGCATTTGCGGGGTTAGTGGCGAACGTGAAGGCGCGATTCCGGGACGAATTTGTGGCGAAAACGGAGAGGTGGGAAGGATTTGAAACCGCATCCTCGCTGAAAATACCGACATGTTGCTGATATTACTTAGAATAGGGGGAATTCCAATCGCTCACTTGACGTGTTCTTGCCGCACAGTTACGCTTTCGTGGATGTAGTAGTGCCGAGCAGTTCGTCGCGGAAAGCCAACGCGAACAGGTACTCGTGGCAGACACTCCTTTTCAGGTAACCGGACGCCATACGAAACAGGAAGAAGCCGCCTCCGTGGCTGAAGTATTGGGGGATGCGGCGAAACGAGCGGTGGCCGCCGTTCAGGACTACGCACTGCTTTCCGGGCGCGCAGTGGCCAACATCTTCACAAGTCCGCACTACTTTCAAGACACTTTGGAGCAGATGGATTTTATCGGCGCGGGGTCGCTGCCGATCATCTTATTGTCGGGGTTCTTTATCGGCGCGGTCATGGTGTTGCAGACCGGATCGCAATTCATCCGCTTTGGGCAGACATCGCTGACGGGTGACGTCGTCGCGATTGCCCTGGTACGAGAGCTAGGGCCGGCATTTACGGGTTTGCTGGTGACGGGCCGGTGTGCCACGGGGATTGCATCGGAGCTGGGGTCGATGCTGGTGACGGAGCAGGTGGACGCTATGCGGGCGATGGGGACTGATCCCAGCCGCAAGCTGGTCGCGCCGCGCTTGCTTGCCGCGCTGCTGATGGTTCCGTTGTTGACGGCGATCATGGATTTCATCGGTTTGATGGGAGGATGCGCCGCGTCCGTGTTTTCGCTGCGTTTGGGCGCGGTGGAATTTTGGCGGCGCGCGATTGATGCGCTGGATTTCGCGGACCTGATGCAAGGGTTTACGAAGCCGGTGGTGTTCGGTTTCATTTTGGCAACAATCGGGTGTTACAAAGGGCTGACGGTCCGCGGAGGCACGCAGGGCGTGGGGCGGGCCACAACGCAAGCGGCGGTGCTGGGCTCGGTGCTGATTATCGTGGCGGACGCATTTTTGACGAAACTCTCGCTATATCTCTCCGACAAAATTTTCTGATGTAAATGCCTAGCCGTTCGAATCTTCCAGGGCGTTTCCTTTCCAATATACAAGGCATTTGCCGCTATAATCATGAATTAGCTTCATGAGCGCACTGACAAAAGGGGGGCCAGCGTTCGAACCGGCCATTACGTTCCAAGACGTATGGGTGGGCTTCGACGAGGGACAAGTCCTGCGCGGAGTAACGTTCCAGGTGCAGGAGCGAGAAACGTTAATCCTGCTGGGTGAAACCGGAACAGGAAAAACCCTGACGTTGAAGATGGCCGCAGGGTTGCTCGCGCCCAACAGCGGGAGCGTCATCGTGCTCGGGGATGAAGTCTCCGAGATGAGCGAGGAGGAGTTGCTGACGTTTCGCCGGAAGATTGGATTTGTGTTTCAAGAAGGCGCGCTATTCGACTCGATGTCGGTGGCAGACAACGTGGCGTACCGGCTTCGCGAAGACAGCGTGGCCGAGGAAGAGATCGCGTCGAGAGTTTTGGAAGTCCTAAGATTCGTCGAGTTGGAGCAAACGCTCGATCAGCTTCCTTCGGAACTCTCGGGGGGCATGAGACGGCGCGTTTCGATTGCCCGCGCGCTGATCAACCGCCCGCCCATCGTGCTGTACGATTCGCCGACGGCGGGACTCGACCCGGTGACTTCGCAGACCATCATTACGCTGATTCTGCGGCTGCGCGATGTGTATGGAGTGACGGCGCTGCTCGCGACGCACCGCCTGCAGGACGGATTTGCGCTGGCGAATTTTCATTTCGATCCGGGAACAAAGCGGGTGGTTCCCAACACTCAGAATGGGGACGCCGCGGAGGCCGCGAACCCGGCCAGAACGCGGTTCCTGGTCTACCGGGACGGCGGCATCTATTTTGAAGGCGAACCCGGAGAGATCGCCAATTCCGAAGACCCTTATCTGAAGCGTTTTCTGGTTTGATTTTAGAGTAGTCTGTTTTCACGGTAGCGAAGGAGGGAAGCAGCGATGGCGAATCGAAAACAACTCACATGGACGGAATTGCGCGTTGGCCTCTTCGTGCTGGTTGGTCTTTTCGTGCTCGCGGCGGGAATTTTTTATGTGACGGGAGCGAGATTCCTGGGGCCGAAATACCGGCTGAAGACTTATCTGCCGGAAGTGGCGGGTTTGTCGAATGGAGCGCCGGTGCGCGTGGACGGAGTGGAGGTCGGAAACGTGGAATCCATCCGGCTGTTGCCGCGAACCGCGGGCAAGACGCCGCAGAAGAACAAAAACATCGAAGTGGTGATGCGCGTCGACAGGCGCTATCAGGATGACATTCTGACGGATTCCACGGCCAGCCTGGTGACGGAAGGGTTGTTGGGCAATCGTTACGTGTACGTCACGCGCGGTCTCACCGGCACACGATTGAAGGAAGACGCAGAGATCCCCGGGACGGAAGAGAAGGCCATGAAAGAAGTGGTGGAGAGAAGCGCGGAGTTGCTGGGCAACCTCACCGCATTGTCTTCAGACGTGCAGGATCTCATCAATGGAGTGCAGCAGGGCAAGGGTTCGCTAGGCAAGTTGTTGACGGACGAGCAGGCCTACAACCACCTGAAAAACATCCTGGCAAAGGGCGACACGATGATTACGAATGTTCAGGAGGGGCAGGGAACGCTTGGAAAACTCGTCACTTCGGATGAGATGTACACGAAGGTGGACAAGGGCCTGGACAACGTGAACGTGATTCTAGCCGACGTGCGGGCGCAGAAAGGGACGATCGGAAAACTGATGTATGATCCGACGCTCTACGACCAGGCGAAGCAGGCGTTCACGAATGGCAACGCGGTGATCGGGGACGTGCGCGCCGGAAAGGGATCGCTCGGGAAACTGGCCACGGACGATACCCTCTACAACAAGTTGCGCGATACGAGTTCGAACCTGGCGAACGCGTCCGCAAAATTGAATGACAACACGACGACGGTGGGGAAACTCTTCTCTGACCCGAAGTTGTACGACAACCTGGCGGGATTGACCGGGGACATGCGCCTGTTGATGGGGGACTTCCGGCAGAATCCAAAGAAATTCCTGCACATCAAGCTCACGGTTTTCTAAATGCCGGCTGCTGCTTTGCCGGGAGTGGCGGCGTGTGATGTAATGCCACTGTAACAATGAAGGATTACTGTGCTGAGCAGACGAGCCTCGCTCAAATAAGATGACGGAAACACAAGACGTTGTACAAAAGGCGCCGCGGACGGAGCCAGCGAAATCCACCCTTCCGCAACCGGGCAAGCCCGTTCCCAGCCGCGCGTATCCAGGCGCATTGATTGTGGTGGAAGGAACGGACGGGTCGGGGAAAAGCACGCAACTCTATCTGCTCAAGCGGTGGCTGGAAATCGGGGGATACCGGCTGCCAGGGCGACTACCTGGTCCTTGCCGATCGCTACATTTATACGGCGTTTGCGCGCGATGCGGCACGAGGCTGCCCGGCGCGCTGGCTGCGAAATCTGTACCGCTTCGCTCCGATTCCGGACATTACGTTTTATTTTCGCGCGCCGCTGGACGTGGCGGTGCATCGCATCCTGAGCGGGCGTCCGAAACTGAAATATTACGAAGCAGGCATGGACCTGGGAATGTCGTACGACCGCGCGGAAAGTTTCCGGCTGTTCCAGGCGCGGATTCTGGAGGAGTACGACAAGATGGTGGACACCGACAATTTCGTGGTGCTGGACGGCACGCTGCCCGTGAACAAGCTGCAAAAACAGATGCGCGATATCGTGGCTTCAAAAATCGAACTCAAGCGCTTCGCTCCAGGCGTTCAGGAACCGGAATGATCATGCCGGACCAGGAAAAAGAGAAAACAGCAACGGCGGTTACACCCACGGAAACACCCGCTGCGCCGCCACCGGCGGCTCCGGCGAAACCGGCGGCAGTGACCGAAGAGGCTTCGTCGCAATATTTTTTTGGCGAGCCGCTGGTCGGAGTTGATCCGAGCGAAATTACCGGCAGCCTGATCGTGATTGAAGGCATGGACGGGTCGGGACGGTCGACGCAGATTGCTTTACTTCAGGAGTGGCTGGAATCCGAGGGATTCGCGGTGCAGACGAGCGGCTTGCGCCGTTCGAATCTGGTGGGGCGCGACATCGATGAACTGCTGGCCAAGAACGCGGCGACGCGGCTGACGCTGGCGCTGATGTACGCGACGGACTTTTTCGATCAAGTGGAACACCGCATCCTGCCGGCGCTGCGATCCGGCACCATCGTGCTGGCGGACCGGTTTATTTTCACGCTGATCGCGCGCGGCGTGGTGCGCGGCATCAATCGCGACTATATGAGCGGGCTTTACGCGATGTCGCTGCGTCCGCACCTGACGTTCTGGCTGAACGTGCGGCCGGAGACGGCCTTCGGGCGCGAATTCAAGAAAGCGCAGGCCATCAGTTATTGGGAGGCCGGGCGGGATATGTCGCTTTCGCACGATCTGTACTGGTCTTTTATCCGCTATCAGACGATGATCAAACGCGAATTCGAAGTCATGGCCAAGAAGCACAACTTCCTCGAACTGGACGGCGAGGCCAGCGTTCCCGTGGTGAACAAGCAGTTGCGCCAGCGTATCGGCGAGCAATTGGGAATTCGCGCAACGAAGTACACTCCTTCCGCCGCACTAGCCCATCTCTGGCGGTAGAATCGGGAATGTCCGAGCCGGTTCATATCGCCGCCATCGACGCCGGTTCCAACGCAGTGCGCTTGTCCGTGGCGCGCGCCTACTCCGCGCTGGACATCGAACCGCTGCACAGCGAACGCTATTCCCTGCGATTGGGGGAAGGTGTTTTCTTGCGTCCCCAATTCAGCGAAGAGGTTTTCAAAAAGGCGATAAAAGCGTTCCGCCATTTTCATGAAGTCATGGATGAATTCGGAGTAACGCGCTACCGCGCGGTTGCGACCAGCGCCACGCGCGAAGCTAGAAACCGCGAAGCGTTTGTCCGCCGTATAAAGCAGAAATCAAGAATCATACTGGAAGTCATCAATGCGACGGAGGAATCGCGGCTGGGCAGGGAAGCAGTACTGGCTGCGCTGGGACCGGAGGCGCAGCCGCGGTGCATCGCCGACTTGGGCGGGGGGAGTCTGGAGGTCACCATCTTGAAAGACCACAGCGTGGAACAAACTGCACAATTGCCCGTGGGTAGCGTGCGGCTGATGACCACGCTGAATCTTCCTGGAGTGGTTCGACCGGCACAGGAAGAACAGGTAAGGCGATACGTGCGAGCATTGCTGGAATCGAAATTGACGCCGCGGCCGATGTTGGGGGAGAGTGTCGCAGCGGCGCTGGGCGGTAACGCAGAAACGCTTGCGATCGTTGCGCCCGGTCCCCGCCAACACGGATTGCCAACACTGGAGCTGTCGCTTTTGCGCGAGCGGTTGCCCGACATCCTTGAACGGGACGTGCGCGAGCGCATGAAGACCTATGCGGTGCGGCGAGACCGCGCGGACGTGATGGGAATCGCGGCGCTCACGCTCATCACGCTGGGCCGCTACCTGAACCTGCGATCGTTTACCATCCCCGGCGTCGGCGTGCGTGAAGGGCTGCTGCAAGAGATTGCGCGGGAAGCGTTCTCCCGCAAGGAGCCGCACCGGTACAACGCCGCGGCACGGCAGTTGCTCGTGGGCACGCGCAGTTTTGCGCGGCGGCTCGGATATGAGCAGCAGCACACGGAACACGTGCGAGAGCTGAGCATTCAACTGTTCGATCAATTGCAGCCGGTACATCATATGCCGGCGCATTCGCGAGTGCTGCTGGAGGCAGGCGCGCTTCTGCACGATACCGGGCACATGATCAGCCACCGCGGGCATCACAAACATGGAGAATACCTGGCGCTGAATGGCGATATCCCGGGTCTGGAAGGCCGCGACCGAGCCGTCGCGGCGGCGCTGGTGCGCTATCACAATCGAAAGTCGGAGCCCGCCGGACATCACACCGCCTATTCTTCGCTGGACAACAAGGACAAACTCATCACGCGGAGGCTTGCGGCGATTCTGCGAATCGCCGAGGGGCTCGATCATTCACATCGGCAGCGGGTGATAAAGATCCGCGCTTCTTTCCAGCACCGAGCCGTCGGTCTTCAGGTGCACGCGCACGGCGATGCAGCGGAAGATTTGCGGGACGCCAATCGCAGCGCGGAACTGTTTGAAAAAGAGTTCCACGTGAGGCTCTATTTCCGGCGGGCGCCGGCGTAGTGGATAGCTTGGAACTGACGAACCGCAGGTTGCCGGGGATTCATTGATTCGAAGGAGAAGAGCATGCAGCTCTATATTGTACGACACGGAATCGCGATTGACCGCGAAGATCCAACCTGCCCCGCCGACCCGGAAAGGTATTTGACCGAAGAAGGGGTCGAGAAGGCCAAACAGGTGGCGAAAGGCGTGGCGGCGCTCGGTGTGACGGGCGAACTGTTCCTGACAAGTCCGTACGTGCGAGCGGCGCAGACGGCGGAAATTTTTGCGAGCGCGCTCGAATACGCCAGGCAGAAAATCCGGCGCACGGACTTGCTGCTGCCGGGAGCGGAGCCTTCGCAGCTTTTTCGTGAGCTGGCGAAGGCCAAGCAGGCTTCCGCAGTCTTTCTGTTTGGGCATGCACCGCAGCTCGACGACGTTATCGCGACGGCGCTGGGGTCGAAAAAACATCTGACGGCGTTGAAAAAAGCAGGGGTGGCTTTCGTGGAACTCAAGCGACTCTCGCCGCCCATCGGCGAACTTGTGTGGCTGGCGACTCCGAAGCTGCTGCGCCGCGCGGGAAAATAAGCTCACAATTCAGGCGCGTAATTTTTGTTCAATCAGAAGCGACCGAGAATTCCGCAACTTGCCGGGGCGCCAAGGGAACGACTTTTTCCGTCTTCGCGGCAGCTTTCACGATCAATGGCATGCGCAGATACTCTTCCAAGAGATGCTTGCCTGCAGCAAGTCGCGCGGCGGTCTCTATATCATCGGGCAGGCCCGGAACACGCAATACGACAGCGTCTGCAGATTTTTCAGCGCGGAAACCCGCGCCGCTCGCGACACCGCACTTGCGAAGCGCCCTCGCTAGGCGCAAAACGCCGGCCAAGGCGCGGACGCTGCTCTGCTGCTCCGCCGAAAGCTTTGAAAAAGGACCATCCTTCGCGCGGGGTTCAGCACCGCGATGGTAACGGATCGCAAGAGCGAGCAGCTCCCAATCTTCGTTGCTCCAACCAGGAGGAACGGGCAGACCAAGCAGGAATTTGCGCGCGGCTTTTTGTGGCGACTTGCTGGCATCTGCGTCGCCAACGCAATGCAAGCGAGCCGCAGCAAGCAACACGCGATAAATACCCACGTCGGCGAATGCGGGCGCGGAGTGCGTCCGCTTAAAAGCGTCAAAGAGGGCGACGGCTACCCGGGAAATTTGTGAGGTGCGGCGCACATGCGGATCAACGGCGCGGGCAGTGGCGCGTAAGCGGGCCAGTGCCGCGGCCTCGACGCGGCCGTTCGTGGGCAGCCCGGAACGCCAGAGGTTCCAGAGGCTGGTCCTGCCGAGAGTCAGCTGGCGATAGGTCTCAATGCGTTCGTCGCGTTCGCGTTCGATGAATTCCTGCCAGAGTTTAAGAGAGTCTTCGGTTTCGTGGAAGTCCGACTTCTTGACGACTTCGGCGAGCACATCGAGATCGTGAATCTCGCCTAGCATGTCTTGGAGGCGCTTGAGGTTGTCGCTCCAGGCGGCATAGTGCTCGGGAAGCAAACTTTCGACCGTGTAGCGGAAGCGCTTCAGTCCAATGCGCAGCGCGTGCCAGGGCTTGGCTTTCTTGGTACGCAGGGCCTTGGCGTGAAGCTCCCTGGCGCTTTCGAATCGCTCGAGCGCGAGACATTCGGCGGCGAGACTCCCGATGGGTACGAGTCGCGAGCGCTGGCGCAGAGTGCGCTCGAGGCGCCTCCAGGATTTTTGATCGAATTTGCCGGCCAGTCGTAACACGCTCGCTTGCAGATTCGATTCGTTCGATTCGAACGCAGTTTGCAGATGCGCGCGGACGGGGTCAGTTTCGGGAGCGAGCTTCTTTACCCACTCGTCCATGACTTGAGCATCGCGAAGTGCGCCGAGCCCGCGGAAGAGTTTGCGCGCAACTTTGCGCATTGCCGCCCAGGCTGGATCGGGGTCCACTTCTCCCATCGCGGCCGCGACGGAGCGGCAGCGGCGAATGGCCACGCGCAGATCATGGACGGCGTCCGTGTCGGGGGACGAGCGGACGTTTTCCAGCTCCTTGATGACGCGGTCCATCCAAAAGGACAGGCCCCGATGCTCCGTGTGCGGACCGGAGGGAAGGGGCGTGACAGTAGCCATGTACAGCCTCGGAAATCCGCCCGGATGTCTTCGCTGCGCGGAGACCCCTGCCGAACGGGTTCCATAGGGTAGCGCTTGGGTGCAGGGGAGTCCACCCGATGGCTGTGGAAAAAAAGTCCGAGACATGCGAGCTGGAACGCTTGTTTCCTGTGCCCGGAAGTACACGCTCTCTTGAGCGCCAGAGTTTCGTTCTAAAGTCACAGGAAATAACGAGCCACTATGAAATGACGGGACGCCTTGAGCGCGGACCGCGGGCGTGCTATTTTGGAATTGATATCC
>WNGK01045169.1_pt1 | contig 10231 bp, 12 predicted proteins | sample 5400601 | NCBI WGS metagenome assembly WNGK01 (sample SAMN13153376, study PRJNA577476) | soil metagenome | isolation source: 60 cm soil or saprolite under Garry oak tree replicate 1 | place: USA:California | collected 2016-06-15 | reverse complement strand
TCAGGGTGGGATCGCTCGATGCGACGGCTCTAACGCGGATCGCCGCGGTCATCATCGCCATCCTGCTTCTGCTGCTGGTCGCGGCCTCCCGGTACCTGCGGCCGCGGAGCGTGATGGCCGTGTGGCGCCGGACCATGGCTCTTGCGAGCCTCGCCGGCGCTGAACGCAGGCCCGGCGAGACCCCGCTGGAGGCGGGCCTGCGGCTGCAGAGGGCGTTCCCCGAAGCAGCCGAGCCCGTGCGCAACCTGGCGGGCGGCTTCGCGGTCGCGGCGTATGCGCCGCCCGACGTGGCGCGGACGGCGCGCACCACGGTGATGGAGGCATGGTCTGCGCTGCGCCCCGTGCTGCTCCGCCGGGTCTTGGCGCGCCTGCGACCGACAAGACCCTAGTCTTTCTCGCATGGCAGCGGTCGCCGGGCGCACGTACCCGGCGGTGAGGTTCGGCATCGAATCGGCGCGTGTGGCGGCGTTCGCCGAAGCGATCGGAGCGGATCCGGCCGATGGCGTCCCGCCGACGTTCGCCGCCGTGTACTCGCTCGGCGTCACGGCGCCTCAGCTGTTTGGCGATGACGAGGCGGCGGTCGATTTCGCAAAGCTGCTCCACGCCGAGCAGGAGTTCGAGTGGCGACGGCATCCTCGAATCGGCGACACCGTGGTGTCACAGGCGCGCGTCGCCTCTGACAGCAGCCGGCGCGGCATTCGCTTCGTGAGCTTCGAGACCGAGACGTCGGACGAAGACGGCGCATTGATGTGCCGGTCGCGAGCGCTGTTCGTGATTCGCTCATGAGCCGGCGCAGCGTCACCTTCACGAAGGAGCAGATCGCCGCCTACGCCGAGGCGTCCGGCGACCACAACCCGATCCACCTCGACGACGCCTTCGCGCGCTCGGTCGGTCTGCCCGGCGTCATTGCTCACGGAATGCTGCAGATGGGCATCGCGGCGACAGTGGCCGCGGAAGCCGGCGGCGGTCCCGAGCACCTGCGGCGGTTCTCGGTGCGCTTCGCCGGCATGGTCGTGCCTGGCGACACCGTGACGTTCACCGCCGAGCCAGGGGGCGTCGGCAAGCTCGAGCTGACCGCCGTCAACCAGAATGGCGAAGCGGTGCTGACCAAAGCATGGGCGGACTACGAGCCGTGACGCTCGAGTTCACGCTCACGCCCGAGCAGGAGGCGATCCGCGACCTCGCGCACGAATTCGCCAAGAAGGAGATCCGTCCCGTCGCGGCGCACTTCGACGAGACCGAGGAGTTTCCATACGAGGTGGTAAGGAAGGCGCACAGGCTGGGCCTCAGCCCGGCGGCGTTCCTACCCGCGGAGTACGGGGGTCAGGACCTCGACTTCCTGACCGAGCTCATCCTCAACGAAGAGCTGAGCTGGGGCTGCGCCGGGATCGCGGTCTGCATCCAGTCGATGGCGCTCGCCATCGCGGGCATCCGCGCAAGCGGCACCGACCACCAGAAGAAGCGGTGGCTCCCCGAGTTCACCAACCCGGACCGGCTGGTGCTGGGCGGCCTCGGCCTGACTGAGCCCGACTCAGGCTCGGACGCGCTGGCGATGAAGACGCGCGCCACGCGGGTGAGCGACGGCTACGTGCTGAACGGCACCAAGCAGTTCTGCACCAACGGCGGCATCGCCGACTACCACGTCATCTACGCCAACACCGACCTGTCGAAGGGTCCGGCTGGGATCGCGTCATTTCTCGTTCCGAAGGACACACGGGGACTTCGCATGGGCCGCAAGGAGAAGAAGCTCGGCGTGCGCGCGAGCCACACGGCCCAAGTGATTCTCGAAGACTGCCACGTGCCCCTCGACCACCGCCTCGGCGGCGAGCCTGATGCCGACAATGCCGGGCCCGGCGCGCTGGGTGCGCTGATGACGCTGGAGGCCACGCGCCCGGGCGTTGGCGCCGGCGCGCTGGGAATCGCACGGGCCGCGTACGAGTTCGCGCTCGAATACGCGCAGGACCGAAAGCAGTTCGGCAAACCCATCTGGCAGCACGAGGCGATCGGCTTCAAGCTCGCCGACATGGCGATGAAGATCGACGCCGCGCGGTTGTTGATCTGGCGCGCCGGCTGGATGGCCGCACGGGGCATTCCCTTCGAGCGCGCCGAGGGCTCGATGGCGAAATGCTTCGCCGCGGACGTGGCCATGGACGTGACGACCGACGCCATCCAGGTCCTCGGTGGTTACGGCTACATCAAGGAGTACCCGGTCGAGAAGTGGTTTCGGGACGCGAAGATCTACCAGATCTGGGAGGGCACGGCCGAGATTCAGCGACTGGTCATCTCGCGTGCGCTGACCGGCCAGCGCGCCACCATCAGATTGAGAGGGTGAGACATGTTTGATCTTTCGGGTCGCGTTGCCGTTGTCACCGGAGCCTCACGTGGTTTGGGCCGGCAGGACGCGCTCACCCTCGCGACCATGGGCGCGGACGTCGTCATCACCGACGTCCTGGTCGAGGACGACCCGAACCTGCAGCAGACGGCGGAGTCGCAGGGCAGCATGCTCGCGCAGGTGGCCGTATCGCAGGGCTGGGTGCACTCGAATGCGACGGCGGAGCAGATCCGCAGCATGGGTCGCAAATCGCTCGCCATCAAGATGGACGTGACGAACCGTGAGCAGGTCCGCGATGTCTTCAAGAAGGTAAAGGATGAGTTCGGCAAGATCGACATCCTGATCAACAACGCGGCCACGCTTGACCACGCGGCGCAGATACCGAACCAGTCCTACGAGCTGTGGGACCGCGACGTGAAGGTGAACCTCACCGGCGCCTTCAACTGCACGAAAGAGGTGTGGCCGTACCTGGTCGAGAACAGGTGGGGCCGGCTCATCTTCATGTCCTCCGTCGCCGGGACCCTCGGCGGCTTCGGCCAGGCGAGCTATTCGTCGACGAAGGCGGCGTTGATCGGCCTGGCCAGGACCGCGGCGCTCGAGGGCGGCCGCCACAACATCACGTCCAACGCGATCGCGCCGGGCATCATCGAATCGGAAGCCGGAAAGGCGGCCGCCGCCAACAACCCGATGTACGAACGGTTCAAGTCGCGGACGGTGTTCAAGCGCTTCGGCCAGCCTGAGGACATCGCGAACACGATCGCGTTTCTCTGCACCGAGGAGGCGGGATATATCACGGGCGCGGTGATCGAGGTCGCGGGCGGAATCCCTCTGTTCACCGCGTGATGGGCGAGCTGGTCGACGTCAGGCGCGACGGTGCGATCGCGCGCGTGGTGATGCACCGCAAGGGCAACAACGCGATCGCCGAGGACCTGATGCAGGAGCTCGCGGCGGCGTTTGAGGAGCTCGGCAAAGACCCTTCCGCCCGCGTGATCGTGCTCACGTCGGAGTACGAGAAGTACTTCAGCGTCGGCGCGGACCTGACGTCGATGATGAACATCGACCGCGATGCGCCCGACGCGGCCGACCAGATCGCGCTGTTCATGCGCCGCCTGAACCACCACTTCGCCGCCATCGAGCGCTGCCCGAAACCGGTCATTGCGGCGATCAACGGCCACGCGCTTGGCGGCGGCAGCGAGCTGACGTTGTGCTGCGACTTCCGGATCATGGTCGAGGACGGCCGCTCGCGGATCGGCCAGACGGAATCGGCGCTGGGCATCATCCCCGGAGCCGGCGGAACGCAGCGCTTGCCGCGGCTGATCGGCAAGGCCCGCGCCGTTCGCTACCTGATCGAATCAACTCGCCTCTCGGCGAAGGAAGCCGAAGCTGTCGGTTGGGTCGACCGCGCGGTGCCGCCGGAGGAGTTTCAGGCGGCGGTCGACGAGCTGGCCGGCAGGCTGGCCAGAGCCGCATCGCTGGCAATCGCGATGATCAAGGACGCCGTACGGCGTGGCTGGGATCTGAGGATGGACGAGGCGCTGGAGATCGAATCGCAGAACTTCGCCCGCGCCGCGCTCGGGCTCGTGATCGTGTCGAAATCGGCCACCTCCGTTCGTCGTCGCTGATGGAGGTTTGAACATGCAATACGTTCTCTTGTTTGGCGGCACGATGGAGGGCGTCGAGCAGCTCGAGGGTCAGGCTCGCGAGCAGGCGATGGCGGACTACGAGCAGTCGGCTCATTGGTTCGAGAAGTACTCGAAGGCAGGCAAGATCCTCGGCGGCCATGAGCTGCAGGGACCCAGCACGGCGACCACCGTCTCGCGGAGGGATGGCAGGGTCACGGTCACGGACGGCCCGTTCATCGAGTCGAAAGAGGTCATCGGCGGCTACGCGGAAGTTGAGGTGGCGGACCTCGACGAGGCGCTCGCGATGGCCAGGGAATGGCCGGGCACGGTTGAGATCCGGCCGGTCGTCGATCACTCGCAGGAGCGCTGACGGGCAGCAGGACCACGACGGACGCGGCGGTCGCAGCGGTCTTCCGCGAGGAGGCCGGACGCATCACCGCCGCGATGGTCCGTGTGCTCGGCAACTTCGACATCGCCGAGGAAGTGGTCCAGGACAGCCTCGTCGCAGCGCTGGAGAGATGGCCGGAACAGGGCATACCGGACAACCCGGGCGCGTGGCTCATGACCACCGCGCGCCGCCGGGCGATCGATCTGCTGCGCCGCGACCGCCGGTATGCCGAGAAGGTTGCGCTGTTGGAGCGGTCGGCAGTGCCCGCTGATCCGGCCGAGGCAGACGACCGCCTCCGCCTCATCTTCACCTGCTGCCACCCTGCGCTGGCCCAGGAGGCGCAGGTCGCGCTGACCCTCCGCGCGGTTGCGGGCTTCACGACGCAGGAGATCGCCGCCGCGTTTCTCGGGTCGGAGCCGACCATGGCGCAGCGGATCGTCCGCGCCAAGCGCAAGATCGTCGCCGCCAACATCCCATACCGGGTGCCGGAAGGCCCCGAGCTGCCGGCACGGGTCGACGCGGTGCTGGCGGTGCTGTACCTGATGTTCAACGAGGGCTACTTGAGTCGGGGCCCGCAGGTCGCGGCGAGGCGTGACCTGGCCGAGGACGCGCTCTGGCTGGCGAGCCTTCTCGCCCGGCTGCTGCCGGATCAGGCCGAGCTCCTGGGGTTGATCGCGCTCATGCGGCTCCACATCGCCCGCGCGCGATCGCGGTTTGACGAGGCCGGGGAGATGGTGCTGCTGCCGGACCAGGACCGGACGCTCTGGGACCGGGCGGCCATCGCAGAGGGCCTCGAGGTGCTGGGCCGCGCGGCGGCGCTGGACGCTCCCGGCCCCTACCAGCTCCAAGCGGCGATTGCCGCGGTCCACGCCGAGTCGCCGTCATGGGACCGGACGGACTGGCGCCAGATCGTGATCCTGTACGACGCCCTGCTGCGATTGACGGACACCCCGGTCGTGCGGCTCAACCGCGCGGTCGCGGTGAGGCGGATATCACCTCTTCCACGCGACCCGCGCGGAGATGCTGGACGAGCTGGGTGAGACGGCGCTTGCCCGGGAGGCACGGCTGCGAGCGCTCGAGCTCTGTCAGAACCCGGCGGAGCGCTCGCTTCTAATACGAAAGCTGGGAGGCTAGCCTCTCCGCCCGCTGCCACAGCTCGCCCAGCGCGCTCACGTGCGGCGCGGTGTAGATCTGATCCGCCGGCACAAAGTGATGCACGCCGGCGTAGCGCTGCACGTGGATGTCGGGGAAGAGCCGCGCCAGGATTCCCGCCTTCAGCGCCTGCTCCGAGTGCGAGAGGTCGCCGTAGCCGTAAAAGACGGGGAAGGGGGCCGCTCGCAGAAGGTCACGGTCGAAGGGAAAGGCCTGGAACGCCGCAATCAGAGCGGCGATGCCGGCGGGACGTTTCTGCATCTCGGGAGAAACCGGACCTGGCGGAGGCGGAGCCAGTACGGCGCCCGGTTTGACCTGTTCGCGAATAAAAGTCCTCATGAAGTCGTCGCCTTGCAGGCCGTCGAGCTTGTGCCTCAGCACCGTGAAGAATGCCTGCTCCTCGGCGCTCAGCTGGCCCGGGATCTGGGCCGGTTCGAACAGGCCCAGGCTGATGATCCTTTCCGAGCCGGCCGGGGGTTTCGCCTCCCGGTAGACCTCGAGGTCCTTCAGGTAGAAGTCGGCCGCGTCGGCCGCGCCGTCGATCAGCGGCTTGTAGCGCTGCGCGGCGGGGGCGACGCTGCCAGGGATGCAGATGACCTGAGCCTTCATACAGGTGCTCTCCTTTTGATCTCTTCGAGCGCAGCTTCGACGCGTTTGGGGTCGGCGCCCAGGATCCTGATGACGAGCTCCTTGGTCTCGAAGTTCGGATACGAGCCGACCGAAACGTCCGGAAATGTCCCCTCCAGCTCTCGCATTAGCGGATAGAAGCGAGCCTCGACCGCGAACGTGAAGCGCACCTCGCGCACGGTCGCCGCCGACCCTGAAGTGAGGAACTGCGGCTCCAGCTCCTCGGCGAAGATTCCTTTCATCTCGAGGGGTACGCCCGGCAGCACGAAGATCCGCTTTCCGTTGGCCTCGTACATCGTCCCTGGCGCCATGCCCCGCCGGTTCCTGAACACATGGGCCGGACCGGCAGGGATGCGCGCCATCCTCAGGTTGCCCTCGGTGACGTCAGGCGACTCGAGCAGTCCCATCGAATGCATGCGCTGCACGCGCCGCTCGATCCGCGCGCGAGTCTCCTCCCAGATCACGAGCTCTTTGCCCAGCGCGTCCGCAAGCGCCGCGAAGGTCCGGTCGTCGGGGGTCGGGCCAAGCCCCCCGCTCAAGAAGATGTCGGTCACCTCAGCATCATTGAGCTCGCCGCGCACCCGGTCGACGATCTCCGGCGGCCGGTCGCGGATCTGCGTGACGCGCTTGACGGGATAGCCCAGCAGCCGCAAGCGCTCGGCCATCCAGTGAGAGTTCGTGTCGAGCGTGAAGCCTCCGACCAGCTCGTCGCCGATGGCCACGATGCTGGATGTCGGCATGCGAGGACGATATAACCATGGAGCGGCTGCACGCCGTCGTTCACGGAGACGTGCAGGGCGTCGGATTTCGCTACTTCGTCCAGCGTAAGGCGCAGCAGCTGCGCCTCTTGGGCTGGGTCCGCAACAACGACGACGGCACCGTCGAGCTGGTCGCCGAGGGCGCCCGGCCGGACCTGGAGCAGCTCAGGCGCGCGGTGGAGGAAGGGCCCCGGACAGCCCAGGTCGACCGGGTGGACGCCCAGTGGTCGGCAGCCACTGGAAACCTCCAACGCTTCGACCTCGCGTGGTGAAGTAACCTATCGCTCCGCGGTTTCCTGAGACGTAGCGATCATGCGGGAGGGTTAGTGGATCCCAGCACAGCTTGGTTCGGCGTGGCCGGCGGCCTGGCCGCGGTTGGGTTCGCGGTCGTCCTGATCTTCCAGGTCCTCAGCAAGCCGACCGGCAACGACCGCATGCGCGAGATCGCAGGCGCGATCCAGGAAGGGGCTGCCGCCTACCTGAACCGCCAGTACACGGTGATCGCGATCATCGGTTTGGTCATCGCGATCGTGCTCGGGTTCTTCATCAACTGGAAGACCGCCGGTCTTTACGTCGTCGGCGCCGTTCTCTCCGCCGCGGCGGGCTACGTGGGAATGAATATCGCCGTGCGGGCAAACCTGCGCACCGCCGAGGCAGCGCGCTCCGGGCTGAACGACGCGCTGCAGGTCGCTTTTCGAGGTGGAGCGGTCACGGGCTTCATGGTCGTCGGCCTGGGCCTGCTTGGCGTGTCGGCCGCCTACCTCGTCTTCAAGAACCCGGACGTGCTGGTTGGACTTGCTTTCGGCGCGAGCCTGGTCTCAGTCTTTGCCCGCCTCGGTGGTGGGATCTACACCAAGGCCGCGGACGTCGGCGCCGACCTGGTCGGCAAGCTCGAGGCCGGCATCCCGGAGGACGATCCTCGCAACCCGGCGGTCATCGCGGACAACGTCGGCGACAACGTGGGCGACGACGCTGGCATGGCGGCCGACCTGTTCGAAACCTACGCGGTGACGATGATCGCGGCCATGCTCCTGGGTTCGCTGCTGTTCAAAGACCAGCTCGGCTGGGTGGTGTATCCGCTGCTCCTCGGGGCGGTCAGCGTGGTCGGTTCGATCGTCGGCACGTTTTTCGTCCGCATCTTCGACCCGCGCTGGATCATGGGCGCCCTTTACGCGGGGTTGCTCGTTGCAGTGATCATCGCGATCGTCGGCTTCTACTTCGTCACCCAGTACATGAAGAGCTCGGGCTACCTGCCCGGCTTCGACCACGACCCGATGAACCTCTTCTACTGCGCCCTCGTGGGGGTCGTCATCACGGTCCTGATCGTCGCCATCACCGAGTTCTTCACCGAGACGAGGTACTGGCCCGTGCACCTGATCGCGAAGGCCTCGGTCACCGGGCACGCGACCAACATCATCGCGGGGCAGGCGATCGGGATGATGGCGACTGCGCTCCCGGTGATCGTGATCGCCTCGGGCATCCTGATCAGCTACGGCGTCGGCGGCCTGTACGGAATCGCGATCGCGGCCACCGCGATGCTGTCGATGACGGGGATCATCGTCGCGATCGACGCTTATGGCCCGATCACCGACAACGCGGGCGGCATCGCCGAGATGGCCAAGCTGCCGAAGGAGGTGCGGGCGATCACCGACCCGCTGGACGCGGTGGGCAACACCACCAAAGCCGTGACCAAGGGCTACGCCATCGGCTCGGCCGGGCTGGCGGCGCTGGTCCTGTTCGCCTCCTACACCCAGGAGCTCTCGCGAGCCGGTCACCCGACGAAGTTCGAGCTGAATGACCCGCTCGTGATCTCAGGCCTGTTCCTGGGCGGCATCCTGCCTTTCCTCTTCGGCTCGCTGGCGATGCTCGCCGTCGGGCGAGCCGGCGGTCTCGTGGTCGAAGAGGTGCGGCGCCAGTTCCGCGAGATCAAGGGCATCCTCGAGGGCACGGGCCGGCCCGAGTACGGCACCGCGGTCCGGATCGTGACCGCCGCTGCGCAGCGGGAGATGATCGTCCCCGGCATCATCCCGGTTGTGGCGCCGATCGCGGTCGGTTTTCTCCTCGGCCCACGCGCCCTCGGCGGAATGCTCCTCGGCGCGATCGTGACCGGGCTGTTCCTGGCGATTCAGATGACGAGCGGCGGCGCGGCGTGGGACAACGCGAAGAAGTACATCGAGGAAGGACACCTGGGAGGGAAGGGGTCGGAGGCGCACAAGGCCGCAGTCACCGGCGACACCGTCGGCGACCCGAACAAAGACACGGCCGGCCCGGCCATCAACCCCATGATCAAGGTCGTCAACATCATCGCGATCCTGATCGCGGCGTCGGTCTCGGTGAACTACCTGATCCACTAGTACACTCAGTTCTCGAGGTCGCTTGGGGTGGACGACTACCAGAAGGAGATCACCGACCTCGAAGCCCAGGTCGAGCAGCTCGTCGAAGCGGAAGGCGATGCCAAGACGATCGCCGAGCTTTCGATGCAGCTCGAGATCCTGAAGGCGATCTACGCGCGGGTCATCGACCTGTTCGAGCGCGGGACTCGCGACCAGGGGCTACGCTACGGGCTCCGCATCCAGGGTTACGGCGACTGGACGCTCGACAACGTGTACGCCTTTGTTTACGAGCGCTCGGTCGAGATAGAGCCGGACGCGCACAGCGCTTTCGTCGGAGGCATCAAGACCGCGGACTTCGCTCTCATGCTGAACCCTTAGGAGGTCGAATGGAAACGCCGCTCACGCCACTCGAGTTCGCGCGTCGCACGCGCAAGCTGTACGGCGACCGGGACGGTGTGGTCGACGGCGACCTCCGCCTCACATACGAGGAGTTCTTCGCGCGATGCGATCGCTGGTCGGCGGCGCTGCAGGCCATGGGCGTGCGGAAGGGCGACCGCGTCGCCTACATCGCTCCCAACACACACGAGCAGCTCGAGTCGTTTTACGCCGTGCCGCAGATCGGGGCGGTCCTGGTGCCCATCAACTACCGCCTCACGGCGGAGGACTTCGTCTACATCACCTCGCATTCGGGGGCGAAGGTGCTGTGCGTCCATCCCGATTACGTCGCAGCAGTGGACGGCGTGCGTGACCAGCTCCGTGCAGTCGAGCACTTTGTCGTGCTCGGGAAGGCTGACGGTCGCAAGGGATGGCTCGAGTACGACGCCGAAATCGCTCGGGCCGGGACTACATTCCAGCGACCGGACATCGACGAGAACGACCTGCTCGCCCTCAACTACACGAGCGGCACGACCGCCAAGCCGAAGGGCGTGATGATCACCCACCGCAACGCGTGGATGAACGTGATGGACACGCTTGTCCACTTCCACATCACGGTCGACGACACCTACCTGTGGACGCTG
>WNGK01025482.1_pt1 | contig 10231 bp, 8 predicted proteins | sample 5400601 | NCBI WGS metagenome assembly WNGK01 (sample SAMN13153376, study PRJNA577476) | soil metagenome | isolation source: 60 cm soil or saprolite under Garry oak tree replicate 1 | place: USA:California | collected 2016-06-15 | reverse complement strand
CAGGAATGCCGTGATGGCGCCGGGCCAGGCTTCACGGTCGCCGATCGGATCGCCGCTGGCCAGCATCACGCCGGAGAGCACCCGGTAGCCGATGCAGGACTTCTTGGTCGCCGACCAGATAACGCTCTTGTCGTTACGCAGCGCGAAATAGCCGAGTGAATCCGACTCGCCATGCCGGTCAAGCAGCGCCCTGATCTGGAGGGCGTCGTCGGAGTCGGGGCGCCCCTGGGGCTTGGCCGGCCGCAGGAAGAGCTGGGCCGTCACCAGCACGGTGACGAAGCCGAGCGCACCCATCAGCAGATAGAAGAAGTCGCCGCGCACATCATGCGGCCCGAATTTGACCGGCCCGGTCAGGCCGACGAGGCCGTATACCGCCGACTGCAGCCGCTGGCCGTACGAATAGCCCGCGGGCACTCCCGCCGGCGCCGCCAGGTAGCCGAAGCCGATGGCGATGCTAGCTGCAAGCAGACCGATGAGCGCGCCAAGCGCCCGCCAGCGGGTTCGCGGATCGCCAACCGCGTAGAACTCCCCGCGGAAGCAATATCCGCCGGTAATCAGCATCGCCAGGACCACGAACCCGATGCCGATTCCGACCGCCATGTCGCGGTGCGTGTGGAAGAGATAGACGGAGTGGGCCAGGCCGATCAGCGCGCCGATCGTCAGCAGCGCCATGACCTCCTGCCAGGCGCGGTGCTTACGCCGCCGCAGCGCGTGCGAGAGCGTCAGCAGCAGCAGGCCGATGATGATATCGGCGGTCCTGGTCAGGGCGGCTACGGAGCCTGGGACCACGACGGGCAGCCGCTGCAGCCTGGCATGGAGATGGCTGCCGGGCGCGGTCACGCCGAGGATGATGTCGGTCAGCCCCACCAGGAACATGAGCCAGCCTGCGACGATCGGCACCCACCGCCGCTGCTGCCGGCGATCGACCGGCCGGGTGCTGCCCTGGCGGTCCGCGCCGGACCGGTCGGTTCCCGCACCGCCAGGAGCCGCGCCGTAAGCGGCGGCGTAGGCGGCGGTCTGCGGAGACCGGTCGCCGACAGCCGGCCTGTCTGGCCGCTGCCTTGATCCGGTTTTAGGCTCTGCCGGTCCTGGCCCGGTTGGGTCCGTCATCTCCGACATGTATGTGCGGCCCCGAGTCACGGGGCACAGCGTAGCCATAAAGGGCTGCGCTTGCGGACGAATCCGTTCTAGCCGCTAGCGGCGGGCCATTAGCAGGCTCATAGCCTCCGCTCTCGTTCCGTCCGAGCTGCGGAAACAGCCCCGGACTGCGGAGGTGACGGTCTTGGCTCCTGGCTTGCGCACGCCGCGCATGCTCATGCACAAGTGCTCGGCCTCCACCACCACGATAACGCCTCTGGGCTCGAGCACTTCCATCAGCGAGTCGGCGATCTGGCCGGTCATCCGCTCCTGCACCTGCGGACGCCGCGCGTAGACGTCGACGAGCCTGGCCAGTTTGGACAGCCCGGTGATCTGGCCGAGCTCGTTCGGTATGTACCCGACGTGCGCGTGGCCGAAGAAGGGCGTCAGGTGGTGCTCGCAGGTAGAGAACATCTCGATATCCCTGACGAGCACCATTTCGTCGTGGTCGGCATTGAAGACCGTGGTGAGCACGTCTTTCGGATGCTGGCTCAGCCCGGCGAACTGCTCGGCATATGCTCGCGCCACCCGGCCCGGAGTGTCCTTGATGCCATCCCGGTCCGGGTCCTCGCCGATCGCGAGCAGTATCTCCCGCACCGCCCGCTCGATGCGGGTAATGTCTACTGGCCCGCTCACGGGACTAGCTGGCTCAGTGCGCGGGGCCGCGGTCGTCAGGGTCGTGACCGCCGTTGCCGAATGATCCTGGCATCTGGTCGATGCTGAATGGATCACTCATCGACCCAGGCAGCCCGCCTGAGTAGCTGCCCTTGACCAGGTTAGGTGCCTGGCCGTTACCCAGCTCCTTGCCGTCGCTGGCCGCGGTCAGGGCGAGTTCCTTCGGCGTCAGGACCGGCGGCCGGTCGGACGGCATCCGCTTGCCGTATCCGGTGTAGGAACCGCGAGTCGGCCGCATCAGCACGGGCGCGAAGATCTCGAGCACCTGATTCCTGGACAGCGTCTCGTGCTCCATCAGCTGGAGGACCAGATTGTCGAGCACGTCGCGGTACTGGACCAGGACTTCCCACGCCTCATCGTGCGCCGACTCGATCAGGCGGCGTACCTCGTCGTCGATCGCCGACGCGATCTCCTCGGAGTAATCCCGTGAATGCGACATCTCGCGCCCGAGGAACGGCTCGGAGTCGCCGGTGCCGAACTTGCGGGCACCGAGCCGCTCGCTCATGCCGAACTCGGTGACCATGCCGCGGGCGATCTGCGACGCCTTCTCGATGTCGTTGGCTGCGCCCGTGGTTGGCTCGTGGAACACGAGCTCCTCCGCGGTCCGCCCGCCGAGCAGCATCGCCAGCTGGTCCATCATCTCGGCCCGGCTGACCAGGAACTTGTCCTCCGACGGCGCGGAGGCGGTGTAGCCGAGCGCCCGGCCGCGCGGGATAATCGTGATCTTGTGCACGGGATCGGCGTGCGGCATCGCGTGCCCGACCAGGGCGTGACCGCCCTCGTGGTACGCGATGATCTTCCGTTCCTTCTCGGACAGCAGGACGCTCTTGCGCTTCGGCCCCGCGGTGACCCGGTCGATCGCCTCCTCGAGGGAGTACATCGTGATCTGGGTCTGGTTGCCGCGCGCGGTGAGGAGCGCGCCCTCGTTGATCACGTTGGCCAGGTCGGCACCGGTGAAGCCGGGCGTCCGGCGGGCGATCATGTCGAGGTCCACATCAGGCGCGAACGGCTTGCCCCTGGCGTGCACCCGCAGGATGCCCTTGCGGCCGGCCAGGTCAGGCTGGGCGACGACGATCTGGCGGTCGAACCGGCCCGGGCGCAGCAGCGCCGGGTCGAGGATGTCCGGCCGGTTGGTGGCGGCGATCACGATCACGCCGCCCTTAGTGTCGAACCCGTCCAGCTCCACGAGCAGCTGGTTCAGCGTCTGCTCGCGCTCGTCGTGCCCGCCGCCGAACCCGGCACCGCGGTGACGGCCGACGGCGTCGATCTCATCGACGAAAACGATGGCGGGCGCGTTCGCCTTAGCCTGCTCGAACAGGTCGCGCACCCGGGAGGCACCGACACCGACGAACATCTCGACGAAGTCCGAGCCCGAGATGGAGTAGAACGGCACCCCTGCCTCTCCGGCCACGGCCCGGGCGAGCAGCGTCTTGCCGGTTCCCGGCGGTCCGTAGAGCAGGACGCCCTTGGGGATCTTGGCCCCGATGGCCTGGAATTTGGCCGGCGTCTGGAGGAACTCCTTGATCTCCTCGAGCTCCTCGATCGCCTCGTCTGCGCCTGCCACGTCGGCGAACGTCGTCTTCGGGGTGTCCTTGGTGATGAGCTTGGCCCTGGACTTGCCGAAGTTCATGACCCGCGAGCCGCCACCCTGCATCTGGTTCATGAAGACGAAGAAGAGCAGGAAGATGACGATGAACGGCAGCCACCCGAGCAGCACGTTGAGCAGCGAATTCCCTTGCGGGTCCTTGACATCGTAGGCGGTACCGGTCTTCTGCAGCGCCGCGGTGATCTGATTGTCCTGGTTACCGACCCACGTCGCCTCGAGGTTCCGGTTGGCCTTGGTAGTGACCTGAACCACCTGGGTCGGGACGGTCAGCGTCGCCGACTTCACGCCGCCATGATTGACCAGGCTCATAACCTGCGAGGTCTGCACCACGCGGTACTGGTTCGAGCCGGTGAACTTGAGTACTACGACGAGCAGCACGAAGACGAGCAGGATGACGAGCATCCAGCTGCGGAAGATGCGCTTCAGATCCATCGATTAGCGGCCCAGGCGAGCCGGGCCGGTACCTCCTGCCGAGCCTCGTGTCCCGCCGCCATCCGGCAGGAGCGCAGTACGACCGAGCATCCCATGCGCGGTATTCCCTCTCTCCCGCGCATCACGCGGGAAATCCGACGGTACACCGCGCCGGCTCGCACCGGCACGTAGGCGGCACTTCAGGAAGCCGCATGCCCTAGGCTCCGCCTCTACCCCATCTAAACGTTATTCAACTTCTGATGTGTTCCCCTCGTCGGCAACCAAACCGTTGTCTGCGTAGGCGTGCGGGGCCAGCGTGCCGATGAACGGGAGGTTACGGTACCGCTCCGCGTAATCGAGCCCGTATCCGATCACGAACTCGTCGTCGATCTCGAAGCCGGTGTAGGCCACGTCGACCGCCATCTGAGCGGCTGCTCGCTTCCGCAGCAGCACGCAGACCTGTACCGAGGCCGGGTCCCGCGACTCGAGGTTGTGGACCAGGTAGGACAGGGTGAGCCCGGAGTCGACGATGTCCTCGACGACCAGCACATGCCGGCCGCTGATGTCGGCATCCAGGTCCTTCAGAATCCGCACCACGCCCGAGGAAGTGGTCCCCGATCCGTACGAGGAGATCGCCATCCAGTCCATGCTGACCGGGAGGTGCATCGCGCGGGCCAGGTCGGCCATGACCATGACTGCTCCCTTGAGCACGCCGACCAGGATTAGTTCGCGGCCGGCGTAATCGGCATCGATCTGCGCCGCCAGCTCGACGAGCCTGGCCTGGAGTTGCCCGGGCGTGATCAGTACGTCGAGCAGGTCCGCACCCATGTCAGTGGCGTCCAACGCGTCTCCGTTCGGTGCTTCCTGGAGCGAGCGTGCCGGGCGGGCCGTCACGCTGCCGCTCAGTGTTTGCCGGAGCGAGCGTGCCGGGCGGGCCGTCACGCTGCCGCTTACTGTCGGGTCGTGAAAAGCAGCCTGCCATACCGCCGCTGGCACCGGATTCCGCCCGGCAGATCCGACCAGCGCTGGCCACGCCAGGACGTCACCAGCGCGTCGAGCTGGGTCACGTGCCGGGAACTGAGCGACCCGGCCGGCGCACCTGCGGCTATCGCCGCTCGCTTCAATAGCCGCGTCCGGATCGCCGCCGGAAGCCCGGCGAGGGCCGCGACCTCCAGCGTGAGGCCCGGGGTTCGCGTGCCGTCGGCAGGTTCGCTGCCGCGCTGACCGGCGCCACCATCGGTGCCGACGTCGGTGCCACCGCCGGCGCTGCTGTCGGTGCCACCGCCGGCGCTGCTGTCGGCACCCGGTGCGGCCCAGCCGGGCATCAGGCGCGTCGCCGCCTCGTCGGCCAGCGCATCAAGGGCGTCCGCATCCGCCCGGAGCCGGTCGGCGGTCCTGGCCAGCGCCTCGGTGATGCCCGGGCCGAGCAGCTCCTCCATCATCGGCAGCACCTGCTGCCTGACCCGCGTCCTGGCGTAGGCCGGATCGCAATTCTGCGGATCCGCCCACGGCTCAAGGCCAAGCGCCGAGCACGCCGCCCCCGTCTGCCAGCGCCGGAGGCCGAGCAGCGGGCGGAGGTACCGCCCGGACGCGTCCTGCATCCCGGCCAGCGACCGCGCACCTGAGCCGCGGGCCAGCCCGAGCAGCACGGTCTCGGCCTGGTCATCCATCGTGTGCCCGAGCATGACCGCCGCCGCACCGCATTCCACCGCCGCCGCCTCGATGGCCGCATATCTGGCCTGGCGGGCGGCGGCCTCGGGCCCGGGAAAGGTTCCGGAGGTGCCGCGGGCGGCTACCTGAGCGCGCAGGCAGTGGACCGGGTCAAGGCCCAGCCCACGCAGCGTGGCGACAACCCGCTCGGCCTGCTCGGCCGAGCCTGGCTGGAGCCCGTGGGGCCCATGGCCGCCTAGCCGGCCTGCTGGCCCGTGCCGTCCAGTCGTGGCCTGTCCCCGCTGGGCCAGGCCGCGCCGGACCCGGCCACCCGCTCCAGCCACCGGTGCGGGCTGGTGAGCTCGTCCTTCGTGGGGAGCGTCTCCGGCGCGGTCCACACCCGGTTGAACGTCTCCATGCCGGCCTCGTCGACGACGGCGTGCACGAATGCCGCGCCCTGCTGGTACTGCCGCATCTTCAGGTCGATGCCGAGGATTCGGCGGATCGCCTGCTCGACCCGGTTGCCCGAGGTCCGGCGGGCATTGAACTTGGATCTGATCTGCTCGACAGAGGGAACCACCGCGGGACCGACGGCGTCCATCACGTAGTCGCCGTGGCCTTCCACGAGCGTCATCACCGCGGTCAGCCGGCCGAGGATCTCGCGCTGACGCTGGCTCTGCATTGCCTCGATCAGGCTGCCGGCGTCGCCGCCGCGCACCGCTCCGGTGACCGCGTCCGCTGCCGCCCTGAGCCGGTTCAGTATGGACGCCGGGTCCAGATCGGAGGCCAGCAGGAAGTCGGTCATCTGGCGCTGGACGTACGGCCGCAGCCACGGCACCGAGGTGAACTGCGTCCGGTGCGTCTCCTCGTGCAGGCATACCCAGCGCCGGAAGTCACTCGGGTCGACGCCGAGCTCGCGCTCGACCATCACGATGTTCGGGGCGACCAGGGTCAGCCTTCCTGGCGGCGCATCCTGTGCCGGGACGTCGGGATCGGGCGGCAGGAACAGCTCGTACTGGCCAAGCACCCGGCTGGCCAGGTAGGCCAGGATCAGGCCGGCCTGCATGCCGGTGACACGTGACCCGACCGCGGTCAGCACCGAACCGGCCGCGGGCGCGGCGCCGATGTCCTGCATGTGCTCGACGAGCGGGTCGAGCACCACCTCGAAGCCGGTGATGTTGGCCTTGATCCAGCCAGGGCGGTCGACGACCGCGACCTTTCCGCCGTCATCGTCACCGGGCAGGCCGGTCACCTCGCGCACCGGGTCAGCGACGGCTGCTGCCTGCTCGCGAAGCTCGGCCACGACCCGCCTCGCCTCGGGCAAGCTGACCTGCGGACCTGGCCGGACCCACCTGGCCGCGGTCGAGGCGGCGACGTTCCAGTCGATCATCTGGGAGCTGCTCACCCCTCCACCGTACGTGGCCCGGCCGCGGTTTGGTCAGCCGCAGCCGCAACCGGCGAGGGCAGACGCGAGCTGAGCGAGCGCGAACTCGGGCTGCGTGGCCAGCTTCTGCGGAATGTCGTTGCCCATGAACGCGAACGCGAGCAGCTGGCCGCCGGCGGTATAAGCGACTCCCGCCATCGTCGCCACATGGGTCAGGTTGCCGGTCTTCGCCCGCACCGTGCCAAGCGCAGTCCGGCCGAACGGCCCGAAGAAGCTGCCGGGAGCCAGGGTCCCGGAGAAGCCGGCCACCGGCAGCCCGGTGATCACCGACCGCAGGCTACGCGGTCCTGACCTCGCTGCCAGCCCCACCAGGCGGACCAGTGCCTGAGGCGAGATCCGGTCAAGCGGCGACAGCCCGCTGCCGTCATGCAGCTGCAGGCCAGACACCTTGAGCCTGGCGTCCACCGCCATCACGGCAGCGGCCGCGCCGGAGAACGTGCCAGGCCGGCCGGTCGCGACTGCGACCTGCCTGGCGAGGGTCTCGGCGATGACGTTGTTGCTCTCCGACAGCATCTGCTGCACGATCTCGGCCAGCGCCGGCGAGTGCACGGCCGCAAGCACGCTCCGGGTGTTCCGCGTATTCCTGGCCCGGGCCGCCGACGGCCTGCCATGCAGGCTGATCCCGTCCTTGCGCAGGAAGCCGGCGAAGGCGCGGGCGGCGTCCAGGCTCGGAGTCAGGGACCGGGGCCGGTAGTTACCCGGATCGTCCGAGTCGTCCGGCGTGCCCCGCGCGGTCAGACGGCCCTGGTCGACCTCGAGCCCGGTGATCGGCGTGACATTGCCGCTCGAGATGTAATTGCCCGGCGCTCCGACCGGCGCCCAGCCGGCCGCCACCTCAGGGCCGCTGAACCGCGAGGCGTCATAACTGAGCCGGACCGAGATGACCCCCTTGGCCCGGAGGGCCTTCGCGGTCGCGGCGGCCAGCGACCTCAGCGTCGCCGGCTGCGGGTAGTCCGCGGCCGGGTACCGGCCGGCCGCCAGCGTCGGATCACCCCCGCCGACCAGGACAACGCCGGCGACTCCGCTGACCTGCCGGGCAGCTGCGCCGGCGGTCCTGATCAGGGTGGTGAACCTCGCGTTCGGGCCGAACGTATCGAGCGCGGCGATCGCCGTGGCGAGCTTGGTCGTCGAGGCTGGGGTGAACCCGGCGGTCGGGTTCAGCTGGTAGAGCACCTGGCCGGTCGACAGGTCGGTGACCAGCGCTCCGACGTGCGGGCCGAGATCGCCCGAGTGCATCAGCCCGTACAGGCTGGCCGACACCCCCGCCGAGCCGGTTACGCCGCGTAGCGCCGCTCCCGGCCTGGCGAGGCCGCCGTCCCGGACCTGCGGCATCTCGAAGAGCGCCAGCCTGGGCGGCAGCAGGCGCGCGATCGCGGCCCCCGCTCCCGCGGTGAACAGGCTGAGCAGCGCCAGCGTCAGCAGCATCATCCGCGCCAGCCGGTTCACCGTCCGCTCTCCTTCGCCTGATGCCGGTCCTTCGACAGGCGCCATGACCGAGGGTATACATCACAACAGGGGTACACACCAAGGCAGTGAGGCAATCATTCCACCGGGCAGGGAGACTGAGCCGTGGAGTTCGACGTAGTCATCGAGATCCCGAAGGGCCAGCGCAACAAGTACGAGATGGACCATGTAAGCGGGCGGATCAGGCTAGACCGGATGCTGTTCACCTCGACCAGGTATCCCGCTGACTACGGGTTCATCGAGCACACGCTCGCCGACGACGGTGACCCGCTTGACGCCCTGGTCCTGCTGGATGAGCCGACCTTCCCCGGCTGCCTGATCCGGTGCCGGGCCATCGGGATGTTCCGGATGCGGGATGAGAAGGGCGGCGACGACAAGGTGCTGTGTGTCGCGGCCACTGATCCCCGGATGGCTCACCTGGATGACATATCCGATGTCTCGGAGTTTGACTTGCTGGAGATCCAGCATTTCTTCGAGGTCTACAAGGCTCTCGAGCCAGGCAAGGAAGTCGAGGCCGCGCGGTGGGTCGGCCAGCATGCCGCCGAGGACGAGATCGAGGCATGCCGGAAGCGGCTCGCCGAGGCCGCGGAGCACGGGGAGGCCGCGAACCTCGGAGCGGCCGCGGAGCACGGGGAGGCAGGGCATGGCGGCTAGGCGCAGCGGCGCTTGCCGCCCGGCGGCAATCAGGCGAGGAGGCCCAGGTGGCTGATCCGGACGAGGCAGGAGGCCGGCTCAAGCGGATGGAGTTCACCGACGACGATGCCCGCATCCTGGGCAAGAACCCGCTGCTCAGCGAGCTCAGTGACGAGGATGCGGCGACGTTCAGGCCGCACGTCCATGTCACCCTCCTGCCGCGGGGTGAGCGGCTGTTCGACGAGGGTGACCCGGGCGACCGGCTCTACCTCGTGGTCGACGGGAAGGTCAAGCTCACCAGGACCGCACCCGACGGCAGGGAGAGCCTGGTCAGCGTGCACGGGGCCGGAGACATGTTCGGCGAGCTGGCCATGTTCGACCCGACGTACCGCACCTCGTCAGCAAGCGCGATCACGGATGCGCGGCTGGCCTCGATCGCGCATGACGACCTGCGGAAGGTGCTGATGACGCGCCCCGCCGTGTCACTGCTGCTGCTGAAGGCGCTGGCCCAGCGGCTCCGCCGGGTCACCGAGACCAACACGAACCTGATCTTCACTGACGTTCCCGGCCGGGTCGCGAAGGCGCTGCTCGAGCTGGCCGACAAGTTCGGCCAGCCGACCGACGAGGGAATACAGGTCAACCATGACCTCACTCAGGAGGAGCTGGCTCAGCTCGTCGGGGCATCGCGCGAGACCGTCAACAAGGCGCTGGCCGACTTCGCCACCAGAGGCTGGATCCAGCTGGCGGCCAAGTCCGTGCTGCTCAGAGACCCCGACCGGCTCCGGCGCCGGGCCAGGTGAGACTCAGCTCAGATCCGGCGGCAGCTCGCCCCGGTCGGCTAGGTAGGCGAGCTGCGCGCGGACGGAGATCTCGGCGAACGGCCACAGCGCGCGATCCACGTCGGCGTAGACCCGAGCCACGATCTCGGCTGTGGACCGGTCCCCGGCGGCGAGAGCAGCCCTGATCTCGGCGAGTCGCTCCGCGCGGTGCGTTAGGTAAAAATCGAGAACAGCCGCCGGGCTCGCGAGCAGTGGGCCGTGGCCTGGCAGCAGCGTCCTCAGGTCAGCGGCGTCGGCGAGGGCACGGAGCCGGCCCAGCGAGTCGAGGTAGTCGGCCAGGCTGCCGTCGTCCGCGATCACCGTGGTGCCGCGGCCGAGCACGGTGTCGCCGGTCAGGACGGCCTCGTCGGCGCGCAGGTACAGGCAGACCGA